>Ga0247680_1000090_pt1 | contig 43719 bp, 30 predicted proteins | sample CNK21_metaG_FD_182803 | JGI IMG/M metagenome (GOLD analysis project Ga0247680, IMG submission 182803) | Soil microbial communities from Purdue University Martell Research Forest, Indiana, United States - CNK21 | ecosystem: Environmental > Terrestrial > Soil > Temperate forest > Bulk soil...
ATGACGCTGAACAATCTGGGGATTCTCGACCGCGATCAGCAGCGGTACGAGCAGGCCAGGAAAGAGTACGAAGAGGCGCTGTCGATCCGGCGGAAACTGGCCGAACAGAACCCGCAGGTGTACCTGCAGGACGTCGCGATGACGCTGAACAATCTGGGGATTCTCGACCGCGATCAGCAGCGGTACGAGCAGGCCAGGAAAGAGTACGAAGAGGCGCTGTCGATCCGGCGGAAACTGGCCGAACAGAACCCGCAGGTGTACCTGCCGTACGTGGCGACGACGCTGAACAATCTGGGGAATCTCGACCGCGATCAGCAGCGGTACGAGCAGGCCAGGAAAGAGTACGAAGAGGCGCTGTCGATCCGGCGGAAACTGGCCGAACAGAACCCGCAGGTGTACCTGCCGTACGTGGCGGCGACGCTGAACAATCTGGGGATTCTCGACCGCGATCAGCAGCGGTACGAGCAGGCCAGGAAAGAGTACGAAGAGGCGCTGGGAACGTACCGGAAACTGGCGGAACTCAACCCGCAGGTGTACCTGCCGTACGTGGCAATAACGCTGAACAATCTGGGGATTCTCGATCTTGATCAAGACCGAAAAGATGAGGCGAAGGCAGAATTTCAGGAGTCGCTGGGTATCTATCAGAGCTTCGCGAAGGCCAGTCCGGTCTACCGTTCGAGAGCCGAAGCGCTTCAGATGGTCTTGGCGCTCCTCTCATCGCCTCCCTGAGTCGGAGATCTGACGAACGAGTGATCCCAAGGGAAAGGTGGCCGGCTGCCCGGCTTGCTGCCACGTGAAAGACGCGACCAGTGCACAATGCCCCCGTGCGGTCGACGCCTTACCTCTACGCCCTCCTGGCCCTCATCGTCATTCCCATCTTTCCCCATTTCGTCTCGCCGAATGAGATGTCGCGTTGGGCCACGGCGGCCTCGCTCGTGGAGCATCACACGTTCGAGATCACTCCCCTGCTCCCGCTCCTCGGCGGGAACGCGTTCGAGGATGCGTCGGAGGTTGATGGCCGCGTCTACTCGAACAAGGCGCCGGGAGCGGCGCTCCTGGGACTGCCGGCATACGCGGTGGCGCGCATGATCGCCGGTCCCCCCTCGGCGGCGACGATGCGGATGACGGCGAATGTGATGCGTCTCCTCGCCGCGACCGTCCCTCTGTTGCTGCTGGCGTGGGCGATGAGGAAAGCCGCGGAACAGCTCGGCGCGAATCCGGAACGAAGCGGCGTGATGGTGCTGGCGCTGCTCTTCGCCACGCCGCTCTTCGCCTACGGCCTCCTCAACTTTTCTCACGCGCTGACGGCGGCGGCGCTCTTCGGAGCGTGGACGCTGCTGTTCGTCCACCGGAACGATTACGCCGCCGGTGCGATGATCGGGCTGGCGACGATCTCCGAGTATCCATGCGCGATCGCCGGGATCGTGCTGGTGGCATGCGCCTGGCGGCGCGCGCCGCGCATCATCGCCGGAGGGCTACCGTTCGCAATCGGGCTGGCGGTCTACAACAAGCTTCTCTTCGGCAGCGTCTTCGCGCTCTCCTCCGGCAACGAGCGCAACGCGCAGTTCCGGTCGATGGCGCGGGAGGGATTCTTCGGCATCGGACTGCCGGATCCGGTGACGCTGCTGCACTTGCTGTTCGATCCGTCGCGGGGACTCTTCCTCTTCGCACCGATTCTTCTGGTCGCGATCGTGGCCATTCCTCGTGCGCGGCGCGTGCTTTCTTCCGAGGCCTATCTGGCACTCGTGCTCGTCCCGATTGCGCTGCTCGTTTTCTATTCGGGATACCCGAACTGGCACGGCGGCTGGAGCGTCGGGCCTCGCTATCTCGTTCCTGCCATCCCCTTCCTCCTCTTTCCGCTCGCCTTCGCGGTCTCCTCCGTCATCGAATGGATCGCCCTCGGTGCATCTGTCGCCGCCGTCGTACCGCTCACGCTGACGTTCCCCTTCCCCGACCGCGGTTTCGCCGCGCCATGGTCGACGCTGGCGCTGACTCTCTTGCGCGACGGCCTCGTGGCACCGAACCTTCTCCATCTGGTGGCCAGGCCGCTGGCGATTGCGGTGCCGTTCGCGATCGTCCTCGCCGCGATCGTGTGGGCTGCGAAACGCAACACGATGTATGTCGCGCTCGGCGTGCTTCTCATGTTCGCCCTCGGTGCGCTGGCACCGGCACCGACGCTCACGACGCGCCTGCGCATCGGCTACATCGAAGAGGTCTACTTCGAGCAGCCGGGGGCGATGTCGCGGGCTGTCGGTGGCCTGCCGCTGCCGCCGCGCGCGGTCGCGCGTGCGCGTAACGAAGCGGCGCTTCCGCCTACGTCGTGGCCGTTCTGATGCCGATGCGAGCTAACTTCCTGATTCTACATATTAAAACGTCTGTTTGTGGATCGAAACACCTGATCCCACGGATCAAACCAGTTGATCTGACGCATCAAACTTTTGATCCCGCGGATCAAACCAGTTGATCTGTCGGATCAAACCAGTTGATCTGTCGGATCAAGCCAGTTGATCTGTCGGATCAAACCAGTTGATCTGACGGATCAAACCTGTTGTTCCGCGGAACAAACCGGTTGATGTGTCGGATCAAACCAGTTGTTCTGTCAGATCAAACCGGTTGTTCTGCGCATCAAACCAGTTGATCTGTCGGATCAAACCACTTGTTCTGGGGATCAAACGTGTTGATCTGTCTGATGAAACCTCTTGTTCCGCGGATCAAACCTCCCGCTCTGCGGAGCTGTCTTTCTGCTCCGTGGTGCCGGCGTGGGCCTCTTCAGGAACAGCGGCGCTGCCGCCTACGTCGTGGCCGTTCTGATGGCGGCGCGCGTCACGGGGTCGCGGAAGATCCTGTGCGACCAGATCCTCTTCTTGTGCAGCTTGTAGAGCGCCATCGTTTTCAGGATCTCCAGGCCATATCGCACCGAGCGCCAGAAACCGATCTGCGACGCCTCGTCGAAATACCGCGTCGAGATCGGCACCTCGCGGATGCGCATCCCCCTGGCCACGCCCTGAGCGATGATCTCCGTGTCGAAGACGAAGTCGTCTGAATTGGCCTCGAAGTTGATGGCATCGAGATAGCGCTTCGAATACGCCCGGAAGCCGGAGTGATACTCGGAGAGGAAGATATAGAACGTGGCGTTCTCCACCATCGTCAGGAAGAGATTGGCCAGGTACTTCCACTTCGGCATGCCCCCTTCCATGGGGCGTCCGCCGAGCATGCGCGATCCGAACACAGCCTCGCACTCGCCGCGCAGCAGCGGCTCCACGAGCTGGGGGATGATCTTCGGGTCGTACTGATGGTCGGGATGGACCATGACCATGATCTCGCCGCCCATCTCGTCCATGGCCGTCCGGTAGCAGGTCTTCTGGTTCCCGCCGTATCCGCGGTTCTGGTCATGGACGACCACGCGCATCGGAAGCTGGCGGGCCAGTTCCACGGTCCTGTCGCGGGAGCGGTCATCGACGAGCAGGATCTCGTCGACCCACTCCTGCGGGATGTCGTCAAACGTCGCCTGCAGCGTCTTTTCGGCGTTGTATGCAGGCAGTACGGCGACGACTTTCTTCTCGTGGTGCGGCATGGGCGGGCGAGAATAACACAGCGTAAATGGCCCTCCATCCGAGTCGACTACAATCGCCCGCCGTGAATGACGTCACAGTTCCGCCGGTCAGCCGGCGCACCGATCTGCTCGCGCTCGGCCTGCTCTTTCTCATCGCCACGATCTCGTTCGCCGACATCCTCTTCGGCGTCAATCAGCTCTACATGCGCGATCTGACGCGCTACTACTACCCGACCAAGCAGGTTCTCCGCGAGATCGTACAGCACGGCGAGTTTCCCTATTGGAACCGTTACTTCTCCGCCGGCCAGCCGATCGCCGCCAATCCCGAGCACGAGGTCTTCTATCCTCTTACCTGGCTGATCCTCCTGCCGAGCTACGACCTCGGCTATCGACTTCACATCCTCATCCACATCTATATCGGCCTTCTGGGGATGTATGCGCTGTTGCGGTCGATGGGGCTGCGTCCGCCCGCCGCCTGGTTCGGCGCACTGTCATTCGGGCTGGGCGGGCTCTATCTCTCGTACGTCAACCTTCTGCCGATTCTTTTCTGCGCGGCCTGGCTGCCTCTGACGTGTCTCTTCGTCCGTCGATTTCTGTTGCGGCATGCCATTCGCGACTTCGCCGCCGCGGCATTGTTTCTCGGCCTTCAGTTTCTGGTCGCCGAACCGACCACCGTGGCGCAGACCGGGGTGTTGATCGGCATGTACGCGCTGTATCGCGGGTGGTACAGCCGGCCGCGCATGTCGAAGATGATCCCGCGTCCTCTGGATCGCCGTGATCTCGGCGATCGGGTTCCTTCTTGGCGCGGCGCAGATCCTGCCGGCCATCGATCACGTCCGCGATTCGGCCCGTTCGCGGCCCTTTGATTTCGACCTCGTCAGCGCCTGGAGCATGCCCTGGCCGAAGTTCGCGGAGCTGATCTACCCCAACGTCCTGGGGCACATCTCCATCGGCAACGTCATGCACTACTGGGGCGGCGGTCTGTATCCGGGGATGGGATCGCCGTTTCTCTTCAGCATCTACGCCGGCATCGCCGTCACCGCGCTGGCCATCGGTGGCGCCTTCGCCCGGCCGCGCGGCGGGCGCTTCGTTCTCATCGTCTTCGTCTTCTCATCGATCATGGCCCTCGGCGCGCACACGCCGCTGCTCCGCTGGCTCTATGACGCCGGCATCGCCACGTCGATCCGCTATCCGGAGAAGTTCATCCTGATGGGCGTCTTCGCCATGATCCTCTTCGCCTCGCAGATGCTCGACCGGATGCTGGCGGGGGATGAAGACGTTCGCAGCGGCGCCCTCGGATTTGCCGCGGCCACGGTGCTCGTCGCCGCCCTCCTCGCCGTCGCCGGCTTCACGCCTCTCTACCCGAGGCTCTTCAACCTCCTCAGCAAAGCGACGGACATCGCCTCGATCCGCAAGGCATGGAGTATGACCGCCGGTTCGGCGGCGACGGCGGCGGTGGTCCTGTCGCGAACCGACTGGATCATCGCCGCGGTGCGCGGCGGGATCCTCATCGCCCTCCTCGTCACCGTGCGCAAGCGCTATGACCGCGCCTGGCTCGTTGCCGCGGCGGCATTCGTGACCATCGACCTCGTCTACGTGACGTGGGAGCTCAACCCGCGGGAGCCGCGAAGGTTCTTCGATCCGCCGCCGGTGGCGCGGACCATTCCGCGCAATCACCAGGACTTCCGCATCTTTCATGAAGCCGACTGGTATGGAACCGAGAAGCCGGCGCAGCAGTACTTTTCCACCGGTCCCGCCGTCTACTGGGTGGTTCGTAACGGCCTCTTTCCGATGACGCCGGCCGGCGCGGGGTTGCGCACCGTTCTCGAGCGCGACTACGACAAGACCGCGCTCCTCTCCACCGTCGACCTGACCGACTCCGTCTGGGACGTCAAACGCTCCGGCCGCGCCGACTGGTGGAAGCCGTTCATGGCCATGTCGAACGCGTGGTACCGGGCTGTCTACCGCGACTTCGATCTCGAGAAGAAGCGCAACCACGGCAACTTCATGGAGTCGCTCCCGATCACCTTCGAGGAAGGGCCGCACTACCCCCGCTACTACTTCGCCGACCAGGTCGTCACCATTCGCGACCGCGAAGACTTCGTCAAACAGTTGAGCACTTCGAGCTTTACCAGCGGCGTCGCCTTCGTGCAGCAGCCGTCGTTCGTCCCGGCCAGGGGCGTGATCAAGCGCCTTACCGAAACGGCGAACACCGCCACGATCGACGTCGAGAGTTTCGGCCAGGGATTCCTGGTCATGAGCGTCACGCCGCACAAGTACTGGACCATCGTCGTCGACGGCATGAAGGTGCCGGCCGTCGTGACCAACATCGCCTATCAGGGCATCATCGTGACGCCGGGGAAGCATCACATCGAGATGGAGTACCGCAATGAGTTGGTGCGCGTCGGGATGCTGATCACGCTCATCACCGCCGCGGTGCTGCTCGGGATCCTGCTCATCTACCGGCCAAAACTCCCCTCGGCGGCGGTGCCTGCCTATGAAGAGCAGGTCCATGTCGTCGCCGATGCAAGCGGAACGCACCTCGAGGCCGCCGTGCCGGCGCCGTCCGGCGAGAACCCACCACCCGGGGGGGACGTCCCCTCGACCTGATGCGACGCTGGGCTCTGCCGCTCGCGCTGATCCTCGCAGGCGCCGCGTTCATCGCGGGGGTACGCTGGTACAGCGCGCGCACCAAGCAGGAGATCGACTCGCAGCTCTGGATTCCGAAGCCGGCCGCGATCACTCCCGCGGTCGTGGCGCTGCAGCAGTACGTCCGTATCGATACCTCCAACCCGCCCGGCAACGAGCTTCCCGGCGCGCGGTTTCTTGCCGCCCTCCTGGCGAAGGACGGCATCCGCGCGGAGATCATCGAGTCGGCACCCGGCCGTGCCAGCGTCTACGCGCGCATCGCCGGTAAACGCCACGGCGGCGGACTTCTGCTCCTCAATCACATCGACGTCGTTCCCGCCGCGAAAGAGGGCTGGACGCGCCCGCCGTTCGCGGCCGAGGTCTTTCTCAACCAGCTCTACGGACGGGGCACGCTCGACATGAAAGGGATTGGGATCTGCGAGCTGCTGGCTTTTACCAGCCTGGCGCGGATGCACCGCACGCCGGAGCACGACGTGGTCTTCCTGGCCTCGGCCGATGAGGAAGAAGGCGGAGGGAAAGGCGTGGCCTGGCTGCTCGCACATCGCCCGGACATTTTCGAAGGCGTCCGATACGCCCTCAACGAAGGCGGCATCACCGAGACCACGAAGGAGCGCGTGGCCTACTTCGGCATCGAGACCGGCACGAAGATGACCGTCAAGCTGCTGCTGCGCGCGCGCGACCGGGAGTCGATGCAGGCGCTGCGCATCGCGCTCGAGCCGTTCATCACTCCCCTCGATCCCGTGCGCGTTCTGCCGGAAGTGCGGGAGTTTCTTCACGATCTTGCGCCGCTGCGCATCGAGCAGGGACAGCTTCTCGACGACATCACACGCACGATCGCGGCCGGCAAGTTCTGGCTCCTGGCGAGCGGCTATCGCGAATTGACGCAGAACGTGGTCTGGCCATCCAGGATCGAGTCCGACGCCCGCGGCGTCACGATGCACGTCAATCTCTACAACCTCCCCGACGAGAACCCGGACACGCGTATCGCCTGGCTGCGCGGCCTGGCCGGCCGGTACGGAGCGAACATCGAGACCGTGCTCGATACCAGCGGACCCGCGCCGATCAGCTCGCGGCACACGCAGATGTTCGCCATCATCGCCGCCGAGGCGGCACGGCAGTACCCGGGAACGCGGAGCGGCAGCGAAGTCCTGGCGGCCTCGTACAACGACTCGCGTTATCTTCGTGCCCACGGCATCTCCGCGTACGGACTGATGCCCTTCCCCACCGACTGGTACCAGACCCAGGGGATTCACGGGATCGACGAGCGGGCTCGCGTCGACTGGTTCAACGACGGGGTGGCGCTCGTGCAGCGCGTCACCGGCAGGTATGCGTTTGAACCGGATACGCCGCCAATCCGTTGACACAAATTGTCAAAGCAACGTCCGAAAAGCGTCAATATTTGGTGATAAAGATCCCGTTAAATCTCCTAACCATCATTGCTTCAATGTGTTAGGTTACAGCCCCGATCGGCACCTGGCTTGCGATAGCGCAGCCCACCAGGAGGCATCATGATTAAAAGGAATCAAAAGGGCTTCACACTCATCGAGTTGCTGATCGTCGTCGCCATCATCGGCATTCTTGCGGCAATCGCCATTCCCAACCTGCTGACCGCCATGCAGCGCGCCAAGCAGAAACGGACCATGGCCGACATCCGCACCATCGCCACCGCGTGGGAAGCGCGTGCGACAGACGTCAACAAGTACAACGCGGCCGGCGCCATCACTCTCCCCGCGGTTACCCTCGACCACGACACGATGACGACCATCCTCTCGCCGACGTACATCAAGTCGCTCCCCCCGAAGGATGGCTGGGGCAATAACTTCGTGTACAACGCCGACAAGAACTTTGGTGACCCGATCGCAGCGCAGGATTACTCGGTCCTCTCGTTCGGCCGCGACGGCGTGATCGATTCGAGGCCCGGACTGGCGACGACGAACTTCGATTGCGACATCATTTACCAGGCAGGCGGCTTCTCGCAGTACCCGGAAGGCGTCCAGCAGCAGTAACTCGCTTCCGTTCGAGATTCCGGAAAGGGCGCCCTCGGGGCGCCCTTTTTGTTGTCAGGAGCGCTCGCCACGAAGCGCCAGCGCTCCGTCTGCTCAGCTTGCTGCCTTCGTTTACATCCGCACCGGATGTGCCCGCCAATCGGTTGACACAATTTGTCAATTGACCAAGCCGAAACCGTCAACAATCGATGGGAACCAATGCGATTTAGCCCGCTAACCATCATCGGCTCAGTGTGTTAGATATTCTCTCCGATCGGCATCCGGCTTGCGGTTGCAGAAGTCCACAGGAGAAAGAGGAACTCATATGATCAAAAGAAAACAGAAGGGCTTCACACTCATCGAGCTGCTGATCGTCGTCGCCATCATCGGCATTCTCGCGGCAATCGCCATTCCCAACCTGCTGACCGCCATGCAGCGCGCCAAGCAGAAACGGACCATGGCCGACATCCGCACCATCGCCACGGCATGGGAAGCGCGTGCGACCGACGTCAACAAGTACAACGCGGCCGGCGCCATCACTCTCCCCGCGGTCACCCTCGACCACGACACGATGACGACCATCCTCTCGCCGACGTACATCAAGTCGCTCCCCCCGAAGGATGGCTGGGGCAACAACTTCGTGTACAACGCCGACAAGAACTTTGGTGACCCGATCGCGGCGCAGGATTACTCGGTCCTCTCGTTCGGCCGCGACGGCAAGATCGATTCGAGGCCCGGACTGGCGACGACGAACTTCGACTGCGACATCATTTACCAGGCCGGTGGCTTCTCGCAGTACCCGGAAGGCGTCCAGCAGCAGTAAATCGCTTCCGTTCGTGATTCCGGAAAGGGCGCCCCAGGGCGCCCTTTTTGTTGCAGTTACGGTGTTGCGAGGTTACGCGGTTGCGAGGTCTCGCGGCCACACCCACCCCGAGACCGCGAAACTCCGAGACCGCGAGACCGTTACTATTGCGCCGTGAAAAACATCCTTCTCATCCTTCTCCTCGCAGCAGCCCTCCCCTTCGCCGCGCACGCGGCCCCCGCCGAATGGGAACGGCATGCGAAGAACGTCGAGATCATCCGGGATGACTGGGGCATCGCCCATGTCTACGGAAAGACCGACGCCGACGCGGTCTTCGGGATGATCTACGCCCAGGCCGAGGACGACTTCAATCGCATCGAGAGGAACTACCTGCTGTCGATGGGACGGCTGGCCGAAGCGGAGGGGGAAGCCGAGATCTATCGCGACCTGCGGATGAAGCTCTTCATCGACCCCGCCGACATGAAAGCGAAGTACCGGCAGAGTCCCGCCTGGCTGAAAGCGCTGATGGACGCCTGGGCCGGCGGCCTGAATGACTACCTGGCAACCCATCCCGAGGTGAAACCGAAGGTGATCAAGCACTTCGAACCTTGGATGGCGCTCACCTTCAGCGAGGGGAGCATCGGCGGCGACATCGAGCAGATCAATCTCAAGGAGCTCCAGGCCTTTTACGAGAGGAACCCCATCACTCCCATCACCGTGGAGCTCCGCGAATTCGTGGAGCCGACGGGGTCGAACGGTGTGGCCATCGCTCCCTCGAACACCGCCTCCCACCACGCCCTGCTGCTGATCAATCCGCACACCTCGTTCTTCTTCCGCTCCGAGCTGCAGATGGTCAGCGAGGAAGGTCTCAACGCCTACGGCGCCGTGACCTGGGGGCAGTTCTTCATCTATCAGGGATTCAACGCCCACGCCGGCTGGATGCACACCTCGAGCGGCGTCGACAACATCGACGAGTATGCGGACACGGTGACGAGGATGGGCCGCACCCTCGTCTACAAATACGGAGAGCGGCATGAGGCGCTGAAGACGAGCACGATCACCATCCCCTACAAGACGAGCAGCGGGATGGCCACGAAGACCTTCACCGTCTACCGCACGCTGCACGGCCCGGTCGTCCGCGAGGCCGACGGCAAATGGATCAGCGTCCGGCTGATGCAGGATCCGATGCACGCGCTCATCCAGTCGTACATCCGCACCAAAGCGACCGACTACCAGTCATTCCGGAAGTCGATGTCGCTGCACACCGACTCGTCGAACAACACCATCTTCGCCGATGCCCGCGGGAACATCGCCTACTTCCACTCCAACTTCATCCCGCGGCGCGACACGCGCTTCGACTGGACCAGGCCGGTCGACGGCAGCGATCCCGCCACGGCCTGGCACGGCGTCCTCTCCGTCGACGAGACGCCAAAGCTTCTGAATCCTCCCAACGGTTGGCTATACAACAGCAACAACTGGCCGTGGTCGGCGGCCGGCCCGTACAGTCCGAAGCGGTCGGACTATCCCGTGTACGTCGAGCGCGGCATCGAGGAGACCCCGCGCGGCTACCACGCGCTGAAGGTCCTGCCGGGGAGGAAGGACTTCACCATCGACTCCCTCATCGCCGCGGCCTACGACAGCGACCTGTCGGCATTCGACACGCTGCTGCCGCCTCTGCTCAAGGCCTACGACGAGCTTCCTGCCGGCGACCCACTCCACGCCAGGCTTTCCGAACCGGTTGCTCTTTTGAAAAATTGGGATCACCGCTGGTCGGTCACCTCGGTGCCAACATCGCTGGCCATCTTCTGGGCCGAGGACCTCGGCAAGAAGGTCGCGGCCGCCGCGCGCGAGGCGGGGATGACGGCCGACGACTACTCCGCAACGAAGGCCACCTCCGGCGAGCGCCTTCAGTCGCTCGCCGCGGCCTGCGACAAGCTCGCCGCCGATTTCGGGAGCTGGAAGACACCGTGGGGCGACATCAACCGCTTCCAGCGGATCACGGACGACATCGAGCCGCCGCACTTCGACGACGGCAAACCGAGCATCCCGGTCGGCTTCGCCTCGTCGCGCTGGGGATCGCTGGCCTCGTTCGGCGCCCACGCCTGGCCGGGGACGAAGAAGTGGTACGGCACGAGCGGCAACAGCTTCGTCGCCGTCGTCGAATTCGGCAAGCGCGTCCGCGCCCGCGCCGTCACCGCCGGCGGCGAGAGCGGTAACCCGTCGTCCCCCCACTTCAACGACGAAGCCGCCCGCTATGCCACCGGCAATCTCCGCGAGGTCTACTACTACCGCGACCAGCTCAAAGGCCACATCGAGCGGCGGTACCACCCGGGGAAATGAGCTCCGGGTGGCAAACCGGATGAACCGTTCCAGGGCCGCCTGCTTGCAGTTCCAAATCCGCGGACCGGTGCTAGAAGAGCATCCGGACGCTCTGATACTTGTTTCCCGCGGGAGCCCCTTCCGGGTACATTTCGAAGGCTATGACGTCGCCGCTTGCGGCGAATCCCCGCCGCGGCGTTGCGCCGCGTCACGGGGATTCGTCACCTTCGGGAAAACCGATCCTCAGGGGTACCGCGAGTTCGAGCAGGATGGGGTTGTGTCGACCATCGCAAACGGCGAACCCTCGCCTGGCAAATTTTGGGGTAACGGGTCGGGGATACCACCCGTGCCAGCGAGGTAATACAGCGCGAAGTCGTGCGCTTTGTCGGACATGTCCGTAGTCGAATTATGAAGGACGATAGAACCTTGCACATCGTCGCTGAGGGTGAGGCCGGGGGGCGTCGAGAGCGGGACTCCCGCGGTCTCCTCCACCAGCAGCGTCTTTCCGTCGCGCGTCATCAGTTGCAGTTTCGGGTCTCCGTCAGTCTGGACGGTCCAGGTCGTGTAGAGCCCTCCTCCACTGATCGGGTTGGTGGTAATGGGGAACAGGCTGGCGGTAATGATCCCAAGATTGATGTCGACGTAGCAATCTGCCTGACTGGGCGCGCCTGTCTCGGTCGTAATGCTCGGAAGCAGAGCCATATTCGGAACGAACTTCTTCAGGCTCGGGACAGTCTTCAAAGGAAGATCCACAACAGAGTGCACATCCAGGTCCACGTTCAATCCCTGTGAAGCGGTCGCATTGACGACGGTCAGGCGGTAGCCGTCAAAGGGCATACCGCCACCACTACCCAGTGTTGGATCAAACGACAACCCTGCGTGCTGCAGAGCCGCGCTGATGTCCGAGCTTACTTCGAGATAGCAATGGTGCGCCGGCAGGTCCAGGCCTTGACGTTGACTTCGAAAGCCGTTGTTCGCATCGACCGCCACGACGCGGTGCTGGACACCTTCCGGCAGAAACGATGCCTCGGTCACGTGAATACACAGCCCTCGGAACGACATTACCAATTGACCCATGGATTCCTCCCTATTCGGTTCGATGAATGGTTGTGGTCAGTACGGCGAGATGGCGCCACGCGACGCCGGGATGCCGTAACTGCGTGAGTTGTACTTGCCGCAGTGCGGCGGGGGCGGCGATTCCGAGCGCCAGTTGTTTATGTAAAGCGAGAAAGAGCGCTCCGGCGTCGCGGTCGGCAATCGGCGCAAGAGTACCGACGACGTCGCCGGCACCGGCGGCGGCAAACGCGCCCGCCAGACTCAGAGCACGGCGGTCGGGGTCGTGCGGGCGCCGTAGCGTGTTACACGCGGAGAGCACCACCACCGGAGACATGCCGTGCATGGCCGCGATGGTCCTCCACGAGAGCGGGCCATCCGCGACCGCGAGTGCGTCATCGCCCGCGGGATCGCCCTCGGTATGACCGGCGATGTGCAGCACGTCCGCCGCGGCAGCATTCTCCTCGACCGTCCGCGCGGTGATCTCCACCGTTCTCGCGCCGCGTACGGCGGGATAGAGCCTGCCGATCTCCGTCACCTCGAGCTCCACTGCCGGCAGAGCGGCCGTGCCGGATGCCCGGCCGGACGGAAGACCAAGCGCCGCCACCGTCACGGGACGGACAGCCGGCGGTGCCACCCGCAAGGCCGTTGCGCTCGGCGCGATGGAGACCGTCATCCGTTCGACCAGGGCCCGCCCGGTCAGTCCGTCGCGGAGCGCGGAGAAAGGGACCTGATCGAGCGATCTGTCGGGAACGACGATCAATGCGTGCGCGTCTGCCAGTGCCGCGGCCGAAGGGCGGATCAACAGGTCATAGAGCGCGGCCGAAGACGCGTCATCGTCACGCGCCGCAAGCGCGGCAACCTCCTCGCGCGGAATGGCGTGCCGTGATGACACAACGCCGCGCTCCGTGACCGTCATGGAGACCACCTCGCGCGGCAGGACGACGATCGCGACGACCGTTGTGCCGCTCCCCACCAGCCGGCGGCGCAGTTCGTCGACCGACGCCGAGGCGGCGGGAACGCCGCGCATCCGCTCCGCATCCGCGTACGCCGAGGTCACGTCGCCGCGGTCGAGATCGCGCCGGATCGCTTCCTGGAACAGCGCGCTGCCGGCGTCGAGCACGTCGGCGCCGATGCCCGCGCCCCCAAGACCGGCCGGGTGCTGCTCGACTGCCAGCATTCCGGCGGAGAGGTCGCGCTCCGCCGCGGAGGCGTCGCCGATGCGCAGCGATGCCCGTGCACGGACGAGGTACGGCTCCGCGACGAGATTGGTCAGCCCGTTCCCGACGTAGAGATCGAGCGCACGCGAGGCGAGATCGCGTGAGCGGCGCGGATCGGAGTCGGCCAGTGCAACAGCCATCGCCATGTCGGCATCGGCCAGGTAGCGCGCGCGAAGCGATCCATCGGGAACGCGCAAGGCCACAGACGTTGCCTCCCCGGCCGAGCGAATCGCCGCCGCCGCATCGGACGGTCCATCCAGGAGCGACTTTCGCACGAGCGTTTCCACCAGCAACTCGTCATTCGACATCGCTCTCTCGAGCGACTCGACGATACCGATCAGAGCGCGCGCCGTCTCCGGCTTTCGGACGCGCAGCGCCGTTGTGACCGCACCACCCACGGCCTGATCGAGCAAGTCGATCTGCCCCGCCGAGCTCAGCGCTTCGAATGCCCGGATGTGCGCGCGCCAAGCCTCGTCGGGCCTGCCGACCGCAGTCAGCGCATCGGCGAGCATCGTGCCGACCATCGCTTGATTTTCCGTCTCTCCCGCACGTCGAAACAGCGCCTCCGCCTCGGCCAGGAGGCGCGCCGCGCCGCTCCAGTCGTCGTCGAACATCAGGCTTCGCGCCAACTCCCACCGCACCTGCCCCGCCTGCGAGAGATATCCAGGCCGTGCGTCGACCTCGGTGAGAAGCGCGGCCAGCTCCTGCCGCGACTGTACGACGTCGTTCTGCGCCAGCCGCGCGCCGGCGGCGTACGACCGGGCCGCCAGCGACATCGGGTCTGCGGCCTCCGCGAATTGCGCCGCAGCCAGCCTCAGATCGCGCTCCCCCTGGCCCTGTTCGCGGCGGCTGAACGCAATGCGGCCGCGTCGATAGGTAATGTGCGCGGCGGCGATGCGCAAACGTTTCTGTGCATCCGCCGCGTCGATCACCTGCACGGCATCTCGCAGCAGCGACTCGCCGGAGATGGCGGCCAGCGCCGTACCGATGTTGCGGGAGACCGTAAGCCAGCGCGCCGCCTCGCCTGCGTCGCCTCGCGTGAGCGCCTCGGCCCAGCGTCCGAGATACTCCGCTTCCCCGAAGGCCCGTGCGCGCTCGCGATGACGATCGACCAGCATCCGCACGGCCTCCGCGTCGCCCGACGCTGCCGCGGCCTCGAGCCGTTGACGGTCGCTCTCGAATTTCGGGTTCTCACGTTCCGCGGCGAGCCGGCTGAGATGTTCGCGGGCCTCGTTCGCCCACAGCGACGACGGATCGACGTCGAGATACCGCTGCCACGCCACCCGCGCCTCGCCGCGAATGCCCAGGTGCTCGAGCACGAGAGCGCGGTTGAAGAGCGCCTCGCTCATCCGTGGATCGATCTGTAGCGCGCGGTTCGCCGAGGCCAGCGCTTCCGGGTACAGCGACGTACGGCCAGCCAACGCGGCGGCGTATTGCGCGGCGGCGAGGTCGCTCCATACCCTGGCCTCGGACGGCGACCGCTTCGCCTCCTCGGTCAGCCGGGCGATCCCTTCCTCCGGCTTGTCGATCAGCACCAGGGCAATGCCAGCGGCCCGACGGGCATCCGGTGAGGTGTCCTGTTCCGCGCGTTCGATGGCGTTGGCCGCCGCTCCGGCTACCTTCAACTGCTCGGTATCGACGGCCGCGCGGTCCGCTCGTATCGCCCCTCGGTACGGCGCCCACGCGAACCCGCCCGTCAGGCGGGCCTCGACCGCACGCGCCGAGCGGGGCGACACCTCGACGAGCTCCTGCGTCGCATCGTGATGGCGGGCCCGCAGCACGATGACGGACGTGAGCGCAATCGCGAGCACCGCTGCCGCGGCGAGTAGCCACCGCTGCCAGCCGCCTCCGTAGACCGCGCCCTCCCGGTCTGCCTCGGCGTGGAACGTCTCATTTGCGGCATCGATCATCGGCATACACTCTTCACAAACGCTCGCGTGCTCGACCAGTACGTCGCTCTCTGCTTTCGACAGACGCCCTTCGACCCAGGCGGCCATCGTCTCGTCATCGGGGCATCGCGACACGGACTGGCTCATGGCGACTGCTCCTCGACATTGGGGTGTCCTGTCACTCCCTTGGTCCGGTGCCTCTCACCGTTTTTCCAACCCTGACTGAAATTCATTTCGATCCGGTTCGACGCGCCGAGGAGATCGTCCGCCGCGGAGGGATCGATCCCGGCGTTCAGGAGGATTTCGCGCAACCCCCCGAGCAGCGTCTCGAGCCGCCGATACAGCGGGCGCTGTGACACCTTCATGAGCCGTGCGATGTCCGCGATCGAGAGCGACGATTCGAACCGGAGCCGTACCAACATCCGGTCCGGCGCGGGCCAGCCGGCCATCGTGTCGTGCAGCAGCGCTCCGGCGCGCTGTGACAGGGCCTGCAGCTCGCGATCGAGCGCGGCCGAGTCAGAGCGCTCCGCGGCGGACAGCGGAACTTCGTCATCATCCGGCAGGGGGACCTCGCGCGGGCGCGGAGCCCGTTGACGCAGTCGATCGGCGATGTCGACGACTTCATGCCTCGTGATCGAGGTGTCGACGGAGCGAAGGATCGGCATGGCCTCGTCGACGGAACGACGCTGGCGGCCGACGAGATCCTCGATGAGCACCGCTCGCTCGCCGAGCCGCTCCGCCTCCGGCGATGGCCGCCATCGCCCGTGTGTCCGCTCCCGCTGGTCGCCCAGCTTGCGCCGGATGACGATCGTCAGATACGTCGCCAGCGACGACCGCCCCTCGTACCGGCGCAGGATCGCGTAGTCATTCTCCACCAGGGCCAGCTTGACGACCGAAGCGAAGTCGTCGACATCCCCGGCGGCCACACCTCCCCGCCGGCACACTTGCCGGACGACACGGTCAATCAGCTCGAGGTTGTCTTCGAGAACACGGCGCGGATCCATTTTGTGGGTGATTATGGAAGGGTGAGATTATACCGCCTCGGTCCGGTGCGGGAGACCATTCAAACGGGCTCTTGTAGAATCCATGCAACCGCCTTCCAACGAAGGAGAGACCATGCGCACTCACCACGGTCTTCGTTTGATTGTCGCGCTCGGATTGCTGGTCATCCTGACCGGCTCCACTTCGGGCCTTCGTGAACTGCCGAAGCTTGCGATCCAGAAATCACAACTGACGCTGCCGGGATCCGTCCCCTTTCGTCTGACTGCGACGGTTCGCAATCCGAAGGACCCAACAGATCAGGCGCACATCGCACGCATCGAGGAGCTCTGGGTATCGCCCCAGAAATGGCGGCGGAAGGTAACCGCTCCGGGCTTCTCGCAACTGCTCATCGTGAATGGAGGGCGGGTCCACGAAGAGATCACGGGCGACTACTATCCGAACTGGTTGCGGACCCTGGTCAATGGTCTGTTCGATCCCGGCGCTCCTCTAGAGGGAGTCGACCTGACGACCTCTGACGACAATCCGGTGCACGATACCAAACAGGTTTGCCGCCGTTTTGCGACGGCGGTCGGGATCGATCCGGTCTCGAACGATGTGTTTTCGACCTACTGCTTCCTCTACGGCCTTCTCGACGGTGTCAACATTCCGGGGTATATCGTGAACTACAGGGACTACGCCCCGTTTTCCGGGAAGCAGGTGGCGCGGAGGGTTCAAGCGTACGTCGACCGGGAACTGGCGCCGGAGGCGCGCATCGTCGAGCTGAGCGTCCTGAAAGCGCCGGACGAGTCTCTCTTCACGATCACCGAGGTGCATCCGCTGTTGAAGACCGTCGTCGTCAGCGAGCAGGATGCCCGGGCTCACATTCTCGACGCCGCTCCCATGGTCTGGCCGAAGATCCACGAAGGTCAGGCAGTGGGTCTGGCGAGTATCTATGTCTGCATCGACCGTGACGGAAGAGTCCGCGAGACGCACAATCTCAACAACGACCATCCCGACGTCGCCGATTCTGCCCGCGAACAAGTGATGCACTGGCGCTTCCGGCAGTTCATGGCCGAAGGAGTGCCGGTTCAGGCGGAAACGATTCTGACCTGGGCGTATTCGACGGAACTGGAGTAGGCGGCGCTTCGCGCGTTATCGGTTGTCGGTTGTCAGTTAAATTTCTGCAAGTGCCGGCACAGACAAGAGTGTCTGTGCCACATTAGTCCTGCTCTTTCTTGTTGGATTACCGGGTTGCCTTACACGCATTTCCATGGGTCTCGGCAGGTCCAATGTGGCACAGACACTCTTGTCTGTGCCGGCACTTGGCATAAACCAACCGACAACCGACAACGCGCGAAGCGCATCACCACTCGGCAGGCATCTTCACGAACGATCGATCGAGATCGCGTACCGAGGCCGACCCGAGCAGCTTCATCGTCCTGACGATGCCGGAGCGGAGAATGTCGATGGTCCGCGACACACCCTCCCCGCCCGCCGCGCCCAGGCCGTAGGCGTAGGCACGTCCGATGAGAACCGCTTTCGCGCCGAGGCAGAGGGCTTTCACCACATCGCTGCCGCGGCGAATGCCGCCGTCCAGCAGAACTTCCGCCTGACCGTTGACCGCGGCGAGCACCTCCGGCAGCACGCGCAGCGTCGGAGCCACGCCATCGAGTTGCCGCCCGCCATGATTCGAGACCACCATCGCCTCTGCTCCCTGATCGATGGCGCGGCGGGCATCGTCCGCCGTGTGGACCCCTTTCACCACGATCGGACCCTGCCACGCCTCGCGGATCCACCGGAAGTCGTCCCACGACACCATCGACTGCTCGAGGGCCGCGCCGACGTCCGCGTACGGCATGGGGCCGTCCTTCAGCACGACGTTCGGAAACTTCATCAAGCCGCCGTCGAGGAGAAACGCCGTAAGCCAGCGCGGGCGGGCGAGAAATTGGAAGGTGTAGGGAAACATGGTGAACGGCGCGCCGGAGACGAGCTCTTTCGTGCCGTTGCGCACATCCCGCTCCCGATTTCCGGCGACGGGCGTGTCGACGGTCACCACCAGCGCGGAACAGCCGGATTTTTTCGCGCGCTCGATGCCGCCCATGGCCACATCGCGCCCTCCGATGAGATAGAGCTGGTACCACACCGGTCCGGGCGTGGCCGCCTTGACGTCGGCAACGGGACAACCCGCCAGTGTCGAGAGCGTATAGATCGTGCCGGCCTCCCCCGCCGCACGCGCGGCCTTCTCTTCGCCGCGCGGATAGAACAGGCGGGAGCTGCCGACGGGCGCCAGAAGAAACGGGAGCTCGATGGTCTGGCCGAGGACCGTCGTTCGAAGATCGACGCTTTCGGTGGCCACGGCCGAGCGCGGACGGAGCAGCACGTCGTCGAACGCGCGCGAGTTCTCGCGCATGGTCCACTCGGTGTCCGCCCCGCCGTCGATGTAGTCGAACACGACGCGCGGCAGACGTTTCTTCGCCGCGACTCTGAGGTCGGCGATATTGACGATCATCATGCGTTGGTCATTCTAGTGGCGTGGTCTCGAAGTTTCGCGGTCTCGCGGTCTCGCGGCAAACCCACCCCGCAACCGCGCAACCGCGAGACCCCGCAACCCCATCCCCGACCTCCCTACAATATTCGCGCTCCCCATTCGTCTACAGCAGTGGATGAATGATCTGGCGAGCGTCACCGCGATGGCCGAGAACGACAGCCGAATCTCCGAGATCGTCGCGGCCGAGGGATCGAGGCTGCGCGCGTTCATCCGGCGGCGCGTCCCCGACACCTCCGACGTCGAGGACATCCTGCAGGAGGTCTTCTACAGGCTGGTCGAGGCCAACCGCCTGCTGATGCCGATCGAGCACGTCACCGGGTGGCTCTTTCGCGTGGCTCGCAACCGCATCACCGATCTTTTCCGGAAGAACGAGCCGGAGAGTTTCTCGGACGAGGGTGTGTATGGCGACGACGGCGAGATGCTGCAGCTCGAGGATCTGCTGCCTTCGCCCGATGCAGGCCCCGATGCGCTCTACGTCCGCCACGTGCTGCTCGAGGAGGTGGAGCTCGCGCTGGCCGAGCTCCCCGACGAGCAGCGCGAGGTCTTCATCGCCCACGAACTGGAGGGGCGCAGTTTCAAGGAGCTGTCCGCGGAAACCGGTGTGAACGTCAACACCCTGCTCTCCCGCAAGCGCTACGCCGTGCTTCACCTGCGCGAACGGCTGCAGAGCATTTACGACGAATTCAGGAACGAGTAAGGAGCAACGATATGAGAAGGAAACGAATCCTGTGGATCCCTGCCGCAATCGTGGGGATGGTGCTTTTCGCCTTCATCGGCGGCGAAGTGGTGATGCGTCTGTGGAACTGGCTGCTGCCCGATCTGTTCGGTTTCAAACAGCTCACCTTCTGGCCCGCCCTCGGCCTGCTGGCCCTCTCCCGCATCCTCTTCGGCGGCTTCGGTATGCGCGGCGGCGGCATGAACCGCTCGATGTTCCGCCGCCGCATGGCCGAACGCTGGGAGCGCATGACCCCCGAGGAGCGCGAGAAGTTCTGCGGAGGGATGCACGGGCGGTGGGGGCGGGAGGTTCCGCAGGAGCCGAAGGCGGGGGGGTGAGCTCTGTCCGAGGATTTGGATGCCCACGCCGAGGATACCGGCGGCACAGGCCAGGGGACGGGTCGATATCAGAGAGGCGACCAATCTCGAGATCACAGCCTATGGGGTCAAGGTCAGGATCGATGGGGTCAAGGTCAGGACTGCCACCTGTAGATGACAACCGATGGGGTCAAGGTCAGGATCGACCCACCTCAAGGCCACAACCCGATGGGGTCAAGGCCAGGATCGACCCACCTCAAGGCCACAACCCGATGGGGTCAAGGCCAGGATCGACCCACCTCAAGGTCACAACCCGATGGGGTCAAGGTCAGGATCGACCCACCTCAAGGTCACAACCCGATGGGGTCAAGGCCAGGATCGACCCACCTCAAGGTCACAACCGATGGGGTCAAGGTCAGGACCGACCCACCTCAAGGTCACAACCGATGGGGTCAAGGTCAGGACTGCCACCTGTAGATGACAACCGACTCATGCCGCGACGGCGCCAGTCCATTGCTCATCGCCTGTGGCGGTCAGAATCTCGACAGTCCTTCAAGCCGCTGACCTTTTCGGGGAGCGCCTGTCCGTCGAGGCTCCAAGCCTGTCGCAGTTGGCTCTCCGCCCACCTCAACAGGCTCCCAGCCTCTTCGGGGAGGCTCCACACCCACCCCAACAGGCTCCACGCCTCTGCAAGCAGGCTCCACGCCCACTTCAACAGGCTCCAAGCCTCTAACAGCAGGCTCCACACCCACCTGAACAGGGCTTCAGGCCTCTACCGGTAGGCTCCGCGCCCGACCCAACAGGCATCAATGCAGGTGAACGAAGGCCCGAGCCTGTCAACTTGTCCTCGATTACCATTGCGGTTGAGGAGTGTCCTCCATGAGTACCGCACCCACCTCCTCGCCGATGTGGTGACTGGCGCGCAAGTTACACTCGCGCTCGGTAGTGTCCTAAGTTGGCCGGAGGCTTGTCTACCCGTTACGGCCGAGTCCGGCTTCGTGGCCTTCGGGCTGGCGCTTGCGCTGGCGATCGTGGTGGGGTTGGCGCTAGTTCGATTTGCGTCGCTTTCCGCTGCCCGGCGGCAGCACAACTTAGCTTGTTGGTTTGCCACCATTCGGCGCAACACGAGCACGTCGCTTGGTCGGGACATATGCGAATCAATGCTAATCGTATATGTGCCGCCAAACAAGTCTTCGTACCTCACCGTTCCGTGGGTAATGAAAATGGAGACGCCTTCAGGATTACGTCGCGCGCCATCCAGCCATTCGGCCGGTATCCCATCGACGCAATCCATTTGCCAATTGCCGATAGGTATGCGCGTAGTCTCTCTTGGGTCTATGACAAGGCCGAAAGATTTCGGCAAATCCCTTTCCTCGCGTCCGTGGTTTGGCGCAAGCACCACGAATCCCGAAGAGATGGCGCGGGTAGTGGCGCGGAAAGTCAAAGTCTTTGCAGTGGGGTCGCGATAGGATACGTCCACGCCGATATTACCCGGTACAATCACGACATTGATCGCTGGCGCGTTGCCGCTATTCACAAGTTCAACGTAAAGATTCGGCAACTCTCCCTTGTTAGCGGAAAGTGCCGCATAGGCGACGATCGATGGTCGGTTGGCGATCTGGTAAGCACGCTTCGTAACGGTCGCGAGGTCTTGAACTCCTTTCGCCTGATCGCCAGCAGCAACAGCCAGGGCGTGAGTATCTCCGCTGCCGCCTCTCATCTCTTTGAGTTGGTTACGCATCGTCCACCACTGAAGGGCGGCGAACCACATATACAGAGCGGTGACTACTGCGATGAATCGCGTGGCGACGAGATTTTTCCGCTGGATGTCGGCGCTTACTCGCTCGAACTCGCTAAGGTCTTGACGTATGCCGTCATGTTCATTTGCGGCTGGCGCATTATTGGGTGGGGCTTCAGTTCTAAGCGGCACTGGATCAGTGTCGAGTGGAGTGTGCCCATTGGGTTTCTCCTCATCCATGCCGCCGTCATCCTGCTGTTCCTGACAGTGGATGGGGCGCTGTGAGCGCCAACCCTGCCAGCTACTCGCGCGCCGCGATGATACGCCTACACTGGGCCGGGGAACAGATACGCCTCTCGGTAGCCGGGAATCGCCCCCTCCATCCGAGTCAGGTTCGATCCGGCGAACTCGATCAGCTCGAAACCGACGGTAGCATCAACCGTTGTGCGGTCCTCGGCTGCGATCACTTCGAATGCTCTGATGATGTATTCGGGAAGCCAGACGGTGACCTCGCGAAGGGCCAGCAAGGGCGGCAGAACGCCCGCTGCCGCGTCGCCGAGCGCGTCCTGTATCTCCGCAAGCGCCAGCGTGGAAGTGGGGCCACGCCTTCGATTTTCTGCTGCGCGGAACTCATTGATTCCTCGGCGGTTGCGAGACGCCAAATCGTTGCCTGATAGCCGGCTTCAGTTATTTTAAACATCAGGGCGACGTTTGACCTTGCAAGGCAAGAACGAAGGCCCGACCAACGCGCTCCGCCGCAGCTCACACGCTCCCCTCACCCCACGATCTCCCCCGCGTGCAGGTGTCGCAGGAAGGTATCGAGCGGCAGAACCCGGGTCCCGTCGAGCTCGAGCTCGCGGTCACCGCGATACACGATGTACGACTTCACGTTCGCTCCCGCGCGGAGGGCATCGATCCCCTTTTTCCAGTCGCGGCGGAACTCGCGAGCATTCTTCACTTCGATGGCGACGACGTTGCGACCGTGCCACCAGACGAAGTCGACTTCGCTGCCGCTCGGGGTGGCCCAGTAGCCGAGGGAGCCTTTGACGCCGGCGTAGTGGAGGTAGCTTCGGATCTCGTGATGGATCAGGTGCTCCAGAAGGACGCCATCCCAGTCGCCAGGAAGCGGTTGGTCGAAACCGCCGGCGGCGGCGTGAAGGACGCCAGGGTCGAACCAGTAGAACTTCGGGAGGGCAACCTCTTTGGCTCTCGCGCGCGGCCGCCAGGCGGGCAGCCAGCTTCCGATGAGTGTGTCGACGAAGACCTCGAAATACCCGCGAACGGTCTCGCGGGAGACGCCTGCATCGCGCGCGATTCCCGAGATGTTCGTGGCCTGGCCGGCGGCAAGCGAGGCCACCTCCAGAAACCTGCTGAAGCTGCCGAGGTCCCGAACAAGTCCCTCGGCTTTGATCTCTTCGGCAAGATAGGTCGTGACGTACGCGCGAAGGAACTCCTCGCGGGCCTCGTCGTCGGGTGCGTTGACACTCAGGGGCATGGCCCCGAAACGAAGGAGCTGGCCGGCCGGAACCGAGAAGTTCATCTCCGCGGTGGTGAGGGGAAAGAGATTCTTCACGACGGCCCGGCCGGCGAGCAGGTTGGCGGCCCCTCGCTTCAGCTTCCGCGCCGATGAGCCGGTCAGCGCGAATTTCTTGTAGCCCTTCTCCTCCATGAGGAAATGAACCTCGTTCAACAGGCGCGGCGCGCGCTGCACTTCGTCGATGACGATCCACCGGCTTCGCGGCTGGGTAAGGACCTCGGCACGGAACTCTGCCGGATCGCGCTCGTAGCGCAGCATGACATCCGAGGCCAGGAGGTTGACGACGAAAGCGTCCTCGAACCGGGAACGGATCCAGGTGCTCTTTCCCGTTCCCCGGGCACCGAAGAGGAAGAACGATGAGCGAGGCGTCGGCAGACTGCGTGGAAACATCGACACCAAATTTACCGTCAATTTGGTGTCGATGTCTACAGGTTGGGACAGAGATGTAGCCGCGACCCCAACGCGGATGCCGGCCAGGGCGCGGCAAGCTCGGCCCCCTCATCCGCCTTCGGCACCTTCTCCCCCAGCTGAAAAGCGCTGGGGGAGAAGGACTCTCGATTTAAGGACGCGCGAGTTCGATGTGACCACAGGGTTTGGAAGAAATCTTCGCGTCACGCAGAAACCAAGAGTTAGTAGCACAGAGAGAGGTGTGGCTGTGTCATGCCCGATGTGCCTAATGGCCCCGCTTGTGATCTGGAACACGGCAGGCCGTCGGTCCGCGACCGATTGTGGACTCGTTCACAGTCAATCGGCGCTTCCGGCAGCGCCCACTCTCACTCTCTCTTGAAGAAAGGAAGTCCCATGAAACGAGCCTTTGTCGCTCTTGCTGTACTTGTTGCGTTTGCCTCCATGCTGCTGCCGTCCACGGCCGCGGCGAGCGAGGCATGGATCCTCGACATTCCGGTCCGCGGTATCCCGAACCAGGAATCGGGAATGGTGCGTGTCACTCTCGAGTTGAGCGCCGCTCCGGCCGGCTCGCAGCTCGTGGTCGGCGGCAGCACCACCCTCAACCTCGGCGACACCGTCGTCGTGGCAGGAGATACGGTGACCTACGAGGCACTGGCGGGCAACAACGTCCGCATCACCTATGTACCGAAGTCGAACTTCGGGGCAGACTTCTGCGCGGGAACGTTCGCCGTCGAGAAGCAGATCAACATGCGCTTTGTCGGCGCGCAGGACGTTACCGCCTACAGGATGTCGACGTATGTCGTGGCCGCGCCGATGGCGGAGTGCTCGCAGGTGTCGAAGCACACCGGCGATACGCCGGCCAGCCTGATTCCGAACGACGACGGCGTAGCGCCGGCGCTCACGGCGACGTACAAGGGCCGCAACAACTTCGACGTCGCCCTCGTGCTCGACAAGTCGGGCAGCATGAACGACCTTCCGCCCGGCGCTCAAATCGGCCCGAAGAAAATCGATATCCTCAAGTCGGCGGTGCAGAACTTCGTCGGCCAGTGGGAGCTGCTCGACGCGCCGCCGGGAGGGGGACCGGAGTGGTCGGGTGATCGGATGGGGATGGTTTTCTTCGACTCCACCGCGCAGCCGCAGACGCTCATCGGCGCCGATCCGCCGGCAAACTTCTTCCTGCAGCGCGGCGCAGCCAGCGCCTGGGACGCCATCATCACCAAGGCCAATGCCCTCGTTCCGGGCAGCTCGACCTCCATCGGCGCCGGCATCAACGAAGGAATGAGCCAGTGGAAGGCCGATCCAAAGAATGACCTCGACGTCGTCCTCATCACCGACGGCATGCAGAACACGGCACCGCTCATCACCCCGACCGGAACCGGCTTCCTCGGCCTGGCGCCGGTGGCCGGCCTGCCGCAGGAGCTGCGCAAGCGCTTCATCCCCATTCACACCATCGCCTTCGGAACGCCGGCACAGGTGGACGACACCCTGCTCCGCAACATCTCATTCGAGACCTCGGGCCAGTCGTATCAGGCTGTCACCGCGAACACGATGTTCGACGTGTTCGGCATGACGCTGGTGGCCATCCTCAAGGGCAACACGGCCTCGATGGCCACACGAGTACTGGATACGCTGATCGGCACCGGTCCGAGCGCGGCCGTTCCGGTGACCGTCGACCGCTCGCCGCAGCGCGTGGTCTTCACCGTGCAGTGGGCTCCGCCGGCGCGGCAGATGCTCGACCTCGACGTCTATCCGCCCGGCGCCAGCGTACCGGCCATTCCTACGTCGTCAAAGAAGACGGCGCAGGCCTCGATCCAGGCCTTCGACATGAGCCAGGGATTCAAACCGGGGGCGTGGAGCGTGCGCGTGAAGCGCGACCTCAAGAGCGCCGACGACGTGCCGTACCTTCTGAACGTGATGTTTCTGGAGAAGCATCTCGATTACCAGTTCTCGCTCGACAACCTCCATGCCGTGACGGGCGACCCGCTCGGCATCCGCGTGCTGGTCGACTGGGACGGCAAGCCGCTGGCCGGCCTGCCGGCCGGGTCCATCAAGGTCCGCGTGCAACGCCAGCCCGACGGCATGGGCAACATCCTTCACGCGTCCCACATCAAGACGCCGGGAGGCAATATCACCACGTCCACGGGCGACATCCTGACGCCGTACGACTATAAGATCGCGGCGCTCGGACAGCCGCTGATCGACAGCACCACGCCGAAGGACGTCGCCGTCATTCCGCTCACGGATCAGGGACGGGGGTTCTATGGCGCGACGTTCCCCGACACCTTCATCCCCGGCACCTACGTCTTCGAGGCCGTGCTCGACTGGGATACCGCACTGACCGGCCACGTGGTACGCGAAGAGCGCATCGAGGAGGACGTGAAGCCGCGCGCCGATTCGGCCGCCACCGCCACCACACTGACCGGCGACGCGTTTGGCGTCTGGACGCTCACGGTCACCCCGCGCGACCGCTTCGGCAACTACTTCGGACCGGGCTACGCGCCGCTGGTGAAGGCGAACGTCCGCAGCGGCGGGAGACTGCGCAGCACCACTCCCGCCGATCAGGACCAGCTCGGGACGTACACCTTCACCATCTCCGGATCGCCCGGCGTGACGCCGGCCGTCGACGTCATCGTCGACGGAGTGCTCCTGTCGGGAGGGCGATGATCGTTCGTGGTCTGTCCCTCTCCCCGCGCCGCGCGGGGAGAGGGAACACCGTTGGCGAAACGGGACTGCTGGCGTGGAATTGCCGACACCCTGTTACATCGAGAGCGTTTTCTCGACGCGCGGCTGCGCCGCGGGGCACAGACAAGAGGGTCTGTGCCCACACCTGTCCAAATCAGGTTCTTGCGAAGCCGATCTGGGCAGCGAATGGAGGGCATCAAGGGAACGGACGATTGCGACCCCAGCCGCGGAGCGGCGATATTTAGGTAGCCCACTGCGTTAGCGGTGGGATTCAATGTCGAACGAATTTCAAGCCGCGGAGCGGCGACATTTCGAATCGCGCAAACTCAGGCAGGTTGGCGAGATTCGAAGTGTCGCCGCTCCGCGGCTGACCTCTGGGCTACCTCTTCCCCACAGCTCACGCTGTGGGCTACGTAGATTTCGCCGCTCCGCGGCTTGGCGCGACCGTCTCCTGATCCGAGGGATCGATCACCATGCGGACCGAACAGCCGACGGCGGCGATGACGATGATCCAGATGCTGTAGGACCCTGCCGTCCTACCCTGCCATCGCTTTCACCGCCGCGGTCAGTGACGCGTAGAGGCGCTCGTGGTAGGCGAATGCCTCCTTGTAGATCTGCTGGAAGGCGCCGAGGTCTTTGGGGGAGATGACGAGGTTCACGCCGTAGAGGAAGGCGGCGTTGCCGTCGAGGGTGCGGAGGTTTTCGGAGAAGAGGATGAAGAAGGCCTTGCGCCGGTCGGTCGGAGTGAGAGAGATGATCGGGGCGAAATCGGCCAGGGGCGGCGGGGTGATCTGGGCGGGGTTGAGCATCACCACCGGCGGGTACTCCTGCATGAAGTAGTCGCGGGCCTGCGGCGGAGCGGCGATGACGACCGGCATGAAGCCGATGAGCTTCGCGGCCTGGCGCAAGGCGGGCGAATCGTTGCCGACGATCATCGCCTTGGCGCCGAAACCGTCATCCTCCTCGTGCACGGGAGCGTGCGTGTCCGCCGCGGCACCTGTCATCTCCAGCTTGCTGCGGTCGACAGGGAGCTTCGTACCGCAGACGGGACAGGGAACGAGGACCGGCTTCATCGGAAGCCTGGTCTCGTCGAGGGAGAGCGTTTTCTGGCAGGAGGTGCAGGTGATCTTCATCGCCTTACTCCAGCATCGACAACATCGATTCGTCGCCTGAGGGCACGGTCTCGGACTCGGCTGCCTCGCCGAGGCGAAGGGCAAGGTTGGTCGGATTCGTGGCGTAGGCCAGCGCGATCTCGCGCGTGACCACGCGGGCAGTCCACAGTTTTTCGAGCTCGTCGTCGAAGGTCTGCATCCCGTCGACCGATCCATCGTGCATGGCGTCGATCAGCGACCGTCCCTCGGCCTCGCCTTTGAGCACGTAGTCGCGCGTGCGCATCGTCGACTTCAGGATCTCCAGAGCGGCGATCCGTCCGCCGCCGATCTTCGGCAGCAGACGCTGCGACAGGACGTAGCGGAACGACTGCGCGAAACGCGTGCGCACCTGCGACTCCTGATCCTTCGGGAAGACGCCGACGATCCGGTCGATGGTCTTGGCGGCGTCGATGGTGTGCAGAGTCGAGAGGACCAGGTGTCCCGTCTCGGCGGCCTCCATGGCGATCTCGATCGTCTCCACGTCGCGCATCTCGCCGATCAGGATCACCTTTGGCGCCTGGCGCAACGCCGCGCGCAGCGCATGGGCGAAGGTCTTCGTGTCCGATCCCAGCTCGCGCTGGTTCACGGTGGCCTTGATGTGTTTGTGCATGTACTCGACCGGATCTTCGATGGTGATGATGTGGTAGGCGTAGTCGTGGTTGATCTTGTTGATCAGCGCGGCGAGCGTGGTGGACTTTCCCGAGCCGGTCGGCCCGGTGACGAGCACGATGCCGTTCTTGAGCCGGCAGATGTTGGCCAGCTCCGGCGGCAGGTTCAGCGATTCCAGCGTCGGAACGCCCTCGGGGATGACGCGCAGGACGATGGCGTAGGTGCCGCGCTGCGAGAAAATGTTTACACGGAAGCGCGTCTTCTGCGGAATCGAGTACGAGAGGTCGACCGATCCGTTGCTCAGCAGGGCGCGCGTCAGCTCGCGGTCGCCGCGCAGCATGTGCATGGCGATCATCTCGGTCTGGTAGGGAGTCAGACGCGGCAGGCCGGGGAAGTTGACCGGGACGAGCTGTCCGTCGACCTCAACCTGCGGCGGCCGTCCGACCGAGAAGTTGAGGTCGGAGACCCTGTCCGAGATTTTCAGCATCGCCTCGAGGATGGCGTCGAGATTGAAGTTTTTCATGGGTGGATGAGGGTTGCTCGGTTGCTGGGTTACTGGGTTGCTGATTTTGTCTCGCGGTCTCGGGGTTGCGGGGTCTCGCGGTGTTTTTGACTTCGACCGCCGCGAGACCTCGCAACCGCGCTACTTCGAAACCCAGCAACGCAGCAACTGAGCAACCCCGCCGACCGGTGTCCGACATTGTACGTCTCCCGCCAAGTACAATCCTCCCATGTCCATCATCGCCATCGATTACGGCGGCCGGCGCATCGGGGTGGCGGTGAGCGCGTCCGGAACCATCGCCACACCGCACTCGGTGGTGAAGAACGAGGGAGAGATCGTCGACAAACTGGCCGGCATCGCCCGTGAGCTCGACGCGGAAACGATCGTGGTCGGCGTTCCCCGGCGTGCACACAGCGATACCGGCGAGCAGAAGTTCCGCGATTTCGCGGAGCGGCTGCGGCAGAAAACGTGCAAACCGGTGGTCCTCTGGGACGAGGCGCTGAGCACCACCGAGGCTTCCCGGCAATTGCGCGAGAGCGGAACGAACAGGCGGGACGCCCAGCGCGAAATCGACATGCACGCCGCCGCCGTCATTCTGCAGTCCTACCTCGACGACCTGGCCAGGAGGGCGTCATAGCCCGGCGCGCACGCGGCCGCGGTGGCTGCCGCAAGCTGCTGCATTCGCTCATGACGATCGGCATCTTTGCCGTCATCCTCGGCGTCGGCGGCGGCTGGTTCTTCCTGCGGGCCATGCGCTCGCCGTACAAGAACTACACGCAGCCGTTCAAAGACGTCGAAGTCCATCACGGCCTCCGCACCTCCGCGATCCTCAAGCACCTCGAAGCCGAGGGGATCATCCGGGACGAATACTTCCCACTGGTCTACATGAAAATCGTCCGGCACAACGACAAGATCAAGGCCGGCATCTATGAGTTCTCCAAACCGATGACGGCGGAGGAAGTGCTCGACAAGTTGATCCGCGGAGACGTCATCGCCAAGAGCGTCACCATCCGCGAGGGGCTGGACCGCTTCGCCGCCGCACATATCTTCGTCCAGGAAGGGTTCGGCCGCGACGCGGAGTGGGACAAGCTCACCGCCGATCCGGAATTGATCCGCGACATCGCCCCCGAAGCCAAAACGCTGGAGGGATATCTCTTCCCCGACACGTATAAATTCAACCCCGGCACACCGCCGCGGGCCATCATTCAGGCGATGGTGGCGAACTTCCGCAAGCACTTCGGCGGCGAGATGAACTACATCACCACCGGCCTCAATCTCCATCAGACCGTGACGCTGGCCTCGATCGTCGAGACCGAGGCGCGCATGCCGCAGGAGCGGCCGCTGGTGGCGTCGGTGTACCTGAATCGTATCAACCGCAAAATGCTCCTCGGCGCCGACCCGACGGTGATCTATGCGCTGAAACTGGCCGGGCGCTGGGACGGCAACATCCGAAAAGCCGACCTGCAGATCGACTCCCCTTACAACACCTATCGTTTCCACGGCCTGCCGCCCGGTCCGATCGCCAATCCGGGCCTGGCCTCGCTACAGGCCGCGGCGGCGCCGGCAAAGAGCGACTTCCTCTACTTCGTCGCCAAACACGACGGGACGCACGCCTTCGCCACGAACATCGCCGACCACGACCGGAACGTGCAGATCTGGCAGATTCAGTGGTATCGGGATCAGCGTGCGGCGGCGGCGCAGCAGGCACGGCCGTGAGGAGAAGCATGTCAAAAGCGAATGTTGAATGTTCAATGTTCAATGTTGAATGTTGAATGGGCTTCGCTCGGCCCCAGGCATTCAACATTTAACATTGAACATTCAACATTCAACATTGCTTTTTGCCGACCGCACCATCAAATAACTCACTACCAATAACCTTTTGTGCTATCCTCCCCGCACCGCATACAAAACCTGGGGGTCCCGAGAGAGTATGTCTGCGAAAAACCGTCCGTATGAGCAGTTCGGTCCGTTCATCCTCTTCAAGAAATTCGAAAGCGATGCGCTCGGTGATCTGTGGCGCGCGGGGCGCGTCGACGGCGGGCAGCTCGGTCCGATCATGGCGGTCCGGCGCCTTTCGGGCGGCAATCGCGCGGCGCTCGTTCAGAGCGCCGCCGAGGCCAATCAGCTCGTACCGCTGCTGAGCGGAACGACCTTCGCGAAAGATCAGACCATCGACGTCGCCAACGGCATCCCCTACGTCGCGCACGAGTATTCGGGCGGACGCTCGCTGCGGCATATCGTCGATCGCGCCCGCGGCGGCGCGGGCGTCACCGCCAATCCGGTACCGATCGATCAGGCCATCGTCATCGCCGAAAAGATCGCGCTCTCTCTGTCGACGACGGCCGATCTCCGCTACCTCGGCAATCGTCTCGCGCACGGCGCGCTGATTCCGCAGTTCGTCTGGATCACGGATGAAGGCGAGATCCGCGTGGCCGGCCAGCAACTCGGAAAAGGTCTCATCGCCTCGATGTCCGATTCGAAGGTGGCCGCGGAGCTGGGCAGGTATTTCGCGGCGGAGTACCGTGCCTCGGCCGAGGTCTCGAAGACGACTGACGTCTACTCGCTCGGCGCGGTTCTCTACCTCCTGGTCACCGGCAACGAGCCGCCGGACGCGGTGACCGGCAGCGCATTCGCGCAGACGATCCGCGCGGCAAAGACATTCGCCGGGCAACCGATCCCGGACGATATCCGCACCATCCTCGAGAAGTCGCTGGCCATCGATCCCAATGCCCGCTATGCAACGATCGGCGAAATGAAGCAGGTGCTCTCGTCGCTGGTGCATGGAGGGAACTACTCGGCATCGACGTTCAATCTCGCCTTCTACCTCAATAACCTGCTGAAGAAAGAGGTGGAAGGGGAATCGGTCGACCGCGAGAGGGAGTCTAAGGTCAATGTCGCGGCCTACGCGCCCGTGGCGGCTGCCGCGGTCGAAGCGGCGCCGTCGTCATTCGACGAGGCACCGGTGAAGAACCGCGTGCCGCTGTATGCCGCGGCCGCCGTGGTCGTGCTCGCGGCCGGCGTGGGCGCGTTTTTCATGCTGAAGCCGAAACCGGCCGCACCGGTGCTCCACGCCGCCACTCCCCCGCCGAAGCCGAACGTCGTCATCTCCCAGCCGGTCATCGCCGCCGCGCCGCAAACCAGCACGGCCCCCCTCGACCCCGCCGCACAGAAGAAGGCCTTCGAGGCCGCGGTCGAGCAGAAGATGCAGGAAGAGATGATGAAGCTGCAGGCGGACATGAACAAGAAGCTCAAGCAGGAGCAGTCGAAGAATGCCCCTGTGCAGACGGCCAGCCTGGTCACGCCGCCGCAACAGCAGCAGCAGATCGACGATCGCGGCTCCGCCGCCGCGCTCGACCAGCGGCGCGTGAGCTCGCGGCAGGAGAACCCGGCACCGACCCAGACCGTCGCCCAGCAGGCGCCGGTCGTCACGCCACAGCCCCAGCCTGCCGTATCCGCGCCGGCGCTTACGCAACCCGCCGTCTCCACCATCCACGAGGGGGACGTCGTCGACGTTACGGAGCTGGATAAGTTGCCGCAACCTCTCTCGGAGATCCACCCGTACTATCCACCTCTTGCCGCGCAGCAGCGCGCGGAGGCGACGGTCATCCTCTCGGCGCTGATCTCGGAAAACGGCGACGTCGTCGACGTGAAGATTCTCCGCGGCGATCCCCGCTTCGGCTTCAACGATGCCGCGACGCGCGCGGTGAAAGCGGTGCGGTTTACGCCCGGGATCAAGGATGGAAAGCGCGTCAAGACGTGGCGCCCGCAGTCGATTACGTTCAAGCGGTGAGTTCAAAAGGCTTTCACCACAGAGGCACAGAGGACGCAGAGAAAACAAGGATGAAATCTGAAGTATGAACGATGAATATGCTGTTTGATTCATCCTTCAGATTCCATCCTTGTTTTCTCTGTGATCTCTGTGCCTCTGTGGTTGAACGCTTTTTTTTCTAGTCGCCAGTCTCCTTCCAGAGAATCCGATGCAATGCCAGGCCGAGGTCGCGGGGGTCGTTGCTGCGGTGGAGGCGCGAGAAATTGACGGCGTGGTCGACTGAGAGCATCAGATCGTCCGGCGCTCCATTCCGCGACACGACGACGTACGATCGCTCCACGTTGGCCTTCCTCGGAACGAAGCGATCGACGACGACGCCGTCGAGCGTGACCGTCACCGTAGGCGGGGGCTCGGCATCGAGAGGAAATTGCATGGTCAGGCCGAGCTGCGCGCGATGGCCGAGCGGTGCCAGCAGCATATGGCCCTGGCCCGCCATCCATCGCCAGTGGTCTCCGTTGTCGTCCTCCTCGTCGCCGTACCAGCCTTCGCCGAATTTGATCCAGCCGGCGATCGGGACCACCGAGGCCTCGAAATAGCGGCGATTGAAGAGCGCCCACAGACGCTCGCGCCGGCGGCGGAAATTGATCGCCTGCGCGGAGGAGCTGGCGGCGTCGGCCACGTACACGGCGCTCCTGTCAGCCGGTGCCTTGGATGGATCGAAGTGATCCTCGGCGGGGATGATCGTGTAATCGGTGAGGAAGTAGGCCACGAACGGCTCCAGCCCTCCGGCCGTGTAGACCTTCGACCCCCGAGGAACGTTCTGCCGGATCCAGCGCATCGCCAGCACCGGCGGCGAGTCGGTCTTTCGCACCACGCGCAGGCCGGGCCAGACCCAGACGACGTCGCGGCCGATGATGACGGCAGCCAGGATCGCCTGCAACGACGCCGCGAGCCGCTCCCGAGGGAGCGCCCGCACGCGCGCGGCGATGAACGTTGCCGCGACGTCCAATCCATCCGCCGCGAGCAGCACGTTCGCGGCGATATACGCGAGCGAGAGACGGCTGATGCCGGTCGGACTCAGTAGAAACCACGCCAGCAGAAAACCGGGCTCGAAGGTGAGGACGACATCAAGCTGAGAACGCCGCGGACGCAGGAAGGCCAGCAGCGTGAAGAAGAACATCAGCGTCGACGCCGCCCGCGACTCGAACGGATCGAAGAGAAAATCCTGCAGGAGGAACCGCATCGGCGTCCGCGTCGGGTTCAGCGCGCCGTCGACGGTGGCGACATAGTGCTGATGCCACTTCGTGGCGAAGATGTATTCGTCGATCCCGGTCAGCTTCGCGGCGATGCCGTAGCCCGTGACGACGAGGACGATGATCAGCGCCGTTCCGGCGATCACCTCGCCGCCGCGCCGGGCGCGCAAACGCCGCCACGACGCGACGATCCAGGGCCAGGCCATCAACACGTTCTGCGCGCGCACCAGCATCGTGGCGGCGAAGAAGATGCATCCGGCGATGTACGTGCCGCGCCGCCGGTCATCGCGCAGCAGCAGCGCCGCTCCCGCCAGCGCGGTCACGAGCGCGAGCGGGTCGGTGAAGCCGGTCCCGCCCCAGTACCAGACGTTGGGCAGAAAACAGAAGAGCAGCGCGGCGACGATGCACGTCCGGAATCGGTATCGCAGTGACCGCGCCAGTGCGAAGAGCGCCGGGAAGAGGAAGAGCGAAGCCAGGATGCTGATGCCGCGCAATGCATGAAAGTCGTCATGCACCACGGCGCGGGCAACCTTCGCCAATGCGAAGAACAGCGGGAACCCGGGAGGGTGCGGATGATGATGCGCGACGTCGTAATGATGCAGAGCGGTGACGAAAAGCGCCTCGTCCCAATCCCACATCGAATGGGAGACCGCCAGCAGACGCGTCAGTGCAACCACGAGCGCCAGGGCGATGACGATCATCCGCTGGCGGGAGGTCAGCGGCTCGACGGCGCCGCCGTTGACTGCATCCTGCCCGCTGCCAGCGTCCGTCAAGCGGCACCATTCTCGCAAAATTCGCGCGCAACATGCCGACCAAGGGGGTCCGACGACGGTGGTACCTCGATCTTCACGGTATCCGTCGCGAGGGAACCAAGGAATCCGGCTTCACCTATCGCAGCGCCCTCGGCGCACCGGTCGACGACGAGAAGACGCTGGCGCGCATCCGCAAGCTGCGCATCCCGCCGGCATGGCGGGAGGTGCGCATCGCCCGCGGCGAGGCGGCGCCACTCCAGGCCGTCGGCGTCGACAGCAAAGGGCGCACGCAGTATCTCTACCATGGGCGATTCCGGGCGCAGCGGGAGGAAGAGAAGTTCCGGCGGGTGGTCGAGTTCGGCGAGTCGCTCCCGGCGCTGCGGCGCCGCGTCCGCGCCGATCTGAAGCGCTCGGACCTGGAGCGCGAGCATGTGCTCGCCGCCATCGTGCGGCTGATCGATCAGGGATTCTTCCGCGTAGGCAACGAGAAGAGCGCGCAGTCGGAGGCGACGTACGGGCTGACGACCATCCGCGCCAAGCACGTGAAAGTCGAAGGATCGGTGCTGCAGTTCGATTACGTCGGCAAGTGGCGCAAGGCGCAGACGCGGGCCATCGACGACGCGGAGGTCGCCGCGATCGTGCAGCGGCTGAAGGCGCTCCGTGAGCCCGAGCTCTTTGCCTTCATCGACAACGGCAAGGTCCGCAATGTGAAGGACCGCCATGTGAACGACTACATCCAGTCGATCATCAGCAAAAACTTCACGGCGAAAGATTTCCGCACCTGGGCCGGCACTCTCCTCTGTTCCATCGCCCTCGGCATGACCGGCCAGGGATCGAGCAAGACGGAGCGAAAACGCAAGGTCAAGATGGCTGTCGTGGCCACCGCCGAACAACTCGGAAACACCCCCGCGGTCTGCCGCTCGTCGTACATCTGCCCGCGCCTGCTCGAGGAGTACATGGAAGGAAAGCCGTTCGAGATGCTGCGCAAGCAGCACAAAGGCTCGCCTGTGGTTCGGGTTGGGTTGTCGATCGAGGAGCGGGCCCTGCTGAAGTTTCTTCGCGAGACGATCGCGGATCGGAGACGGAGGCCGCGCGCGGCGTGATGCGCGGTCTCGCGTTCTCGCGGTTGTGGGGTCTCGCGGTGACTGTGCAATCGGTCAGTGTCCTTGATTCCAGGCACCGCGAGACCGCGCAACTTCGAGACCCCGCAACCTGCAATAATGTGGCGTATCACTTGCTTATTGTGAGCAACAGGATGATCACAAATAACCGTCTACTCCCTCTCATGGCGCTCGTCGCGCTTGCCATCGCCGCGCCTGCAGCTCAGGCCGCCGTGGCGCAGGCGGCCAGCTTCGACGAGAAGGTCGACCACGCCGCCGCCATCATCCTCGGCAAGTGCGTCAAGACGGAGGCTCGCTACGACCCCACCGGCCGCTGGATCGTGACCTACGCGACCTTTGACGTCGAACAGTCGATGAAGGGAGACGCCGCGGGCCAGGTCACCATCGTCACCCCCGGCGGCAGCGTGAATGGAATCCACCAAGAGACCATCGGCGTCCCGGTGTTCAATGTGGGCGATGAGCATGTGGTCTTCCTCCGCAATACGCGCGTCGGCCTGACGCCGCTCTACTTCGACCAGGGAACGTACAACGTCGCCGCCGGCGATCACGGAGAGAAGCTGATCGTGCCGATGTCGTCGAATGTCGTGCACATCGATACGCAGCGCGGCATGGCCGTCGCTCCGGCGGACGAGCCGAAGACGCTCGCTGTGTTCAAGAGCGCCGTGTCCGAATCGATGCGCGGCAGCGCGGCGAGAATGCGGATGAGCGCCATGCCGCCTTCCAAGGCCAAGCCTCAGGAATCAGTCTGGTCGACGCTGGCCAGAAACAAGTTACTTATCGTGCTGGCCTTCGCCGGAATCGCCCTTGCCGCGTGGCAGGTGCTGCGGCGCAGGTAAGTAATACGCCGGCCTACGCCGTCTTCCGCAACCCCTCATCGGGGCAATAGAAATCGCGGCGGCGGTCGAGGTCGCGCATCACGTTCTTCTTGAACTGGTCGGCGCCGCCGTTGCGCATCATCTCTTCGATGTAGCCGGCGATGTCGAGGATCTCCAGGCGCAGACGGACCGTCTTGAAGATGCGCGGCAGGCCGCCGGGGTGCTGGACGTGATGCAGTCCGCCGCTGTAGGCGACCAGCATCCTCCCCTGTTTCATAGCCAGGAGGATGTCGGCAATACCGCCGCGGACGCTCATCGGATTGCCGTGCAGATCGAGGCCGTTGGCGCGTTTCATCCGCCCCTCGGGCAGGATGATGACCATCGAATTCGGGTCGATCTTATTCAGTAGCTTGAACCAGGTGTGGTCGCGCTCGCGGGTGATGGCCACCACGTGATGGGCGACGAACTTGAAGATCATGCCCACGAGCGGCCGCCCCGTGGTCTTGTCCGCCGCCGGGACGACGCCGTGCGCGGCAAGCCGCCAGACGAAGTGATTGGGAACACCGCCGAGGAATACGGGCTCGAAGAGGCTGGTGTGATTCAGGAAGGCCACCAGCCGGATCTGATGCCAGGGCTTCGGCAGAACGTCGCCGACCCAGCCGACGTCGTAGCGATAGAAGATCCTGCTCACGTACTTCAGCGTGAGCAACATCGAGCAAACCATCAGGCTTCGCAGCAGTGACACCTGGCGAAGGTTAGCGAGGGCGCGCCGCGCCGTCAACGAAGCAGCGCGCGGAAACGTGGTGCTCCTTCTGGCGTCTAAAGGAGCTCGCCAGTTTCACGGCCGACGAGCCTCTCCGGTCTTGCGCGATTACTGCCGAGGGCCAACAGGTATTCGCCGGCGACACGTCGGGCCGGGTCCGCTTCCTGCTAGTCGAAAAGGTCGTCTACGGCGTCATGAGCGCGCCGCTTCAGTCCTCGCGCTGATTCGCGGCACGGATCGCAATCTCCCCTTCCAGCGGAACTGCGCCTTGACCAGGCGGTCATCTCGACGGCTCGCATTCGCCGCCGAAGGCGGCGGTCTGAATTCACGATACCGCTCCACGCCGGACAGGAGACCTCGCAGGAGTCCCCCTTCACCTCTTCTGTTGCCCCTTCGGAATCCACCAATCGAGCTCGCCGGGGTACCAGAGGTAGAAACCCCACCCCTTGCTCTCTTTCACGTTCTTCACCCGCTTCGCGATGGCCCACTTCGTCGAGACCTGCACCGTCCAGGTGTAGGGCTGATCGTCGGCCAGGAGGGCGTGGAGTTGGCGATAGATGGCCACGCGCTTGGAGTGGTCGAGCTCGTGGCGGCCCTGGTCGATGAGGGCGTCGGCGGCCGGGTTCTTGTAGAAGACGAGGTTCTGGCCGGCCGGAGGGAACTGCGAGGAGTGGAACAGCGCCCGCGGATCGGGATCGGGATCGAGATCCCACGCCAGATACGAGGTCTGGTAGTTGCCGTGCAGCACGCGATCGAAGAAGGCGCTCGGATCGAGGGTGGTGATCTTCAGGTCGACGCCGACGTTCTTCAGCCAGGACTGGTAGAGCTGTGCTTGCAGCATCGAGGTGTTGTTGCCCGCTCCGACGACCATCTCCAGCGCGAACGGCTTGCCGTTCTTGTCGAGAATGCCGTCGCCGTTCGTATCCGTCCAGCCGAGGGAATTGAGGATTCGCTTCGCCTCGTCGGGGTCATACCGGATCACCGGAACCTCGGGGTTATACGACCATTGATCGGGTGTGAACGGGCCATTCATCGCCCGGGCCGTGCCGTGGTAGATGTCGTTGATCACCGACTGCATATCGACGCACATCGCCAGCGCCCGCCGGACCCGCTTGTCCGAGAGCATCGGATCGCGCGTGTTCCAGGGGATGTAGTTGTAGGCGAGCATGTAGAAACGGCGGAAGTCCATCGTCTTCAGCAGATCGGGGCTGCGACTCTCCCTCACCCAGACGTCGGAGCTGATCATCGTCTCGTCGACATCGCCTCGTTTGATGGCCTGCCAGGCGGTGTTGTCGTCGCTGATGACCTTGAAGAGGATGGTCTGGATGTGGGGACGGACTCCCCAGAAATCGGCGCGGCGCTCGAGGACGATTTCTTTTCCCGGAACGCGGCGGACGAGTTTGTACGGACCGGCCCCGACGGCGGTCGCGGTATAGCCGGTCTTGAAGTCACCCTGCGAATAGACGTGCTGCGGGATCGGATGCACCACCGCAAACGAGACGAGCTGCGGCGCCAGCACGTCCTTGAATGCCACCACGACGGTGTTGTGCGCGTCGTCCGCGTGTGAATTCGCCTCGTCGAACAGCTCGAATTGCCCGGCGAACTGCGTCGACTCCGACTTCGGATCGGCGATCTTGCTGATGGTGAACAACACGTCGCTGGCCCGCACCGGCGTCCCGTCCGAGAAGGTCGCCTTCGGGTTCAGATGGAATGTGTAGCGCTTCCCGTCCGGCGAGATCTCATACTTGTCGGTAAGCGAACCGGTGGTGGTCGGCAGGAGATTGGCGTCGAGCTGCAGCAGCGGCGTGAAGAGATACGAGGCCACCCAGTGCTCGTACCGGCTGTTGATGAGCACGGGGTTGAGCGTGTTGACGTCGCTCGGCAGCCGCCGGATGAGCGTGCCGCCGTCCTGCGGCGTGTTCTCATCCTCTGCGACCGGCTGAGGCTGGACCGGCTTCTCCTTCGAGCAGGCGCCGAGGAGAAGCAGGCTGAGTGCGAAGGCAATGCGGATACGGTTCACGCCGCTGATTATAGTCACGCGAAGCCGCGAAGCCGCGAAGTGGATGATTTACCTCTTCGCGCCTTCGCGTCTTCGCGTGAGATCGTCTCACGGCAACGTAATCGACTCCGTGGCCACGTTGTAGAACGCGTCGACGGCGCGGACGATGACGAACTTGCCGGCCAGGGCGCTGCGCTTCAGGCGGTACGTTTCGCTCGGCGAGTCGCTGATGCCGTCGACGGGGGTGATACGGATCCACTTCTGCGCGTCGGCGGAGTATTCGACTTTGCCGATGGGCGAGAGCTTGTCGTTGATCCGGATGACCACGTCCTCGCCCTCGGGGGCGAAGGTGATCACCGGCGGCGTGTTGTCGACGGTGAAATCGATCCCTTCCTTGACATCGGTCAGCGGTGCGTCGGGATTGTCCTGGCCATCCGTTACGGAGAGACGCAGCTCGTAGGCGCCGTCGGGGAGCTGCGACGTATCGAAGTTCATCGACGTCTCGTCGACGTTCTCGCGCAGGCGGAGCCACTTGCCGCTTCCTTTGAGACGAAACGACAGCGTGTAGCGCAGCGAGTCGCCGTTGTCATCGTGGGCGCGCCAGGTCACCGTGCGGAAACCCTTGCGGTACACCTTCTTGCCGCTCTCGTTCTTGTCGCGCGGCGTATCGAGGCTGGTGAAGATCCCATACTCGTCGGGATTCGTCGCCTCCACCACCTGCGGCGATTGCGGGTAGCTTCCGGTGATGTAGACCACCGCCGGGTCCTGGACCACGACGTTGTCGATCGACGGCGCGACGTTGCGGTTGATGAACGCGACCGTCACGGTGTCGACGGAGATGTTCGCCGCCGGCTTCGGCATGGTCAGCTTCCACTGGACGTACTTCCCGGGAGGGGCATCGATCTGGCCGCTGACCGCGGTCGAGGCCGCGCTCCACGGACTCCACGTGGCGTCGGGCGTCCGGGTGTTGCCCGAGCGGAAGGCGATGGCGAGATGACCGTCGCCGACGTTGGCCCCCTCGATGCGGTAGTTTCCGAAGCGGGAGAAGCGCTCCACATCCTTCGCGGCGGAGCGGAACTCCGCCTTCGCGGACGGTCCGGCCTCCATGCGATAGACGGCGCCGCTGTTCGTGGTCGTGATCAGCGTTTCACTGCCAACGGTCGAAATGGAAACGACCTGTTTCTCCGGCACGCTGCCGACGAGAGCGACCTCGCCGTCCTTCAATTCGTAGATGCGGCCCTGCGGCCCGGTAGCCAGAAGGATCGATCCGTTCGGACCGCCGGTGATGCCGTAGGCCATCTCGTGCTCGAACTTGCGGACGATCTCGACGAAGCCGTCGGGATTGATCCGATAGATCTCGCCGCTGCCGCCGCCCGAGGCGCTCGACGCCCCGGTGCTGTCGTCGAAGGAGATGCTGACCTCGACGTTGCCGGCCGACTCCTCTTTCTTCTGCTCGCCCCCCGAGGCGCTGGCAGACGTCGAGGCGGTACCGGTCTGGCCTGCTGTTTTCGGCTGCGTGGTCTTGGCCGGCGCGGTCGACGGCAGGACATTGCTCGCCGCCGAGGCCCAGCCGATGCCGTTGGCATCGACGTAGATGGAGGAGATCTCCGACAGCGCTGAGTCGTAGAGCGCGTGCGCCGCGCCGTCGGGGCGGATCTCGTAGATGCGCCCTTTCGCCGAGCCGCCGGCGAGGATCGTTCCGTCTTTCTTCACCGCCAGGGCGCGGAGATGCGTCTCCGGCGAGTCGAAGAGAACCTTCCCCTCCCCTTTCGGCGTGACGCGGAAGAGCTTTCCGTCGACGCCGGTGGCGATGGCCAGATCGCCGTTCGGCAGGAACTCCATCGCCCAGATATAGGCCTGCTTCGGATCGTAGAAGACCGAGGCCTTCCCGTCATTCGGATCGATGCGGTAGACCTTCCCGTTGGGAGACGTCCCGGCGTAAAGCGCCCCGTCGTGAAAGGCCACGGCGTAGATCTCCGGCTCCGAGGCGGTGTAGATCGCTTTCAGCTCGGTGCCGCGCAGGCGGTAGACCTTCCCCTGGTTTCCGGTGCCGAAGAAGTGGTCGCCGTTCGGCGCCGCCACCTGGGCCAGCACGAACGGGTCGGTGAACGTGCCGATCTTCTTCAGCGATGGGCCGGGCCGCAGCTCGCCGCGCGAGGTGACCGCGAAGCCGTCGATGTCCCCGGAGAGAAAGTCTTCGGCGTTCCGGACGCGCCAGAACTGCGGCGCGACGGCGAAGGCACTAGTTGAAAGAAAAACGGTTACTGCGAGAACAAGGCCTCGGCGCATTGTGCTGGTAATCCTTTCGCTATCGGGAGTGCGCCGATCAACTGGCCGGCTTGACGTCGAGATCGATCTTCACGACGCCGTCGACGATATAGCCGAGCGGGTGCGCGATGTGTTGCGAGGCATGGTAGCGGACCGGCGCCTGCGGCCCGTTGGAGGTGTCGCTGCTGACGATGGCGCGCATCGTCGGTGGAAGATTCGGCAGGTAGACGCCGGCGGTGACCGCGCCGTCGGTCGGCTCGTACAGCCCGAGCGTCAGCTCGGTCGACGGGCGGAGGCGTTTGAGGACGCCGATGACCTGATCGAGGCTGCGCGGATCCGGCGGAACGAGCAGGAAGTCGACCTGATTGAGCACCGAGCCGCTGCCGACCAGCAGATAAGCGGTGCCGGCGGGCTGATCGTCGGGGATGGTCACGTCAAACGTGTCGACGAAGGCCTCGCCGCGGTACGGCTTCAGAACCGCCCGGACTTTCACCACGTCTCCGGCATGAACGCGCCCCTTGTCCGGCATCTCCAGCGACGCCTCGACCACCTTGGCGATCTTGAGGTCGTCGGTATGCTGGAAGTGGATCTTGACCGACTCGATGTCGGCGGCGTGGAACTCATTCGACATCACGTAGCCGGCCACGACGGCCAGATACGACGGAATGGCCTGGCGCGCCTGCGCGCCGGCCCACCCCTCGCGCAAGACGATCGGCTCGGGGTAACCCTTCAGCTTGATCTCCGACTCCAGCATCACCGTCCGCTCGCCGGCGGCGCGCTGGGAGTTAGCGACCACCGTGTCGGCGGCCATGGCCAGGATCAGCGGCGTGAGCTGCGAATGGCGCAGGACGTCGACGTGATACTTCTGCGCCGGCCCGGAGCCTTCGACCTCGAGGTCGACCGGGATCATGTCGGCCTTCTCCCCCATCACGCCCATGATGCCGACCGCGCGGTCCTGCCGGAATGCGCCGACGACGGCGCCGGTGTTGGCGAACTTGAAGGAGCTGGCCAGGCTGGGGAGCACGCCGACGATCTCCGATTTCGCCATCGGGAAGGCCACCTGCCCCATGTCGAGGAAGGGATGCCCGAAGGCGTAGACGTGGTCGCCGTCGATGTAGGTCACCGTGCCGGTGGCGGCGACGTTGAAGTCGCCGCGCAGCAGGACGGCGCCGATGGCGTCGCCCGCCGCGAACTCTTTCGATGAAGGGGTGCTGGTGGTCGCCGAGGTCGATGATGCGCCGGCCGGAACGGGCATGAATCCGAGCGGATCGAGGTACTTGCCGAAGCGTCCCAGCGTGTCGGGCGAGAAGCTCGACATCGAGAGCGGCACGGCGATCGGTTTGGCGCCGGCGATGGTCGACGCCGGCGAGGCGCCGGTCAGGCTGCTCATCATCGACTCGAATTTTTCTGCTGTCTTGTGCTGGATCATCGCCTGCAGAAACTCGGCGCCGCTCATGCGCGGCGTGGCCGCCACCAGCGCGCCGGCAGGTCCGCCGTCGACCTGGGCGATCTTCAGCATTTCGTCGATCGGGGTGATCCCGGCGATCGCCTCTTTCGCAAATTGCCACGAGTACGCCAGCGCACCGATGACCTTGCCGTCGATGTAGATCGGCGAGCCGCTCATCCCGGCGATGACGCCGGCCCGGTCGACGACCGGCCCGGAGACTTTGGCCAGGATCAGGTCCTGCCCCGGCCCGATGTTCTGAAGAACGCCGGTGATCTCGACGTCGAAGCGCTCGAGCCTGGTGCCGTCGAACACCGTCTCCCCGTAACCATGCATCCCTTTACGGACCTGCGAGAACGGCATGGTTGTGATGGAAGCGGAGGCAGCCGTAGTCAGACCGGCAACGATGGCGAGGGAAAGGGCAAGGATGGTTCGCTGCACGCGGGATGAAACAGCGGGGGATTGCACGTATTTCTGCGCGGAGCGGGTTGTCGGTTTTGTGTCGGAGCGCTGGCGTCTCGCCGGCTGGCTCGGCGGCGTCTCGCCGCTGAGGAGGTTACCAACGGTATCGGGTCTCGCCACACCGGAGGCGAGACGCCTCCGGGCCAGCCGGCGAGACGCCAGCGCTCCGTCGCGCTTCGCGCCGTCAATCCGGTATCCAGCACGTAACCACCATCCCTCCCCCCTCCCGCCGGGCCAGACGAACGTTGCCTCCGTGCGCGTCGATGATCTCGCCGGCCAGGGCCAGGCCGAGGCCGGTGCCGCCGGGTTTGGTGGAGTAGAACGGGAGGAGCGCGTGGCGCAGCGTCTCGTCGTCCATCCCCTGACCGCGGTCTTCGACGATCAGCGCGCTGCCGCCGTCGCGGCGCACAACGCG
>Ga0247680_1000091_pt1 | contig 43547 bp, 42 predicted proteins | sample CNK21_metaG_FD_182803 | JGI IMG/M metagenome (GOLD analysis project Ga0247680, IMG submission 182803) | Soil microbial communities from Purdue University Martell Research Forest, Indiana, United States - CNK21 | ecosystem: Environmental > Terrestrial > Soil > Temperate forest > Bulk soil...
TCGTCAATCCGAAGGAGAAGTTCTTCGGGGTGCTGATGGCCCTCTCCTCCGCCGGTGTGACGTTGCGCGGCATCAATCTCGACTCGTTCGAAGACTGGATCCATCAGATCGCCCGCAACGAGGAGCCGGACCTCGATCTCATCACCATGTTCGTCCCCCTCTTCCGCGTCGAACGGATCTTTCTCGACGAGCCCTCCGGCGCCATCAAATCGTACGGCCAGCGCTTCGAAGAGGTGGCCGGCACGACTATCCGCAAATTCCTCGGACTCGACGGCGGCAACGACTAAGAGCCCAAACCCAGGACTCACGCGGAGGCGCGGAGTGCGCGGAGAAAGAAGCTCCTCGTCATCTCCTCCGCGTCTCCGCGTCTCCCGTGAGTTCGGTGTCCTTTTGGGACAAATGGCGGCGTTACAATGACAATCGATGTCTTCGCACATTCGACTCGATCCCGAGTTCATCGCTGACTTCTGCAGGCGAAACCGGATTCGCAAGCTTGCGCTTTTCGGGTCGGTTCTGACAGACCGTTTCCGTTCCGACAGTGATGTGGATGTTCTGGTGGAGTTCGAGGAAGGAGCACGGGTGGGATACATCGCCATGGCGGGCATGGAAATCGAGCTTGGCGAAAGGCTTGGCCGAAAGGTCGACCTCAGAACGCCGGCCGAGCTGAGCCGCTACTTCCGCGACCAAGTCGTCCATTCCGCCGAGGTGCAGTATTCCGCCGCCTGACATCGAGCGACTCCGTCACATCGTCCTGTCCGCGGAGCGCGTCGAGCGATTCATTGCTGGCCGCACGCGCGCTGACTTGGAGGACGACGAGCAACTCATGCTCGCAATCGTGAAGTCGATTGAAATCGTCGGCGAGGCCGCAGCGCGCATCGGAACGGAAGTGCGATCAGAGCTGCCAGAGATTCCATGGCCCAAAGTTGTTGGAATGCGCAACCACCTCATTCATTCGTACTTCGACATCGACAACGATCGCGTCTGGGACACTGCGACTGAAGACTTGCCGAAACTGAAAGCGATCATCGAGCGCTACTTGAACAAAGGAGTCCAGCCATGACCACCACCCTGATCAAAAACGGCCGCATCGTTACCGCGGTCGATGACTACCACGCCGACATCCTGATCGAAGACGGCACCGTCGCCGTGATCGGAAAGTCGATCGATGTCGCTGCAGACAAGGTCATCGACGCCAAAGGACGGCTGGTCATCCCAGGCGGGATCGATCCGCACACGCATATGGAGCTGCCGTTTGGCGGAACCTCCGCCTCTGACACGTTCGAGACCGGCACGATCGCGGCGGCGCACGGCGGGACAACCACCATCATCGACTTCGCCGTCCAGTACAAAGGGCAGTCGCTGAAGCAGGCGGTGGATGCGTGGCACGCCAAGGCTGATGGCAGGACGTCGATCGACTACGGGTTCCATCTCATCTGCACCGATCTGCCGGACGAACGGTTGCCGGAGATGAAGTCGATGATCGATGAAGGGATCTCCAGCTTCAAACTCTTCATGGCCTATCCCGGGGTCTTTCTCGTCGATGACGCCACCATCTTCAAAGCGATGGGGATGGCCGGTGAAAACGGCGGGCTGATCTGCATGCACGCGGAGAACGGCGTGGTCATCGACGCCATCGTCAAGAAGGCGTTGGCCGAGGGGAAGACGGCGCCGAAGTATCACGCGCTGACCCGGCCGACGAAGGCGGAGGCGGAGGGGGTGCATCGAGCGATTGCCCTTGCGGAGATGGCCGACGCGCCGGTCTACATCGTCCACCTGAGTTGCGACGACTCGCTGCAGGAAGTGACGCGCGCCCGCGACATGGGCATCAACGCCTACGCTGAGACCTGCCCGCAATATCTCTTCCTCGACTACAGCGTCTACGAGCAGCCCGGTTTCGAGGGGGCCAAGTACGTGATGACGCCGCCCATTCGCGAGAAGTGGAACCAGGAGAAGCTGTGGCGCGGGCTGAAGTTCAACGACCTGCAGGTCGTCTCCACCGACCACTGCCCGTTCTGCATGAAGGAACAGAAGGAGCTCGGGAAGAACGACTTCTCGAAGATCCCTAACGGCGGTCCCGGCGTGGAGCACCGGATGTCGCTCGTCTACGACGGCGGCGTGGCGGAGGGGCGCATCTCACTCAATCGTTTCGTCGAGATCACCTCCACCTCGGCGGCAAAGATCTTCGGGCTGTTTCCGAAGAAAGGAACGATCGCCGTCGGCAGCGACGCCGACATCGTCATCTTCGATCCGAATGAGGAGATGACTATCAGCGCCAAGACGCACCACATGAACGTCGACTACTCCTGCTACGAGGGCCGGCGGGTGAAGGGCGTTACGAAGACCGTGCTTTCGCGGGGCGATGTGGTGATCGAAGACGGCAAGTACGTTGGGAAACCGGGGAAGGGACAGTTCTTGAAACGGGGACAGGCGTTCAGCCCGAGGTGACCGGAGCGCCGGCGGGACGCCAGCGCTCCTTTACTTGAACTTCCCCGCCTCCACATCGTTGATGAACTTCACCACCTCGCGGAAATACCGCTCCTGATCGTCGTACATCTCCAGATGGCTCCCCTCCGTGATGACGACGCGCGAATGCGGGATGAGCTTGCCCATGCGGCGGATGTCGTCGGGATTCATCGTGCCGTGACGGCCGGCGATGATCAGGGTGGGAACCTTGATCTTCTTCAGATCCTCCCAGCGGTCCCAATCCTTGAAGTTGCCGCTGATGACGAACTCGTTCGGACCCTGCATGGTGTTATAGATCTTCTGATTGAACTTCGCGAACGCCCGCGTCACCGGCTCCGGCCATGGGTCCATGCGAAGAAGATGCGCCGCGTACACCTTGCCCATCATGATCTGCTGGTACTCGGGCGCGTCGTAGTTGCCGGCCGCCTCGTACTTCGCCAGCGTCTTGCGATCTTCCTCCGACAACTCGGCCAGCAGCGTGGCGGCGTATTTCTCGTACGCCGGGATGCCGGCGGTCATGTCGGAGATGATCAGCGCCTTGAGGTGATCCTGATGCTCGAGGGCGTACTCGATGGCCAGCATGCCGCCCCACGAATGGCCGTAGAGGTAGAAATGGTCAAGCCCGAGGCCCTTGCGGACCTGCTCCACCTCGGCGCGGTAACGGGACACCGTCCATAGCGAGACGTCGTCCGGCTGGTCCGAGTTCCCGACGCCGAGCTGGTCGTAGTAATAGAACTGGATGCCGTGCTGCGGCAGGAAATCCTCGAAGCATTCGAAGTAATCGTGCGGGAAGCCGGGGCCGCCGTGCAGCGTCAGCATCTTCACCGGACCGTGCCCGACGCGCTTGGTCCAGACGTGATATTTGCCGTCGACCTCGATCATCTTCGCGCCTCCCGTTTTCACCTCGGCGGACTGGCTGGTGGCGGCAAGCAGGATGAGAGCGGACGTCATCAGGAGCTTTCGCATGACCGATGATACGCACGAGGCCGCGTTCCGGATCGCTGTGGCACAATGTCGCCACCCCTCACTTTGGGAATCCCGTAGCGGAGGCAATCCATGACTGACGCGGTCATCCAACACGAAGACGGACGTGTCGAGCTTCGTTCCGAGGAGGGGATTCGCACCAGTCCGCTGTACAACCACGACCTGGCGCCCGTGCCCGTGGCCCAACGGAACTGGACCACCTACAACTACGCCGCGCTCTGGATCGCCATGGCGCACTGCATCCCCACCTACATGATGTCCTCCGGCCTCATCGGCGCGGGGATGAACTGGTGGCAGGCGCTGCTCACCATCCTCGTGGGCAACACCATCGTTCTCGTCCCGATCCTTCTCAACTCGCATGCTGGGACCAAGTACGGCATCCCCTTCCCCGTCTTCGCGCGCGCCAGCTACGGCACGATCGGCTCCAACCTGCCGGCGCTCATGCGGGCCATCGTCGCCTGCGGCTGGTTCGGGATTCAGGCCTGGATCGGCGGCGAGGCACTACACACCTTCTTCACATCGATCCTTCCCTCCTGGCCCGCGCTTCTCGGCAAATTCGCCGGCCATCCAACGACCGAATGGATCTCCTTCCTCCTCTTCTGGCTGCTCAACATCCTCATCATCTATCGCGGCATGGACCTGCTGCGCCGCTTCGAGAACTGGGCAGCACCGTTCGTCCTGATCATGACGGCGCTCCTTCTCGGATGGGCGGTCTGGCGCGCGCACGGCCTCGGCTACCTGCTGCACGAGAAGGGGAAGTTCGAGACATGGGCGACGTTCCGGCCGATCTTCATCCCCTCGCTGACGGCGATGATCGGCTTCTGGGCCACGCTGTCGCTGAACATGCCCGACTTCACCCGCTTCGGCCGCAGCCAGCGCGAGCAGGCCATCGGCCAGACGGTAGCTCTTCCAACGACAATGACCGTCTTCGCGGCGATGGGCGTGATCATCACCTCGGCCGCGGTGGTCATCTATCCGACGATGGGCATCAACGAGCTGTGGGATCCGCTCAAGCTGGTCGCACAGTTCAAGCAACCGCTGGTGGTGGCGATCTCGATGTTCACCGTCGTCATCGCCACGCTCTCGGTCAACATCGCCGCAAACGTCGTCTCGCCCGCGAACGACTTCGCCAACGCCTTCCCGAAATGGATCTCCTTCCGCACCGGTGGTCTGATCACCGGATTGCTCGCTATTGCGATGCAGCCGTGGCGTCTGCTGGCCGACCCTTCCGGCTACATCTTCACCTGGCTCCTCGGCTACTCGGGTGGGCTCGGCTCGATCGGCGGCGTGATGATCGTCGACTACTGGATCGTGCGGAAGAAGCTGCTCGTGCTCGGCGATCTCTATCGCACCGAAGGCACCTATCGATACACCGCCGGCTGGAACTGGCGCGCCGTTTTCGCCACGCTCCTCGGCTGCACGGCAGCATGGATCGGGCTGGTCGTCCCAACGTTGCGTCCGCTGTATGACTACGCTTGGTTCGTCGGCTTCGGCGTCGCCGCGATCACGCATCTGCTGCTGATGAAGGTTTTCCGCCCACGCGGTGTTATCGATCCGCAGCCTGTCGCCGCATGACTCTGATTCTCATACTTCTTCTCGTCGCCGTGGTCATCATCGTCGCTGGCGCCTCAATGCGCCGGAAGGCTGCCGCTGCGTCGCCGCAACCGCCTTCAGACCCCAAGCCGCTGCCGGACACCGATCCCGAGCCGCTGCCAGACGCCGATCCTGAGCCGTTGCCGATCACCGAACCGGAGCCGATGCCGCGACCGGAGCCACCTCCACCCCAACCCGAGCCTCAACCGACGATCATCGTCTCGAACGAGCCCGAACCGCCGGTGCGGCCGAGCCCTGCGCAACCCACACCGTCCCCGGCGGCTATAATCCGCGAACCCAAATCGGAGAGAAAACGCATGTCCCGAATCGTCAAAGGTGGTTTGATCCAGACGTCCCTTGCTTGCGACACGAGCGAATCGCTCGAAACGATCCGCCTGGCCCAGACCGAGCGCACGCTGAAGTACATCGACCAGGCCGGTGCCGAGGGCGTTCAGATCCTGTGCATGCAGGAGATCTTTACCGGACCGTACTTCTGCGCCGAGCAGACCACGCGCTGGTACGACTCCACCGAGAAGATTCCCGACGGTCCCACCACGAAGCTGATGCAGGAGTACGCCAAGAAATACCACATGGTCATCGTGGTCCCTCTGTATGAAGAGGAAGAGACCGGCGTTTACTACAACACCGCCGCCGTGATCGATGCCGACGGCAAGTACCTCGGCAAGTACCGCAAGAACCACATCCCGCACGTCGCTCCCGGCTTCTGGGAGAAGTTCTACTTCCGCCCGGGCAACCTCGGCTATCCGGTCTTCGAGACCGCCTACGCCAAGGTCGGCGTCTACATCTGCTACGACCGGCACTTCCCCGAGGGGGCCAGAGAGCTGGGTCTGGCAGGAGCGGAAATCGTCATGAATCCCTCGGCCACCGTGGCCGGACTCTCGGAGTACCTCTGGAAGCTCGAGCAGCCGGCCCACGCCGTGGCCAACGGCTACTTCGTCGGCGCCATCAATCGCGTCGGCTACGAAGCCCCCTGGAACATCGGCGAGTTCTACGGCCAGAGCTACTTCTGCGATCCCCGCGGCCAGATGCTGGCTGTCGGCCCTCGCGATGCGGACGCTCTCGTCACCGCCGACCTCGACATGGACAAGATCCGCGAGGTCCGCAACACCTGGCAGTTCTATCGCGACCGCCGTCCGGAGACATACAACGGGATCGTGAAGCTGTAACTTCTCCCAAGAATGCGCGACCACATCCTCCTGCACATCAACGGTCGCGAACATCGCATCGAAGGCGATGCCGCGTTCCAGACGCTCGCGAACTATCTGCGCCTGGACGTCGGCGCAACAGGTACAAAGATCGTCTGCGAGGAAGGGGATTGCGGCGCGTGCACGGTGCTCACGAGGCGCACGGCAGATGCCGACTATCGTCCCGTCAACTCCTGCATCCTGAATCTCGCGCAGCTCGATGGATCGTCCATCGTGACGGTCGAAGGATTGTCACGCGGAGGCGCGGAGACGCGGAGAGAAGAGGACTCCCTCCGCGTCTCCGCGTCTCCGCGTGAAAACGTTCTCCATCCTGTTCAAGCAGCAATGGTGCAATGCCACGGCGCCCAATGCGGATACTGCACGCCTGGCTTCGTGATGGCCATGGCCGGGATGTTCGAGGTGTGTAGTCATCTGAATGAAAAGCAGGTTCGCGACGGCCTCACCGGAAACCTCTGCCGCTGCACCGGCTACGAGCCGATCATCAAAGCAGCCCTCTCCGTCGATGGCGCACAGGCCGCGAAGATGCGCGATCGCTATCCCGAGCTGCCGGACGCCGGCGACTCGGTCACCATCGGCCGTTTCTGCGCACCGGCCACACTCGACGAAGCGATCGCCTTCAAACGCGACCATCCCGGATGCACCATCGTGCAAGGCGGCACCGACGTCGGCGTCTGGGTCAACAAACGTAACTACGCCGCGCCGGCGATGCTATCGCTGTCGAAGATCGCCTCGCTCAACGAATTGCGCGAAGAAGACGGTGTCATCGTCGCCGGCGCGAACACGACCCTGGCCGACTTCGAGACCTTCATCACCGAGCGTATCCCTGAACTGGCCGGCATCATGGCCATCTTCGGCTCGCCGCAGATCAAGAACGCCGGAACGCTGATCGGAAACATCGCCAACGGCTCCCCCATCGGAGACACGCTCCCCTACCTCTTCGTGGCCGGCGCCATGCTCGAACTGAATGACGGCGCCCGCTCCGTCCCCATCGACCGCTTCTACCTCGGCTACCGCAAATTCGATCTCCATCCCGACGAGATCATCACGCGCGTCCGGATCTCCATCGTCCGCGACACGCTCAAGCTCTACAAAGTCTCCCGCCGCAAAGACCTCGATATCTCCGCCTTCACCGCTGCCATCCGCCTGGGGCTAACCGGCGACCGCATCGACCGCGCCGCAGTCGCCTACGGCGGCGTCGCCCCGACCGTGGTCCGCCTTCCGCGCACCGAAGCGTTCCTCGCCGGAAAGTCCGCAACCCTCGACACCTTCGAGCACGCCGGCCGCATCGCCCGCGACGAGATCAAGCCGATCAGCGATGTGCGCGGCTCCGCGGATTACCGGCTGCAGCTTGCGGAGAACATCATGAGCAAGTTCTGGTACGAGGTGTTCGGGGAGACGCCAGCGCCGCGGCTCGCACACGCGTAGGCTCCGAACTCGATGCAGAGCCGAGGTGGTGCAACGACGTGTCAGGCAGCCGCGCCAGGGCGCCTCGGGAAGACTGCGACGGGCACCGGCCGCGGAGCAGCCATGCTGCGCCGTTTCGCCTTGATTCGCGATATCTCATGGAGCGTTTCGGCGGTGAAATAACTCTCGCCGCACCTCGGGCAAGAAAACATCGGAATGTTCTCGATTACAAGGAGAGTGGCGCCGCTACCGTAGCTCCTTGTAACGTGGCGAAGTGACACTTCGGCATTTCCGCAAAACGCGCAAGGCTCACTCGAGGTAGACGGTGATGATGACTGCGCGTCCGACTGAGTCGAACTTGGCGACAACGCAGCCGGCAGAGTTCGCGAGCGTGATGCCCCGGATGACGTACTTTGCTTCGCCCGTCCTGTGGTCCGTTTGGCGCTCAATGATTTCGCCCGTGAGGACGATGCTTTCGAGGTCGAGAATGTCGAGTTCGTCATCTTCCAGTTCCTCGGCCGCGTGGGAGGAGACCACGTATCGATGCTGCCGGACGAGATCGCGAAAGCGCGGCAGGGTCCGGTCGGCCACTTCTGCATGATTCTATCGCTTCTCTCTCTGGCCGCCTAACGAAGTGCAACTCATTCGCGACGCAGATTGTTGAAGCGTCTGCCCAACGTAGCCAACCTCTGAACCTTTCGGCAGTAGCGGTCGCTTTTGGCGTGCAGCCGCGCCAGTTGGGCGACGCTATTCGGTGGGGCGGAATCCGCGAGCCCTGAGGCGCGTCGTAAGCTGTTCCCGCATGGCCTTTAAAGACTTTTCCACATTGACTTTGTACTTGTCGTTCTCGATGGTGAAAATCACGACGTTCTTACCGGCTGGCTTGAACATGCCACCGTACCCCAGACGGTACGCGCGGGCCACGCCTGCTCCCATGTCATCCCATGCGTCATTTTGATCAGATCCGAACTCCTCGTCGTCCCGACTCGCAACGCTGTATCGCGTTAGAAGTTCTTTGCGCATTGTCTGAATCAACACCTGATTCTCAAGCGTTAAGGAAGCCGCCATTTGTCGCAGATCATCGTCGCTGAGATGTGCATTTCCGTAGACCGTCATAATTCCGTTCGGTCCAGTCACTGTTCTCTTCATTTCCTGTCTCCGGTATCCCTTATAAACGTTGTTTGCGTCGCCCAACTACCTGCCTATCGATGACTCATTCAGCCCGTTCCCCTCGGCCCGTGCCGAGCGTCCCGCCCGATACAGCAGCGTGCAGATCGCAATGACGGTGGCGATGCCGGCGATGATCGCGACCGCCCCGGTGAGATGGGTAAAGTCTTTCGCGGCGAAGTGCATGCTCGACAGCACGCCGCTGAGTCGCGGGAACTTTCCCGACGCCGCGACCAGAAATGCGATAAACACGCCGACCAGTCCTTCTCCGGCGATCATCCCCGAGGCGGCAAGTACTCCCGGATCGCTGTCGGCCGGTTTGCCGTTTCGCTTCGCGTCAACCATGCGCCGCACGATGCCGCCGACGAAGACCGGTGCGAGAGTGCCGAGCGGGAGGTAGATCCCGACGGCGAACGAGAGTCCGGGGAGGCCGGCGATGATGGCGCAGATCGAGAGGGCGGAACCGGTGCCGACGAGTGCCCAGGGAAGGGAGCCGGAGAGAACGCCCTCGATGACGGTCTTCATCAGCGTGGCCTGCGGCGCGGGGAGTTCGGGCGAGCCGAAGGTGAAGGCGCGGCCGAGGAGGAGGACCGTTCCGGCGATGGCCCAGCAGGCGCACGCGGCGCCGAGAAACTGGCCGAACTGCTGTTTCGCCGGCGTGGCGCCGACGAGGTAGCCGGTCTTCAGGTCCTGTGAGATGTCGCCGGCTTTTGATGCGGCGATACAGACCACCGTGCCGACGGTGAGAATCGCCGCACGTGCCGACGGATCGGTCCAGCCGCACAGCACGAAGACGACGGAGGCGCCGAGCAGCGTTACCAGAGTCATCGCCGAGGTCGGGTTCGAGGAGACGCCGATCAGCCCGACGATGCGCGACGAGACCACCACGAAACAGACGCCGAAGATGGCCACTCCGAGCGCCGCCACGAGTCGCGGCCCGAAGGCCATGTTGCCCGCCAGCAGCCCCGGAACAGCCACGAGCGTGATGACCACCGCCAGAGATACGACGACTACGATCCACGACGGCACATCGCGATCCGTGCGCGGTGTGCTCTCCCCGTCGCTCATCGACACTCCACCGCGCCGCAGGCCGCGCATGACCGCCGCGAACGAGCTGGCCATCGTCGGAAGTGCCTTGATCACCGCAACGATCCCGGCCGCCGCCACCGCGCCGGCGCCGATGTAGCGCACGTAGCGTGACCAGATCTGCGCTGCCATCATCGCCGCGATGGTGAGCTTCATCTCCGGAAACATCGGCGCGTGCAATCCGGCGCCGAACGTGGCGATGAGCGGCGTGAGCACGATCGCGGAGATCAGGCTGCCCGAGGCCATGATCGCCGACTGTTTGTAGCCGAGGATGTACCCGACCGCGAGCAGCGCGGGGGCGATCTCCAGCGCCAGCTCCGCTTTGGCCAGCACCGGCAGATGCATGGCCAGGCCCGACGGGATCAGCACGAACGCGCCGATGGCCAGCTTGATCGCGGCGCCCGCGGCCAGTCCGATGAAAATCCACTTCCCGCCCGACGTTCCGGTAGTCGTCGCCCGCAGCACCTCGGCGCAGGCCGTTCCTTCCGGATACGGCAGTTCGTCGGCCGACTTCACGATCAGCAATCGCCGCAGCGGAACCATCGCCGCGATGCCGAGAAAGCCGCCGAGTAGCGCCAGGATCGCCACCTGCCAGAACGGCGGCGCCATCCCCCATAGAAAGAGCGCCGGGATGGTGAAGATCGTTCCGGTGGCCAGCGACGAGCTGGCGGAACCGATGGTCTGCGAGATGTTCGATTCGAGAATGACGCCGTCGCGGCGCCCCGGCATCAGCTTGAACAGCGCCACCGTCAGCACGGCGATCGGGATCGACGTCGAGACCGTCAGTCCGACCTTCAACCCGAGGTATGCGTTCGCCGCACCGAAGATCACGCCGAAGAGGACGCCGGCGATGACGGCGCGCATGGTGAGCTCGACGACCGATTGGTCCCGCTCCGCTGCAATGCTCATGATGGGCGATCGTGTCGCGACCGGAGTGTGCGTGTCAACGCGGCCCAGTTGGGGGTTGCAGGGTTGCTGAGTTGCTAGGTTGCAGAGTCAGGCCGCACTTGCAATTCGCTCCCAGCAACCTTGCAACCAAGCAACTCTGCAACCTTACCGTGGAGACATACAATCGCGACCTCTTGCAGCCGTTTCGAATCACCATCCCGGAATCGACTCTCGACGATCTTCGTCGCCGCCTCGCCGGCACGCGATGGCCGGCCGGCGTCACCGATTCGGGCGGCGTTCCGCTCGATGAGGCGAAGGAATTCGTCCGCTACTGGCGTGACGAATTCGACTGGGGCGCTTACGAGTGGCGGCTCAACGCCTTCCATCACTACAAGTCGAACGGCATCCATTTCATCCACGAGAGAAACGGCGGTCCGCCGCTCGTGCTGCTGCACGGCTGGCCCGGATCGGTCATCGAAATGCTTCGCGTCATCCTGCTGCTCGCCGATTCATTCGACGTCATCGTGACGTCGCTCCCTGGTTATGGTTTCTCCGATCCGCCGGCGGTGCCGGGCACGTCCAATCGCCAGATCGCCGGGCGAATCGTCGATCTGATGACGCTCCTCGGCTACGACCGTTTCGCCGTTCAGGGCGGCGACTGGGGCGCGGGCATCGCCACGTGGCTCGCGCGCGACTACCCCCAACGCCTCAGCGCGATGCACCTCAACTACATCCCCGGCTCGTTCGCGCCGGACGCCGCCGATCCGACGCCCGAGGAACAGCAATTCCTGCGCGATAGTGAGACGTGGGTGGCCGAGTCGTACGCGTATGGCCACGTCCAGAAGACGCGCCCTCTGACCCTCGGCTATGCCCTCGCCGACTCGCCGGCAGGACTCGGTATCTGGATCTGGGAAAAGTTCCGCGAGTGGTCCGATCCGCGATCGCATCTCTCACTCGACGACATCCTCGCCAACATCACCATCTACTGGGCCACCAACACGATCGCATCGTCGATGCGCCTCTACCTCGAGTCATCGAAGACGCCGCTCCGCTTTGCCGCCGGCGAACGCCTCACCACGCCCTGCGCGATTGCCCGCTTCCCGCTCGAGGAGCCATTCCCGCCTCGATCGTGGATCGAGCGCGTATACGACGTGACGCGGTGGAGCGAGTTTCCGGCGGGCGGCCACTTCGCGGCGCTCGAGCAGCCGGAGCTGTTTGCCGAAGACCTGAAAAACGCTCTCCTGCGCGCGTGACGAGCCCCTTCGCGCACGCCGCTCCTTCCTGGTGCGGAGCGCCGGGATGGTGAAGATGGTTCCCGTCGCCAGGAGCCCTCTATCCGCCGCTGGTCGGCTGCATGAGTGTCCGGGTATTGCAGGTGTTCCTGGACGGCTCTTTTTTCGGCTTTCCGCAGGTCGTTACGACGATCTTGGAATCGAGGGTTCCTGCCGGCCACAGATCCTCATCGGTCATCGTGTAGTCGGCGTTTACCCATGCCGTACAGAAGTCCGTCGCGGCCGTAGAGGCTTTCGCCGACTGGCCTTGTTCCTGGAGCGCACGCATCCGGCCGTAGAGCGCGCGGCCGCTGGCCTTGTGAATCCTGAGCTCCTCGTCGAACGTTAACTCGGCCTCCTTGAACTTCTTCGCCTGCAAATACGCGCCGCCCAGCGCCTCGCGGGCAGGGGGGAACCACTGCGGCGGCTCGTCGTATACCAGGTTGTCTTCGTGGGTGACGGCGAGCTTCAAATGCGCAATGGCGCGCTCGATGGCGTTTTCGCACGTCTCCCTCTTCTCCCCCGCCTTGCACTGACCACTCGCCCACGTCAAGCGTGCCTTCAGTATCGATTGTCCGATCGAGAGCACCGCGGTGGCGCTGTTGTTGCCCCATCCGATCGGCGTCGGAGGAGCGATCATCTTCATCTCGTTATTCATCGCGGCATACTCCGTTTCCGCCGGAACGACCTGGCCTTTTGTGGCATCCGCCATGCCCCGCGCCCAGAACCACATGGAGCGGAGGATGTGGCAGCCGTCCCCCGGGAACTGGTCCATGTAGCATTTGGCTGGCGGCTCTGGTTCCTCGTCCTTATTGAGGATCGTGTCCCATCTGCGGTTCATCACCAGGGCCATGAACGGCGCGGTCATGTATCGCTGCAGGCCCGGCTCGTTGGCCACGAAACGCTGGACATGCGCGCGCGTGTCGCACGCCAGCGTCACCGCGCGCTCGCTTTGACCGCTGAACGTTGCGGCGACGGCGCCGAAGAAGTAGTTGTGGCTGAGGTAATGACCGTAATAGAGCTGCGGGCACTTGTCGTTCGTGGAGTACTGCGCGTAGGAGCCTCCGCACGGCAGGGCGTACTCCGAGATGTCGGCCACCACCGCATTGATGTTGCTGTCCACGGCCTGCTTGTAATCGCCGAGCAACAGATAAATGTGCGACGGCATGTGCACCAGATGTCCCGACGCAGCCACCAGTCCGTCCCTGAACAGATTCGCGCTGGCCAACGCCCTGCCCGGGCTGTTCGACGCCTCGACCGTGTGGATCCAGAAATGATTCGCGCCGACCGCGTTCTCGACAGCCTTGGCCTCTATCAGAACGCTCTCGATGAGATCGGTATCGAGCGCGGGACGCTGACAGACGTCGAACAGCGCCCACGGCCGGAGCTCGAGCAGGCTCTCGGCATAAAGCGCGCCGACGTTCGTGAGGATCTGCGGAGACGAGCCTTTCTGCGCCTTGTCCCAGACCTTGGCCATGGCCACGCTGTAGTCGACGGCCTCCGACGCCAGTTCCTCCGGTTTCCCGTAGCGCAACGGAAGGGCCTCGATCAGACCGCGCTCCACCTCTGTGACAGATGAACCCGTCATCATCAGGTCGCGTGCCCTCTTGCTTTCGGCCTGCGCTACGGCGCGGCATTCGTCGTCCACGGCGAGGTTGATATTCGGTCCGGCCGCGAGTGCGATGCCCCACGATGCCATGGCCATCGTCGGATCGGCCTTCTTCGCTCCGAGGAAATTGCGCAACGCCTCTTCAAAGTTGAATCCGTAGTATTGCGTCATCCCCTGGTTGAAGTACAACCGGGCCTCAGGCTTGCCGGTGGTGACCGGCCAGTCCACCTTCTGGAACTTCGGCTGCAGAACTGCCGGCGCGAAAGACAAATACTTGGTGCACGGCGAGATCCGCCCTGGGGCGGCCGTGGCGCCGTGATGGAAGTGCTGGGCGAGGGCCATCGGGCAGACGAGCAGGAACGCGAGGACGCACGCGAAACGTCGCATAAGGGTAGACCTCATTGTTGTGGATGTATCGACACCTTACCATATCCGCCACCGTATACTCGTCAACCCATGTCCTCGGTCGGAAAGAACATCCCCCACGATTCCGCGGTCGGTCACGTCAGCGGCGAGTCGGTCTACATCGACGACGTGGCGCCGCTGCGCGGGGAGCTGATCGTCGACTTCGTCTGGTCGCCGGTCGCACATGGGCGGATCCGCGGGATCGATTTCGGTGACGCCGGATCGTTCGCGAATCTCTTCACGTACCGCGACCTTCACCACAACCTCTTCGGCGCCATCATCCAGGACGAGTTTCTGCTCGCCGAGGATGTCGTGTCGTTCATCGGACATCCGATCGTCGTCGTAGCGGCGGAATCGCGCGCGGCCATCCGCGCGGCGAAGGCTGCCATCAAGATCGACATCGAAGAGCTCGAGCCGGTCTTCACGATCGATGAGGCCAAGCGGCGCGGGCTGTTCATCGGCAAGACCATGACCATCAAGCGCGGCGACGTAGAGGCGGCGTTCGCCTCCGCGGACAACATCCTGGAAGGGACGTTCATCAACGGCGGGCAGGACCACTTCTATCTCGAATCGCAGGCGGCCCTGGCGGTGCCGGGCGAGTTCGATCAGCTCACGGTTCACTCGTCGACGCAGAATCCCTCCGAGGTGCAGGACGTCATCGCCCACCTCCTCGGATTGCCGATCAACAAGGTCACCGTCGTCACCAAACGCATGGGCGGCGGGTTCGGCGGGAAAGAGTGCCAGGCCACGCACCCCGCCGCCATCGCCGCGCTCGTGGCGCACAAGCTCAAACGTCCGGCGCGCATCGCTTACAGCAAGGACGACGACATGTGCGTCACCGGCGGACGCCATCCGTTCCAGAACGATTACAAGGTCGCCTTCGATGACGACGGCGTCATTGTTGGAGCCAAAATCGATTTCTACTCCGATGGCGGCGCCTTCGCCGATCTCTCGACCTCGGTTCTCGGCCGCGCGATGACACACGCCGACAACGCCTACTACCTGCCGAACGCGCTGATCCGCGGCACGGTCTGCCGGACGAACTACCCGCCCAACACCGCCTTCCGCGGCTTCGGCGGGCCGCAGGGAATCGCCACCATCGAGACCATCCTTGAAGAGATCGCCTTCCTGCTGAAGATCGATCCGCTGGAGGTCCGCCGGCGCAACTGCTACGGGATCGACGATCGCAACATCACCCCGTACGGGCAGATCGTCCGCAACAATCATCTCCCCCACCTCTTCGACGAGATCGCGGAACGCGGCGACTATCGGGCGCGCGTTGCGGATGTGGCCCGATTCAATGAGACGTCACACACGCACCTCCGCGGCATCGCCTGCACGGCGGTGAAGTTCGGCATCTCGTTCAACACCAAGTTCCTCAATCAGGCCAACGCCCTGGTCAACGTCTACCTCGACGGCTCGGTGCAGGTGTCGACCGGCGCGACCGAGATGGGCCAAGGCGTCAACACGAAGATCCGGCAGATCGTGGCCGACGAGCTCGGGATCGATGCCGAGCGCGTCCTCTTGATGCCGACGTCGACCGAGAAGAACAACAACACCTCGGCGACCGCGGCCTCAAGTGGCGCGGACCTCAACGGCAGCGCGGCCGCCGACGCCTGCCGGAAGATCCGCGCGCGCATGGCCGGCGTGGCCGCGGAGTATTTCGGCCGCGTTGCCGCCGTCGAGCCATCCGTCGATGAGGTCGTTTTCGAGAACGGCGAAGTCTTCGATCGCCGCGTGTCCGAGCCGCGCGTTCCGTTTGCCGCGCTCGTGAAGATGTGCCACCTCGAGCGGGTCTCCGTCGGCGAGCGTGGCTTCTATTCGACGCAGGGGCTGGAGTGGGATGCGGACAAAGGCTGCGGCGCGCCGTTTCTCTACTTCACGCAGGGGACGGCCATTTCGGAGATCGAGATCGATCGCTTCACCGGCATGATGCAGGTGCTGCGCAGCGACCTGCTGATGGATATCGGCAAGCCGATCAACCCTGGCATCGACCGCGGCCAGATCACCGGCGCGTTCATCCAGGGGATGGGCTGGCTGACCAACGAAGAGCTGCGTTACGACGCCAAAGGCAACCTTCTCTCGCACTCGCCGACGACGTACAAGATCCCAAACATTCAGGACGTGCCGCCCGTTTTCAATGTCGACTGGATCGATGCCGAGAACGCCCTGAACATCCGCTCCAGCAAAGCGACCGGCGAGCCTCCGCTGGTGCTGGCCATCTCCGTCTGGATGGCGGTGAAGAACGCGCTGTCGTACCTCAGCAGCGGCGAGATCCCGAAGCTCCACGCACCGGCCACCGGGGAAGAGATCCTGATGCGGATCACGGCGTACCGGAGGAGCGCGCGGGGCACCGATGCGCGCGAAGTGGCGGCGCCGCAGGCGTAGAGCAAGGAAATCTACGGGACGTGGTTTATTTGGTGCACGGCTCTTAGTGCAGTTATTCTCTATTCATGGACACACTGCCGTCATTGGACGACGATGGCCTTCCCACGCCTGTTGTTGGCGAATGGGGAGAGGAAAAATATCAACTCGTCGGCTGCTATGCTCAGATATTCGCGCGATCGATGAAGAATAAGTGGGAACAGCGCGTCTGCGTGGACCTCTTCTCCGGCTCCGGTCGCGCGCGTTTGAAGGATTCGAACCGAATCGTTCCTGCGTCACCACTATTGTGTCTCGGAATCTCCGATCCATTCGATCGATACATCTTCTGCGATCTCGAACAGGCGAATATCGACGCACTGAAATCCCGTGTTCAGCAGGAGTATCCAGCGCGTGATGTCCGCTACGTTCCGGGCGATTCAAATGCCAACGTCAAGCAGATCCTGAGTCTGATTCCTCCCTACTCGACGACGTCTCGCGTGCTTACCTTCTGTTTCGTTGATCCGTTCAATATCAAGAACTTGAAGTTTGAGACGATCAGGCAACTGGCGGCCGGCAAACGAAGTATCGACTTCCTTGTCCTCATTCCCTCAGGGATGGACGCCCAGAGGAACACGCGTCACGAGAACACCCTGTACGCGGACTTTCTCGACAACCCGTCTTGGCGCACCGAGTGGAAGAACGAAGAGCACCATCGGAGAGGCTTCGGGAACTTCTTCGTCGATCAATTCGGCGCCGCCATGGTCCGGCTCGGTTTTCGTTGGGAAGGAGTACCAAGCACCCGCATCATCAAGAACGAGAAGAACTCCCCGATCTACCATCTCGCGTTCTTTAGCCGTGCTGCCATCGCAGGCCGGTTCTGGGACGACTGCAACAGATACACTCGTCCCCAGACCAAGTTTCCTTTTATGTGAGGGTACATGTCAGACAAATCGGCAATCGAATGGACCGACGCCACATGGAACCCCGTGCGCGGTTGCACCAAGGTTTCCCCGGGATGCAAGAACTGCTACGCGTCGACATTCGCCGAGCGGTTTCGGGGTGTTCCAGGGCACCCGTATGAGCAGGGATTCGATCTTCGCCTGGTGCCTGAGAAGCTCGAGACACCCCTCGCTTGGAAGACGGCCCGAAACATCTTCGTCAACTCAATGAGCGATCTGTTTCAGGAAGATGTGCCGACCAACTACGTTCTCAGCGTTGCGGACGTCATGAGGCGTGCTGACTGGCACGTGTTTCAGGTTCTCACGAAGCGATCGCGGCGCATGCGCGAGATGTTGCATGCTGAACTTCGACACATCGCTGCCTTGCCTCACATCTGGTGGGGAGTCAGCGTGGAAGACCGAAAGTACGGCGTGCCCCGAATCGATCACCTCCGCGATACGCCGGCGAAGGTCAGGTTTCTTTCAATCGAGCCGTTGCTCGAAGACTTGGGCGAGATCAATCTGTCAGGCATTGATTGGGTCATCGTGGGCGGTGAATCGGGTCCTGGTGCGCGTCCGATGGAACCGGAATGGGTGACGTCGATCCTCGATCAATGCGAGGCCGCCAAGGTACCGTTCTTTTTCAAGCAATGGGGTGGGGTGCGCAAGAAGAAGGCGGGTCGCAAGCTCAACGGACGAACGTACGATTACATGCCGAGCATAGCTGCGGCTTTCTGAGCGACTCGCTAGCCTCCGCTGGTCTTGGCCATCTCGGTCTGGATGGCCGTGAAGAACGCGCTGTCGTACATCAGCGGCGGCGAGATCCCGAAGCTCCACGCGCCGGCCACCGGGGAAGAGATCCTGATGCGGATGACGGCCTACCTGCGGACCGCGCGGGGAACCGATGCGCGCGAAGTGGCGGCGCCGCAGGCGTGATGCCGACCATCCATTCCAAAGCGTGTAGCAAGCCGGGAGGAGGGTCATGTGCGTCGTGGTGATCCACCCGGATCACGCGGTGAGCCGTCCGGCGTGGACTCTGAATCGACACGATCGCGGGCGCGAGCGACTCATTTCAGTTCCATCGGCGGCCATGGAAAGAACGGGAACGGCCAAAACTGGTAAGTCGGCAGACTTCACGAGTCCATGAATTGACTCCACGAGTCCATGAATTGACTCCACGAGTCCATGAATTGACTCCACGAGTCCATGAATTGATTCAGCGAGTCCATGAATTGACTCCACGAGTCCATGAATTGACTCCGCGAATCCATGGATTGACTCCACGAGTCCATGAATTGACTCCACGAGTCCATGAATTGACTCCACGAGTCCATGAATTGACTCCACGAGTCCATGAATTGACTCCACGAGTCCATGAATTGACGCCACGAGTCCATGAATTGACTCCGCGAGTCCATGAATTGACTCCACGAGTCCATGAATTGACTCCACGAGTCCATGAATTGACTCCGCGAGTCCATGAATTGACTCCAGGGGTGCGCCGCATCTACCGGCATTCTGCCCGGCCGTCGCGCTCATGGTGACAGGCGAACTTGCCGTTATCATCCGCCGCGTGATCCTCCGCAGCCGCAACGTCGTCACGCCGCAGGGCATCCGGCCGGCGACGATTCACGTCAGAAATGGCGTCATCGAGCGCCTCGGCGATTTCGATGATGCTCCCGCGCCGGTTACCGACTACGGCGACCTGACCCTCATGCCGGGCATCGTCGACTCGCACGTGCACGTCAACGAGCCGGGGCGGACGGAGTGGGAGGGGTTCGAGACCGCCACGCGCGCGGCGGCCGCGGGAGGAGTGACGACGATCGTCGACATGCCGCTGAACTCGATCCCGCCGACGACCTCGGTGGCGGCATTCCAAACGAAGGTTCATGCCCTCCATGGCAAGTGCCGCGTCGACGTTGCGCTCTGGGGTGGCGCGGTGCCGGGGAACGCCGGCGAGCTTCGGGCGATGCTCGATGCCGGTGCCTGCGGCTTCAAATGCTTCATGGTCGAATCGGGAGTGCCGGAGTTCGGCCATCTCGACGCCAGCGGAATGGAAGAGGCGCTGAAGGCTCTGCATGGAACCGGCGCGCCGCTGCTCGTCCACGCGGAGTTGCCGGAGCACATCCACGCGCCGGCCGGCGATGATCGTTCGTACGCGAGCTACCTCGCCACCCGTCCACGCGTCGCGGAGGATGAAGCGATCGCGCTGGTCTACGCGCTGGCTCTCAAGACGAAGACGCATGCCCACATCGTCCATCTCTCTTCGGCAAACGGGCTCGAAGCGCTTCGTTGCGCCCGCGACGCGCATGTGCCGCTGACCGCCGAGACCACGCCGCACTACCTCTACTTCGACGCCGAATCCGTTCCCGACGGAGCGACGGAGTTCAAGTGCGCGCCTCCGATCCGCGACCATGCCAACCGCGAGGAGTTGTGGCGCGGCATCGAGGCGGGACTCCTGAATGCCATCGTCAGCGACCACTCGCCGTGTACGCCGGAGTTGAAACGGATGGAGGAAGGCGACATCGCCCGGGCCTGGGGTGGCATCGCCTCCTTGCAGTTCGGGCTGCCGATCGTCTGGACCGAGGCCAAACGGCGTGGCATTGCATTCGCGAAAATCGTCGATCTGATGGCTACCGGCCCAGCGACACTGGCGGGCCTCGGCGACCGCAAGGGAAAGCTCGCCGCCGGCTACGACGCGGACATCATCGTCTTCGATCCCGAGGAGCGCTTCGTCGTTCGGACCGAGCACGTGCAGCATCGCCACAAGGTGACGCCATACGTCGGCGAGACGCTCACCGGCGTCGTCCATGCGACCTACGTTCGCGGCCACAAGGTGTGGGAGGATGGGCGCCATCTTGGAAACGCGATCGGGGAGTGGATTCGGCGATGAGTGATTTTCGCGAGCTTCTCGACCTCGCCTCCGAGCGCCTCGGCGGCTCCGTTCTGTACGCGACGGATGACTACTTCGCAGAGAAGGAAAACCTCCTTCGTCCCACCAGGCCGGTCTGGAAGGAGCACGAGTACACCGACCGCGGCAAGTGGATGGATGGCTGGGAGAGCCGCCGCAAGCGCACTCCCGGCCATGACTTCGCCATCATCCGCCTCGGCGTTCGCGGCGTGGTGCGCGGCGTCGTGGTCGATACGGCGTTCTTTCGCGGCAACTATCCGTCGCATTGCTCGATCGCGGCGTGTGAGGCACGGCCGGAGAGCGATACCGACTCATTGCTTGCCGCGAACTGGATCGAGATCCTTCCGAAGTCCGAGTTGCGAGGCGACAGTGAGAATCTGTTCGCGATCGAGTCACCGTACGCGTTCACTCATCTGCGTCTGCATATCTACCCCGACGGCGGCGTGGCGCGGCTGCGCGTTCACGGCGAGGTCGTTCCCGAGTGGCGGCGCGAAGGGGGGTTGTCGATCGAGACCGACCTGGCCGCCGCGGAACATGGCGCCGACGTGCTGGCGTGCAGCGACATGTTCTTCGGGCCGAAGCACAACCTGATCATGCCCGGCCGCGCCGTCAACATGAGCGACGGCTGGGAAACGAAGCGGCGGCGCGGCCCCGGGAACGACTGGGTCATCGTGCAGCTTGCCGCCGAGGGGTCGGTGCGGCGCGTCGAGATCGACACGAATCACTTCAAGGGGAACTATCCCGACACCTGCTCGATCGACGGGACGCGCGCGTTTGCAAGCGACGAGTGGTTCGAGATCCTGCCGCGCACGAAACTGCAAGGCCACACGCGGCATATGTTCATCGACGAGCTGGCGCAACTCGGGCCGGTAACGCACCTGCGACTCAACGTTTTTCCTGACGGCGGCGTCAGCCGGCTGCGCGTGCATGGCGTGGCTACCGAAGAAGGGCGCGGCGATGCCGTTGCCCGCTACATCAATACGCTCTCCGGCGATCTCGTCGCCGCGCAGTTGCGCAACTGCTGCGGTTCGGGCGAATGGGTGCGGCGCATGATGGCCGCGCGCCCCTTCCCTTCATGGAGCGACCTCATTCGCGACGCGGAAGCAATCTGGAACGGCCTCGCCCCGGATGACTGGCGCGAAGCGTTCGCCGCCCATCCTCGCATCGGCGATCGTTCCGGATCGACGTGGGCGCGCCAGGAACAGTCCGGAACAGCCTCGGCATCGAGCGAGAGCATGGACGCGCTGGCGGCCGCGAACCGCGAATACGAGGCACGCTTCGGCCACATCTACATCGTCTGCGCCACCGGCCGCAGCGCCGATGAGATGCTGGCCATGGCCTGGCAGCGTCTTGAGAATACTCCCGAGGACGAACTGCGCGTGGCGGCAGAAGAACAGATGAAGATTACGAAGCTGCGGCTGATGAAACTGGTGGGATAGGAGCGCTGGCGTCTCGCCGGCTGGCTCGGCGGCGTCTCGCCGCCGTTGGGGAGACAAGAATGGGCATCTCGACACACATCCTCGACACAGCGAAGGGCCGGCCCGCCGCCGGCGTACGGGTCACGCTTAGCCACGGCCCCTTCATGGCCCCTCCACGGGAACCGCAAATGGATCGCGAAGGATGGGTCATCATCGCCACCGGCTCAACCGATGCCGACGGCCGATTGAAGCTCGTGAGCGAGATGCCCGAGCCTGGGTTGTACCGCATCTCGTTCGATACCGGCTCCTACAATCCCGAGGGTTTTTTTTCGCGCGTGGTGATCGAGTTCAACGTCGAGCAGAGCGCACAGCACTACCACGTGCCGCTGTTGCTGAGCCCATACGGATATTCAACGTATCGAGGCAGTTAACGCGAACAAAGGTTGCTGCGTCGCAAGGTTGCTGAGTTGCTAAGACCCAGTAACTTGCAACTCAGCAACCCAGCTACTTTCTCCGTCCCCTCATGATCTTCACGAACGAACGGCTGCGCAGCTCTTCGAGCGTGAGGCCGGTGGCCAGCGCTTCCTCTTCCGTGATCGCGCCGCAGTTGAGGGCGCGGAGGAAGTAATTGAGCAATCCCTGACCGGTGGCGGCGTCGTCGAAGACGTCGCCGACGAGCGTGGCCTGGCCCGCTTTTTCGATGAAATTGTGAAGGCGGTTGGTTGCGGCCTTCAGCCCCTCCAGAAAAAACGAATAGACGGCCGCGTAGCGCGTCGGAAGCTGGGCGGGATTGAGATCCCATCCCTGGTAGTAGGCGTTGATCAACGAGTGGCGGATGTGATCGACGTGCAGGCGCCAGGCGCGGTGTACCACCGTCCGGTTCTCCTCGATCTGTTTCTCGGAGAGTGTCCCGCGATGCGGCGCGATCGGCATGATGTTCGTGGCGCCGTCCGACAGCCAGAGTCCCGTTCCGGCGTAGGCGACCTGCATCATGTGCCGGGCGAAGTCGCAGGCGGGATGATCCATTCGCTGATGTTCCGCGGTGATGTTGCAGCTCGCCGTGTAGTCGTACGTGCCGAAGTGTGCGGCCACGGCGCGGCCGCGCGCGGCGTCGAGGAAGAGCGGCAGGTTGGAGACGCCGTTCTCGCTCAGGATGGCCTGCGTGGTCTCGATCATGAACTCGAAGCGAAGCGTGTGCGGGGTCAGACCGAGCTTCGGTTCCATGACATCGAACAGATCGGCCAGGGCTGTCACCTGCTGCGGAAGCTGGATCTTCGGCAACGTCACCACGAAGTTCGGAGGCAGTGCGCCGGCTTCGTCAATCAATGATGAGATGAAGATGTCGAGCGTGCGCATGGCTCTCGGCATCAGCTCCTGCGAGAACTGCTTGATGCGGATGCCGATGAACGGCGGCAAGGTGCCGTTCTTCAATCCCATGGCAACTTCGCCCGCGGCCGCGGCGGCATGGCCGTCTTCTTCGTCATCGGCGCGGTTGCCGTAGCCGTCTTCGAAGTCGATGCGGAAGTCTTCGACCGGCTCGCGGCGCAGCTTCTCTACCACGCGCGCGTAAACAACGTCGCGGAACCGCGGATCGATGCCGATGGCGCTCCCTAGCGTGGCCGCGTCCGGCCCGTACTCATCGAGTGCCCGCAGCGCCAGTACGCCGAGCTTCTGCGTCGTATCGCTTTTGAAGAGATGCGCCCCGCCATAGACGGTGTGCACCGGCTGCCGCGCGCCCGATTCACCGGGAAAGCGCGCCATGAACCTGGTCAGTGCCGGATCGATCTTGGCCTCGGCGGCGCGGAGATCGTTGTCGGAAAAGGTACGTTTCATTTCGTTGTCTCTATCTCGTGCGAATCACCTTCGCCACGCCCCATCCCACCAATACGAGCACGGAGAGCACAAGCCAGTTGTACTGATTGCCGTACGTGGCGACGGGGAAGTGGCTGCTGATCATGATGAAGACGACCGGAAGGACGATGAACGTATTCTGCTTCGAGCGCTGCTTGGCCAGATCGGCCAGGCGCATGTCCGGTTCATCGCCCGCCTTCACCGCGGCGATGAGCTGACGCTGCGCGGGGAGGATGCGTACCCATACGTTCAAGGCCATGAAGCTTCCGAGCGTCGCCCCGATTTGCATATACGCCGCCCGGGATGCGAAGAGATGCGTAACGCCGATGATCGCGCCGGCGAGGAGCAGGTACGAGAGAACCGTCCCTGCCATCTCGTGTTTTCGCAACGGCGAGATCCAGAGGAAATCGTAGATGAACCAGCCGGCGGCAATGAGCGCCAGACTGAGCCCGGCAGCCTGCCACGCGGTCATCTTCAGGACACTCTCGTCGACCATGATGCCGCCGTCGTAGTAGACGAGGATGAGCAGCAGAAACCCCGACACCAGCGTGAAGAAGGCCTCCCACTTGAACCAGTGCAGGGTCTGATTCAGCAGCGCAGGCCGTTTCTGCTTGTCGACGATGTAGAACCCGCCGCTGTGGACCATCCACACCTGCTTCTCGTTCTGAAAGGTGTGATCGAGCCAGGTGAAGAAATAGGTCTGCCCGACCCACATGATCGCCGCGAAGACATGCGTCCAGCGGACGGCGAGATTCAGCCACTCACGTACGACGTAACTCATCGTGCTCCTCGATTTGCGTTGGGGCGGGAATGTAGCAGAATCAAGGCTCATGCGAGCGATCGAACGCATTCTCGACCAAATGAATCGCGCCTGGGGCGGACCATCCTGGACCGGCGTCGACATCCGGCCGCTGCTGGACGACGTGACCGATACACAGGCACGCTCCCATCCCCTGCCGAACGTTCATTCGATCATCGAGCTGGTTGCGCACATGACGGCCACCATGGATCTCGTCACCTATCGCCTGGCCGGCAATCCGAAAGAGCTGACCTCCGAGGAGGATTGGCGGGATGTGACGCTACTGCCGTGGGCGGCCGCGGTCGAGGAGATGGAAAACGCCGAGAGCCGTCTCTCCGATGCGGTAGCGCGGCTATCGGTCGATGACCTCGACAGGATCGTCGCCGGCCGCGAATACACGACGTACGTGATGGTTCACGGCGTGATCCAGCACAATCTCTACCACGCCGGGCAGATTGCGATTCTGAAGAAGGCCCTACCATGAGCGACATGAACCTCGACCCTCGCTACCCCGTTGGAAAATTCAACCGTCCCACCGGCCCGCACACCGCCGACCAGCGCCGTGATCTCATCGAGCAGATCGCGGCCACACCCGCCCGGATGCGCGCGGCGGTGAACGGACTGAGCGAGGCGCAGCTCGATACCCCGTACCGCGACGGCGGCTGGACGGTGCGCCAGGTGGTCCATCACGTGCCCGACTCGCACATGAACGCCTACACGCGGGTAAAGCTGGCGCTCACCGAGGATGAGCCGACGATCAAACCGTACGACGAGGCGGCGTGGGCCAGACTCAACGACGTACACGACACGCCGATCGAGACGTCACTGCAATTGCTCGAAACGTTGCATGCGCGCTGGGACACGATCCTCGGCGCAATGACCGATGCCGACTTTGCGCGGACGCTGCGCCATCCCGAGCATGGCCTGATGACGCTGGACTGGCTCGTAGCGATGTACGCGTGGCATGGACGTCATCACGTCGGTCACATCACGTCGTTGCGCGAGCGCAGCGGGTGGTGACGTGTTTCGCACGCTGACGGCCGGCGATTTCGACGCCGTCGTGGCCTGCTTCAACGAGGCCTTCAGCGACTACGCCGTGCGTTTCTCGATGACGGCGCCGCAGCTTCGCGAGATCAATGCCCGCCGTGCGGTCGTCATCGAGCTTTCCGTCGGCGCATTCGATTCCGGCCGTCTTGTCGGATTCACGCTGAACGGCTTCGACGGAGAGACCGCGTACGACAGCGGGACCGGCGTCATCCCGTCGCATCGCCGGCGGGGGCTGGCCCGCGACATGATGACCTTCATCCTGCCGCGCCTCCGCGATGCCGGCGCGCGCCGTTACGTGCTGGAAGTCATCGAGACGAATACCCGCGCGGTCGCTCTCTACGAGTCGCTCGGCTTCACGACGACGCGGCCTCTGACCTGCTGGAAGCGCGAAACCGGCGATGCGGTGAGCGGCGTCGCCATTCGCCCGATCGAGCCCGACTGGGATCTGTTCGCCTCCTTCCTCGACGTCGCACCGACATGGCAGAACTCCGAGGCGTCGATCCGGCGTGCCCGCGATCCGCGCGTCATCCTCGGCGCCTTCGACGGCGATCTCCTTGCCGGCTACGCCATCGTCTTTCCGCCGACACACGACCTCGCGCAGCTTGCCGTCCGGCGCACCCATCGGAGGCGCGGAATCGGCACGGCACTTCTCGACCGCGCCGCCGTCGAGGCCGGAGGGATGGTGCGCATCCTGAACGTCGACGCGCGAGACGAAGGGATCGGCGCCTTTCTCCGCGCCGGCGGCGCCGAGCAGTTCATCCGCCAGCGTGAAATGGCGCGCCCGATCTGACGCTCACTTCCCGTACAGGCCTGTCAAACGCGCGTGGGCCACAACATGGCCCTTGATCGCATTCTCGAAATCCTCCCGCCCCTTCGACGCTGCAAGGCCGAGCGTGTTGTCGAGCGCGTAGAGATCGAAGAGGTAGTGATGCACACCGCTCGGCGGACAGGGACTGCCGTAGTTGTTCTTGCCGAAGCCGTTCAGCCCCTGGATGACGCCGGCCGGGACATCGTCTTCCTTGAAACGAGTCACGGTCGTCGGGATATCCCACACCAACCAGTGCGTGAACGTGCCTCCCGGAGCATCCGGATCGGTGACCTCGAGCGTCATGCTGAGCGCGGTTTGCGGAACGTTGGTGAAATCGATCTCCGGCGACACGGCCGCGCCGTTGCAGGTGTACTTCGGCGGGATCGTGCCGTTATCCGCGAACGCCGGACTGGTGATCGTCATGGGGCCGGTCGCCGCGGGCGGCTCGGCCACCTTGCCGGGCGTCCCTTCTTTTCGGTTGGGATTCATGCACGCGGCAGCGAATGCAAGGGTAAGAACGAGGGCGAGTGTTGTACGCATCATGGGTCCCTCCGGAGGAAAGCTACAATCGGGCCATGCCAACGTTTTTCGACGCCCTGAACGATCTGATGGCCGCCGAGACACCGCTGGTGGTCGTCACCGTCGTCGATACGATGGGGAGCGTTCCGCAGGACCGCGGCGCGAAGATGATCGTCACCGCCGAGGGATTGCGATTCGGCACCGTTGGCGGCGGGAAGGTCGAGACGAAGGCCATCGGCGAGGCGCAGGAAATGCTGCGAGCCGAAACCACCGAAACGACGAAGTTCGCGCAGTGGAACCTCGCCAAGGACGTCGGCATGACCTGCGGCGGAGTGGTGAAGCTCTATTTCGAATCGCACAACGTCGGCCGCTGGCGGATCGTCGTCTTCGGTGCCGGTCATGTCGCCAACGCCGTCGTCAACGTTTTGATCCATCTCGACTGCGCCGTCACCTGCATCGATCCGCGCGAGGAGTGGCTGGCGAAACTTCCCGACTCACCGAAGCTGACCAGGGTGCTGACGCCAGACATGCCGTCGATGGTGAAGACGATTCCCGATGATGCATTCGTTCTGTTGATGACGATGGGCCACACCACCGACAAACCGATCCTGCTCGAGATTCTCCGCACGCGCTCGTTCCCCTACCTCGGCGTGATCGGCAGCGACGCCAAAGCGAACATCCTCCGGCGCGACATCGACGAGGCCGGCCTGCCGGAGGAATCAAAGCGCGCCTTCTTCTGCCCTATCGGCCTTTCGGTCGGGACGAACCACCCTTACGAGATTGCGGTGAGCGTGGCCGCGCAGCTTCTGTCGGTGCGGGACGAGCGCCTTGCTTCACGCTCTGTTTCAGCAGATCGAGATTCATCGCCTCGGTGACCAGCGCCCGCATCGTCTCCGAGACGTTCTTCTTCGATTTCAGCCACGCCACCTGCGGAGGAGCGAGCCAGACGGCCACCCGCTCCATCCCTTTCTCCCCTCCGACCCCCGACTCCCGACCCCCGGCTCCCTTTTTTACGGCCATATCCCTCTCGCCAGCGCGACCGAGGCCACGCGTTTGATCGCCGTCACGAACGCCGCCGTGCGCAGATCGACGCCCACACCGTGGCGGTCCCGGATCTCGATCTGCGTCTGCAGCACGGCATCCGTGGCCGCTTCCATCTTCGTCCGCAAATGCGCGTTGACCTGATCCTCGCTCCAATGCTCGTTCTCGATGTTCTGCACCCATTCGAAGTAGCTGACCGTGACGCCGCCCGAGTTCGCCAGGATGTCGGGAAGCACCGGAATGCCGCGCGCAAAGAGCTCTTGATCGGCCGCGGGCGTCGTCGGTCCGTTTGCCGCCTCGGCGATGAGTTTCGTTTTCACGCCAGCGACGTTGTCGGCGCGAATCTGGTTCTCGAACGCGGCGGGGATCAGGACATCGCACTCGATGTGCAGCAGTTCGTCATTGGTGATGTTCGTCGTCCCGGCGAGACCGACGACCGAGCGCGATTGCTTCTTGTGGGCAATGGCCGTCTCCGGATCGATCCCATCGGCGCACATCACCCCTCCGGTCGAGTCGCTGACGGCGATGATCGTCGCGCCGGCGTCGCGGAAGAGCTGCGCCGCGATCGCACCGGCATTGCCGAACCCCTGGATGACCACCCGGGCGCCTTTGAGCGTGTCGAGACCCGGCACCGCGCCCTGCACGATGGCCCGGCTGGTGATGAAGAGGCACCCGCGCGCAGTGGCCTCGTTGCGGCCGAGCGATCCGCCCATCGACACCGGCTTGCCGGTCACGACCGGCAGATTGTTCTTGCCGGAATGCATCATGTCGTAGGTGTCATAGATCCAGGCCATCGTCTCGGCGGTCGTATTGACGTCCGGCGCCGGGATGTCGGTATGCGGCCCGATGGTGTCGCCGAGCTCCACCACGAAGCGACGCGTGATCTTGCGCAGCTCCGACTTCGACAGCATCTTCGGATCGCAGATGATCCCGCCCTTCGCACCTCCGAAGGGGACGTCGGCCACGGCGCACTTCCAGGTCATCCACGATGCCAGCGCGCGCACCTCGTCGGCGGTGACGTCAGGGTGATAGCGAATGCCACCCTTGCCCGGCCCGCGTACGCGCGAGTGCAGGGCGCGATAGCCGGTGTAGGTCTTCACCGTCCCGTCGTCTTCTTCGATCGGAAACTCGACCGTCGTCAGGCGGCTGGTATGCCGCAGATACTCCCGCAGCCCATCGGGGATTTCGACGTATTGTGCCGCGGTATTGAACTGTGCCTGGGCAATATCGTAGGAGTTGAGATTCTCAGCGCTCTCTACAGGGAGGGGAGTCGTTTCACGCGCCACGCGTTCACCCATGGACAACCTCCTGTTTGTTGGAGCTGAGAACGATAACACGAGGGAGTTCCGAGGTAGGATTTGGGGCATGGAAACAGACGAGCTGCTGCGGACCGTGAGACAGGTCGTGCGTGAGGAGATGACAACTTTCATCGAGAGGATGAACGCCAAGCTCGATCACACCAATAGTCTTTTCGACGGCGTTTTCGCACAGCTCGATCGTCATGTATCTGAGCTGGCTTCGATCACGGCCGGACTGACACGTGTTGAGAAGCGCCTTGACAGCGTTGAGCGGAAACTCATTGAGGTCGAGGGCAGACTGGGCAATGATGAGAGCAGACTAGACGGCGTCGAAATGAGACTAGGCAGCGTCGAGGAGAGACTGTCGGTCGTCGAGTTGGAGTTGCAATTAGCCAAAGACATGCTGGAGTTGCTGAAAGGGCGCATTGCTGCTCTTGAAAAAGATGTTCGCAACCTTGACGCACACCTCAGCGGTCTGGAGCGGAAGGTCGTGACGGGATCTGAGGTCGTCGAGCTCAGGATAAAGGTTTTGATGCTGAACGGTCGCTTTGAGGAACTTGAAGCCCGCCGACAAGCCTTTGTTTCAGCCTTTGTTTCACCGCCGTGAACCCACCACCGCCCGCAACGCGCGCATCCTCAGGTCGAGCTCATCGGGTGTCATGCTGGCGTACTTCGGCGGAAGCAGTCGTCGGCTCGAAGCCTCGAAGACCGCAAGCAGTTCCATGTACTCCAGCAATTCGCTATCGCGGCTCGGGAAGTAGTCGATTGCCGCGCCGTTGAAGTTCTCCGCGGACACGGTCGTGGCACCGGCGCGTGCGGCATCGTCGTTCGCCATCAGGATCACCGCTTCGACGTCGGCGTTGCTGTAGCCGACGAGCTTCTGTGAGAAGGTCTCGCGAATGGAGGGAAAGTCGACGGCGGTGACGACCTGATTCTTCCTCACGAGGGCTTTGGCGATGGCCTCCACCTCTTCGGCCGTCTGCGAATAGAGGAAAGGGATCTTGCGGTCCAGGCGGCCGGCGCGTTTGAGGTCGACGTCGAGCTTGTCGGGGCGGTTCGTCATGACGAGGAAAAGGATCCGTCCGCGGTTGGATGTGTCGGACATGAACTCCTTGATCCGGGCGATGACACGCGACGACGTACCGCCGTCTCCCTCACCGTCCGTGTTCCCAAAGGCGCGGTCCCCTTCGTCGACGATCACCACCACCTGTCCGAGGGCGCGGATGACATTCAGGATCTTCTCGAGATTCCCCTCGGTTGCGCCGACCCACTTCGAGCGGAAGTTCTTCAGCTTGATGGTGGTCAATCCGCACTCGCGCGCAAAGGCCTCGGCCACGAAGGTCTTTCCGGTTCCCATCGGGCCGGTGAAGAGCACTCCCATCGGCACGCGCGACCGTTCGCCGTTCCGAATGCTGTTGGCGATGATGAGGAGATCCTGCTTGACCTCTTCCATCCCTCCGACGACCTCGAATCCGAACGCCGGCTCGACGAACTCGACCAGGCCGAAACACTCCCGTTCCAGGATCTCCCGCTTCCGGCGCGCGATCAGGAGATCGACGTCCTTCCGCGCCTGCATGTCGCAATCCGCCGGAATGCTGGCCGGCTGCGCACCGGGTGCAATCAGTTTCTTGATCTCCTCCTGATCCAGCCCCGCCGTGAGCGCGGCGATCCTGGCCGCGCGCTCGGCGGTGTCCGGACCGGTGAGGATGCTGCCGATGAACTCCTGCCGCCGCCGCAACTCCTCCTCGCTGGCCGGTGGAGGCGTGAGGATGGAGATGATCTGGATTGCTTTGAGACCCGCCGTGATCTCAGCGTAGCGGGCGGCATCCTTGTCGTCCAGACGCTTGTCGGCAACGCGTGCGGCCGCCTTTCGCTCGTCGGCGTCAGGCATCGGTACTTCGACGACGGCAACCCGCGGATTGGAGACCAATTTCGGCGCCAGGTCGGTGAGGTTCTCAGCGATCAGGATGACGATGTTGTCGCTTCGTTCGATCTCCTCCAGGAATGACCAGCGGTGCAGCGTGACCACGGCGGCGCGGTCGGACTCGCTCTGAAAGTTGGGGTCGCCGGCGGGAGAGATCGCTTCGGCATACTCGAGGATTACCGCCGTCTTCGTGCCGCCGGTGAGCATCCTCTCAAGGGCCATGAGTACTCGCGGTTTGTCGGCCGAAAGAAGTGCCTCGTCGATGCTGACCGACGCATCGCGTTTGAGAAAGCGGACGCCGGTAGCGACGTTGTAGACGGCGATGGTCTCCTTCGACTGATCGAGGAGAACGCTCCCCAGGAACTCCGTAAGGGTAACGACGCGGCCATCGCTGATGACAGCGTCGTAGACGTTGCCGTGCAGGACGAAGATCGACGCCTCGCCGCGGAGATAGCGGCGGCGCAGCTCGTCGGCCCAGGTGGGAAGGATGCGGATGGTCACGCGGTCTCCATATTGGTCAAAAGCTTCTCGGTATCGACGGCAGTCTGGCGGATGGAATCGACACCGTCGAGCAGATCGTCGAGTTGTCCGGACAGCTCGTTGGGCGACTGCATGGTCACGATCTGGTCGGCGATGAGCTGAAAGGAGTTCTCGATCAGGTCGAGCTGCGCGCGTGCCACGCCGAGGTAGCGGGTGATCTCGTGAACGCGCTCGACGCGCTTCTGGATGACGGCAAAGTTTTTCTGCGCGATGTCGCGCTCCGGGTCGCTGGCCTGCTGCGACGTCGCGCGGTCATGCCATCGGTTCATGTCGCGATCGAGCGCGTTCGCGTCGACCGTACCGAGGTAGTTCTCGTAGCGGTTCACCGTCAGAGCCATCTCCAGGAACGACTCGACGAGCTTGTGAGTCTTCACCAGCTCCGTGCGCAGAAGATCGCCGGTGAACGTCGGATTCGAGGCGGCCAGCTTGTTGATCTGCTGCTCGCGATCGACCAGCCCGCGCACGCGCTCCTGTTCGCTGTCCGGAAGATCCTTCATCTTCTCGTTGCGGTCCTGTGCTTCCATCGCCAGGCGGATCTTTTCCAGACGGGGGTCCCACAGAATCCTGCGCAGATACTTCGAGTCGGAGCCATGAAGAAGCCAGAGCGCCTCGCCGCCGAGCGCGACCAGACCCGGCAGCGGATTGCCGGTCAACACCGAGGCGGTCACCCCGCCGAGGAGAAGCGAGAGGTTGTACGGATTGGCGAAGGCCAGCTTCAGATATGGCCGGTTATGAAAGGCGGCATCCTTTACCACATCCTTCGCGGTGTCACGAATGGCGCGGTTGAGATCCTGCTGCGCCTTCACGGCGGGTGACGGCGCACTCTGCGGCGTCACCGTCGGCGGTCTCGAAACATCCTTTTTCGGAGGATCAGGCACGGGATCATTCTACGAGGCTGGCGCGTAGAGGAAGTCGAGGAGTTTCTTTTCCACGTCACGAAACTCCTTCGACGACTTCAGGGCCATGTCCCGATTCTCGAAAAATGGGACGTCGACGCGATGGAGAATCACCGTCGGACGCGGCGCGAGAACGTAAATCGTATCGGCCAGGTAGACCGCCTCCGACACATCGTGTGTGACGAACAGGGTGGTGTTGTCCTCGCTGCGCGACACATCGAGAAGGAGACTCTGCATTCCCCACCGGGTCTGCGGATCGAGGGCGCCGAACGGCTCATCCATCAAAACCAATTTTGGCTTGTTGATCAGCGTCCGGGCGATGGCGACGCGCTGTTTCATGCCGCCGGAGAGATCCTTCGGATAGCGGTCGGCGAACTCCGCGAGACCGACGGCGTCGAGATACTTCTTCGATCTCTTGCTGCGCTCCTCGGAGCCGAGACCCTGCAGGCGAAGCCCGTACTCGACGTTCTGGCGGATCGTCAGCCAGCCGAACGACGTATACGCCTGGAAGACCATGCCTCGGTCGCGGCCGACGTCCGTCACCGGCGTGCCGTCGACCAGAACCTCCCCTCGGGTGGGGATGAGCAGCCCGGCCACCGTCTTGAGGATGGTCGACTTCCCGCAGCCGGAGGGTCCGAGAAACACGACGATCTCACCGACATTCGGTTTGTCGACGATGTCGAGGGTTACCTCGCGCACCGCTTCCGTGGCGCGTCCGTCGCGGGTGATGTAGGTCACGCCGAGATCGCTGATGCGAAGCCGCGGTTGTTGCTTTGCGCGTTCGCTGACGTAGGTCGCCTTCGGCGCCTTCGCATCGATGGTGACCGCGACCGTCCCCGGTTCGCCGGCCTGTGGCTGCTCGTCGGCCATTACTCGGCTTCCTTCCATCGGAAGAGAAACGCGGAGATCATCCGAATCACCTGATCGGTGATCAAACCGATGCCGCCGATCACGATCAAGCCGGCGAACGACCACGACGCTTTCTGATGCGTGCGCGCCAGCTCCACCATATAGCCGAGGCTTTGCCCGGGATTGACCGTCTCGGCCAGGATCACGTAGGTCCACAGGATCGCATTCATCACCCGGAACGAGTCGAAGATATCCGGGAGGGCCGCGGGTATCAGCACGGTCCGAATGACCTGCCACTTCGATGCGCCGAGCGTCATCGCCGTCTGCACGAGCTCCTCGGGAACCTGGCGGATCGCCGAGACCACTACCGGAAGCAGGAAGACGAATACGCCGAGAAAGAGGAAGGCGATCTTCTCTCCGTCGTAGATCCCGAACCAGAGGATCAGCACATTGATGAACGCGGAGATCGGCATGTAGCGAAGCGGTGCCACGATCGGATCGAAGAGGTGATTGATCGGTTCAAACGCCCCCATCAGGACGCCGAGCGGCAGCGCCACCGCCGACGCCAGCAGGAATGCGGTGAGGATTCGCTTCGTCGAGACGAGGATGGCCTGGGCCAGCTCGTATTGGAGGAAGAGCTGCAGCGTCCCGCGAATGACCTCGGTCGGGGACGGGAGGAAATCGGCGGGCGCAAAGTGACCGTAGGTGATGACGCACCATGCGGCGATGACGACGATCGGCATCACGAACGCAAGCACCAGCGCGGTACCTCGCGGCACCGGCTGGCGGATGGTCCAGATCGATTTCATGCGATGAGCGGTCATTACTGCGTCGCGAGCACGACCTTGATCTCCGTGCGCCGGTTCAACTGCCTGCCGGCCTCGGTCTGATTGTCGGCCACCGGATTCGTCGAGCCGCGGCCGATGGTCTGGAAGCGGTTGGCGTCGATGTTCGGGAACGTCTTCACGATGTAGCTCTTGACCGCCAGCGCCCGGCGCTCGGAGAGCGTCAGGTTCTTGGTCGCCGATCCGGTGGCGTCGGTGTTCCCTTCGACGCGCAGGTAGGTATTGCCGAACGACGTCATCGTGTCGCCGAGAGAATCGAGGACGAAGAACGAGCCGGGCATGATCTCGTCGGAGCCGGGCGTGAAGTGAATCTCGATCTGCTTGTTGATGATGGCGCGATCGTTCTTCGAGGGGGCTTTCGCGGCGATCTTCGGCTCTTCGACCTTCTGCGTCTCGTAGTTCGCCGCAAGCGCGCTGAGGAAGCGCGTGTCGGCCCAGTCCTTGGCTTCCACCGCCCGCGTGACCAGCCCCTTCTTGCGCCAGATCACGAACGCCGTGTCGAACAGCGTTTCGTAGTGTGCCTTTCCGCCGGAGAGGCCGTAGAACTGCGCGTTGTCCGCGTACGGCGTGAGCTTGAGGCCGGAGAGCATGCCCGAGACCGTATCCGTATCGAGCTTGAGGGCCTTGCCGACGACGGCATAGGAATTGGCGGGATCGCTCTTCATCATCTCGATGCCGTCGAACCAGCCGTGGATGAAGTCGCGCACGGTCTCCGGCGCGCGATCGATCAGATCCTGCCGTGCGCAGAGGGTGTCGGCGATGATGTTGGTGGCCGCGGTCGTGGAGACGAGGACGTGCGCCTCATCGCCGCGCGCGGTGACGGCGCCGGAGAGATCGGGCTCCCAGGTAACGGCGGCATCGACCTGTTTGGCCTTGAACATCGCCGCGGCGGCCGGCGCGTCCTGCGTGAAGATGATGCCCTTCTCGACGGCCGCGCGATCGTCGGCCGAGAGACCCGACTGCGACAGCAGATAGAGCAGCAGGAAGTGGGACGGCGTGAACTGCGTACAGGCGATGCGATGCCCCTTGAGCTGTTCGATCGAGTTGATCGAGGCCAGCGAAACGATGCCGTCGCCGCCACGCGACCAGTCCTGCATCATCACCGACTTGGCCTTTTGATTGTTCTCGGCGAGGATCGATGCCTCGCGCGCCCAGTTGTCGACCGTGTTCCACATGATGTCGACAGCGCCCGTGCGGAACGCGGCAAGCTTGGCGGCCGGATCTTCGATCAGAACGAACTTCACGTCGAGGCCATATTTGCGGCGGTAGCTCGACGAATCGCTCGGCTCCAGGCCGTTGTTGAAGACGATACCGGGCGAGTGGCCGGCCCAGGTGTTGATGGCCACCACGAGCGGACGATTCAGCTTGCCGCTGCTGACGCTGACCGACGATACGCCGGTGACCGGAGCGTTGCGTGATGGATCGGCCGGGGCGTTCTTGAGCGCATCGAAGTCGTTGCTGCCGACCTGGCCCGTGCCGGTCTGGGTCTGACTCTTGTCGCTGCCGGTGGCCCATTTGCGGATGTCTTTGCCTTTGTAGTGATAGGCGGCGTATCCGACCACGGCCAGAATCACCACGGTGACGAAAAACTTTGCGAAGGGAGTGAGTTTCATCAAATCCTCCAGGCGCGTGGGTGGCGCGCGGCTACATCGTCTTCTGGCCCTGCTGTTGCGCGGCTTTGCGCGCCTTCATGGCCGCGAGCTCCTGCTTGGCCTGAACATCGCCGACCTGACTGCGGAGACCGGCCAGCCGTGAGTCGAGCGATGAATCGGACAGCTCCTTGCCGAGGTTGGCCTCGGCGATGGTGTTCTTGATGTGCGTGCGGACGTTGTCGAGCGCGCGCACCTCATCGTCGACCGACAACCCGTCGAGCTGTTCCTGAATGTTGATGCGCGCCTGCGCCGACTGCATCTTGGCCAGCATCGTCTCGCGCTCGGCCTGCAGCTTCTTGATCTCGGTCTGCACGCTGAGGAGCGACGTCTTCGCCGAATCGGCGTCGGAGTGCGCCGTCTGCATGTCGGTCTGCAAATCCGCGAGGTCGGCAGTGATCTGATTCTTCTTCTGGATCAGCACCACCGCCAGGTCGTCCTGATTCGTTTCGACTGCGGTATTCAGCTCCGCCTCCGTCTGGGCCAGATCGGCGTTCGCCTTCTTGAAGCGGTCGTCGAGCTCCTCACGGCGCCGGATGATGGCCGCGGTGGCGCTCTTGAGCTTCGCGTACTTGCCGATCATCGAGTTGATGGCGTTCTCGTACGCGATCTCCGGATGCTCCACCTCGATATCGGAGATCCAAATCGAGAGAAAACCCTTCCAAAGATTCCCCAACCTCGAAAACAGTCCCATATCTCCCTCAGTTCTTTGCCGGCTCATGCAGCTTTGGCGAATCACGAACGACGCGCGCCACTGCTTCCTGACCGAAGAACTCGAGGACTTTCTGCACCTCGAGCTTCTTCTCGTTGCAGGAACCGATGACGCTCTGCTGTTCCGCGACTCTCTCCTGCATCACCGTCTTCAGTTTTACGATTTCTTCTTCATATTGTTTGATGCGTTGATCCGCTTCCGCGGTGACCTTCTCCGTATCGGCGGCGCCGGCGCGGATATAGGCCTCGAGCGCTTGCAACTCCTGCGCTCCCGCCTCGATGATCTTCTCGATCGGTACGCCGAAGGCGCGCAGCGACGCCATCACGATCTGCTTCTTGACAGCGTCCTCGGTGCCCGGCGGGAGTGAGGTCAGCAACTCCAGCGTACGCGAGACGCGCTCCCGCTCGTCGGCGTCGATGCCTGCCGCTTCGAAAACCTGCTCGAAGTCGACCTTCCCGCCCGGCGCGGCGGGTGGCGGCGAATGAAACACGGGCAGGTCCTGCTGCGCCGGCGCCGCCGCGTCCGCGGAGTCGCTGCCGGCGGCCGGCTCCGATGCCCCCGCGTCGCCGGCTTCGTCCTGGTCCTGGACCACGAACCAGCCCATCACGGTCGATCCCCACTTCTTCTTGTCGCTCATCGAAGGAGCATGATTATGACACGCGCGATTTTGGCGTGCTTTCAGGACCTGTAAGCAGATGGCTTTTGCTCAACGATTGGCCGAGCCTCGGCAACCTGCGCTGCCGGCCGTGCCGGCTACGACATCCAGTTCACGCCCGCTTCCTTGTTCCACTTCGTGGTCATCTTCTTCGACTTCGTCCAGAACTCGATCGAGCCGCGGCCGGTGATGTCGCCGACGCCGAACTTCGACTCGTTCCATCCTCCGAAGCTGAACGGCTCGCGCGGCACGGGCACACCGACGTTCACCCCCACCATCCCCGCGCTGGCGTTCTCCATGACGTAACGGGCCACGCCGCCGCTCTCGGTGAAGACGCTGGCGGCGTTGCCGTAGCGTGATTTCTGCTGCACGCCGACGGCCTCGGCTACATCCTTCGCCCGGATGATCACCATCACCGGCCCGAACACCTCTTCCTGCGCGATGCGCATGTCCGGAGTGACGTGGTCGATGAGCGTCGGGCCGACGTAGTAGCCGTTCTCTCTCCCCTTCACCTTGTAGCCGCGGCCATCGACGAGGATCGTCGCCCCCATCTTCTCGGCCTCAGTGATGTAGCCCTCGATGCGCGCCTTCGCCTCGGCGGAGATCACCGGTCCGATGTGCGTCCCTGGCACCATCGCCTTCACGATGGTCACCATCCGCTCGATGATGTGATCGCTGCTGCCCACCGCCATCATCACCGAAGCCGCCATGCAGCGTTGTCCGGCGCAGCCCGACATCGAGGCGACGACGTTCGTCGACGTCATCTCCGGCTCCGCGTCCGGCATGACGATCAGATGATTCTTCGCCCCGCCGAGGGCCAGCACGCGCTTGAAATTCGACGTGCCGCGCCGGTAGACGATCTTGGCCACCTTCGTCGAGCCTACGAAGCTGATCCCCTCGATGCCGGGATGGTCGCAGATCGCCTCGACCGTCTCCTGCCCGCCGTGAACGATATTGAGCACGCCGTCCGGCAGCCCCGCTTCCCGCAGCAACTCGGCGATCCTTCCCGCCGACAGCGGCACCAGCTCGCTCGGCTTGAGGATCATGCAGTTGCCGAGGGCGATGGCGTTCGGGATCGTCCAGTTGGGGACCATGTTCGGGAAGTTGAAGGGGGCGATCGAGGCCACGATTCCGACCGGGAAATGCTCCACGCGGCATTCAACGCCCCGCGAGACTTCCAGCACCTCGCCGGCCGTGATCTGCGGCAGCGAGCAGGCGAACTCGCAAAGCTCGGCCGACTTCAACACCTCCGCCCGCGCCTCGCTATCGATCTTGCCGTTCTCCTCGGTGACCAGCCTCGCCAGCGAGTCGATGTCCCGCTCCAGCAGTGCCTTGAACCGGTAGAAGACCTGGACGCGTTCCTTGATCGGTGTCGCCGACCACGCTGGGAAGGCCTGCTTCGCCGCCGCGACTGCGCGGTCGACATCGGCCGACGCCGACAACGGCACGCGCGAGATCACACTTCCCTCGGCGGGGTTGAAAACGTCGAGATAGCGCCCGGCGTCATGCTCGACGAACGCGCCGCCGATGTAGTTGCGAATGTCAGGGTAACGGGTAGTTTCAATTGCCGACATGAAGTGCCTCCTGGGGCGTGAAGAACGGCAATTGTAGCCGCTCAGCTTTTCACGCGCTTCATCACGCAGGTCGCGGCGCCGTGGTCGTGGAACGGCATGAACAGCAGGGCCAGGCCGCGCTCGTCGAACTCGGAGGAGATCGTGAGGGTGTCGCGCTCGGGGGAGAGATGGAACGTGAGCGTACGGGTGCGGCTGGAGGCGCCGCTCAGGATCGATGCGCCCATCTTCTGCGGCGACCAGGAGGCCGACACGCCGTCGTCGGTCCAGGCGAGGTCGTTCTCGAGGATGGCGTCGTGGATCTTGCCACCGTCGCCCGTGGCGTGAATCTCGATGCGGCAGCCCGGCTGCGTGATCGTCAGCGTCTCCACTCTGTTCAAAACCGCCGCTTCGCTGAAGACGAACGCGGTCGATCCCGTCCCCTTGCGGAGCGGCTGGCCCGCCAGTTTGTACGTGCCGGAGAGATCGATGCAGACCGGCGACGGCGGCCGCGACGCGCACGTCAGTGCCGCCGCAGCCAAGAGTGCCGCCATCATGCGCATCGCCGGAATCATACGCCGCGACACTTGACCACTCGGCGGGCCGCGACCATCATTCGCGGCACATGTCATTGATGAGCCGGTTGTTCGCCACCAAGTCTCTCGACGAGCTCATTGCCGGAACGCAGGAAGAAGGGCATCAGCTCAAGAAGGTTCTCGGTCCCTGGAACCTCATCGCCCTCGGCATCGGCGCCATCATCGGCGCCGGCATCTTCGCCACCATCGGCACCGCCGCGGCGGGCGACGCGCATCGGCCGGGCGCGGGACCGGCCCTGATGATCTCGTTCGTCCTGACGGCGGTCGTCTGCGCCTTCACGGCGCTCTGCTATGCCGAGTTCGCATCGATGGTGCCGGTTTCAGGTTCGGCGTACACCTACTCGTACGCCACGCTCGGCGAGCTCGTGGCCTGGATCATCGGCTGGGATCTGATGATCGAGTACGCCATCGGCAACGTGGCCGTGGCCATCTCCTGGGCCAATTACATGAACACGCTGCTGGAAGGATTCGGCATCGTGCTGCCGGGATGGCTGACCGTCGACTACGGCACGGCCATGTCGAAGATGCCGCAGGTCGTGGCCGCCGCGCCGCACATCTTCGGCATCCCGATCATCTTCAACATCCTCGCGGTCGGCATCGTCACGCTGATCACCATCGTTCTGGTGTGGGGCATCCGGGAGTCGGCCAGCTTCAACTTCTGGATGGTGGCCATCAAGCTGGTCGTCCTTGCGTTCTTCGTGCTGGTCAGCTTCAAGTACGTCAAGCCGGCGCACTGGCACCCCTTCGCGCCCAACGGCTTCTCCGGCATCGCCACCGGCGCGGCCATCGTCTTCTTCGCCTACATCGGGTTCGATGCCGTGTCGACGACCGCGGAGGAGGCGAAGAACCCGAAGAGGGACATGCCTATCGGCATCATCGGATCGCTGATCATCTGCACCATCATCTACGCGGTCATCGCCGCGGTCTTCACGGGGATGATTCCCTATGGCGACCTGGTGAAGAAGCTCTCCAGCGAGCAGGCCGAGCCACTGACTCTGGCCATGAAGTACGCCACGATGCCGAACTGGATGGTGGGCGTGGTTGCCTTCGGATCCGTCGTCGCCCATACGGCCGTGCTGCTCGTGTTTCAGCTCGGCCAGCCACGCATCTTTTTCGCCATGTCGCGCGACGGCCTGCTGCCGCCGTTCTTCGCCCGCGTCCATCCGAAGTTCCGGACGCCGCATGTGGCTACGATCATCACCGGCATCTTCGTCGGAGTGGCGGCCCTCTTTTCTTCGCTCGACGCCATGGTGGACCTGACGAACATCGGAACGCTCTTCGCGTTCATGCTGGTCTGCATCGGCATCATCATTCTTCGCGTCAAAGACCCGGACCGCGAGCGCTCGTTCCGCGTTCCCGGCGGCACATGGTTCCTGCCGGTCCTCGGCATTCTGTCGTGCATCTTCCTGGCGAAGTACCTGCCGAAGGAATCGTGGTGGCGCTTCGGCATCTGGCTCTGCGTCGGGATGGTGGTCTACCTCTCCTACGGCTACCACCACAGCCGTCTGCGCTTCCGCGGCGCGAGACCACCCGGCCCTCCCGGCGGCAGCATGGTGACGCACGACTTCAATCCCGAACAGCAGTTGCCGGAGAAGGATGTGGAGTAGGCCGGCGCGCGAGCGTTTCCGGGACCTCCAACCTCTCGGCGCACTGCTCGGCGCAGTGCTGGTCTTCGCGATCGCCCCGTATTGCATTCACTGGTTCTCCGTCCCAACCGGCGGCATCGGCGCGGTGACGGTGGCGAAGTATCCGAAGGGATTCGACTACTTCGTCATCATCGCCCTGACGATCGCCAGCGCGGCCGGCGCGTTTGTCCTGAGCACGAGAGAGAACCCGACAACCGACAACCGACAACCGACAACTAGCCGGCGGGCAACCCTGATTACAACCATCGTCGTCTTCGTGGCCATGTTCCTGGCCCACGATCACCCTTACGCCTTCATGGAAATGTTCCACGAGGGAGAGCATCTGTCGCCGGCGTCGGTGATGCTCGATGGGGGGCGGCCGTATCGCGACATCTTCTTTCTCCACGGATTCGCAACGGACGGCGGACTCGATGCGCTGGTGCTCGGCGGTAAGCCGTCTCCGAAGAGAACGCGCCGGTTGGAGTCCGTTGTCGATGCCGCCGCGCTGGCGATGCTCGTGCAGATCGCGGCCGAATTGACGGCGACCACCGCCGGCTTCCTTGCCGCCGTGCTGCTCTCGCTCTGCGCGATCGGCGCGGGCGAGGTGCCGGTCTTTCCCTACTTTCGATGGCTGCCGCTGTTGATCGCGGTGTGGGCTCTGCTGAAGGTTCCGTCGCGGATCGATAAGACCCCGACAACCGACAACCGACAACCGACAACCGCTTTTCTGTTCATAGCCGCCATCGCCTCATCGCTCGGCATTCTCTGGAGTCTCGACGTCGGCGTCTGTGCCGTCGGGGCGACCGCCATCGTCATCCTGCTCTACACCCGCCGGGTCACCGTGATCGCCCTCGCCGCGATCGCCGCGCCGCTGGTGGTGCTGCTGGCAACGCGGGCCGATCTGCATCACTTCTTCCGCGACTCCTTCGTCATCATTCCCCGGGCCATCGATGCGATCTGGTCGCTGCCGGCGAAACCTCTTCCTTCGCTGTCGCTGCTGATTCATCCGGCCGCGTTGTGGGAATGGCTGGCCTCCGAATCGGCGCGTTACTACCTGCCGCCGGTCTTCTTCGGGTTCCTGCTGGCGATGGCGATCCGCAAGCGCGACATGCGCATCGCCATCGTCGCCATTTTCTCGATCATCCTCTTCCGCACCGCGGCGGGCCGTTGCAGTTGGAGTCACACCCGCTTCGCCATCCCGCTCCTCGGCATCGCCGTCGTGGCCTTTCTTTTCGAGCCGCTGGCAAGAAGGCCGATGAATGTCTGGCGTGGCATCGCCATTTTGGTCGCCGCGGTCATCGGCTTCCGCTACTTCGAGATCGCCGATAACGCCACGCTCGGCGCAAAGCTGCTGGCCGGCTGGCCGGCGCGACAGCGGCACGACGGAATGGTGCCCTATCCGCTGCCGCGCGGACGCGGCATCTACACCTATCCCGAGGATGCCGCCGATCTCGCCGCGCTCAGCGATCTGTCCCAGCGCGCCGGTCCCGGACCGATCTTCGATCTCTCCGGCGAACGCGCGCTCTATTACCTTCTCGACCGCCGCCCGGCCACGCGCTGTCCCGACATCGCCATGCTGTCGGCTCCGGAGCTGAGCGCTGAGGCCATGCAGGAACTTGAGACACATCCCCCGGTTTTCGTCATCCTCGAAGGAACAAAAGTCCTCGGCTCGCTCGACGGCATCACCAACCGCGATCGCATCCCAGCAATCGCGGCCTGGATCGATGCGCACTATCCGGTGAAGGTTCATGCCGGACGATATGTGGTGGGATTCAAGCAGTAGGTACACGACGACTGCGCCAGACCCAGAGGCACAACACGATCGAGCCCGCGAAGCCGCCGAAATAGCTGGCCGTATGTGCCCACCAATCCGCCATGAAGGCGGCCTGCTTCGACGGCTCGATCGCCGAGAGGACCCACGGATCGATTCGAATCGACCCGGTCGCCGCCAGCACGTATCCAAGAATGCCCGCGACCAAGGCCAACAGGGCCATCGCCCCCAGCAGGACGAGCAGTGGACGCACGAGATCGCCGGCCGAGCGTTTCGGTCTCTCTCCGAGGCGGGCCGCGCAAGCCAGTGAGAAACCCAGAGGCAGCGCGACCCACCAGGTGGCGACGATTCCCCAACCGATCGCCAGCAGCGTCGGGGACGTTGTTCGAAAGATCGGCGGGTGACCGATGGTGAAGTATTCAACGCACACGCGCGCCGTCACCTGGTCGTGCAGGATGCCGTAGGTGATCCCGGACAGGAGAGCCAGAGCGACGATGGCCACGAAACGCATTCGAGACCATGGTACGGCAGTAAGCTGTTTCACCAGAAGCAGTTGACTCGTTCCCAGAGTCATTTACTCATTCCGGGAGGCTGTTAACGACTTCCGAGAGGCTGTTAACGACCTCCGGGAGGCTGTTAACGACTTCCGAGAGGCTGTTAACGACCTCCGGGAGGCTGTTAACGACTTCCGAGAGGCTGTTAACGACCTCCGGGAGGCTGTTAACCCGCATTTCTCACCATGTCTCTGATGATGCCTCGCAACCTGTGGAAAACGGGATTCGTGGAGGGATTGGGTGGTGTCGTCGGCGACCACGAGTGAAGAGTGCACATGTTCGTGTGCACTT
>Ga0247680_1000092_pt1 | contig 43536 bp, 38 predicted proteins | sample CNK21_metaG_FD_182803 | JGI IMG/M metagenome (GOLD analysis project Ga0247680, IMG submission 182803) | Soil microbial communities from Purdue University Martell Research Forest, Indiana, United States - CNK21 | ecosystem: Environmental > Terrestrial > Soil > Temperate forest > Bulk soil...
TCTTTTGTTCGGAATTGGCATCTTTTGTACGGAATCCTGATCATTTGTACGGAATCCTGAACTTTTATTCGGAATCCTGAACTTTTGTTCGAAATCCGCATCTTTTGTTCGGAATCCTGATCTTTTGTTCGAAATCGGTATCTTTTGTTCGAAATCGGCATCTTTTGTTCGAAATCGGAAACTGTTGGCATTGAACATCAGATGACGATGCCAGGATCGATTCCGAAACTGGTTGATTCTTCCTCGCCTTCCACCTTCGGGTAGTTGCAGAGAATCTCGTGGCACGCCGTTTGCTTAGGACGGCGGACCACGATGACAGATCTGCAGATCGGAGCCGCCCCAGGAGGGGACGCGAATACGTCGCGGCGGCCCGCACTGCGCCTGAAGGGTCGGGAATCATGGCGGCGTCTGTTTCATCGCGGCCGGCAGAACCTCCGTTCGGCGGAGGGTTTCATCGGCATGGCGCGCCAGATCATCGACGTCTGCGAGACGATCGCGCTGGAACACCCGATCAAGGCGGTGCACGACATGCATCGCGTGACGGGATTGCTCGTCGAAGCGGCCGATCGGCTCGATCGTCTCGGCAAGTGTATTCGTGAGACGTACGACCGTATCGCCGAGGCACCTGCATACGCCGGCGACGCTCCGGCGCGGATGATCGCCGACATGCAGAGCTGGGTCGAGACAGGGACGGAGCTGGCTCTGCTCGGGAACCGGTTGGACAAGTCATTCGCCGAACTGATCGAGTATGCCCAGAGCGGTAACGCGCCGCTCGATATGTCCGAGCTGCTCAAGAGGCGCGTCCATCCGATTCCGGTGCTCGCCCGGCATCCACGGCCGAGGGTGTTGTCTGTTGAGAACGATCGTATTTTCCGCATTCATCTCCGGCGTCAACGGCCGTCTATTCTGGCTGTCGCCGAAGCTCCAAAACGGGTCTCCCGAGGCCGCGCTCCTCCGCCTGTCTCAATCTGCTCGCTCTGATCACTTGCAGATTTTGAGAGAAAGGAAAAGGAGGACTAATCATGTCCAAGGAGAGAGAAGTACCCGTTACACCGACACAGCAGTCGTACGCGGATTCCGCGCTGGCGCGCGTCGAAGACATTCGCGCCTGGCGCGAGAAGATCCCGAATCTGGTGATCCCGGAGACGAAGGGTGCCCGCAAACGGCTGGTGAATGCCGCATCGGTTCCCAAGGAGTTCGTCGAGCTGGCCACCATCGCGGTCAAGACCAAACCGGTGCTTGTCCGGTCATCCGGCCAGGATCTGGCTCAGGACAAGGATTTGAGCGATTTCGCCGACGCATACGGGCCGGTGGCCGACGAGCTGGAAGCGCTGGCTTCCTTCGTCCGTCACAGCGTGACGCTGGCCAAGAACAAGGTGGGTAGTGAAGCGCTCACGACCTACATCCTGGCTCAGCGTCTGTCGAAACGTCCCGAGACGGCCGATCTTCTTCCGCATGTCGAAGACATGGCCAAAGCCCTTGGCAAACGCGGCCGCAAGGCCAAGTCCCAGCCGGCGCCGGCGCCGACGCCAGCCCCCGCTCCCGCCGTGTGACACCGTCGTCATCGACGAAGTAAGCGGTAACGTGCAGTAAGCCCCGCGCGGGCGCGTCCGAAGGCGCGCCCGCGCATTTCAAAGGCGTTTAACCACAGAGGCACAGAGGACACAGAGAGAACAAAGGGATGAGATATGAAGGATGAATGATGCGCCGTTCCTTCGTCCTTCCACCTTCATCATTTGCTTTCTCTGTGTTCTCTGTGCCTCTGTGGTTAAGGGCCTTCCGAACGTCGTAGACTGCCTGAACACTCAGGAGACATGCCCATGAGACGTTCGTTGATCGCTTCGTCATTCGCGCTCCTCTTCTACCTCCCTCTCTACGCTGCCGACGTGACGAACGTTGCCGCGCTCGCCGAGGCGTATGAACACCCGAAGCTCGCTCCGGCGGCGAAGGTGCAAGGGCTCTCCGTCGGGATCGGGAACATGACGTTCGAGTTGACGTCGGGGTCGGCCTCGGCGGTGTCCGCGGGGGGCCAGATCGTCGGACTGTACTTCGTCGGAACCGGCAAGTACACGTATCAAACCGCCGAGCCGGTCGAGGCTCCCCTGGTGGTCATGGAGTCGAAGAAAATCCTCGGCAGGTCAGCCGAGAAGCAAGGCGATGCACTGACCATCCAGGCCGACTTCACGGAGCTCTATCTGTTGACAGGAGGCGTACCGCTTCCGGATCTGAACGCGGGCGATGGGGAGTCGCTCGACGAACGTTTCAAGAAGCACCAGGAAAAGTTCGCGCATTCGCGTCTGACGCCGTCCTCGCATCTGCTCATCCGTCAGAGGCTCGACCGGCCGGTCTCGCCCGTTGCCGTCGCCGAGATCGACGCTGCCGAGGCCGCGGTGTATATCTACGACACGGTTGAAGCGAAATCCGAGTCGCTGGTCGGATTTACGCACCATCGCGGCATGGCCGTCCGGGAGCTCTCCGAAGCCTGGTTTACGGCCATCGTTTCGGAACAGCCGATCGGCCGGAACCGGCGCTCGTTTGTCGACCCGGCCTTCCTTCTCAGCGATCTCGATTACACGCTGACGGCGGGCGATCGCGATTCCGCCACGCTCTCGGTCACGGAGACGATCCAGCCGCGTTCGATCCCTCAATCCGCCTATCGCTTCGATCTGCTCTCGAACGTTTGGGACACGAATGGCCGGTCGCGCGAATTTCATCTCCTGTCCGTAAAAGACGATGCCGGCCACGAGATGGCCTATCACTTCGCGAAGAACAGCCTGATCGTCGGACTGCCGCAGAAGACCAATGCTCCCTTCAAGCTCCACTTCGAAATTGCCGGCGACTTCCTTTTTCATCCTCACTCGGACAGCTTCTGGGAGTTGGGGACCGCGCCGTGGTTTCCACAGCCCGATCTGAATGGCCAGTACTACACGGTCCACTCGATCGTAAAGGTCAAGCAGCCGTACACGGCATTCGCCCCGGGCGACACCATTGCCCGCACGCGGGAGGGAGACTACAACGTCGTCGAGAACAGGCTCGACAAGCCGGTGCAGTTCGCGGTGGTCCTGGCCGGGAAATACGGTGTCTCCGAAGAGAAACATGAGGACGTCACCATTCGTGTGGCGTCGTACGCCGGCCAGAACGACGCGGCCATGAAGCAATTGAGCAGCCTCGCCTACAAGATGATCAAGTTCTACGAGCCATGGCTCGGACCTTTCCCCTTCAGGGAATTCAACATCATCGAGATCCACGAGCTCGGCTATGGACAGGCGCCGCCGGCCACGATGTTCATCACGAAGGAAGCCTTCAACCCGATCTCAAGCCAGGAGAATCAGATTTTCTCGAAAGGGATCAATCACCGCTTCGCGCACGAGATCGCTCACCAGTACTGGGGGCACGTGGTGAAGATGGGCAGCTCTGAAGAACAGTGGATCACCGAGGCCTTCGCCGAGTATTCGTCATCACTGGTCATCAAAAAGCTCAAAGGAGATGGAGCGTACGCTTCGATGATCTCGACGTGGCGGGCCAATGCCAACGATGCCGCGAAGGTGGCCCCCATTCCTCTGGCCAACCGGATCACCATCCCCAACGACTTCCGCTCGTTCCTCGACCGGACGTTCCTCATCTACGACAAGGGCGCATACGTCCTGGCGGTGCTTCACAAACAGGTGGGCGACGACAAGTTCTTCACCTTCATGCGTTCGTTGCAGGGGATTTTCGCCTGGAAGTTTCTGACCACGAGAGACATCGCCAAAGTGATGCAGAAAGTCGACGGTGGTAAGGACTACGTCCCCTATTTCGAGCACTACTACTGGGGGACGGAGATGCCGGTGATGCCGAAGGGGTGAGGGGATTGTTGTTCGGTCAGTGAATTGGCGCAATCATGTCCTAAGACCAGGAAGGATTGGGAGAATTCGCGCACGCAGCCGGTCGGGGTCGAGCGTAATTAAAGCACCGCGCTGAAGATCGGCTTCATAATCTCGGATTGCTGAAACGACCGCCTCCCCAATGACCTCGGGAACCGGGTCTTCCACACGTGCCTGGATGACACTTGGCCCGAGGGCATGGGTGACGGCGAGGATGTTGCCGAAGTCAAGGTCGTGAGTGAACACAACCATGCCTGTCTTCCTCGCGTAGTCCATGATCGCTGGATCTTCGGCCTTCGGATCTCCAACGATTGACCAGTGCAGGGCCTCGATCGACTGTTCAGCCAAGTACTCAACCCACTCCGGGGTGAGGTTCATGTCGATGAGGATTTTCACTTCGACGAGATTGGCACTTCGAACTCATCGGAACGCCACGCTGCGTATGCGAGGGCTTCGGAAATATCTTCCGGTTCGAGATACGGATAGAGCCGAAGAATATCCTCCCGCGAATGACCCGAGGCGACCAGCCCTACGACGGTTCCCACCGTCACACGGATACCCCGGATGCAGGGCCGGCCGCCCATCATCTGAGGATTCGAGGTGATTCTGGTCAACGCCTTCATGGCTTTCGAAGTATAGAGGTCTTGCCTGTAACGATCAAAAACCGTCGTGCCCGGATTCACGCGTTGACTGACGCCATGCTCGCACTCGGATACCGCTCGCCCGAGGCGACACCCTTCGGCGCCACTTCGTCGATTCGCGCGAGGTCCTCGGACGTCAGCTCGATCTCCGCGGCGGCGATGTTCTCCTCCAGGTGGCCGATGCTCCTGCTGCCGGGGATCGGCACGATGTCGTTGCCGCGGGAGAGGATCCAGGCGATCGCAAGCTGGGCGGGGGTGACGCCCTTCGCGCGCGCGATCTCTTCGATGCGGCGGACGAGGTCGAGATTGCGGGCGAAGTTGTCGCCCTGGAAGCGGGGAGAGAGGCGGCGGTAGTCGGTGGGCTCGAGGTCGTCGATGGTCTTGAAGCGGCCGGAAAGGAATCCGCGGCCGATGGGGGAGTAGGCGACGAAGCCGATTCCCAGCTCGCGCACGACGGGCAGGATCTCATCCTCGGGGTCGCGGCTCCAGAGCGAGTATTCGGTCTGGAGGGCGGTGATCGGATGCACGGCATGGGCGCGGCGGATCGTTTGCGGCGCTGCCTCGGAGAGGCCGAGGTGACGGACCTTGCCGGCGCGGACCAGCTCAGCCATGGCACCGACCGTATCTTCGATCGGAGTGGTGCGGTCGACGCGGTGCTGGTAATAGAGATCGATGTGGTCGACACCGAGCCGGCGGAGCGAGGCGTCGCAGGCTTCGCGCACGTAGGACGGCTTGCCGCTGATGCCGAGGAAGGCGCCGTCTTCGCCGCGCATGTTGCCGAACTTCGTGGCCAGGACCACCTCGTCGCGGCGGCCGCGGATGGCGCGGCCGACCAGCTCTTCATTCCTGAAGGGTCCGTACATATCGGCCGTGTCGAGGAAGTTGCAGCCGAGGTCGAGGGCACGGTGGATGGTGGCGATCGACGCCGTGTCGTCGTGAGAGCCGTAAAACTCGGACATTCCCATGCAGCCGAGGCCGATGGCGGAGACAGTCAGAGAGTTGCCGAGCGTTCGTCGCTTCAACGTCGATCCTGATTCCGCAACGCTTCATCGATCTCCGACTCGTCGCCTTCCGCCTGGGAAGGCTTACGGTCGAGGTCGTCGTCCCAACGGCGACGGCTTTCCTGCGCTTCGCGTTTCGCGGGACGTTCTTCTTTCCGTTCTACCCGGGACATGGGAGCCTCCTGCCGCACGTGCAGCAAACGGAGTGCCGGGAGGGGGTTGCTGGGTTACTGGGTTGCTGAGTTCCGCATTGCCAACCATTCAGCAACCGAGCAACCCAACAACCCAGCAACGATTCACTTGAACTCGATCCAGTCGCTCATTCCGGCCACATGACTCGATCGTTCGGTCCGTTGCTCCTCCACGTAGACGCGCAGCCGGATCGGGTGCTTGAGGGCGGGATACACGACGATGTTGCGAAGATCCTGGGTCAGGGTAACGGTGCCGGTGGCGCTGTCGAGGAACCTGGGGCTGGCGCTTGGGAGGCTGAATGTCTGGTTCGGCTTCGTCGTCTCGAAGACGATCTGCAGGTAATAGGTCGACGGACGGAAGTTGTGGATCTCGTAGTCGACCTGCGCTTTGAACGTCGTCACGGCCGTCAGGTCAGCTCCCGCGGACGGCGTGATGTCGTGGACGGTAACCGTTGCCGTCGGGACGGCCGGCGGCGCGTTGGGATCGGTGGTGAACAGCTCCCACGGCCCGACGCCGGTCATCTGCATCTCGGTGGCCTCGGGGAAGAAGAGGTAGTGCATGACCCGCGGCGGGTTGACGTAAAAACTGCCGGCCCGATAGCGGGTGACCGATTCTTTGTTCGCAATGGATCCGAAGCCGAGGTCGACCGCGCCGGAGAGGATGGTCACGCGCTCCTGGCGAGGATGCCAATGCGGCGGAATCGCCGAACCGGCCGGAATGCGCACGCGCATGGTGAACATCCCATCCGCGCGCGGATTGCCCTCGAGAACGGCCATCTTCGAGCCCGCGGGAAGGGTGGGCGGGCCATCGTTCCAGACGACGGACTCGGGGGTGAAGCCGATCGGGGCTTCCTGAGCGGTTGCGATGGCGGAAACAAGAATGAGGCCGAGAAACGCTATGCGCATGGGGGAAGCTTACATCTGCGGTCATCTGCGTCATCTGCGGATGAGGGTTTGGGATCGGAATGACGACGGCACGGAACAGGTTGACATCCAACAAGGAATGCATAAAAATTCACGCTGATGAATAAGCATGCACACGGCGACGTACTGCGGAGACAGGATGAGATCCTTCGGATCGTCCGCGAGCAGTCCGTCCATTCGCAGGACGAATTGCTGGCCCTGCTCCGGCGGCGGCGCTTCCGTGTGACGCAGCCGACGCTCTCGCGCGACCTGCGCGAGCTCGGCGTGGCCAAGTCGCCGAACGGCTACATCACCCGCGACGCCTTCGCGGGCGGTGCCGTGGTCGCCTTTGCGCCGCGCGACGTCGTGGAGACGCGGCTGGAGCAGGCCGTGGCCGAGTACGTCACCGGCGCCGATACGGCCGGCAACCTGGTCGTGATCCGGACCCCCGCCGCCAGCGCACAGCCGGTGGCCAGCGCCATCGACGGCGCTTCCATCAACGGTGTCCTCGGCACCATCGGCGGCGATGACACCATCTTCGTGGCCTTCCGCACGCCGGCCTCGGCCTCGGCATTCGCCGAGCGCCTCCGACGAATCATCGGCATCCGTCGTCGCAACGTTCGCTGAGTTTTTCCCGGGACAACTGCCATGAACGAATCAAACGTGAAATCACGGAAGCGCGTCGCCATCGTTGGCGCGACCGGCTACTCCGGCGCGGAGCTGACCGCCATCCTGGCGCGCCACGCCGAGGTGGAGCTGGTGGCGCTCTTTTCCTCGAGCAGCACCGCTCGCGGGCCGGTCACGCCGACGCTCCCGCAGTTCATCGCGGAACCGTTCTCGATGGACGCGCTCATCGCCGCACAGCCCGAGATCGTTTTCCTGGCCACGCCGAACGAGGTCTCGGCCGGCCTGGCGCCGCAACTGCTCGACCTCGGCATGCGGGTCATCGACCTCTCCGGCGCTTTCCGCCTCGAGGAGCCGTCGATGTATCCGACCTGGTACGGCTTCGATCATGAGCGGCCGAATCTTCTCGGCGAGGCGGTTTACGGACTGACCGAGTACTGCAACGGTGAGCTGAAGAACGCACGACTCGTGGCCAATCCCGGCTGCTACCCGACGTCGATCCTCCTGGCGCTGCGGCCACTGACGTTCGCCATCGACCGCGAGCAGCCGGTGATCTGCGATTCCAAGAGCGGCGTCTCCGGCGCCGGCAAGAAAGCCGACGTCAACTTCTCCTTCGCCGAGCTTTTCGGCAACTTCAAGGCCTACGGCGTCGGCAGTCATCGGCACGAGCCGGAGATCCGCCAGCAGCTTCACCTCGGCGATCGCGCGCCGGTGGTCTTCGTCGCGCATCTCCTGCCGGTGCATCGCGGAATCCTCTCGACGATGCACATCGGCTTTACGCACCCGATGAGCGAGCAGCAGATCACCGACGCCTACACGCGCGTTTACGAGAACGCGCCGTTCGTGCGCGTGCTGCCGGCGGGGCAGTTGCCGGAGTTGAAGGCCGTGGTCAGCACGCCGCGGGCGGAGATCGGCTTTCAACTGCTGCACGGCGGCCGGCGCGCGGTGATCGTCTGCGTGATCGACAACCTCCTCAAGGGCGCTGCCTCGCAGGCGGTGCAGAACTTCAACCGGATGTGCGGTTTTCCGGAGACGGAGGCGCTGGTCTGATGAACGTCATCAAGTTGGGCGGAAGCCTTCTCGACGATCCGGCGAGGCGCGCCGAGGCTCTCAGCGCAATCGCCGCGCAGTGGAAGAGCGGCCGGGAAGTCGTGCTCGTTCACGGCGGTGGAAAACACGTCGACGCGAATCTCAAGCGCCTCGGCATTCCGAAGCGGACCTACGCCGGACTTCGCGTCACCGACGATGAGACGCTCGACGTCGTCGTGGCCACGCTGGCCGGATCGGTGAACAAGATGCTCGTGGCCGAGCTGTCGGCGATGGGGGTCCTCGTGGCCGGCATCAGCGGGTGCGACGCCTCGACGCTGGTCGCGGAACGGCATCCGCCGATCGATGGCGTCGACCTCGGACATGTCGGCCGCGTCACCGCCGGCGATCCGACGCTGGTCCAGGCATTGGTCACGAGCGGCATCCTGCCGGTCGTCTCGTCGATCGCCGAGGGACCGGATGGGGCGCTGTTGAACGTGAATGCGGATACGGCCGCGGCGGCGATCGCCATCGCCATCGGCGCCGAGGAGCTGATTTTCATCACCGACGTCGCCGGCCTGCTCGATGCCACAGGCAACGTCGTGGCCGAGTTGTGCGCCACGGACGCGGAAGCGCTCCTCGGCACGGAAGTCGTCACCGGCGGCATGCGCCCGAAACTGCAGGCCGCCCTGCACGCGCTCGGATCAGGCGTGCGGCGCATCACGATTGGAGAAGAGGGAGGAACGCAGTTGATCGCTGCGTGAAACGAGGTTGCGAGGTCTCGCGGTCGCGGGGTCTCGCGGTGTTTTTGCCGCGCGACCGCGAAACCGCGAGACCCCGCAACCGCTAAGGAGAACAACATGCTTCTACACGACGAATCCCCCGCAGCCGTCGAAGAGCGCGAGAAGGCGTTCCTGCTCGGCACGTATGCCCGCACGGCGTTTCATCCGCGCAGCGGCCGCGGTGCGCGCATCAGGGACGCCGAGGGCCGCGAGTATTGGGACCTGCTGGGCGGCATCGCCGTCAACGTCCTCGGACATCGCCATCCGCGCCTCATCAAAACATTGCGCGAGGAGTCGAACGCTCTGCTGCACATCTCCAATCTCTATTACCACCCGACGCAGGGGCTTCTCGCCGAGCGGCTCGTGCGCGCCTCGGGACTCTGCCGTGCCTTCTTCTGCAATAGCGGCACCGAGGCGAATGAAGCGGCGCTGAAGTTCGCGCGGCTCGCCAATCCCGGCCGTGCGGGGATCGTGGCGCTGAACGAGAGCTTCCACGGACGGACGATGGGATCGCTGGCCATGACCGGCCACGAAGCCTACCGCGCGCCGTTCGAGCCGCTCGTTCCCGGTGTGACGTTCATCGAGCCGAACGACATCCCCGCGCTCGAAGCGGCGGTCAGCGAGACCACCTGCGCGATCGTTCTCGAGCCGGTGATGGGGGAGGGAGGGATCATCCCGCTCTCGCACGACTTCCTCACCGCCGCGCGGCGCGTGGCCGACCGTACCGGCGCGATCCTCATCTTCGACGAGATCCAATGCGGGCTCGGGCGCACCGGAACGCTCTTCGCTTTTCAGCAGAGCGGCATCGTGCCGGACATCGTCACGCTGGCCAAACCGCTCGGCGGCGGCCTGCCGCTCGGCGCGGTGCTGACCGGCGCGGCGATCGAAGGGCTGGTGAAGCCCGGCCATCACGGTACGACCTTCGGCGGCAACCCGGTGGCCTGCCGCCTCGGGCTGGCCGTCCTCGACGAGATCGAAGAGTCGAACCTGCTGGATCGCGTCAACGAGATCGGCGGATGGTTCAAGGAGCAGTTGCTTGCGCTGCAGTCGCGCAATCCTTCCATCGTCGATGTGCGCGGACACGGCTTCATGTGGGGCATCGAGTTGAGCGGCCCGGCCAAGCCGGTCGTCGCCGAGTTGCTGAACAAGGGATTCGTCGTCGGCACCGCGCGCGACAACGTCATCCGCCTTCTGCCGCCGTACGTCACGCCGAAGAAGGCATTCGCGGAATTCATCGAGGCACTGGAGCAAGTGCTAGCAATCAGCGTTAGTCGGTCGAAGGAGAAAGCAGCGTGAAACACACCTACAAGAAAGTGGCCCTCGCCTACAGCGGCGGTCTCGACACCTCGATCATCATTCCGTGGCTGAAGGAAAACTACGGCTGCGAAGTCGTCGCCGTCGCCGTCGACGTCGGCCAGGCCGACGAGACGTCCGGACTGGCGGAGAAGGCGTATCGCACCGGCGCGTGCGACTTCCATCTGATCGATGCGAAAGAAGAGTTTGCACGCGACTTTCTCTTTCCCGTCCTGAAGGCGGGGGCGATCTACGAGAAGGATTACCTCCTCGGCACGTCGACCGCGCGGCCGATCATCGCCCGCAAACAGGTCGAGATCGCCCTGGCTACCGGCTGTGACGCGCTGGCGCACGGCTGCACCGGCAAGGGGAACGATCAGGTGCGCTTCGAGCTCGCCTATCAGGCACTGGCGCCGGAGCTGGCCGTCATCGCGCCGTGGCGCGAGTGGGACATCGTCTCGCGCGAAGACGCCATCGACTACGCCTCTTCCCGCGGCATCCCCGTGCCGGTGACGAAGAAGGATCCCTACTCGCGCGACCGCAACCTGTGGCATCTCTCGCACGAAGGGGGACCGCTGGAGGATCCGTCGTTCGAGCCGGAAGCGTCGATGTTCAAGCTCACCGTCGATCCGATGGCGGCGCCCGACGCGCCGGAGACGGTAGCCATCACCTTCGACTCGGGCGTGCCGGTCGCGGTCAACGGAGAGGCGATGTCGCCGGCGAAGCTGGTGATGGCGCTGAACGAGATCGGAGGACGCAACGGCGTCGGCCGCGTCGACCTCGTCGAGAATCGCCTCGTCGGCATTAAGTCGCGCGGCGTGTACGAGACGCCCGGCGGCACCCTGCTCGTTACCGCGCTCAAGGCCCTCGAATCGATCACGCTCGACCGCGACAGCTCTCACGAAAAGGAGCGCATCGCCACGCGCTACGCGGAGCTGGTCTATTTCGGTCAGTGGTTCTCGCCGCTCAAAGAAGCGTTCGATGCCTTCGTCGACTCCCTGACCGCCGCCGTCAGCGGCACCGTGACGCTGAAACTCTATAAAGGCAACGCCACGATCATCGGCCGTACGTCGCCGAATTCGCTCTACAACGAGGAGCTGGCAAGCTTCAACATGACCGGGTACGACGCGCGCGACGCGGCTGGCTTCATCCGCGTCTTCGGCCTGCCGACGCGCGGCCGGAACCGGCTGACGGCCGACAAGCATCTCGACGACACGCTCCCCGCCGACGAAGTGACGGCGGCGCGGCTGCGGAAGGCGGCCGGTTGACGCAGAAGCTGTGGGGCGGGCGTTTCGAGGGTGAGCCGTCGCCGCTGCTGCGGCGGCTCAACGACTCGTTCGCGTTCGACCGCGAGCTCTTCGATGACGACGTCGAGGGATCGATCGCGTGGGCGCGTGCGCTCGCCGAGTGTGGTGTTCTGGATGATGCTGAGCTCGATCTGATCCTCGGCGGGCTGATGCGCGTAGAGACGCCGTCCGACGGCGATTTCGAAGACATTCATTCGTATGTCGAGGCCAAGCTGTACGAGACGATCGGTCCCGTCGCGGGCAAACTGCACACCGGCCGTTCGCGAAACGACCAGGTGGCCACGGATCTGAAGCTGTGGCTGAAGCGCGCCTGCGAAGAGGCAGTCAATGCGACGAAGGCGCTGGCGACGGCGGTGGCTCATCGAGCCTCCGAGGATGCCGCGGCGCCGATGCCGGGATACACGCATTCGAAGCAGGCCGAGCCGATCACGTTCGGTCACTGGTGCCTGGCGTACGTCGAGATGCTGCGCCGCGATCTCGACCGTTTTGCCAGCGCCGTGGGGCGCGGCGATGAATGTCCGCTCGGCTCCGGCGCGCTGGCGGGGACGCCCCTCGCGATCGACCGCGACGCCCTGGCGCGCTCGCTCGGCTTTGCCCGCGCCACCGCCAACTCGATCGACGGCGTGTCTGACCGCGACTTCGCCGCTGATTATCTTTCTGCCGCAGCGTTGCTCCTCGCACACCTTTCGCGTCTGGCCGAGGATCTGATTTTCTTCACCAGCGACGAGGCCGGGTATGCCGAGCTTCCCGACGCCATGGCCACCGGCTCGTCGCGGATGCCTCAGAAGAAGAACCCCGACGTCCTCGAGCTCACCCGCGGATATGCCGCGCGCGGCATCGGCGAGCTGACCGGCTTCCTGGCGCTGCTCAAGGGCTTGCCGCTCGCGTACGACAAAGATCTGCAACTCGACAAGGAGCCGCTCTTCCGCACGCGCCGCGTCATCGGAACGCTGCTCCCCGCGTTGACCGAATTGATGGCCGGCCTGGCGCTCGATCGCGACCGGATGCGTGCCGCCGCCGGCGGCGACGCGCTCATCGCCACCGCTGTTGCCGACGCGCTCGCGGCGACCGGGATGCCGTTTCGCGAGGCGCACGATCAGGTCAGCCGCAATCTCGCCGAGCTGCCCGCGCTGGCGAAGAAGCACGGTGTCACGCTCGAGGGGATGCTGGCGAAGAAAAGCGCCTATGGCGGCACCGCGCCGGAGCGGGTGCAGGCGGCTGCTCTTGCTGCAAAGGAGTCGTTGAAGTCATGAGACTTCCGAAGGGTTTCCTCGCCTCCGGCATCCGCGCCGGCATCCGCAAGAAGCGGCCGGACCTCGGTCTGATCGTTGCGCCGGATGGGGCCAATGCCGCCGCGGTCTTCACGAAGAATCGCTTTCAGGCCGCGCCGGTGACGTTGTCGAAAAACGCGCTCAGAAAAACCGGCGGCAAGCTCAAGGCAGTGGTCGTCAACGCCGGCTGCGCTAATGCCGTCACCGGCAAAGCGGGACACGACGCCGCCAAACGCGTCCGCGCGCGCGCGGCCGAGTTGCTGCAGTGCAGCGATGAGGAGGTCTTCGTCGCCTCCACCGGCGTCATCGGCGTCATTCTTCCCGACCAGAAGCTTCGCGAGGCCCTTCCTGACGCGATCACCCGCCTCTCGGCGGGTGGGATCGATGCGCTCTCACACGCCATCCTTACCACGGACGTCGGCCCGAAAGTTACACAGGCATCGTTCACGCTCGGCGGCAAGCGCGGCCGCATCGTCGGTGTGGCGAAGGGGGCGGGGATGATCCACCCCAACATGGCCACGATGCTCGGATTCGTGATGACCGACGCCGCGCTCGATCCCGCAACTCTGAAGGTCGCATTGACCGCCGCGGTCAATCAAAGCTTCAACGCCATCTCCGTCGACGGCGATACGTCGACGAACGACACCGTCCTGGTCATGGCGTCGGGAAAACTGGGTAACGCGCCGCGCGCCGATACCAGCGATTTTCAGCGCGCCCTCGATGCCGTCTGCCGCGATCTGGCCTGGATGATCGTTCGCGACGGCGAAGGGGCCACACGCGTGATGGAGCTGACCGTCCGCGGCGCGAGGACGGAGCGCGACGCCAGGCTCGCCGCGCATGCCGTCGCCACCTCGCCGCTCGTCAAGACCGCTTTGCACGGCGGCGACCCGAACTGGGGCCGCATTCTGGCCGCCCTCGGCCGCAGCGGTGCACGATTCAACGTCCGGCGCGTCTCACTGTTCGCCGGCAACGTGCAACTGGTGATCAATGGCGAGCCGGCGGTCTATCGTGAAAAAGATGCGGCGAAAGTATTCTCCCGCGAACGCGTCCCGATCGTTCTCGACCTCGGCGGCGGCAATGCCACGACGGTCGTCCTCGCCTCCGACCTCGGTCACGACTACATCTCGATCAACGCCGACTATCGGAGCTGACGACATCGGCCGGTGAGCGGAAGCCTGCTCAGCGCGGCTCTCGTTTAATCATTCCGCCCGGCATCTTGTCGACGGCGCGCTGGAATTGCTGACTGGATGCGATCCCACGACGAAGAATGCGTCTAAGTTGTTCCGTTTGGCGGACCTTTTCATCCTGATGCCGCTGTCCGGTCTCCGTACGCTCCGCAACGTCAGTCATTTTTCGATTTCCTCTCCAGCCAAGCCAAAAAGTAACAGAATCGACCAAGCATCTCAACGAGATCTGCTGTTTCGGGATTCCGGTGTTCGAATATCCCGGGCTTGTCCACTTGCACAGTCAACGCACCGATCACCGTCTGGTTCGTCATATCGTGAACAGGAATGCTTAGGAAACTCCGGAACTGTACTTGCTTGAAGTAGCCGATTTCAGCGTCGATCTGGCCCGGCGTTTCGCCGCGCCGATTCCACTCGTCCGCGTCCTGCGCGTCCGACACCACGTCGAATTCACCATGAACAACTGCATATGGCGCGCCGGGTCGCGGACTCAGGTCGTCGAGTGGCAGCAGCAGCGTTTGAGGCAATCCCTCGTTCAGATGTGCCCACCCATCGAGCTCGAGTAATCGCACGTGCGCTCCGGCTGTCGCATTGGAATAGAGCACGGGTGCAGAGGGATCGGTGGAGTCGGCACCTTGAATGACGCGCATGAACGATGCGTTTGCATTCAGGTCGATGCGTTCCCGATACCAGTATGTTGTCACAGAGGCAACGGCGCCGAGTACCTGAACGCGATTGTCCCGCAGTAGTTGACCGACACCGGAATCTCCATCTCTCGACAGCTCGGCGCCTTCGACCATGATCGTCGTGTATGCGGCGAGAAGGTCTGCGTAACGTTTGAAAAAGCCCCATACCTCCGCATTCATAAGCGAGCGTAGCGTGAGTACAACTCGAGGCAGGCGGTCGATCATGGCCGCAACAAGTGCGGGAATGAGAAACGTAAAAAAGACGATCACCGTCCAACCGGCGGCCCCAACCACCTGCACGATGAAAGGCGTATTGCTGATGTGATGAACCTCGCGATACTGATTGCTGACAGCATCCGGCGGAGCTGTGATGGCGAACGCGATTTCGAGTCCGGTTTCGACGCTGTATCGAAAGGGAATGCCGAAGAAGAGCGTGAGCGTGATGACGAACGTCCCCCACCACGCGACAGCGGCGACCAGGAACCCAGCCGGATGGCGCAGATAAAACGCTACGAAACGGCCGACGCCAGTTCGGATGACGTCGATGATCCGCCCGGTGGCGTTTTCCATAATTCATCATCATACCCGCGGAAAGCGGTATGTTTCGATTCAAGAGCTGACAATGTAGACACTCGCATTAGACTCGCGTCGTCATGAAACGGTTCATCGCCACTCTTCTCCTCTTTTCCTCCACCGTCGCCTACGCCGCGTTGCGAGATCCTGTCGTTGCCCGTCACGGCATGGTGGCTTCGACGAGCGAGATCGCCTCGCGCGTCGGCGTCGACATCATGAAGAAGGGGGGGAACGCCGTCGACGCCGCGGTGGCCGTGGCGTTGACGATGGCGGTGACATGGCCCGCCGCGGGAAACCTTGGCGGAGGTGGTTTCATGCTGATCCGCAACGCCGACGGCACGAGCGAGGCCATCGACTATCGCGAGCGGGCGCCACTCGCGGCATCGCGCGACATGTATCTCGACGCCAACGGCAAGGTCATCAAAGGCGCATCGACCGACGGATACAAGGCGATCGGTGTTCCGGGCACGGTAGCCGGGCTGATGCTCGTCCATAAACGGCATGGCAAGCTGAAATGGAGCGAGCTCGTCGAGCCTGCCCGCAAGCTCGCCGCCGAGGGTTTCGTCGTTACAGCATTTCTCGACGGTGTCTTCCACGATAAAGAGACTCTCAAGAAACTCGAGCCATGGCCGGAGAGCCGGCGCATCTTCCTGCGCAATGGCCGCATCTACACGATGGGCGAACGCTTCAAACAGCCGGAGCTCGCGGCGACGCTGGCTCGAATCCAGGCCAATCCGCGCGACTTCTACGACGGCGTGACAGCCCGGCGGATCGTCGCCGACATGCGCGCGCATGGCGGCTTGATCACGATGAAGGATCTGCGCGAGTACCAGCCGACCATCCGTAAACCTCTGCTTGGCAGCTACCGCGGACACGAATTCATCGTCATGCCGCCACCGTCATCGGGCGGCATCGCCTTGATCGAGATGCTGCAGATGCTGGAGAAGTACGACCTGGCATCGACCGGTTGGCAGTCAGCGCGCTACCTCCATCTCATCACCGAGGTCATGCGGCGCGCGTTTGCAGACCGCGCTGAATTTCTTGGCGATCCGGACTTCGTCAAGCTGCCGGTGAGCGCGCTCATCTCGCCAGAATTCGCCGAAGAGCGGCGCAAGACCATCGATCCGGAGCGTGCATCGCGATCGACGGAGATTCGGGCCGGCGACCCCGCACCATTCGAGAAGCCGGACACAACCCACTTCGCCGTCGTCGACGGTGAGGGCAACATGGTGAGCAACACCTACACGCTCAACGACTGGTTCGGCGCCGGCGTCACCGCGAAGGGGACAGGCGTCCTGCTCAACGACGAGATGGACGATTTCACATCGCAGCCGGGCGTGCCGAACGTCTATCAGCTCATCCAGAGCGAGAAAAACGCCATCGCTCCGAAGAAGCGGCCGCTGTCGTCGATGGTGCCGCTGATCATGCTGCAGGACGGCAAGCCGTGGCTCGCTGTCGGGGCCGCCGGCGGGCCGCGCATCATCAGTACCGTGCTCGAGATCGTTCTTGCCGTCGTCGATTTTCACGCCTCCCTGCAGGAGGCGCTCGATGCAGGACGCATTCATCATCAATGGATGCCTGACGAGATTTACTGGGAGCCGAACGGAACGAATCCGGACACACGCGCCGCGCTGGAGAAAATGGGGCACACGTTCCGCGAGAAGCCGATCGAGCACATCTCTGACGCCAACGCCGTGATGATCGATCCGAAAACGGGTCTGCGACAAGGTGGTGCCGATCCACGCCGCTCCGGGGTGGCAGTCGGTTACTGACATAGAATTCGCGCCCATGAATCCAGACAAGAAGACCCTTCTGTCGTGGGCGCGCGACCATCGCACCGATTTCGAATCGACACTCCAGCAGTTCGTCGAGACGCCGTCTGTCTCCGCCGAGCCGGAGCGCATCGGTGATATCCGCCGCTGCGCCGAGCTGGCACAAGCGAAGATCCGCGAATTCGGCGGCGAAGCGACCATCCTCGAAACGGACGGCAATCCGATCGTCCACGGGCGCTTCGAGACCGGGCGCAATCTTCCGACCGTCACCGTCTACAACCATCTCGACGTGCAGCCCGCCTCACGCGAGACCGAGCCGTGGAAGACCGATCCATTCGTCTTCTCGAAGGATGGCGACCGCTACCTCGGCCGCGGCACGACGGATGACAAAGGGCCCGCCCTTACCGCGCTGTTCGGCATCCGCGCCGCGCGCGAGGCAGGCGTTCGCGCCAACATGCACCTGATCTGGGAGCTCGAAGAAGAGATCGGCTCGCCGAGCTTCGATGGCGCGATGAAGAAGTACGCCAGGCAGCTCGCCACCGATTCCGTGCTCGTCTCCGACACGATCTGGGTCTCCCGCGAACGTCCTGCCTGTCCGGCCGGCCTGCGTGGACTGCAAGGCTTCGAGCTGACGCTGCAGACTGCGGCGACCGACCAGCACTCCGGCGTTACCGGCGGCGGTGCCCGCAATCCGATCGGCGAGTTGATGAAGCTGGTCTCCGAAATGTACGACGCCACCACCGGCAAGGTGAAGATCAAAGGCTTCTACGACGACGTCGTATCTCCGTCGAAGCAGGAGTTGGCTGACTTTCGCGACTCCGGTTTTACCGTCAAGAAATTCAAGAAGGACCATGGATTCAAATCGATCCGCACCGAAGATCCGATGGACCTGATGAAACGGATCTGGGCCATGCCGACCTTCGAAGTCCACGGCCTGGTCGGCGGCTACACCGGTCCCGGCATCAAGACCGTGATTCCGCCGAGCGCCACCGTGAAGATCTCCTGCCGGATGGTGGCCAACCAGGATCCGAAAAAGATCATGAAGCTCGTCCGCGAGTTCGTGAAGCAGCACAACCCCGACGTCAAAATCGTCACCGAGGCCTCCATGCTGCCGTACCAGGCCCCGACGACCGGCCCGCTCGCCGACGCCGTCCGAAGCGCCATGAAGTTTGCCTTCGGCCGTGAGCCGGTCTTCGTCCGCGAAGGCGGCTCGATCGGGGCAGTCGTGTCGATGGAGAAGATCCTCAACGTCCCCGTCCTCTTCCTCGGCCTGTCACTCCCCGAGCACGGCTACCACGCCCCGAACGAGAACTACGATTGGCGGCAGGCCAGCGGGGGGATGGTGGCTTTCGTGAAGTACTTTGATGAGATCGCGAAGATGGAAGCTCCATATCGGAGCTGAAGACAGACAGATGGGACAGGACGAACTGACATGCCTCACGGTCGTACTAGTCCTCTTTCTTGTGCTTGTCGTTGTGGCAATCTTCGCAGCCAACAGGCATCAGGCGCGTGTACGTAATTCGAGCGATGCGACTATCCAGCTACTACTCAACTCAGTCCGTGGTTTGACCACGACTCCGGATCACCGAACAACGCTGGAGCACATAGTTTCCGCGACCGACGGTAACTCGTGGGTGCCACACGTTGCGAATGAACAGTCGCGAGATCTCTGGAACGAGGCGCTTGGATTTGCCTTCGATAATATCCGGCTTCCTTCGGGCGAGACTATCCTCTATAGAATTTTGGTGCCGCTGTCGTCGTCGCCTGTCCGCGACATTCGGCAGGTAATGAGCGCGATGCGTCAAGTCATCGCCGATAACCCGGCTGACAGGCGCATTCATCAGATCATTTTGAATTGCTTGCGCGCGATGACGGTTGAGCCTATCCAGCAACGTTGGCTTTACGACCGGGTTCTCGATCTAGTTCAGCAATCACCGAGCTCGGTAGACCTTTCCGTGTTGGCTCTTGAGGTGGGCCGGTGTTACCTCGGCAAATCCCGTCCCGATGGAAGGGCCACCGTGTACGACGAGAGCGCGATTCAGAACGATATCGCTGTTCGGCGAGGCATGGCTTGAGGTGTGGCGGCGCCCCTTTTTTTCTACCAACCGTGGATTTTTGTGGACAGAAGTGGTCGGTGGTGGTACAAACGGGCCTTCGAACACGAAAGTCGAAGCGGAAATGGTCGAGCCAGTCCTGATGGGGCACTCCCCGGCGAAAGTCGACGAGAAGGGTCGTCTGAAGATCCCGTCCAGCTTCCGCAAGATCATTGAAGACAAGTTCGGCTCGGACTGCTTCATCACCTCGATGGACGGGGAGCGGGCGCTGATCTACCCGATGCCGGTCTGGTACGAGTTCCAGGGCCGGATCTCCAAAGTTCCCTCGACCTCGACCGCGAGGACGAAGCTTCTGGAGAAAGTGAACTACTTCGGGCAGGTCGGAACGATCGACGCGCAGGGGCGGGTGCTGATCCCGACCATCCTGCGCAACGTGGCCGGCATCGCCGAAGACGTCGTCGTCATCGGAAACACAGACCATCTCATCGTCTGGAACGGCGAAAAGATCCAGCAGCGGATGACCGAAACGCCGCTGACGAACGATGACTGGAAAGAGTTGGAGTTGCACGGTGTGTGACGTGTCATGCACCAGTCGGTTCTTTTAAGCGAAATCGTCGAGAACCTCCGTCCCTCACGCGAAGACGGAACGCTCGTCGATGCCACGGTCGGACTGGGCGGGCACGCGGAAGCGTTGCTGGACCGCTATCCCTCGGTACGGCTTCTCGGCATTGACCGCGATCCGGCAGCGCTGGATGCATCGAGAGCGAGGCTGGAGAGATTCGGAGATCGCGTGACGCTCGCACAGGGCCGTCACGAGACGCTCATTGACATCCTGAAGAAGCAGAAGATCGAGTCGGTCAGCGGTCTGCTCGCCGACCTCGGCGTTTCGTCCATGCAACTGGATGACGCGTCGCGCGGATTCTCATTCCGCTACGACGCGCCACTGGACATGAGGATGGGGCCGGAGTCGAAGACAGCCGCCGATCTGGTCAATAGGCTAGGCGAACAGGAGCTGGCGACGATCCTGCGCGACTACGGCGAGGAGCCGATGGCCCGCCGGATCGCGCGAGCGATCGTCGACGGACGCGCCGAAGGGCCGATCGAGACGACTTCGCGGCTGGCGGAAATCGTTCGCAGCGTGAAGAAGTCGAAGCCGCATCAAATCGATCCGTCAACGCTCACGTTCCAGGCCCTTCGCATCGCCGCGAACGAGGAGCTGGTCGGACTCGACAGATTCATCGACGACGCGGTCAGCGTCCTCGAGCCCGGAGCCCGGATCGCCGTCATCGCGTTCCACTCGCTCGAAGATCGAATCGTCAAGCGAGCCATGCGGCGGTTGGAAGGAGAGTGCACCTGTCCACCCAACCTTCCGGTATGCGCGTGCGGCGCGAAGGAAGTCGTCGAGATTCTGACCCGTCGGCCGGTCACTGCTTCGGAGGAGGAAGTTCAGAGAAATCCGCGGTCTCGCAGCGCGAAGTTGCGAGTGGCGGAGAAGAAGTGAAGAGCCCTTAGCTGTCAGCTCTTAGCTCTTAGGAAGTCGGTTCGATCCAAGAGTTGACAGGTAAGTGCTCGAAGCCGAGGCAGGAAGCTCTCCTAAGAGCTAACAGCCAACAGCTAAGAGCTAGTAAGCCGGAGCCCGGAAACAAGGGTGAAGGTTGGGGAAGGGTGGGCGTGTGTGCGCCGCGGGAGCTCGGGAGGGGTGGCTGGGGGAGCGTGGGTGGGTGTGGATGGTTCTCGGGTCGTGCTTGTAGGCAGATCTTCACCCTTGTTCCCAGGCTCCGTTAACGCTCCCGGATCGGTCCCCGCATGTACGCGCAGAAGAAGCCCATCGAAAACACCCACATCGTTCGCGAACGCGACCGCCGCCGCTCCCGTGAGCTGCTGGCCGTCCTTGCGCTCGGAGTTCCCATCGGCGCGTTCCTGCTCCTCTTCACGTGGCAGAACCTCGAGGTAATCCGGCTTGGCCACGAGGCCACGCGCCTGCAGAAACAGAAGCAGGAAATCGAGAACGCCAACAAGGCCCTGCAACTGGAGCGTGACCGCCGCACCTCGCTCGGTGCCGTCGAGCAGCGCGCCACCGAGCTCGGGTTTCAGCACACCGATCCGCGAGCCGTGGTGATGGTGCAGCGGCCGGCAGACGTGGCTCTCACCCCCCGTTCCCCACAATCCATTCCCCAATCCGGAGCCCGCTGATGCCCATATCGCAAAAGCGTCTCCTGCAGCTTTTCGCCGTCCTCGCGGCATGGGCGGTCATCGTCATCGCCCGGCTGGTGCAGATCCAGCTTGTGCGCCACGGTGAATACGTCATCAAAGCGGCGCGCCAGCAGGAGCGGACGCTTGCGTTGCAGCCGGTGCGCGGCTCGATCGTCGACAGGAATGGCCGCATCCTGGCCGAGAGCATCGCCGCGGAATCGATTTACGCCGATCCTCAGGCCATCGTCGACCGCGGTCAGACGTCGAAAGCGCTTGCCAGCGTCACCGCCTTGCAGATGGACGCGCGTGAGATCGCCACGAAACTCAACTCTGCCAGTGGCTTCGTCTGGATCGCCCGCCAGCTTCCGCTCGAGACCACGGCCGCGGTCAAGGCGCTCAAGCTCCCCGGCGTCTATTTTCTCGACGAGCATCGCCGTTCGTATCCGCGCGCCATGCTTGCCGCGAACGTGGTCGGCTACGCCGGCGTCGACGGTGAAGGACTGGCCGGCATCGAGCATTCGTTCGATGCGCAGGTGCGCGGCCGCGCGGGGCGCGTAACGCTCCTGCGCGATGCGCGCCGCGGCATGTACCTCGTCGGTGGCGAAGGGCCGAACCGGCCCATCGACGGCAACGACGTCGTCCTCACCATCGACTCCGTCGTACAGTTCATCGCCGAGCGCGCCCTTGGCCGCGCGGTGGATCAGTACCGCGCGGCCGGTGGCGTGGCCATCGTCATGGACCCGCGCGACGGCCGGATTCTGGCGATGGCATCCAATCCGTCGTTTGATCCCAACTCCTATCGCGACTTCTCGCCCGACGAGCGGCGCAACCGCGCCGTTCAGGATCAGTACGAGCCCGGGTCGACGTTCAAGATCGTCACGGCGTCCGCCGGACTCGAAGAAGGAGTGGTCACGCCGTCGCAGATCCTCGACTGTGGTGACGGCTTCATCCAGATCGGCAATACGCAGATCCACGAACACGGACACAATCGCTACGGCCTCATCACATTCGAAGATGTCATGGTCCATTCGTCGAACGTCGGTGCCATCCGCGTCGGTTTGGCGCTGGGACAGGAACGTTTCTACCGCTACATCCGCCGCTTCGGCTTTGGGGAACGGAGCGGCGTGGCCTTGCCCGGCGAGGCGCAAGGCCGCGTGCGCCGTACCGAGCAGTGGTCGCAACTCTCCAATGCATCGATGTCGATCGGCCAGGAGATCGGCACGACACCATTGCAGGTCCTGAGCGCCATCGCCACGGTCGCCAACGGCGGTCTCCGCCTGCAGCCGCGTATCGTCGAGAAGGTCGTCGACGCGAAGGGAAACGCGATCTACACGCCGCCGCAGGCCGCGCCGGTGCGCGTCATCTCCGAAAAAACCGCGGCCGTATTGAATGAGATTCTCAAGACCGTCGTCGCGCGCGGAACCGGTGTGCAGGCCGCGCTCGCCGAGCACGTCGTAGCCGGGAAGACGGGAACGGCACAAAAGGCAGGGCGCGGCGGCTACACGGACAAAGTCGTGGCCTCGTTCGGAGGCTACGTTCCTGCTGACCGGCCGCAGTTGGCCATCCTCGTCGTCGTCGACGAGCCGAAAGGATCCGAGTACGGCGGCACGGTCGCCGCTCCCGCGTTCAAAGAGATCGCGGAATCGACCTTGCGCTACCTCAACGTACCGCCATCGGTTCCGGCGCGTACGATCGATGTGGCCGCCTCGATGCTGGCGACGTTTTCGCAGAAGCCTGCCCCGACTGCGGGATCGGAAGTTCCCGACCTGCGAGGCCTCGACGCCCGCGCGGCGGTGGCTCTCGCCACGTCGGCCGGCTTCCGCGTTCGCGCCTCGGGGAGTGGTGTGGTCCAAACGCAACAACCGTTACCCGGCGAAGCCCTGCCGAATGATCACCAGGTCGTCCTGACCCTCGCCGAGGGGACGCGATGAGACTGCGGGCAGTGTTGAGAGATGTGCCGGTTCGGAATGGCGATGGGGATGCTGAGATCACCAGCGTCACCGCCGATTCACGTCTGGTGGTCCCGGGCGCGCTCTTCGTGGCGGTTCCCGGCTTCAAAACGGATGGTGCGAAGTTCATCGACTCGGCAGTCAGCAGAGGCGCCGCGGCCGTCGTCAGCGAATCCAGCGTTGCCACCGCGCCGGTCTCTGTTCAGGTCGACGACGCCCGTGCCGCTCTCGCTCTCATCGCCGCCAACTTCTACAACCGTCCGGCGAACAAACTCTCCATCATCGGCGTGACCGGCACCTCGGGGAAGACAACTACGACAAAGATGATCGAGTCGATTCTCGACGCTTCCGGGCAGCCGGTTGGTCTGATCGGAACTATCGAATACCGCGCCGGCGAGGAGCGCATGACCGCCGATCGCACCACGCCCGACGCCGCCGTCCTCCAGCAATGGTTCGCCAAGATGGTCGACGCCGGCGTGCGCAATGCGGTCATGGAAGTCTCATCCCACGCCCTTGCGCTGAAGCGAACGCATGGAATCCGCTTTGCCGCAGCCGTCTTCACGAATCTCTCGCAGGACCACTTAGACTTTCATAAGGACTTCGAAGACTACTTTGCTGCAAAGCGGATTCTCTTCGACCAGATCGATTGCTCCCGCAAGACCGCCATCGTCAACGTCGACGATGAGTACGGCCGCCGGCTGGCCGCGGAGCTTGACGGCTGCGCCGTGACGTTCGGCCGCCAGTCCAACGCCGACATTCATCCTCTCGCTGGGTTCGAGATCTCGGTGCGTGGTCTTCATGGGCGTATCGCGACGCCCGCGGGCGAGGTGCGCCTCGAGTCGCAGCTTCTCGGAGCCCCCAACCTTTACAACTGGCTCGGCGCAATCGGTGCCGCTCTCTCCGTCGGCATCGACCCCGCTACGATCGAGGCGGGTATTCGCAACCTCGCCGCCGTACGCGGGCGGTTCGAGTACGTCGCGTCCGATGACGGCCCAACGGTCATCGTCGATTACGCCCATAAGCCCGACGCCCTCGAGAAACTGCTGCTTGCCGTGCGCGACCTTGCACCCGGCAGGCGGGTCCTCGTTCTCTTCGGATGCGGCGGAGATCGTGACAGGGAGAAGCGCTCGATGATGGGAGCGATCGCCGCGCGCCTCGCCGATCAGACGATTCTGACGAGCGACAACCCGCGCGGCGAAAGACCGGACGCCATCCTGGACGACATCGAGCGCGGAATGGCCGGGGCGGCGAACTACGCCCGGATCAAGGACCGGCGGCAGGCGATCGCACGGACGATCGCCGAAGCGCTGGACGACGACGTCATCGTCATCGCCGGGAAAGGCCACGAGTCGTATCAAGTCGTCGGCGACCAGGTCATCCATTTCGACGACCGCGAAGAAGCGGAGCGGGCGTTGAGAACCAGGCACGAAAACAGAACTTCTAAATCGGTATCAAATTAATGTTGAAATCAGTGATCAAATCATCTTATCATTTAGCACCTTTGGACAGGTGTTCTGTTCCGGCTCCGTCGATTGCTTTCCGTGTGGGTGGATGGTTGGCGATCGCCGGGCAGCTTCGGGGGAAGGGCCGCGATCGGGTTGGCGCGGCGGAGCCGGGAGAGAACACCGAGGTTACTGAGTTGCTGGGTTACATAGTTGCAAGGTCACTCAGCAACCTAGCAACCCAGCAACCTCGAAACTGGGCGGCAGGGAGGGCGGCATCATGCACCTGACCTTCCGCCAGCTCGCCGAGATGACCGGTGGAGAGCTCGTTCAGGGGGCGGATGTCGCCACCGGTTCCGTCGTCATCGACAGCCGCGAGGTCAGGCCGGACTCCGTCTTCTTCGCCATCAAAGGTGATCGACTCGACGGTCATCAGTTCCTGTCGCAAGCGCTTGCAACCGCGAGCGGGGTAGTGGTGTCGCAGGTTCCGGAGAACGTCCCCGCCGGTAAGGGGATCATCCGCGTCGAAGACACCACGATCGCTCTTCAGAATCTGGCCCGCTCCATCCGCGAGCGCTACCCCTTCACGCTCATCGCCATCACCGGCTCGGCCGGAAAGACGACCACGAAAGAGATGATCGCCACGCTCGTTGGCTCGGAGCGGCGTACGTTCAAGTCGTGGGGAAACTTCAACAACCTCATCGGCTGCCCGCTCTGCATCGACAACACGCCCGACGATGCCGAAGTCGTGGTCAGCGAGATGGGGATGAACCACAAGGGCGAGATCGCCCTGCTGGCCGGTCTCACACATCCCGACATCGGCGTCTACACGAACATCGGCCCGGTGCACATCGAGTTCTTCGGCACCGTCGAAAAAATCGCCGAAGCGAAGCGCGAGCTCCTCGAGAACGTCAAGCCAGGCGGAACGATCGTTCTCAATGCCGACAACGACTATGTGATGAACATCAGCCACGGTTTCGGCGGGCGCAAGGTGACCTACGGCATCGACCACGATGCCGATTTCCGCGGAGTCAACATCCGTGAGCGCGGCCTCCTCGGCACGGCGTTCGAGGTCTGTGACCACGCGTTCGAGCTATCGCTTCCCGGCCGCCACAATCTCGAAAACCTCCTGGCCGCCATCGCCACAGCGCGCACCATCGGCATTTCGTGGGAAGGAATCGAACGGGGCGTGCGCGCGCTGAAGCCTGCCTATCATCGCGGCATCCTTCTCGACGCCGGCGGCGCAACGATCTACGACGACACGTATAACTCGAATCCGTACGCGCTTGGCCGCGCCCTGGATCTGATGGCTCAGGCCGACGTCGCCGGGCGCCGCATCGCCGTCATCGGCGACATGCTGGAGCTGGGCGAAAGAGAGCTCGACTACCACCGCGAAGCCGGCCGCGCCATTCCGAAGAGCGTCGACACCGTCATCGGCGTCGGCAAGCGTTCGCAAGCCCTGCTCGAGGGGGCGCGCGACGCTGGATTTGAAAACGGCAAACTCCACCACTTCGACGACGCGCAGAGCGCCGGAGGATTTCTCGAAACATTCATTCGTCCCGGAGACCTCGTACTGATCAAGGCCAGCCGCGGCATCGGCCTCGACCGAATCGTCAACATGCTGGCCAACGTGGAGGGCGCGCACTGATGTTGTACTACCTGTTCACGCTACGGGACATGTTCTCCGGCTTCAACGTCTTCCGGTACATCACGTTCCGGACGGCCTGGGCGGCGCTCACCGCGCTCATCATCTCCTTCATCTTCGGTCCCTGGCTGATCGAGCGGATGCGCCGCATCAAGGCCGGCCAGTACATCCGTGAGGAAGGTCCGAAGTCGCACCAGATGAAGGCCGGAACGCCGACGATGGGCGGCATCCTGATCAATATCGCCATCGTCATCCCGACCATCCTCTGGGCCGACATCTTCAACCCCTACATCTGGATCGTGCTCTTTGTCACCTTCGCCTACGGCGCGATCGGCTTCGTCGACGATTACCGCAAGCTGGTCAAGAAACAGAACATGGGGCTGACGGCGAAAGAGAAATTCTCGATGCAGATTGGCGTGGCCCTGGCCGCGGGGCTGGCCATCGCCTATTTGCCGTCGATTCACAACAACTACTCGACCGTCCTGACCTTCCCGTTCTTCAAGGCGCTGCACCTGAACCTCGGTTTTCTCTACATCCCGTTCATTATCGTCGTCCTTGTCGGCGCATCGAACGGCGTGAACCTGACCGACGGCCTCGACGGGCTGGCCATCGGATCGACGCTCATTGTCGCCGTCACCTACACGATCCTCACCTACGCCGCCGGCAACTTCCGCGTGGCCGACTACCTCCGTATCGCCTGGGTGCCGCAAGCCGGAGAACTGGCGGTCTTTTGCGGGGCGATGGTGGGGGCATCGCTCGGCTTCTTATGGTTCAACGCCCATCCAGCCGAGATCTTCATGGGCGACGTCGGCTCGCTGGCACTTGGTGGCGCCATCGGCTGTCTTGCCGTGATGATCAAGCAGGAGATCCTGCTCGGCCTCGTCGGCGGCCTCTTCGTGCTCGAAGGGATGTCGGTCGTACTGCAGGTGGCCTCGTTCAAGTTGACCGGACGGCGAATCTTCAAGATGTCGCCGCTGCACCACCATTTCGAGTTGTCCGGCTGGCGTGAGACGAAGGTCGTAGTCCGCTTCTGGATCATCGCCATCATCTTCGCCATGCTGGCCCTCTCAACGCTCAAATTGCGATGAAGACTCTTGTGATCGGAGCGGGCAAGTCCGGCGTGGCCGCGGCGAATTTTCTCGCCGCCCGCGGCGAGGCGGTGCTGCTCACCGACTCCAACGCCTCGCCCGATCTGCCCTATCCGCTCGACGGCGCGGTTGCCTGCGCATTCGGCCATCAGGATGCGGCGTTGCTGGACGGCATCGGAATGATCGTGCTCAGTCCCGGCGTACCGCGCACGATTCCTCTGCTGCAGCAGGTCGAGGTGACGCCGATTCCGGTGATCGGCGAGATCGAGCTCGCCTATCGCCACATGCCGCAGGGAAGCACGATCGTCGCCGTAACCGGCTCGAACGGCAAATCGACGACGACCGCACTGATCGGCGAGATCCTCAAGATCGACGGCCGGCAGCCGATCGTCGCCGGCAACATCGGCGAGCCGTTCATCGCCGCGCTCGATACCGAACGGCCGCGCATCTACGTCCTCGAGCTGTCGTCGTTCCAGCTCGAATCGGTCGACACCTTTCGGGCCGATGTGGCGCTGCTTCTGAACGTGACTCCGGATCACATGGATCGCTATCCGAGCTTCGACGCCTACGCGGCGGCCAAGTACCGCATCTTTCGCAATCAGGAGCCGCACGACGTGGCCATCGTCAACGCCTCGGATCGCCGCGTCGCGCCGCGCGAATCGAAGGCGCAACTCCGACACTTTTCCGCATCGCGACCTGTCGGCGAAGGGGCGTTTGCTGATGGCGCGGATCTCGTTCTGCGCCACGACGGAAACGAGCGCCGGATCCCGCGCGACTCGCTCAAGCTGGAAGGGACCGCCAACGTCGAGAACGCGCTGGCGGCATGGCTGGCCGCGCGAGCCGTCGGCGTCGACGATGTCAGCGTGCAGATTGCCTTCGGCTCGTTTGCCGGACTGCCGCATCGCATGGTGTTCGTGCGCGAGCTCGATGGCGTCCGCTGGATCAACGATTCCAAAGGAACCAACGTCGATGCCACGCTCAAGTCGCTGGAATCGTTCCCGCCGGCCAGCGTCTGGTTGATTCTCGGCGGAAAGGACAAGGCCGGGGAGTTCGAGCGGATGCGCAAGCTCGTCTCCGAAAAAACGCGCGCCGTCCTCACCATCGGGGCCGCCGCCGGCCGCATCGCCTCGGCACTCGGCGGCGCGGCCACCATCGTTGCCGCGGGCGACATGCAGCACGCCGTCGCTCACGCACGCGACCACGCCAAGTCCGGCGACATCGTGCTCCTCTCACCCGCCTGCGCAAGCTTCGACCAGTACCGAAACTTCGAACATCGCGGCGAGCACTTCGAGGAATTGGTAAGGAGTCTTCGATGAGGTCGCGCGTCCTGGAGTTGCTGAGTTGCAAGGTTGCTGGGTTGCCTGGCAACCGTGCCACCTCCAGCAACCCAGCAACCCAGCAACCCAGCAACCCAACACCATGAGCCGCAAACTCACGTACGACACCTATCTCTTCGGCGCCGCGGTGCTGATCGTCCTCATCGGGATGGTGATGATCTATTCGGCCTCGGCGATCATCACGATGCAGAAGGTCGGGTCGGACAATCCCTACTACTTCTTCCTCCGCCAGTTCGTCTGGCTGGTCGCCGGCGGCACGCTCGGTGTGATGCTGATGCATGTCGATTCGGCGCGGCTGCGCGACCGGCGGATCATTTACGCCATCGGCGCCGCCGTCCTCCTGGCGCTGGTCATCGCTCTCTTTCAGGCACCGATCAACGGCACCCATCGCTGGATCGTTCTGCAGCACTTCCAACTGCAGCCGAGCGAGTTCGCCAAGCCTGCGTTGATCCTCTTTCTGGCCTCGTACCTCGCGCGGAAAGAGGAGCGGATCAACGAGCTGACCTCGACGCTGCTGCCGCTCGTCTGTGTCGTCGTGCTTTTCGCGGGGCTCATCCTGCTCGAGCCCGACTTCGGTACGGCTACCACGCTCGTCCTCGTCGCTGCGGGGATGGTCTTCGCCGCCGGAATCTCGTGGACGCGCGTGGTTACCTTTGCGCTGATGATCATCCCCGCCGGCGTGCTGCTCATCTTCAGCGCCGCGTACCGGCGCGACCGTCTCTTTACGTTCATGAACCCCGAGGCCGATCCGCTGGGGAAGGGATTCCAGGCCATGCAGTCGCTGATCGCACTCGGGACAGGCGGTCTGCGCGGCCTCGGTATCGGCAACGGCCGGCAGAAGCTCTTCTTCCTGCCGGAGCCGCACACCGACTTCATCTTCTCGATCATCGGTGAAGAGCTCGGGTTCATCGGCGCGGCTGCGCTCATCGCTCTTTTCGCGTTTCTGGTCTGGCGCGGCTTCCGCGTCACGAGGCTGAGCCAGAATCGTTTCGACTTCTACGCGGCGCTTGGCTTCACGCTGCTGATCGGCATCCAGGCGTTGATCAACGTCAGTGTCGCGCTTTGCCTTCTGCCGACCAAAGGGCTGCCGCTGCCGCTCGTCAGCTACGGCGGATCATCGCTGATCACGAGTCTCATCGCGGTCGGCGTCTTGTTGAACTTATCGCAGCAGTCAGGCTGAGGAATCAGATCGATGGGCGTGCAGGGTGCGGGGGAGACGCTGATGATCGCCGGGGGCGGGACGGGGGGACACATTTACCCGGCTATCGCCATCGCGCAGGAGTGGATCGCGCGTAATGGCATGCGGCACGTCATCTTCGTCGGGACCGAGCGCGGACTGGAGACGACCATCGTCCCCAAGGCCGGCTTCCCGCTCGAGTTGATCTCTGTCGGCGGACTGAAGGGGAAAGGAATCGGTGACACGATCAAGAGCCTCTTCCGGCTTCCCGTCGGATTCGCGCAGGCGTTCACGCTCGTCGGCCGGCACCGGCCGAATGTTGTCTTCGGCGTCGGCGGATACTCCTCGGGGCCAGTGCTCGTGGCCGCGAAATTGCGCGGGGTGCCGACGGCGATTCATGAATCGAACGCGTTCCCGGGCCTGACGAACCGCGTTCTCGCCCGCTTCGTGACCGCTGCCGCGGTCGCTTTCGAAACCGCGGCGCAGCGGATGAAACGCCCGGACGCCGTCCTCACCGGAAATCCGATCCGCGGCGAGTTCTTCTCCTATCGACTCCAGCAGGCAGCGGGGACCCACGCACGCAAGCGCGTACTGATTTTCGGCGGCTCGCAAGGCTCGCGCACGATCAACGACGCCATGATCGGCGCCCTGCTGTTCATGGCGCCGCTACGAGACCGCATCGAAATCGTTCATCAGACCGGGCCGAGCGAACTGCAGAAGGTGCAGCAGGCCTATCGCGCCTCGGCATTCATGGACGCGCGCGTGGTGCCGTATCTCGATCCGATCGCCGACGAAATCGGCGCGGCGGATCTGATCGTCTCGCGATCCGGGGCGATGACGGTTGGGGAGCTGGCCGCGGTCGGCCGCGCCGCCATCCTCATTCCGTTCGCGGCGGCAACGGACAACCATCAGGAACTGAACGCCCGCGCCGTCGAGCGGGCCGGTGGCGCCATGGTCATCACCGAACGTGAGCTGTCACCGGAGAAACTGGGGTTCGCCATCGCCGAAATGGTGAGCGATCCCGATCGAACGGCCCGGATGGGAACGGCCGCGCGGGCTCTGGCGGCGCCCGATGCCACAAAAAAGATCGTCGATTTACTCGAAAAAATAGAGCGAAGCGAATAAAATTGTTTATTAGCAATCCACTAACTGAGATGAATTTAAACAAGATTAAGAACATTCATTTCGTCGGCATCGGCGGAATCGGAATGAGTGGCATTGCAGAGATCCTGACCGGTCGAGGCATGGCCGTCTCCGGCTGCGACCTCAAACGCTCCTCGGCCACCACCCTTCTGGCCGGCCGGGGAGTCGATGTCCGCTTCGGGCACGACCCTGCTCATCTTGCCGGCGTCGACACGGTCGTCGTCACCGCGGCGGTCAAGGGGGCCAACGTCGAGGTCGATGCCGCGCGCGAGCGTGGCATCGAGATCATCCGGCGCAAGGACCTTCTCGCGGCCATCGTCGATGAAAAGCGCGCGGTCGGCGTTTCCGGCACGCACGGCAAGACCACCACGTCAGCGATGATCGCCACGGTTCTAGAGGAAGCGGGGCTCGATCCGACGGTCATCGTCGGCGGCATGGTCGCCAACTTCGCCTCGAACGCGAAAGAGGGGAAGGGCGACGTGATCGTCGTCGAGGCCGATGAGTACGACCGGACCTTTCATGAGCTTCATCCCGAGATCGCCGTCATCACGAATATCGAGGCCGATCACCTCGAGTATTACGGCAGCTTCGAGAACATCGTCGAGGCGTTCCGCATCTTCACGGAGAACGTACGGCCCGGCGGCGCGATCATCGGCTGCGTTGATGATCCGGCGGTGGCCGCGCTGCTGGATCGCCGCGGCCGCGATGCAGGTCCCCGGATCATTCGCTACGGTCTCGGAGAAGGGGCCGATCTGACCGCGCGCAACCTCGAGTTTCACGAGCGAGGCGCGTCGTTCGACGTCGACGGCATCGGCTTCTTCAAGCTCTTCGCGCCGGGTCAGCACAACGTGCGCAATGCGCTGGCGGCCATCGCCGTGGCGCGGGAGCTTGGCGTGAGTGCCGAGGCCACCGCTGCCGGAATTGCGAAGTTCCTCGGCGTCGATCGCCGGTTCCAGATCCTCGGCGATTACAACGGAGCCCTGGTCGTCGACGATTACGCGCACCACCCCACCGAAATTCGGGCCACGATCGACGCCGCGCGCACCGGCTACCCGAACCGCCGCGTCGTCGCGCTGTTTCAGCCGCATCTGTACTCGCGTACCCGCGATTTCGCGCGCGAGTTCGGCCAGTCGTTGCGCGGCGCGGACATTGCCCTCGTCGCCCCGATCTATGCCGCGCGGGAAACGCCGATCGAGGGGATCTCGTCACGGATGATTGCCGATTCCGCGGATGGAATCGAATTCCTCGATCGCAGTCATATCGAGATCGTCAACGAGCTGCGGCGCCGGCTGCAGCCGAGCGACGTCTTCATTGCCATGGGCGCCGGAGACGTCCACGAAATCGCCGAAGAGCTCGTGCGTGGCGATGGTGAGGGGAGGAACTGATGTCGGCCGGTTACGACAGCACCTCGCCGCGTTTCTTCCGTCCGGCAGATGTGGCGCGGATTCGCCGCAATCAGCGCCGTATCCAGTTTCAGCGCATGGCCTCGATCGCCGGCAAAGCTGCCGTCGTCATCGGCATCGTCGCCGCCGCGTTCCTGATGTACCGCCAGACGCAGGGCGACGCGCGCTTCGCGGTGAAGACGATCGAGATCGACGGATCGACGCACACCTCGCGCGCGGCGATCGATGCCGTCACGCGCCAATACATCGGTGCCAACCTCTTCCGCATCGACATCGCCCGCCTCCAGGCGGACCTTCGCCGCCTGGGATGGGTGAAGCGGATCGAGGCCGAGAAAAAGCTTCCGGACACGCTGCGCATCCGCATCGTCGAGCGTACGCCCGTGGCACTCGCCGCCGTCGGCGGACGGATCTCCTATGTCGACGAAAACGGAGTGCCGTTTGCGGAGCTTTCTCCCGCAGTTGGCGACGTCGATTTGCCATTGATCACCAACGCCGCCGGCGCCGAGCTGGCGCGCAGCGTCGCCCTTCTGACCGATCTGCGCATGCGCGACCCGCAGATCTATTCGCGCATCTCCGAAGTGAAGCCGGTCGCGCCCAGCGGCTTCGCCCTTTTCGACCGGGAGCTCGGCGCATTCGTCTACACGGAAGAAGGCGATCTCTCCGCGAAGTGGCGGGACCTCTACGCCGTCGCGCGCGCGGAGCATCTGGGTATCCACGACATCGAATATGTCGATCTCCGGTTTGCCGGCCGCATCGTGGTCAAACCGGTTCACGCGGCGGTTCTCCCGCCGTTGACACACCCGCAAGTGATTCCAACGCAGATTACGAATTAATCAGTCAGGAGACAGCGAATGCCGAAGACCGAGGAAAAATACATAGTCGCGCTCGACATCGGGACTTCCAAAGTGTGCGTGCTGGTAGGGGAAGTGACCGACCGAGGCCAGATCGAAATCATCGGCAAGGGCACGTCGCCGATGAAGGGCACCCGGCGTGGCAACATCATCAACCTCGATCAGGCCATCGAGGCGGTGAAGAAAGCCATTGACGAAGCCGAGGTCATGGCGGGATTGCAGATCGAATCGGTGTACGTCGGCGTGGCCGGCGATCACATTCGCTCCGTCAACTCGCGAGGCGTCGTCTCCGTCACCGGCAAACATCGCGAGATCTCGCGTGAAGACATCGACCGCGTCATCGAGGCCTCGAAGTCGATCAACGTGCCGGCCGAGCTGGAGTTGCTGCACGTCATCCCGCGCGAGTTCGTCGTCGATGGCCAGGACGGTATCCACGATCCCCTCGGCATGACTGCCGGGAGGCTGGAGGCGAACGTTCACATCGTCACCGGCGCCCGAACACACAACCAGAATGTGCTGACCGCGGTGAACAAAGCCGGCATCGCCGTACAGGAGCTCGTGCTCGAACAACTGGCCGCGGCCGAGGCCGTGCTGACGCAGGACGAGCGCGAGATGGGAGTCCTGCTGATGGACCTCGGCGCGGGCACGACCGACTACGCGGTCTTTCTCGAAGGCAACGTCGTGCACACGAATGTGCTGCCGGTCGGTGCCGGACACTTCACCAGCGACATCTCGGTGGTGCTGCGGACGCCGATGGAAGACGCGGAGCGGATCAAGAAGCGCTACGGCTGCGCGCTCGGGTCGCTGGTGACGGAAGACGACCCGATCGAGGTGCCGACCGTCGGGGGCCGCGCTCCGAAGATCCTCTCCAAGCACGAGCTCACGAACATTCTCGAGCCGCGCGCGGCGGAGATCGCAAAGCTCGTCTACCGCGATATCGAGAAGGTCGGTCTCGATAAAGAGATCCGCAGCGGCGTGGTCGTGGTCGGAGGCGGCGCCGAGATGGACGGGATGGTGGAAATGGTCGAGCAGGTGTTCGATCAGCAGGCTCGGAAAGGGATGCCGCGCGGTCTCAGCGGTCTCTCCGACACCGTGGCCGGGCCGGAGTGGGCGGCGGCGGCGGGCCTGCTGCTCTGGGGATTCCGCGATCGCGCCCGGGTGCGGAAACGCCCCCGGCGTGGGTTCGCCCGGATCGCCGAGGGGTTCAAGTCTCTTTTCACGCAGACCTAGCACTTCGAAATATTGTTTGAATGCGTAACAAAAAATGATTACTCTTCCTGGAGACGGTAAATGATCACATTCGACGAAAAACCTGGTGGCGGGTTGGCGGTGATGCTCGACGAGGAGCAACTCGGAGCCAGAATCAAAGTCATCGGCGTGGGCGGTGGTGGGGGCAATGCGGTCAACCGGATGATTCAGGCCGGCATCAAGGGCATCGAGTTCATGGTTGCGAACACCGATGTCCAGGCCATGCGAAATTCGCTTGCGCCTGTGAAGCTGCAGATCGGCGGCAAGCTCACCAAGGGCCTCGGCGCCGGCGCAAATCCCGAGATCGGCAAGCAGGCCGCGCTCGAGGACACCGATCGGATTCTCGAGGCGCTCTCGGGCGCCGACATGATCTTCATCACCACCGGCATGGGAGGCGGCACCGGCACCGGCGCGGCGCCGATCATCGCCTCGCTGGCCGCCGAGCTGGGTGCGCTCACGGTGGCGGTGGTCACAAAGCCTTTTGGCTTCGAAGGGAAGCGCCGCCGCATCCAGGCGGAGCAGGGCATCCGCTCGCTGCGGGAGACGGTCGACACCCTGATCACCATCCCGAACGAACGCCTGCTCAACTTCGTCGAGCGGGCAACATCGCTCAACGAAGCCTTTACGATCGCCGACGACATCCTTCGCCAGGCTGTGCAGGGCATTTCGGATCTCATCACTGTTCCGGGCGAGATCAACCTCGACTTCGCTGACGTGAAAACGATCATGCACGGGATGGGGATGGCGCTCATGGGCACGGGCGTCAGCTCGGGTGAGCATCGCGCCGTCGAGGCAGCGCAGCGGGCCATCTCGTCGCCCCTACTGGAAGAAGCGTCGATCGAAGGGGCGAAGGGCGTCCTGATCAACATCACAGGCGGCCCCGACATGACGCTTTTCGAAGTCCACGAGGCCGCGTCGATCATCCAGGAAGCAGCCGACGAGGAGGCGAACATCATCTTCGGCACGGTCATCGATCCACGGATGAAGGACGAGGTCAAGGTGACGGTCATCGCCACCGGCTTCGACTCCGCCACGAAGGGATTCCTGAATACGCGGGGCGAGCAACTTTCATCGGGCAATGCGCGTGCGGCGTCGGGCTCCGCGCCCGCGCCGTTCCGGCCGTTTGCGCCGAAGGAGATCGCCGCGCAGCACGAGGTGTCTCCCGAGGTCGCGGCACAGCCTCAAGTGGGCGCGGAAGGGGAGATCTACGATCCGCCCTTTTTTCGCAAGGGATTCAGCCGCCCCGACGGTTCCGGAGGATTCGGGCCGATGGCGTCGAGCGATTTCGGCAATGACCTCGATATTCCGACGGTGATCCGCAACCTGAGCGACTAAGGTTTCCCAACGCGGCGCGCCCCTCCTGCGCGCCGTACGCGATCCAGGGGAGAGGGACCCGGGATCACTGCTCCGTGACGGGGCGCGGTTCTTCCACCGCGCCCCGTGCTTTTGCGTTAGGGACAAAAAAAGGCCGCCGGTTTCCCGGCGGCCTTTCCGTTACCTGGAGTTGATCAGTTTTTCGGAAGATCGTTGTCGCGCTCCACCGCGAAGTCGAGGTAGCCCTTGCGGATACCCTGCACGAAGTAATCGAACTCGCCGTCAACGGAGCCCTTGGCGACCTTGATGACGACGCGCTCCGGGGTCTTCTCCGCGATGTAGAGCTGATTGGGTGCACCGACCGGCGTGATCTGTACGGTCATACGCTCCTTCTCGGTGATGCGGGAAAAGTAGCCCGGCAGCTCGATCACGGCTTCGCCGTCGACGGTCTTGGCCGTGCCGCGATAGTACGTGCCGGCCTCGGGGCCCTCGAGTGAGGCGTAGTAGATCGCCCTCTTCGCGTTCTGCGGGTCGGGAACGGCAAAGTTCTTCACGCCGGTAACCGTGAAGTTGCCCGAAACCGTTACGGCGCCCGTGGTTCCGTCGATCTGCATGCGATTGGTGTTGTTGGTGCCGAAGATCATTGGGACCGCGGTGGTGGTTCCGATGGCGAGGCCATTGCCGCTGAACTGAATGATCTCGTTCCAGCCGGCGATCGCCTGGCCGAAACGAGTGACCGCGCGGGTGGACGATTGCGCCGTCACCTGGATTTGTGCCGTGTCCGACTTTGCACGAAGGATTGCGGCGGCGTTCGTACCGTTGCTTGCGTTCTCGACCATCGAAACGGTCTGGCTGTCGGCGGTGTTGAGAGCGTGAAGCCTTTCCGAAGGACTGGCCGTACCGACGCCGACATTACCGCTGGCGTTGATGTCGATCGAGCTCGTCGGCGCGCCGGGACGGATGCGGAACGGCAGGCGCGAGCCGCCGGTCACGTCGCGGACGAAGAAGTTCGCTTCATTGCCGGCGATGTCCCAGGTCTGCGCAGTGAAGCCGCCGCTGTTGTTCTGCTCCAGGCGCATCGCCGGCGTGTTGCTGGTGGCGACGTGAATGTCCAGGACCGGTGTGGCGGTGCGCAGGCCGAGGCGGCCGGTGCTGTCGACGAAAACCGAGTTCGTCGGCGCGGAACCGGTGACCGTGAATGGAACCGTTGCCGCGGTGATGTCTTCGATCGAGAACTTGTTCGCCCCGCCGCTGGCGGAGTCGTTCGCGGTCAACTGCCAGTCGTGGTTCGGGAAGCCGGTCGACGTGCTGGTATCGTCGAATTTGATGCGCGTGTTGTTTTCCTTCAGGCGGATCGTGTCGAAGCCGAAGGATTCGTTGTTCACGCAATCGAGGCCGACGCACAGGCTGCCTTGAATGATCTCATCATCCGCGGTGACGACGTCGAGCGGCTTGATGACTTTGACGGAGGAGGCCACGGGCGTTTTGCCTGCTGCCGTCGGGCCACTTGCCGGCTCGTCGAGGTCCGAAGAGACGAAGGAGCCGTTGATGACACGCAGGCTGCCCGACTGAACGAGGGCCTCCGGATTGATGCCGGCAGCGTTCTGGATCCGTCCCGCGGCGTCGTCATCCCCCTCGGCGCGCGCGGCGGCGAGCTGCTTCTTCACTTCGTCAGAGATGCGCGGAACCACGCGCAACTCGTAGGTGTAGGCGCCGTCGGTGAGCCTGCCGCCGAGATCCTGCAGGCGGAACGAGGGAGCCGAGCCACGAGCGAATTCCTTGTGAAAGACGGCGCCGTTCGGTCCCACGACCGTCAGGATGACCATCTCATGGTCGATGGCCGACGTCATCCACTGGACGCTCGATGCCGAGGTAGTCAGATGGCCGACCGGCTCGGGGCCGCTCGGTTTCGCGAAGGAAAGGGTGGGAAGTAGCAGACAACCGAGAGAGAGCAGAACATACCTAGAGATAGACCGGGCTTGCATCATGTCGATTTCTCCTCCTATTGACCACGCACGTTCGCCGTGCGTGGAAGCCGATGATGGTGGACGCGTAATAGTAACTTATGGCTTCCGAGCCGATACGACTACGCAAAAATGGAAACTGCCCCAACCACGGTTAAGGAAAACTGATCTTTTTCCGCGGAATGCCTACTCCCACTCGATCGTGCTCGGAGGCTTCGACGAGATGTCGTAGACGACGCGGTTGATCCCTCGGACCTCGTTCACGATCCGGCGGCTGATCCGGTCGAGGAGATCGTGCGGCATACGGTACCAGTCGGCGGTCATGAAATCGGTCGTCGACACGGCCCGGACGGCCACGACGTTCTCGTACGTCCGCTCATCTCCCATCACTCCGACGCTCCGCACCGGCAAGAGGACGGCGAAGGCCTGCGCGATCTCGCGATAGAGTCCCGCGCGCCGGATCTCGTCGATCACGATCTCGTCGGCGTTCTGCAGGATCTCGACGCGCGCGGCGTTGACCTCGCCGAGAATGCGAACCGCCAGGCCGGGACCGGGGAAGGGATGCCGCCAGACGAACTCCTCCTCGAGACCGAGCTCGATTCCGAGCTGGCGGACCTCGTCTTTGAACAATTCGCGCACCGGCTCGATGAGCTTGAGCCCCATCTTCTCGGGCAGGCCGCCGACGTTGTGATGCGTCTTGATCACCGCCGACGGACCCTTGATGGAGACCGATTCGATCACGTCGGGATAGAGCGTGCCCTGCACCAGGAATTCGACGCCGGGGATTCGTTTCGCTTCCTCTTCGAAGATGGCCACGAATTCGTTTCCGATCTTCTTCCGCTTGGCCTCGGGGTCTTCGATGCCGGCCAGCTTGTCGTAGAAACGCTGCCGTCCGTCGACGGCGACGACGTGCATGCCCAGACCTTCGGAGAGCCGTGACATCACCTGGACCGCTTCGTTCTTCCGCAGAACGCCGTTGTCGACGAAAATGGCCGTGAGCTGATCGCCGATGGCTTCCGCGACCAGCACCGCCGCGACTGAGGAATCGACGCCGCCGCTGACCGCGGCGATCACGTTTCGATACCCGACGGTGGCCCGGATCTCCTCGACCTTTCGCTTGCGGTAATCGCCGAGGTCCCACGAAGGCGTGCAGTGGACGATGTCGAAGAGGAAGTTGCGGATGATGGTGGTTCCGGCCTCGCTGTGCGTCACTTCCGGATGGAACTGGATTCCGAAGCATTGCCGTTCGGCGCTTTCAAACGCGGCGATCGGTGCGTTCGTGGATGATGCCGTGTTTCGGAAGCCGGCCGGCTGCCGCAGGATGTTGTCGCCGTGACTTGCCCAGATGCGCTGGTGTTTGGGTGTGCCCGCGAAAAGGGGCGAATCATCGGCGCTGACGTCGATCTCGGAGCGGCCGTACTCACGCTCGGGTGACGCCTCCACCTTCCCATCGAGAAGATAGGCCGTGAGCTGCATTCCGTAGCAGATCCCGAGGATCGGCACGCCGAGCTCGAAGATTTCCCGCGAGCAGATCGGCGCGGCCTCGGCGTAGACCGACTGCGGCCCTCCGGACAGCACGATGGCCTTCGGCGCGAGCGCGCGGATCGTGTCGACGGCGGTATCGAACGGATAGACGACGGAGTAAACGCGCTGTTCCCGGATCCGGCGGGCGATGAGCTGCGTGTATTGCGATCCGAAATCGAGAACGAGGACGGTTTCAGACACTACAGAAGGTTCCGCAGTTCTTTGCCTGGCTTGAATCGAATCGTGTTCCCGGGCGGGATCTTCACTTCGACGCCGGTCTTCGGGTTCCGGCCGATCCCTTTCTTCCGCTGTTTGACCTGGAAAACGCCGAATCCGCGCAGCTCGATGCGCTGCCCGCGCGCGAGCGCATTGCGAAGTCCTTCGATCACCGTGTCGACCGCCTGGGCCGCCTTCACGCGCGAAATTTCGGACACTTCCGCGACCTTGTTGACGATGTCCGCTTTGATCATGCGCGGATTATAACCTCTTCTGAATGAGCGACTCGCAGCGACATCGGATCGATACCTGGCTGAAGCACGTCTGCCTGTTCAAACACCGCGTCGACGCCACCGAGGCCTGCCGTGGCGGACACGTCAAAGTCAACGGACAGAGCGTCAAGCCGGCCGCTCCTGTACGCGAGAACGATGTCATCGAGTTCTACGCCGGCGAGACCTTTCGCCGCGTGGTGGTCAAGTCCGTGCCGGCCACGCAGCAGTCGAAAGAACTCGCACGAACGATGTACCTTGACGAGACGCCCGTCGTCGAAAAGCCGGACCTTCCGATGTTTCGCGAGCGAGGCAGCGGCCGTCCGACGAAGCGCGAACGGCGGGATATGGAGAAGTGGCGCGGCTGATCCTGAGCGGAACGCGCCGGCACAGACAAGAGTGTCTGTGCAACATTCTGTCCGGCGAGACTCCACTCATCACGCGAATACCGAGGGCCAATGTGGCACAGACACTCTTGTCTGTGCCCAGCGGCGCAGCCGCGGGTCAGGAGAAAGACCTCGACGACGGTGTAGCGAGAAAAAACAGCGAGTCATCCGATTCCACTCGTAGTGTGAGAAATGACGATTACCGCCGCTGGCAAGAAACCCCAGAAAAACCGGAGCCCGCTTGCGCGGGCTCCGGTCGTACTGCGTTGGGGTTGTGTTCCTCAGTCGGTCGGGAGCTTCGGCTCCATGTCGGCCTTCGGCGAGGCGCCGACGGGGGCCGTGGCCAGGTCCTTGCCGGCCTTGAAACTCGCCGAGACGTCGTCGAGCGTCGTGACGAAGACGCTCATCAGCGTGCGCCAGGCGGCGGGGATCAGCGGAATCGTGGCGGCGAGAGCGATCAGGATCGGCCGCACGGCTTCGAAGACCGTGACCAGGCGCTCCGTGGCCGTGGCCGAGGTCTGAACGGCACCCTCGGACGCGAACGAAACAACGTCGAACTTCTTTACCTGCCGGTCGATGCTGTCGAACGTCAGGTGGTTGTCTTTATTGGAATGATCGAATCCAGTGCTCATGATTTTTCCTTTCGGTGCCGCCGTAAGGCGGCGTCAAGGAGGCGGGTGTGTCGCCACACCCGCCTCTGTTAGTGGTTGAAAGATGCGGACGGTGATCAGTAAACCGCCAGCGTCGAGATCCCCGCACCTCCTTTGATCAATGACAGGGGCACCTGAAGGCCGACTTCGGCCCAGGCGTCAGCCACCGTGGTTTGCACGTGCCCGCCGAAGCCGAACTTCTGGCCGGCGAGCAATACGGTGGCATTGGCGAAATCCTGAAACGTTGCCTTGGGAGACAGGCGCTCCTCCAAGACGACGTACCAGAGCCAGCCTGCCACATCCCAGCTATGACCACCCAGGCGCGTTGCCGTGAGGAAAAAGGCGTGATTCAGGATCCCCGAGTTGATGTGTACGCCGCCGTTGTCGTCGGCCGTGAAGACGTAGCCGCGCATGTGCGCGGGCTGCGGGTCGCGGCCGAGCACCGGGTCGTCATACGCCGTGCCCGGAGCCTTCATGGAGCGGAGCGCCTCGCCGTTCACCATCGAGGTGAAGAGGCCGCGGCCGATCTGCCAGTCAGACTGCATGACCGTCTGAGCCAGCCACATCTGTTTGATCATCATGCCCATGACATCCGAGATGTGCTCGTTGAGGGCACCGGTCTGATCGTGGTACTCCAGCGCGGCAGTGAGCTGCGTGACGCCGTGTGCGAACTCGTGGCCGATGATGTCTTTCGGCTCCGTGAAACGGTTGAAGAGCTTACCGTCCCCGTCGCCGAAGACCATCTGCTGGCCGTCCCACATGGCGTTGTTGAAATTGCGCTCATAGTGGATCGTTGAGACCAGACGCATACCTCGGCCGTCGATGGATTTGCGCGAGAAGATCTTGTCGAAAAAGTCATACGTGGCGCCCGCGCCCTCGAACGCCTCTCTGGCTTCGACGTCCTTGGTCGACTCCTTTCGCTCGCTCATTACGAGCTTGCCGGGAAGGGTGTGCCCATTGCGGGCGTCATAGACGTAGCGTCGCTTTTGAGGGTCTACAGACTTGGACACGGCGGAGATGAGCGTCTGCTCACGCCCGCGCGAAATGCAGGATGTGAGATGACGCGTCACCTTGATTCTCTCGCGGTCATCGTCATCGCCGTAATCGGCGATGTGCCGCTGCATGTGCAGCGGGATGACAGTGCAGGTTGCTTGGTATATGTTTCCCACGACACGGTCCTCCTTTTCTTAGCGGATTTGGGGTCAGTGTTCGGCCTCGGCCACGTTTCCAGAGACGTGGCCGGGCCGTCATCTACTTCACGTCACTGCTTGGGCTGTGGCACCGGAGTTGGCGATGGCGTTGAGGGTGTGCTCTTGACGGCCTTCTTCCGCGTTGGGGGCCGACGAAGCACGCGCTTGATGTTGCTCGCGTGCGCGGCAGCCTTCGCACCGGACGCGGAGCGCCCAAATGCCGTCGCAACGGCATAGATCTGAAGGGAATCCTGCATGGCGAGGGCCGTGAGGTAGTCGAGCGTAAACTGCAGATCCCGCTGAAGCGTAGCCACCATGTTGATGGCCGGGCCGTACGCGTTCTGGTATTGAATCGCAGCGCGCGCACGTTCAAGGTCGAACGTATTCGCCCCTTCGAGCTCGGGATTCTCCTCGACGGCGTTGATTGCCATCGTGATGGCGTCCCTGCTGAACCCGCGATATCTCCGCACAAATCGTGCGGTTTCCGGGTGTTCAGGCTGGAAGCCGGGAATCAGCTTGTTGGCGGCTGTGATCGCCGCCATGAATTGCGCCGCGCTTTCATCCAGTAGAGTCGGTGCCGACGGTGGATCGCTTGCGCCAGCGGGTTGTGAAGAACCAGGAGTAATCGGGTTAGACATGGTGTTCCTCCTATTTGTTTGAGGTGCCCGCTGCAGCTCACACGCTCCAGCGTGACGACCTTGTGGTTACCCACAATGCTTTGGCCGAGCATTGCAGGCGAAAGCGGCATCATGCGCAGGTGCCGCGGTAATCGGGCCGATTGAATACTTAGACGTATCAGCCCCCTAAATAGTTACGGCTACAGGGGGTTGGCTCGTCATAAGACACTCATAATGGCCATTAGTAATCGATGCGTTTCTTGTAGAGCCTGATCACTGCGTCGCGGAGCAGAAATCCTGCTCCCCAGAGCAGAAATCCTGCTCCCCAGAGCAGAAATCCTGCTCCCCAGAGCAGAAATCTTGCTCCCCAGAGCAGAAATCTTGCTCCGCAGAGCAGAAGTTTTGCTCCCCAGAGCAGAAACTTTGCTCCCTAGAGCAGAAATCTTGTTCCGCAGAGCAGAAACTTTGCTCCCTAGAGCAGAAATCTTGCTCCCCAGAGCAGAAATCTTGCTCCCCAGAGCAGAAACGTTGCTCCGCGGTCAGCTCTCGCCGGGCTCACGACCCCGGGCTGGGCCGCCGATGTCGCCATCGGTCTCGGCCGCCGGCGAGTCGAGCGGCGGGTTTGAGAAATGCAGCGTGACTGCATCGATCGTCAATTCGGAGATCTCGAGGGCCTTCACCAGCTTCAGGAGGACGGCGACACTGACATTCGCCCCTCCTTCCACGGCCGCGAGGTGACGCCGGCTCACGCCGGCAACT
>Ga0247680_1000094_pt1 | contig 43273 bp, 43 predicted proteins | sample CNK21_metaG_FD_182803 | JGI IMG/M metagenome (GOLD analysis project Ga0247680, IMG submission 182803) | Soil microbial communities from Purdue University Martell Research Forest, Indiana, United States - CNK21 | ecosystem: Environmental > Terrestrial > Soil > Temperate forest > Bulk soil...
CGATTGAGCCTGAAGATCGCCCACAAGTAAATCGGAAGGCACAGTGACGAATGACACGTAACTGGTGACCCGTGCAACACCGTGGTGTGCCCGAAGGTGTGGAGAAACGGTGGTTGACGCAGATGGTCGCGTCGTCAACAATGTTTGGACTATGAAGCAAAAACTTACGGACAGGCGGCTGGCAGTTTTGGGGACCGGGAAGCTCGGCGGAATTTTGCTGCGGGCGTACTTGAAGCAGGGATTGTTTTCCGCGAAGCGCGTGACGGCAACCGTGAAGCACACGGAAAAGGCCTCGGCGCTGGCGAAAGAGTTGGGAGTGGCGGCGACCACGGAAAATCGGAAAGCCGTACACGACGCGGACATCGTGCTTTTGGGAGTGAAGCCGCAAGTGGTGGGCGAAGTGTTGAAGGAAATCGCGCCGGAGCTGAGCGAAAAAACGCTGGTAATATCCGTGGTAGCTTCCGTGCCGACGAGCTACATCGAGCAGAACATTGCTGCAAATGGGGGCGGGAAGGTGCCGGTGGTGCGGGCGATGCCGAACACTTGTTCCGCGGTGGGCTGCGGGATGACGGGAATCTGCCGGGGCGCGCACGCGGGCGCAGAACATCTAGAGATGGCGCGGGCGATGTTTGACGCAGTGGGACGCACGGTTGTTGTCGATGAAAAGAATATGGATGCGGTGACGGGGCTTTCGGCGAGCGGGCCGGCGTTTGCGTACATCATTCTGGAATCGTTCGCAGAGGCCGGCGTGAAAGTCGGTTTGCCGCGCGATGTGTCGACGCTGCTGGCGGCGCAGATGATGAAGGGCGCGGCGAGCGTGGTGCTGGAGACGGGCGACCATCCGGCGCTGCTGAAAGATGCTGTCACGACACCGGCGGGGTGCACGATTGACGGAATCCTCGAGCTGGAGGAAGGCAAGTTGCGTGTCACGCTGATCAAGGCCGTGGTGAAGGCGACGCATCGCGCGGGAGAACTGCTGTTCGAAAAGTAATGACAAACGCGCCTCGGATTTCCGACTGTCTCCTTAAGCCGAACCTTCCTTCCGAATGATTCACACCCTCATAAATGCAGTGCGCGGCTTTCTCAGCGGAGATGGAGCGCTCATTCTCCCGGAGATGGAGCTGGTTCTGTTTGCGTGCGGGATCTTGCTGATCGACCGGTGGCTTGCTTCGAACGAAAAATACTGGAACGCCGCGCTTGCGCTCGCAGGGACAGCTTTTAGCGGATTCACGTTGTACGTGCAGCACGGAAAGATGGGGGCCATGCGGGAAGCGAATCCTGAGTCGCCTGGACTTTTGGGGTTTCACCAGAGTGTGCTGGTCGATCCATTCTTTCTTTACTTCGCTGCGTTATTTCTCGCTATCACCGCGCTGGTCATATTGCTTTCGGTGCGCTATCTGGAAATCACGGGGGCAAAGCGCGGAGCCTATTACGCGCTGCTTCTGTTCGGATGCGTGGGAATGATGCTCATGGTTTCCGGAGTCGATCTGATTGTCGTAATGCTTGGTCTGGAGGCCATGGGGCTGAGCTGTTACGCGCTCACCAGATTTTCGACCGACGAGCAGCGCGCGAAAGCTGCGGCGCGGGAATACGCTCCGCTGTGGGTGTGCAGCTCGGCGGCACTGACGTTCGGTTTTGCGATTCTCTGCGGAGTGTTTCGAACGACGAATCTCGGGCGGATGGGTGCGGTCCTCGAGGTGCGTCTGGAGAATAACGTACCTTTTGGCGGGCTTACGGCCTGGCCGGCTGTGCTGGCGCTTGTTTTCGTCATTATCGGCGTGTTCTTTCTGATTGATGCCGGGCTTTTTCAATGGTTCGCGCCGGGCAATATCGAATCCGCTCCAACACCCCTCGCCGCATTCTTGAACACGACTGCGAAGCTGGCGGGTTTCGCACTGCTGCTCCGATGTTTTTCATTTCTGTTTGTGTTCGCCCATCAGAAATGGATCCACGTGTGGGGCGGGGTGGCGATTATGTCGCTTCTTTGGGGCAATATCGCGGCAATGCGGCAGAAAAAGGTGAAGCGGCTGCTTGCGTACGGATCCGTTGCGCACACTGGATTTATTTTGCTCGGGCTGGTGGCGGGGAACGCGCCCGGATTCAGCGGCATGATGTACTACTTGGCCGTTTATATTTTCATAAGCGCCGGGGCATTTGGAATTCTGATATTGCTGGAGCAGTGTGGGCGGGCCGCAACAGAGCTTTCCGATCTAAATGGTTTGTACCGGCAGAGCCCCGCTGCAGCAGTTCTTTTGCTGGTTTTTATGATGGCGCTCGCGGGACTACCGTTCACTGCGGGGTTTATGGCCAAGTATTACATCGTAAAAGCTTTGATCCGCGCGCCGCATCCCGAGCTTGCGGCATTTGCGGTCGTCAACGCGCTGCTGGGCGTGTACTACTACGGGGGGATCGCGGCGCATGCCTGGAAAAAGCCAGCGGCCGAGGCGACCCAGCTCGGGGCGCCAGCCCTGACGATCAGCAGCGCCCAAACGGTGGCGCTAACCGTGGCCGCATTTGTGTCGATTGCGGCGGGGTTGTATCCTGAGCCATTCCTGCGCATAGCGCGCTACGCCTTTGGACAATAATTCAAAGCAGACGGACACGCCACCCTCTTCCGCGGGAAAGGGGAAGGGCTTCAGCACGCAATTTGGGCTGGCGATGGAGCTGCCATTCGTTCTGTTTGGGGCGATTGCTCTGGGCGGATTGGTGGGATATTTTCTTGACCACTGGCTGCATACCAAATTCATCTTCCTGTTTATTTTCGGCGGCCTGGGGTTTTTCGCGGGGTTGCGCGACATTTTGCGGCGAATGCCTGTCAACGGCGATGGAAAGGGCTGAACATTCCTCAGCCGAGGCAAACACCGCAGCGAGCAGCGCGGCACAGCTGGCGGCTTACGCGCGCGCAGAGCGGCGGATCGCCTGGCTGACACTGATTTTGGGAGGAACTGCCGCTATTGTGGTGGCATTTCTAGGACACCGGCCCTGGGCGGAGGGCCTGGCAATCGGGACGGCGCTAGCGTGGCTGAATTTCCGCTGGCTGAAGCGTGGTTTGGACGCGCTGGTGGTGGCAGCCACGGCTCAGGAAGGCGTGCCAAAGCCGCGGATTCCGGTGGGGACGTGGTTCCGGTTGACGTTCCGCTACGGCTTGATAGCCTTCTGCGTGTATGTTATTTTTGAGTATCTGAAAGTTCCCCTTGCGAGCATGGTAGTGGGCTTGTGTGCTTTAGGAGCCGCGACAATCGTGACGAGTGTGTATGAAATCCTGCGTCCTGTGGAATAGGGAATGGAACAACACGTAAGCTGGCTTACACAGTTTGTAAATCACTACCTGGGCTCGCTGGCTCTGACGCTGCTTTCGGCGCTGCACATCTCGCCGAGCCATCCGGAAACGCCCATCCCCGAGCATGTGGTGATGGCGCTGATGGTGTTGGTTGTGGGCACGGTGCTGGCGCTTTTGTTGAGGTCGCGCTTGTCCGTCGAGCGGCCGGGAGCCTCGCAGCAGATCGCGGAATTGCTGCTTACAAACCCGATGGGTTTTGGGATCAACGACGTCCTGTCGGAAAACGCGGGGCATGACTGGCAGCGATACGTTCCGATGGTCGGCTCCGTCGCGTTATTCGTTCTACTATCCAATTTGTTCGGCGCCTTTCCGCTCTTCACGTCGCCAACCGCTGTTTATTCCGTACCGCTGGCCTGCGCGATATTCGCGTTCATTTACTTCAACTGGCAGGGGATTCGGCACCACGGCCCGCTGGGGTACGTGAAAACCTTTACTGGCGGCGTGCATTGGTCGCTCTGGCCCCTCATCTTTCCCGTCGAGCTCCTGAGCACAGGCGCGCGGCTACTGTCTCTCTCCGTCCGTTTGTGGGCCAACATTTTTGCGAGCGATCTTATCTATGGATTGTTCCTTGGCCTGTTCACGGGGCCGGTCGCCTGGGGCTGGACGAAGTCGCCGGTGGTTGGCGTTGTATTGGGCGTGCTTCCGGCGTTGGTGCCAATCGCTTTTCTGCTTCTGCACGTTTTCGTTTCGGTGGTGCAGACCTATGTGTTCACGATTCTGCCCGCGGTCTACATCGGCTTAGCGACGGCGGACGAACATTAAAACGTTTTGTTGAGCCGCTCCAGTGTGAGCCCGGCTGCACGGTGTCCGGGAACCACCTCCTGGCGGTAAATTCAAGAGGAGGAAGTTATGAAGAAAGCAGCAGTGGTAATGCTTGCGCTGGTGGCTGTGCTGATGGTTGCGCCGGCGGCGTTCGCACAAGCAGCACCAGAAGCGGCCAAGCCACCGGTAAACATGACCACGCTTGTGATCGCGATTGGATTCGGCGTGGCAGTCGCGGCGTTCGGCGGAGGTTTGGGACAGGGCCGGATCGCGGCGGCGGCCTGCGAAGGCATCGCGCGGAACCCGGGAGCGGCCGGCGGTGTTCGAGCGGCCATGATTCTGGGCCTCGTGTTCGTCGAGACGCTGACCCTATTCACGTTTGCGCTGGGATTTCTCCTCTACTTGAAGATGTAATCGAGATACTCTCGAAAATGTGAAAGCCCGGAGGCGAGAGCTTCCGGGCCTTCTTTTTGCCCCTACCTCCCCCACCCCCTTTTTTCGTAAGTGCTGATTCTAAAGAGCTTAACGATTTCAGTAAGTCCTTTAAAATGAACACTTGTGGAGATTTCCTGGAAGTGTTCATTTTAATGGGGTTGCGAGGCCAGAAAAGCCGGTAAAACACGGTGTTTCTCGATCGATTCATTCTAAAAGACTTAGCTGAACGACAGGCAGGGCGCCCAAAAATGAAAAAAGCGGCAGGGGGTCTGCCGCGCAACATACGCAAAACTATACGTCACTAAGAATACCACAAAATGAAAAAAAAGCAAGGGAAATCGTCCAGTGGACGTGGGCCAGCTGTCGGGTTAGCGTTAATCGGGATTTGACGGGCTTTACTCGAATTTTTTCAAGGTAAACGGCAAACCTAAAAGTTAGTTGGAATATACTGTCCCCGATGTTGGAGGTTGATATGCACGTCCGCCGGTTTGTTCTCACCCTCAGCATGCTGCAGTTTACGTTTGTGTTTGCGACAAATGCTCAGACTAAGTCGCAGTCTGGCGTCGTCCGCGTCCCAGACGGAGGTACAAGCGGTCGCATGGAGAGCATATTCATCCCGCCTAAGGCGGGCGCTCCTTTCAGCCTCACACTGGTCACTGAGTGGTCGCGCTCCCTTGGCAATGGCGGCACCTTTACTCTCACAAATCAGCGGCGGATTGTGCGCGACAGCCGGGGACGGATCTACCAGGAGCGCTGGATTCTTGTGCCCAAGGGCGGCGATGTCAAATCCCATATGGACGTTTTCCAGATCACGGACCCTGAGCAACACACCTGGTACAACTGCGGGACGGCAACCAAGGTCTGCGAACTGCTCAAATACCATCTCACCACCGAGGACAACTTCCAGCCAGCGATCGGGACTTCAGGTCCGCTACCAAACGGCAAAGGATCTCGCCAGCACGAGGATCTTGGTATGAGCAGCACTGATGGCGTGGATACACACGGCTACCGCGAGACGGTGACCATCAATCCCGACGTCATGGGCAATGACAAGCCTATGGTAACGACGCGGGAATTCTGGTATTCGCCAGAGCTAGCCATCAATGTAATCTCGATCGTTGATTCTCCTCAAAGCGGAAAGCAGATCTTCATAGCGAAGGATCTGGCGACCTCAGAGCCTGAGCCTAGCCTCTTCGTTGTTCCGGATGAGTACAAAATCGTTGACCGGCGGGATGAGTAAGACTTTGTGGAATAGTGCGCTGGGTGCCAAATTCACGGTCATGCTCTCTCCGCAGTTTGCTCCGTCAACCCCTGATTCCTTAGCTTACCGGTAACTTAGGTACTTAGGGTCTAGGTGAATAGATCGGGGCCGGGGTGCCAGGCACCGTCGGCGGTTCCATAAGGGCTGGCGACCACGACGGAGTAGCCGTCTAGATCGCGCATCCAGCACTCCCAGTGATTGGGCCCACCGTCGCCGTCGGGGGGATTGCGATAGCGGGGCAACAGGATCTCGACGCCCATTTCGGCGGCCCGCTGCATGACCGCGTCGAAGTCATCCACCTCGAACCAGAGCAGCACACCATTCCCGTAGGGTCTGCCGGCGCGATTGCCGATGAGGCCGTGATGATGTTCGACGTCAAAGCTGTGCAATTGCAGGACGAGCCGGCCATCCTTCACCCGTTGCTCATAGTGCCCGCCGCCATGAGCTTCGCGGCAGCCCAGCAGGCGCTGGTACCACCGGCTGCTGGCTTCGAGATCCGTTACACAGATGAGAGGCTGGGCGCGCATGGGCCCGGCCCGAACAGAACTCCTGCTTTGGCGAGCGGAGACAAAGAAATTTCAGAAACAGCAGACTAACGGTTGAGGAGATTGGCTTGGAGGAGGAAGTTCAGCATTCGGCTGGGGAAGAGTCCGAAGTAGACGGCACCGATAGCGGTGATGGTCAAAACCACGTTGACCGACAAGGGGAAGCGAGAGGGAGCAGAGGCGGCAATTTCCGCGCTGGGCTCACGCATGTACATGACGACGATAACGCGGATGTAGTAGTAGGCACCAATAATGCTGTTGATGGCCATGAGTACGGCGAGCCAGATCAAATGAGAATCCACGGCGGCCTTGAAAATGTAAAATTTTCCGAGGAAGCCGGCTGTGACCGGCAGGCCTAGAAGGGAAAGCAAGAAAAGCGAGAGGATGGCCGCCACCCAGGGCTGGCGCTCGCCGAGCCCAGCGAAGTCGTCGAGCTGTAGGTGCTTTTCACCGGCGCCGCCGAACTGCGAAACGATGGTGAACGCGCCGACTTTCACGAGCGCGTAGGTCAACAGATAGAAAAGAATTGCCGCGTAAGCAGGGCTCGCTCCGATTTCCGTGTCTTTGAGGCTCGTTACCGCGGCGAACGCGACGAGGATGTACCCCGCGTGCGCGATCGAACTGTAGGCCAGGAGGCGCTTGACGTTGGTCTGCAGCAGCGCGCCAAGATTTCCCGCGAACATCGTCAAGACGGCGAGAATCCAAAACGCATAGAACCAGAATTGCGTGGCCGCTGGCACGTCGGCAAAGATGCGCAGCAACAGCGCGAACGCCGCGGCCTTCGGTCCCGCGGAAAAGAGCGCCGTGACTGGCGTCGGAGCACCTTCATACACGTCCGGGGTCCAGATCTGAAAGGGCGCAGCGGCGACCTTGAAGCCGAGACCAATGAGGATCAGTGCAAGGCCGAGCTTCAGAAGCGTGCTCGTGGGATCAGCGGCATCCATTTTCAAGAGATTCGTCGTGCCAGTGACGCCGTAAACCAGCGCGATGCCGTATAGAAAAAAGGCCGTGGCAAACGAGCCAAGGAGAAAATACTTCATCGAGGATTCGCCGGACTTCAGTGTGTCGCGGCGATAGCCCGCGAGGATGTAGCTGGAGATAGAGCTCAGCTCGAGACCGATAAATGCCGTGAGCAATTCTTGGGCGGAGGCGAGCACGCCCATTCCGGCGGTGGCGAAGAGCACGAGGGCATAAAACTCCGCGTCAGCCAGGCGTTCACGCTCCAGATAAGGAGCCGCGGTAAGAATGACGAGTACGGCGACCAGTCCAACGAGATGACTGAAGAAGATGCTGAACGGATCGGCGGCGACAAGGCCGGAAAAGGCGGGGCCGGGATTATGCACCGCATAAAAGTTGCCGACGATTCCGCCAAGCGCTCCGATAACGGCAACAGTGGTTAAAACTTGCCGGCTTTTGACGAGCGGCTGAAGAAGCATCAGAAGCGCGCCAAAGCCGCACCAAATCAGTTCCGGCAATACGCGAAGCACATCTGAAGTATTGGGGAACATTTAGCGGGTTCCGAGCCTTTCGAGTGAGTTCTGTTTTTGCGTAAAGCTCGCAGTGCCACTCGGTAGCTTTCCTGGTTGGGGAGCGGGCTTCACCGGCACTTGCGCGTCATAGGCGCGTGGCGGGCGGGCCATCTGGTCGAGGACGGACTGGCTCGCCGCCGCCGTACGCCCGGTGATGAAGACTGAACCGATGCCCATCCACAGCGTGATCACGACCATGGTGGCGAGAATCACGCGCTCGCGCGCGGAAACGTCCGGCAGCGTCTTGTTTTTTTCGACGGTAATTTCGCCGAAGAACACGCGCTGGTAGGACCAAAGCAAGTAGCAAGCTGAGAGAATGACGCCGATCGCGGCCCAGGCGGCCCAGTTCCAATGCACCTGATACGTGCCAAGCAAGATCAGAAATTCGCCGACGAAACCATTAAGCATGGGCAAGCCCAGCGAAGAGAGCGCCACAAACAGGAAAAACGCAGCCAGTCGAGGCATGGGCGTGGCCAAACCGCCGAACTGGGACATCTCGAATGTATGGCGGCGGTCGTAGAGCATGCCGACGAGCAAGAAGAGCCCGCCGGTGGAGATGCCGTGGGCGAGCATCTGAAAAACCGCGCCCTGCATGGAAACAAGGTGAAAAGCAAAGATGCCGAGCACGACAAAACCGAGGTGGCTAACGCTCGAGTACGCAACGAGTTTTTTCAGATTAGGCTGGACGAGGGCAACAAGCGCGCCATAGATGATGCCTATGATTGCCAGCACCGCGATGGCGGGCGCAAAACGACGAGAGGCGTCAGGGAAGAGGGGCAAGCAGAAGCGGATCATGCCGTAGGTGCCCATTTTGAGGAGCACGCCTGCAAGCATCACGGAGCCGGCTGTGGGAGCTTCCACGTGTGCGTCGGGCAGCCATGTGTGAAACGGGAAGAGCGGCACTTTAATGGCGAAAGCCACAAAGAAGGCGAGGAAGAGAAGCGTTTCTGTGCCGCGAGGAAGAGCCAGAGCGCCGGTTTGGAGCGCGTTCTGAATCGTTGGCAAGTCGAATGTTCCTGTGGCGTTGTAGAGCCACAGGATGCCGACGAGCATGAGAATGGAGCCGGCCATTGTGTAAAGCACGAATTTAATGGCGGCGTAAATGCGCCGCTCGTGACCCCAAATGCCGATGAGGAAGTACATGGGAATGAGCATCACTTCCCAGAAAAGGAAGAAGAGGAAGAGATCGAGCGAGAGGAAGACGCCGACGACCCCGACTTCCAATAGCAAGATCATGATGAAAAATTCTTTGACGCGCTTTTCGATGCTCTTCCACGAGCAGAGAATGGAGACGACGGTCAGAAACGTCGTCAAGATGACGAGAAAAAGGCTGATGCCGTCGGCGCCGAGATGATAGTTGATGAAAGTTTGCGATGCGGAGCCGTGCGGCCCGAGACTAATCCACTTATGAAATTCTTCCAGCCGGTAGCCCGCGCTGCCCAGCGGGACGCCGCGGAGGAGCCACCAGAGCGACAGTATAAACTCGGCGAGCGAGACGGCGAACGCAAGACGGCGAATCCATTCGTGATCATCGCTGCGAAGGCACAGCAATGCAAGAGCGCCCAGCGCGGGCAGGAAGATCAGAATCGAGAGCAGCGGTCCGGCAGGCATCAGCGCCCCATCCCAGAGACTGGCGCCGCGGCGGGCCAGAAGAATATAACGGCGATAACGACCAGCGCCCCAATGACGACCCAAACGGCATAGCTGCGCGTATTGCCGGACTGCGTATGGCGAACGGTGTCGCCGAGGGAAGTAGCGCTGCTCGCGATGCCGTTGACGGTGCCATCGATCCCGGCCACGTCGACGAATTTCCAGAGCACGTTCGTCGAAACCCACATCAGCGGCTTGACGACTGTGGCGGCGTAGAATTCATCGACGTAGTATTTGTTCAGCAACGTGGTGTAGATGCCGCGCATGGACTTGGCGAGCGCTTCGGGCTTACCGGGCCGGCGAATATACAGCCAGAAGGCGATACCGAACCCAATCAGAGCCGTGACGACCGCGACGAGAGCCAGGGTCAACTCCAAAGAATGGGCCGCGGCTTCCGTCGCCGCTGATTCGGCGCCGCCGCCGAAGACCGGCCCGAGGAAATTCGTGAAGTAATCCGGACCTCCCCAGAATGTGGGCGCGGCAAACCATCCACCAACAATGGAAAGCACGGCGAGAATTACGAGCGGACCGAGCATGCTCCACGGGGACTCGTGCACGTGAATGTGGTGCTCGTCGTAGCGCTGCTTGCCAAAAAAAGTCAAGAACACCAGGCGGAACATATAGAAAGATGTCAGTAGGGCTGTCAGTAAGCCGATGCCATAGAGGATGCGCCCGGTATTGGGGCCACCGTTTTCGCTTTGGAAGGCGCTGAACAGGATGGAGTCCTTGCTGAAGAATCCCGCGAGCGGAGGAAAGCCCGCGATGGCTAGCGTTGCCGTCAGCATCGTGGCGTAGGTCCACTTGATTTTCTTGCTGAGGCCGCCCATATGGCGCATGTCCTGCTCGCCGCCCATCGCGTGGATCACGCTGCCCGCGGCGAGGAAGAGGAGCGCCTTGAAGAATGCGTGCGTCATCAAATGGAAAATGCCCGCGGAGAAAGCGCCCACGCCGCAAGCCAGGAACATGTAGCCGAGTTGGCTGACGGTGGAATATGCGAGAACTTTTTTGATGTCGGTTTGGACGAGGCCGATGGTCGCGGCGAAGATCGCGGTGGCGCAGCCGACGACGGCGACCACGAGCATGGCCGTCGGGGCATGCGTAAAGAGAACGTGCGAGCGAGCCACGACGTAAACGCCGGCGGTCACCATCGTTGCAGCATGGATCAAGGCGCTAACGGGAGTGGGGCCTTCCATGGCGTCCGGCAGCCAGACGTACAGGGGAAGCTGCGCCGATTTGCCCGTGGCGCCCATAAAGAGCAGGAGGCACGCGACGGTTAAGGTCCCGAATTGTCCCATCGCATCCGCCTGCAACGGGCCGGCCTTCGAAAAGACAGTTACGAAATCCAGCGTTCCGAACGTGCGGAAGAGCAGAAACATCCCGAGCATAAATCCGAAGTCGCCGATGCGATTGACGATGAACGCTTTTTTGCCCGCGTCGGCGGCCGACTTTTTCAGAAAATAGAACCCGATGAGCAGGTAGCTGCAAAGGCCGACGCCTTCCCACCCCACGAAAAGCAACACGTAATTCGCCGCCATCACCAGGATGAGCATGAAGAACATGAAGAGATTGAGGTAGGAGAAGAAACGGTAGTAGCCGCCTTCGTGCGCCATGTAACCGGTGGAGTAGATGTGGATCAGGAAGCCCACGCCGGTGACGACCATCAGCATGACCACGGTGAGCTGATCGATTTGCAGAGCAAAGTCCGCGCGGAAGGCTCCTGCGGCAATCCACGTGAAGTACTTCTGCACCCAGGGAATCTGTTCGGGCGGCAAGTGCACGAATTCACGTACGGCTTCAACCGCAAAGAGGAAGGAGAGGCCCGTTGCGCCGAGAGCAACGCTATTGACGATTTTATTCGGCCACTTGCCGCCCAGCAGGCCGTTGACGGCCGAGCCGAGCAGCGGCAGCAGCGGAATTATCCACAGATGGTCGAGTATGGGCATTAGAGTTTGAGCAAATCCACGCGCTCGACGTTCAAGGATTGCCGGTTGCGCGCCGTAAGAATAATGATTCCCAGCCCGACAGCCGCCTCCGCCGCTGCTACCACGATCACGAACAAAACGAAAACCTGGCCGTCCGATTGATGCCGCGCTTGGCTGAACGCCACGAACGCCAGGTTGACGGCGTTCAGCATCAACTCGATGGACATGAAAATTGTGATGACGTTGCGCCTGAATACAAAAGCGACGACACCCAGGCCGAACAGGATGGCGCTGAGAATCAGGTAGTAACTCGTCGCGACCATCTTCAGCTTTTCTCCCGCTGCGCCAGAACGATCGCGCCGAGGATCGCCACGAGAATGAGGAACGAAGTCAGTTCGAACGGATAAACAAATTCCCGAAAGAGCATGGTCGAAATTTCTTTGGTATTGGCCAGCGTGCCGGACTGCAAACCTGCTTGCGCGCTTTCGTTTGAGCGGGCGATCGCCGCGGCTAGAAAGCCGAGGAGCGCAACCGCCAGCGGGATGCCCGCGACGCCCGCAAGTTTCGAGACATTGGTGCGCTCTTCCACCCCGGCATTCAAAAGCATGATGACGAACACGAAAAGCACCATGATCGCTCCGCCATAGACGATGATCTGAACCGCGGCGACGAATTCCGCGCCCATCAGGAGGTAAAGTCCCGCAAGAGCGATCATCACTACGATGAGAGAAAGCGCGCTGTGAATCGGATGGCGCTGAAGGATGAGGCTCAGCGCGCCGAGCACCGCAAGCGCCGCGAGTACAAAGAAAATGGCAAGCTGCGGCGTCACTTCGCACCCCGCATGAGCATGACGAAAGCGGTGATTACAACGTTGGCGATCGAAACCGGAAGGAGTAATTTCCAGCCAAAGGCCATGAGCTGGTCGTACCGGAATCGCGGAAGCGTCCCACGCATCCAGACGTACACAAAAAGGAAGACAAATATTTTCGCCAGCAGCCAGAACGGTCCTTGAATGAATTCGTTCACAGGGGGGAAGGCAATGAGCACGGCGCCGATGACTGCGATGGCGGTGCCGACGCCGGGAAGTATGATCTTGCCAAAAATTGTTTCGTAGCGGATGCCGTCCCAAATGACCCACAACCCAAACGGAATCAAAATCACCGACGGCAGATAGTGTGCGAACGTCCAGCTAGCTGGGAAGGGAGAGAGCCATCCGCCGAAAAACATGATCGTGCAAAGGCACGAGACAGTGATCATGCTGGTGTACTCAGCGATAAAAAACATGGCGAACTTGAAGCTCGCATATTCCGTGTGGAAACCGGCAACGAGTTCGGATTCCGCCTCGGGAAGATCAAACGGGACGCGATTGGTTTCCGCGACTGCCGCCACAAAAAAGCAGAAAAATCCCAAAATTTGCGGCCAAATATTCCATCCCAAGATGCCCCACTCAGGATGGTGTGCCTGCGCGTTGATGATATCGCGCAGATTGAAGCTGCCCGCGAGCAGGAGCACGCCAACGACAGACATGGTCAGCGCGAGTTCGTAGCTGACCATCTGCGCCGAGCTGCGAAGGCCGCCGAGCAGCGGATATTTGCTGTTGGAAGACCAGCCAGCAAGTGCGACACCGTAAACGCTCAGAGCCGTGATGGCAAAAAGCGCGAGGATGCCGATATTCAGATCAGCGATGCCGAGAGTGATGTCGTGTCCGAAGAGGTGCAGTGGCTGTGGGCCGAAGGGAATGATGGCTATCGATGTAAGCGCGAGCGCCAGCGCCATCAGCGGTGCCAGAAAATATGTGAATTTGTCTACACCCGCCGGCGTCGGATCTTCTTTTAATAGAAATTTTGCGCCGTCAGCCAAAGGCTGCAGCAGGCCGTGCGGCCCGACGCGATGCGGTCCCCAACGCGATTGCATATGCGCCACAACTTTGCGTTCGAACCAGGTGAGATAGGCATTGACGGTCAGAACGATAAATAGCAAAAGCGCAATCTTGACGAGAATGATGATCAGGTTGACGTTGGCGGATAAGAAGGCGCTCACGGCTTGGCTTCCGCCTCCGGCAGGGATTCCATCATGGTGCAGAAGCGGCCAAGCGTGCCGCTGGTGAAGAGCGTGTCGTGCGCGGAGCGAATCAGACCAGTCGGAACGTCATAAGGCGCGTGGCCGTTCTTCGCGACATGCACGCGCGTGGCTTCCGCGCCGCCGGTCAGCAATCCCGCGGGCAGCACGTCATAACCCGGAACCGCCTTGCGAATTTCCTCGAAGACCGCAGCCGGCGACTTGTAGTGGAACGCTTTGCCCAAGCCCAGTTTTTCCAACTGGTGCGACAAAATGCGCAACAGGTCAAAGTCAGTGCGTGGGCCCATCACTTCGGCAGCTTTGTGCAGAAGTTGAATTTCGCCGGAAGTATTCGTAACGCTGCCCTCTTTTTCGTAAGCCGAGGCGGCGGGGAAAACAATGTCAGCAACTTTCGCGGTGTCCGTCAAAAACATTTCGTGAACGATCAGCAATTCAAGTTTGCCGCGTCCAAAACCAAGCGTGCCAAAGTGCGCCAGCGGATTCGCGCCCATGACATAGAGCGCTTTGAGTTTTCCAGTTTGTGCCGCTTCCACCATGGCCGGTGTGGTCTGCCCCGGCTTCGCAGGAAGAACAGCGTCCCACAACCGTTCAAGTGCCTCGCGCGCTGCGGAATCGTCGACGTGCGCGTAACCCGGTAGCCGGTCCGGCAGCAGCCCCATGTCGGCGGCTCCGCGCGAATTCGCGTAGTCGCCCAGGGCCATATAGCGAACTTTGCCGTGCAGTTTTGACCCGAACGCAACGAGTTGCGCAATCGCCGCGCCCGTCACTTCCGCGCCGAAGACAATGGCCACGTCGGGCTCGGCATCGAGGGCCGCCTTCAATTGAACGAGTTGCTCAACCAGATTGCTTGGGAGTTGCCCCTCTTCGTGCGCCATCCAGCGGATGGCGGCCGCTTCCTGGCCCGCGGCGAGCTTGACGAATTGCGCTGCCTTGCGCTTCAGCTTAATCTCATGGGCATTCAGAATGAAAAGCTTCGCGGCAATGTGGCGAATTCCTTTGCGAATCTGCCAGGCGGCTAAGGGATTCTGATCTGTCGGATCGTTGCCAACCAAAAGCACGGCTTTTGCTTCTGCGAGCTGCTGCATCGTTAGCAGGGAATCCCCGGCACGGTCGCCCAGCGCCGTCATGAGGCCGGTGTAGTCCGCGGTGCGGTGATGGTCAATGTCGTTGGTGCCAAACGTGGCGCGAGCCAGCCGCTGAAAAAGATAGTTCTCTTCGTTCGAGGTACGGTTCGAGCCGATAAAGCCGATGGAATCCTTGCCGCCGGCATCGTGAATCTTTTTCAATCTCGTGGCGGCGGTCTGCGCAGCTTCTTCCCATGAGACGGGATAGAGCTTGTCGCCCTTGCGCAACATGGGCTGGCGCAGACGCTCCGGGTGTTTGGTGAAATCAAAGCCGAAGCGGCCTTTGACGCATAGAAAATCCTCGTTGATTCCCGAGAGATCGCGGTTATTCGCCCGCATGATTTCGTGATTCCGCACGCTCAGCGTCGTTTTGCATCCGTTCGAACAGTGCGTGCAAACGGTCGAGACGTAGGTCATCTCCCACGGCCGCGTCTTGTAGCGGTACGTGCCGCTCGTCAATGCGCCGACCGGGCAGATGTCAATGCACATGCCGCACTCTTCGCACTCGAGATGATCTTCGCGGTTCGGAATAATGATGCTGTTCGCACCGCGCATCCCCACGCCGAGCGCTTTCACGTCCATCCCTTCGTCGCACACGCGCACGCAACGGAAGCAAAGAATGCAGCGCGGGGCGTCGTAATAAACGAGCTCCGACCATTTTTCTTCCGGGCGATGAATCTTTTCTTCGACGAACCGGCTGGTATCCGCGCCGTAGCGGAACACCATGTCTTGCAGCTCGCACTCGCCGCCTTTGTCACACACCGGGCAATCGAGCGGATGATTCGTCAGCAAGAACTCAAGCATCGCCTTGCGCGCGGCGCGAACTTGGTCTGTGTTCGTTCGAACGACCATGCCTTCGGTAGCTACCAGCGTGCATGCCGTCTGCAGCTTCGGCATTTTTTCCACTTCTACGAGGCACATGCGGCAGGCGGCTTGCAACGAAAGTCCGGGGTAATAGCAGAAGGAAGGCACTTCCGTTGCTATTCGGCGCGTCGCTTCGATCACCAGCGTGCCCTGCGGCACCTGCACATCGCGGTCGTTAATCTTCAGCGTAACCAGCTTCGTCTCTGCCATGGATTCCTAACGCGAGCCTACGAGCGCTTCCGCGGATTTGTATGCGCATCTTCCATTCAAGTGATCTTCAAATTCGTTGCGCCACTTCTGCACGATGCTGATCGTCGGGAGCGCGGCGGCATCGCCGAGCGGGCAGAACGTCCGGCCCAGCATGTTTTTCGCCAGCTCACCTGTGAGGTCAATATCTTCAGGACGGCCGAAGCCCGCGTGGAACCGATCCAGCATCTTCTTAAGCCAGGACGTGCCTTCACGGCACGGTATGCACCAGCCGCAGGACTCGTGCGCGTAAAAGTGCATGATGCGCCGCGCCATGTCCACCATGCAGGTCGTTTCATCCATCACCACCATACCCCCGGAGCCAAGCATCGAGCCGGCTTTGGCCACGGAATCGTAGTCCATCGCGATGTCGACTTCGTCGGCGCTCATAATGGGGCACGAACTTCCGCCAGGGATCACGGCCTTCAACTTTTTTCCGCCAGGAATCCCGCCGGCCATTTCGTAGATGAACTTCTTCATGTTCATCCCCAGAGGAATTTCGTAAATCCCCGGCTTCGAGATGTGGCCGGAGACGCAGAGCAGACGCGTGCCGCCATTCTTTGGAGTGCCGCGCTTGGCGTAGGCCTCGCCGCCTTCCAAAATGATGGCCGGCACGGAACTAAGCGTTTCGACATTGTTGATAATCGTTGGGCAGCCGTACAAGCCGACCACAGCAGGGAAGGGCGGCTTGATGCGCGGATAACCCCGCTTGCCTTCGAGAGATTCCATCAATGCGGATTCTTCGCCGCATTCGTAAGCGCCCGCGCCGGTGTGGGTGAGCAAGTCGAAATCGAAGCCGGAACCGAGAATGTCCTTGCCCAGGTAGCCATTCGCGTACGCTTCATCCACCGCCGTTTGCACGATATCCAGGACGTAGCGATATTCGCCACGAACGTAAATAAATCCTCTATGCGCCCCAAAGGCGCGCCCCGCGATGATCATGCCCTCAATCATCTGATGGGGATCCATCTCCATCAGCGGACGATCCTTGCACGTGCCGGGTTCCGATTCGTCGGCGTTGCAAATCAAATATTTCGGTTTCGGGGAATCCTTGGGCACGAACGACCACTTCATTCCCGTCGGAAACCCCGCACCGCCGCGCCCTCGTAGGCTGGATTTTTTCACTTCGTCGATGATGGATTCCGGCGTCATCTCCCGCAGCGCTTTTTCGAGCGCTTTATACCCGTCGTGCTTCAAATAAACATCGATCTTCTGCGAATCCTTAACCCCAAAGAGCTTGCTGATGAGCGGCGTCTCTCCAGGCTCCCGCGCGTGAACCGCTCCTGCGGTGACCGGTTCCGGTGGTGGCACTTTCCCGGCATCCAGTTGCTCGATGATTCGGTCAAACTTCAGCAGCGTCAGATTTTCATGAAAGTCATAATTCACTTGCATGGCAGGCGCGCCGGTGCAGGCGCCGATGCACTCGACTTCTTCGAGGGAAAAGATGCCATCCTCGGTCACTTCTTTGTGGCCGATTACGAGGCGCTTTTTCGCACGTTCCAGGATTTCCTTGCCGCCGCGCAGCATGCACGCCACGTTCGTGCACACCTGAACGTGATATTTTCCCATCGGTTTGCGATGCAGCATCGAGTAATACTCGAGCGTTTCCTCGACTTGAACGTGGTTCAGATCCAGCCGACGCCCGATCTCCGCAATCATTTCGTCGCTCACGCACCCATACTCGTCCTGCGCGTACATCATCATGGGAATCAGCGCGCTGCGCTTGAACGGATACGCCGTCTGCAACTTCTCGAATTTCGCCGCGAGTTGTGGACTCAGTTCCATTCCGTTGTCAGCTTCCCTCTGGCTCTTCCGCTTTCTAGTTGTTTCTTTTCTTGATTACTTCATTACGTCCTTGTTTTTTCTTTCGTCTTACCTGTCCACATCTCCCAGCACAATATCAATCGTCCCGATGCACGCCACCACGTCGGATATCAACTGGCCGGAGATCAGCTTCGGCAACGCCTGCAGATTAATATAGGAAGGCGAGCGAAAATGCACGCGCAGCGGTTTCGGCGAGCCGTCGCTGGCCACGAAGCAGCCCAATTCGCCGCGCGGCGATTCGACCGTCACGAATGCCTCGCCCGGAGCCGGCGAAAATCCTTCCGTGAAAATCTTGAAGTGGTAGATCAGCGCTTCCATCTCCGTCTTCATTTTCTCGCGGGCCGGCGGCACGATTCCCGGCGCTTCCGTGCGGATCGGGCCGTCGTTGGTTATCTTGGCCATCGCCTGCCGGACGATCTTCAAGCTTTCGCGCATCTCGGCCACGCGAACCATGTACCGCCCGAAGCAGTCGGAATCCGTCCGCGTGGGCACGTCAAATTCGAATTCTTCATAACTTGAATAGGGAAACAGTTTGCGGTTGTCGTAAGGCACTCCCGCTGCGCGCAGCGTCGGGCCCGTCATGCTCAGGGCCACCGCGTCTTCCGCGGAAATATACCCAACGCCCTGCGTGCGCCCCATCCAAATGCGGTTTCCGGTCAGCAGCGATTCATAATCATCTATGCGGCTGGGCATCATTTTCAGAAAGCGGTCGACCGCCGCCTTCCAGCCCGTCGGAGGTTCCAGCGCGATGCCCCCGATGCGGATGTAACTTGTCATCATCCGCTGTCCGGCGAACATCTCGAAAATTTTCAGAATCTCTTCGCGCTCGCGGAAGCAATAAAGAAAAACGGACATCGCTCCGAGGTCGATCGCATGCGTTCCCAGCCACACCAGGTGTGAAGAAATGCGTTGCAGCTCCACCAGCATCACGCGAACATACTGCGCCCGCTTCGGAACTTCGAGCCCCAACAACTTTTCCACGGCCATGCAGTACACAAGGTTGTTCCCCAGCGGATTGAGATAATCCATCCGGTCGGTCAGCGTAATCGCCTGCGAATACGTCTTGTCTTCGCAGCTCTTCTCAATGCCCGTGTGCAGGTATCCCAGATCCGGGATGGCCTTTATCACCGTTTCGCCTTCCAGCTCCAGCAGCACGCGCAGCACGCCGTGCGTCGAGGGATGCTGCGGGCCCATATTAAGGACCATCGTTTTCGTTGCGCCCGCTGCCGTTTCGACCGTCGTCATACAGAGCTCTTTCTGAATCCGGGAACCATCGGAACGTCGCGATACCCTTCGACGGGAAAGTCCTTGCGCAGCGGATGCCCTTCGAAATCGTCTGGCAGCAGGATTCGCCGCAAATCCGGATGGCCCGTGAAGCGAATTCCCATCAGGTCGAAAATCTCGCGCTCCAGCCAATTCGCGCCCGGCCAGACAGGGACGAGCGTGTCCACGACCGCGTCCGATCCTGCCAGACGAACTTTGAGGCAAATCTTGTCGCGCCGGGAGATCGAAACGAGATGGTAATTCAGTTCGAAGCGCGGCTCGTGCGGAAACCGGTCCACGCAAGTCGCATCGGTGAGCAAATTGAATTTCAGATCCGCGTGGTCACGACAGCGTTCGGCCACGGCTCGCAATATTTTCCGCGCCAGAACGATCGTCGTCTCCCCGCGGAATTCAATCACTTCCTCGATGGCGTTCGGATTCCACGCGCGCAGGTGCTCGACGACAACATTAGCTTTTTGGCTGGTATTCTCTGTCACTGTTTCCAAACCCTCAGGAGCAGGCTAATACTTATGCCAGTCCAGCGCGCCTTTTTTCCACAGATAGAAGTACCCGACCAAGAGGATGGCGATATAAACCATCATCTCTGCAAACCCGTACAAGCCGATGCTCGGAGACATTTTTATAAAGTCTCGATAAATATAGGCCCATGGATACAAAAAAATGGCTTCCACGTCGAAAAGTATAAAAACCATCGCGACGAGATAAAATCTCACCGAAATAGGCGCGCGCGCGTCCCCGGTCGGCTCCATGCCGCATTCGTAGGGCTGCTGTTTGGCGCGGCTGGGGCGGCGCCACCCCACCAGCACCGAGGCAGCTGTCAGCGCTCCGGCGAGTGCCGTCGCAATCAGCAGGTGTAAGAGAAGCGGAGTGTACGCTTGTAACCCTGAATCGGTCATAGGCGAAGCGCTATAATATCCATTCACAAGCCAGTCGGTCAAATGGCACGAGAAAAATCTGGCGGCTTACAGTGACAAATTCATCGACATCCTCGCCGCAGAGGAAGTGGACCTAAAATGCTCTTCGGGCATAACTCGGATGTAAAAGTGGGGGAGACGGTCTTTCACGTGCAGACCGAAGACCGCGGCACCGCGAATGCGCTGATCGACACCACCGTCTATTGCCGCGGCCGGGTTTTGCACCGTCGCACCAATAATTATTTTGATTTGCTGCCGCTCGGCTCGGAACATGAGAATCTGCTGCGGAAGCGGATTGACGATCAGCATCGCACCGTGGTCGAAGAAATTCGAACTGGTGCTCTGCACCTTGTTCCGCCTCCCTTACCCGTTCAGGAAAGTACTGCCTCGAAGAAGCAAGCTGATTCCGCGGGACATCCGGCTGTCTCTCACTCTCCGGCGCTTGCACTGGAGTTGATTAATGCGAAAAGCTGGCTCGCCGGCAAGCGTGCGAATTTGCATCTCGCAGTCCGGAAAAAGCAAAATGGAGCAGGCGTTCCCGGTGCTCTCGTAACTGCCCGTGTTGACGGCGCGGCGAACATCACGGAACATTCGACGGAGACCGGCGCCGATGGCCAGGCGCGGCTCGAGTTCGACATGCCCAAGCTCGCCGGAGCCGACCCCGCGTTAGTGATTGAGGCGACCCAAGGGGACTCGAAAGGCCAGTTGAAATTCCAGTTGCGCGCACGGCCGCGTATACCGACAGCCTGAGCCTCTTTCTCACAGGAATAGCATTGCTGCGGGAATAAAATGGAAACTGTAATCTCGATTTTCGTGAATGGCGAACAGCGCGCCGCGAATGCAGGGGCGATGGTTAGCGATTTGCTCGTCGCGCTGGGCCTGGATTCCGGCCGTGTGGCCATCGAGCGAAATCTCGAAATCCTTCCTCGACCTGCCTGGGCGCAAACCCCAGTGGAACCCGGCGACCGCTACGAAATCGTTCAATTCGTCGGCGGCGGATAACGCCGCAATTCAAGAAAACTGCAGAGCCTGGCCGCGACAATTCCTTTGCGTGAAGAAAGTACTGATAGTTTCCCTACGATCTTTTCCTCAATTCCAGATATTTCTTCCAGGGCTTCCAGTAGTATTTCAGCCAGCCATTCCGCACACCCTCTTGGTCGTGTTGCGGCACGCCCACGTGAACGAGGTCCACGATTGAACCGCCGGGGACTTTCTCAAAAGTCAGAATCAAGACGGAGCTCTCTCCCTTTTCCCAGTGAGTGGCGCGCCATGCCTGAACAATCTTCTGCTCGGGAATAATGAGCAGGTTTTTGCCGCCGATGGCCCCGCCATGTGCGTGCCATGCGCCGCCCACTTTGCGGCTCAACTTGGCGGGTGCGCCGGTCGCGGCAGAGTGCTTCTTGGAGTCCATGTACATCTCGAAAAGCATTTTCGGGGATGCAAGAAACTTGACGCGCTGCAGGATGGACGGAGTCATGGTTTTGAATCCTCAGAGGCCGTCGAGCAGATGGCCCATCTTACTTTTCTTCGTCTGGAGATAGGCCCTGGAGATTTTCGACACGCGCGGCTGGCATGCCACTCGCTGAACCACGCGAATTCCGGAGCGTTCGAGTTGGCGAACTTTTTCCGGATTATTCGAGAGTAAGCGGATCTTCTGGGTGCCCAGTTCTTTCAGAATTTGCGCGGAGAAATCGTAGTCTCGCGCGTCGGCGGCGAATCCCAGTGTCTCGTTGGCCTCGACTGTGTCCATCCCACCGTCCTGCAGCTCATAGGCTCGAAGCTTGTTCAACAATCCGATCCCGCGGCCCTCTTGGGGCAAATAGAGCAAGATTCCGGATCCAGCCCTCCCGATTTTCCGCAGCGATAGCTCGAGCTGCGCGCGGCAATCGCAACGCAGCGAAGCCAGAACGTCCCCGGTAAGGCATTGCGAATGGACACGCACTAGCGGCGCCGTTTTTCCGTTAAGTTTGCCGCGCACCAGTGCGATAGCCTCCTCTTGCGGACCCCGCCCTTTGAAGCCGTAGATCGTAAAACGGCCGTAGCGTGTGGGAAGTGCGGCCCTGGCGACGAGACTTACTGTTGCGGCTTTCTTCGATGGCTTGCTTCTGCGCGAATCCGTTGGCATATGGAACGAGCAGTATAACAGGTACACTACGGAGCGCTTTACATCGCGCCTGCGATTGGCTAGCGTTAGCCAAGACGGCCTCGTAATCCGATTATGGACACGGCTACGGCAGTTCGCGACCTCCTCTTCACCTTGCTGCTGAAGGTGGGCGTAGCCTCCTCTATCGCCGCATTGCTGGCGCGCTGGAATACCTTCCGCCGCGTCCTGTTTACGGAAGAGCGCGACCCCGACCAAAAACTCAAGCTGATGCTGTTCATGACGCCGCCTCTCATTGTCGGAGTAACGCTGCGGCTTGTGAATCCTCAGTACCGCTTCGCGGACCTTTCGCTCGAAGGCGCCTTTCTGATGGGTTTGCTGGGCGGCCGCGTGGTTGGCCCCATCGGCGGCGCAATAATCACCATTCCCGCGCTGATTTCTCACGAGTGGCTGGCGATGCCAGCCGCCTCCACGGCAGGGTTGCTGGGCGGATTAATCCGTCAAGCGATTCCCAATAAAGAAGATCTTTGGAACTTCGGGCCTTTCACGTTTCTGAACATTCCGAAAGCCGCGGTTCGCCTGCTGAAAAAAGCGCAGTTGTCCTGGGAAATGGCTCCGCTCGGCGTGTGCGTCGCGCTCGAACTGGGCCGCGTTGCCCTTGTGCACGCCACCAAGCCAAAGTGGCTTTTCGCCATTCATCCGCAGTGGGACTGGTGGCTGGTATTGACGGTAATTGCGACGCTCATGTCCGTCGCCGCGCCGCTCAAAATTTGGAACAACACGCGCATCGAGATGAACCTCGAGCGCCACCAGCAACTTTTGCTAAAGGCGCGCATGGACGCTCTCTCCCGCCAAATCAACCCGCACTTTCTTTTCAACACCCTCAACACCGTTTCCGCTCTGATCCGCTTCGATCCGGATAACGCACGCGGCGTGGTGCTTAAGCTCAGCAATATTTTACGCCGGCTCCTGCGCAAACACGAAACCTTCGTGCCGCTGCGCGAGGAACTCGAGTTTATCGACGACTATCTCGACATCGAAGTGGCCCGGTTCGGCCACGACAATCTGGACATCATCAAACACATTGAGGAAGAAACGCTCGAAGCCTTTGTGCCCAGCATGCTTCTGCAACCCATCGTCGAGAATTGCCTGAAACACGGACTCGCGCCAAAGCTCGACGGTGGAAAAATTCAGCTGCGAACCACCAATCGCGATGGACGGCTGCAGATCGAAATCGAGGACAACGGCGTGGGCATCTCCGAAGAAAAAATGCCCCATGTCTACGTCGAGGGCATCGGATTGAGTAATGTCCGCGAGCGCCTCCGCGTGCTCTACGGCGCGGATTTTCATCTGCAAATCGAAAGCCGCGCCGGCCTTGGAACCCTGATCAAGATCGACATCCCGGAACTGGTCTCCACGATGCAGCCGGTCGGATGAACGGCAAAAACCAAACTGGGAAGTTCATACAGAGCCGTCATCCGATCCATCTAATTGAGACTGTTGCGGAACCGATGGCGTTTTGCCCAACTCCACTGCGCGCAGCAGGAAACTGCGGCCAGCATCTGTAATGGCAATTGCGCGCCCTTAGCTCAATTGGATGGAGCATCCGCTTTCTGGCCAGAGTGTCGGGAATTTTGTTCTCTCCGTTCGCTCTAGACTTTGCGATATTCTCTGTTCTGAAGCTAAGCAACCACTTTCAATCGAGCGGGAGCAGGTATCCGGGCGTTCCGCCCAATCGGCCCCCAAGGGCTTGGGCGTCCAGCACAGCCATATCCCATGCGGTCCACGAATCGGGCGTGAGTCGTATCGTGACGTCATCAAACGATGCAAACACAGGCCCAACGTGGGGATCGGACAGGGCACCAGCGCTCAAATACCGGCTGTGTATCCGCAGATTTGTTTCTCGGGACAGGTCGCCTGAAATCAATTCCGCTCTTCCTGCGGCAGTGACACCGCGCTCTGTTCCCGGCCTTCGCAGGTCCACCATCAACGAAGCCTTCGGCCGCGCCGCCAGATTACGTGCTTTTCGGCTCTTGGAAGACGTCGCAACGAACAGACAGCCGTACTCGAAGAGATACCATACTGCTGTCAGGTGGATGGTCCCATCCTCGTTCTCCGTCCCGAGTGTTGCGATGTGGCGTCCTCGCAGGAATTCTTGGAGAGTCGGGTCCAGTGTTTGAGTCGGCATTTCTCCTCCGCAGCGCCCGCCTGATTCGGCGGAGGCTGGATTCTCTCACCTCTCCCGGAACTGCGGATCGCCCGCTCCGCAATTATTTATGACAGCACGGATGGCACAGGGAGACAACGCATTTTCCGTGTTGCGAGAAATTTCGAACCGTGGAGGAATCTCTCGGCCGCCTCGACCACACTCGGGCCGCGGCGCATTGAAAAGACTGTCATAATGCCTGCCGCCGAGTTCTCAGCTCGAAAGGAAACCGGGCTTTTTTTTGCTGTTGGACGAGTTCGCATGAAAGCTGCCGTCTTACATGAATTAGGAAATCCTCCGCGATGCGAAGAGTTTACCGAGCCCGCAGCAGGGCAAGAGGAAGTTATCGTGAGGGTGCGCGCGGCGTCGCTGAAAGCCGTGGACAAGCAGCTGGCCAGCGGCTCGCACTTCGCCAGTCCGCGCGAACTCCCCGTAATTTGCGGAACGGATGGTGTTGGCGACCTCGCCGATGGAACCAGGGTCTTTTTTGGCGGGTCGCGTCGTCCCTTTGGCGCCATGGCCCAGCGTACGGTAGTGCCCGCTGCGTTTTGTTTTCCCCTGCCGGATAGCCTGGATGACGCGACGGCTGCGGCGCTTCCCAATCCGGGCGTTTCTGCTTGGCTGGTGCTTAGCCAGCGCGCAAAGGTAGCAAAGGGCGAGACCGTGCTCATACTTGGCGCCACGGGCGTAACAGGGAGGTTGGCTGTTCAGGTCGCAAAACTGCTGGGAGCGGGGCGAGTGATTGCTTCCGGCCGCAACGCGAAGGCATTGGAACAACTGCCCCGACTAGGAGCAGATGCAATCATCCAGCTCAACCAGCCCGATGACGACCTGAGAAAAGCTTTTGCCCAGGAAGCAGGCGAGGGCGGATTCAACGTCGTCATCGACTATGTTTGGGGCCGGCCCACGGAAGTGCTCCTTGCTGCGATCACGCGTCCGGAATTTGCCGTGATTAATTCAGAGACGCGCCTTGTCCAAGTGGGCGAAAGCGCAGGCCCAACCATCGCGCTTCCCGCGGCGGCGCTCAGAAGCACCGCGCTGACCATCCTCGGAACCGCCGGGATCCCCTCGCGCGAAGTTCTCATTTCTGCGATGAAACAAGTCATGGAGTGGGGCGCGAAAGGCGCTCTCCAAATCGAAACCGAATCCGTCGCCCTCGCCGAGATTGAAAACGTTTGGCAGCGGCCGGAATCCGGTGGCCGCCGCCTCGTCGTCATTCCCTAGATCTCTGCTCACGTCTTGAGTTTCCATGGATATCAAGAACAAATCGCTCTTCACCGATGAACCGCATCATTCCTTAGCGCGGATATTTTGCCCGCATTTTCTATCTACTGCTTCGGTCGGTCCGCGGCGGTTCGCGGCGCGGTCGCCGGTAACGACTGCTGCGACGAAGATTTGGCCGCATGCCATGCGATTCCGTGTTGCTGTAATAAGGCAATCGCGTAACGAATGGGAATCGCCGCGCCGGGCGTGTTGGTCGGTAGCGCTGCCGGCCGAGCTGATGACAGAGTAACCCCGCGCAGCCACAGCCCTTCGACCAGGCCGACGGCGGCGTGCGACTTAAGCGCCAGAACCGGCGAACCGCTCTGCCCCTTCTCCACTGGATGACTCAGCAAGAATACATCCGCGGGAGGGCTCGAGTGGTCCAGTCGTGTGGATTCGTAGGAGAGAACAGTTCCGGTCGAAGCATCCTCCCGCTCGTACTCGAAACTTTGTGCGTCCTGCAGCCTTTTTGGATGCAGCGACAACGCAAGCACCGCCTCGCCGCGAGCGGCAAGCTCAGATGCGAGCGGCACGAATGCGACAGCGTATTTGCCCGCGAAAGGATTGGGTGAAGCGCGAAGAAAGGCCACATCGTGCTGCAAGTCCTTGGCAATCACCGTGACTTTCAGAAGCCGGGACGGTGCATCCGGGCGATTCACGAGAATGTACGGCTGGCCACCATCGCGAAAGTTCTCGAGGACATGCGCGACGGTAAGCAGATAGCCCTGCTCATTGATGAAGAATGCGTTGCCGAAAAAACTGTAGTGGTAGCCGCGCGAAGAGGGCGTCTGATCGTCCGGATAAACGACGGGGCAGAGAGCCGCGTTGGCGGATGCGCTAACGGAGTCGCCACCGGAGTAGGACTGCGATTCCGCGTGCGTTTTGGGGAGAGTACAGAAGCTTAAAATGCCGGCAAAGCCTCCCAGCGCAACGATAGCTGCTGTGCGAATGCCTGTTCTTGCGAAGCTAGATCCCACGACATCCTCGCTGGCAACAGATTGACAAAGGAAGAGGGGCGTGTAAATGGCGGGGAAGGGAGGAAAAAGGACAGGTGCGACGATTTTCTACCTCCGCCTTTGCCGCACCGGAGGGCTGAAAAAAGGACTTGACAAATCGCTGTCTCTACGGTAATTTCTGTACAGAGAGAACAAACAGAAATGACAGACACTACAAAAGCAACGCTCACGCCCGTAGCCCAGAAATTCATCCTCCATTGGGGCGAAATGGGCACCCGCTGGGGCATCAACCGCACCGTGGCGCAAGTGCATGCGCTGCTGTTTCTTTCGCCGGTACCCATGCCCGCGGACGAGATCTCCACGACGCTGGCCGTGGCGCGCTCGAACGTGAGCACTTGCCTGCGCGAGCTGCAGGGCTGGGGCATCGTGCGCGTCGTCCATGTGCTGGGCGACCGGCGCGACCACTTCGAGTCCATCAAGGATGTTTGGGAGATATTCCGCATCGTGAGCGAGGAGCGCAAGCGACGCGAGATTGATCCGACGCTGCGCGTGCTGGCGGAGTGCGTCGCGGAGTCCAAGGCAGAAGCGCACGGCGATGCGTACACGCGAGAGCGGCTGGAGAGCATGCTGGAGTTCCTGAAGGTGATGACCGGGCTGTTTGACGAAGTGCTGCGCATGCCCGTTTCGGCGCTCAAGGGAGTCGGGAGGTTGAGAGGGAAAGTGGTGACGCTGCTCGGGAAGAAAGCGGCGAACGGCTGAGAGCACGGAGAAGAAGTGGCGAGTGGTGAGTGAAGAAAGAGAAAGGAGACAGACAGGAATGTCTGTCCCACACAGATGATTTCGTTGACCTCGGAGTATACGGACGGAAAAGGGCGGCACGCGCGAGGCTGGTTGTTTTTTGACGCGGATTGCGCGTTTTGCACGCGGATTGCGCGGTGGCTGGCGCCGATTCTGGAGCGGCGGGGGATGGCCGTCGCGCCGCTGCAAGATCCTCGCGTCGGAGCGCTGTTGGGAATGTCGCGCGAGGAATTGTTGCGCCAAATCCGGCTATTGCTTTCCGACGGGCAACAGTTTGGTGGAGCAGATGCGTGCCTTGCGCTGGCGCACGAGATTTGGTGGGCGCGGCCGCTGGTATGGCTCGCCAGGATTCCCGGAATGATCGAGATCCTGCGTTCTTGGTACCGGCGAATCGCGATGCACCGGAATTGCGCGGCGCACGCGTGCCCGGCACCCGAACCGACGCGGCAAAACTAGCGACATATTGGATTTCGAGGTAGAGGCCATGAGAGTCCTGGAAGATCAGATCAAGACAACTGAATCTGAACTGGTGGGTGCAGCGGCGCTTCGCATCGTGATCGCCGGCGGAACCGGCCAAGTGGGAAATATTCTGGGCCGATACTTTCATGCGCGAGGGCATTCGGTCGTCGCGCTGTCGCGGACTACGGTTCCATCTCCGTGGCGGGTTGTTGCCTGGGATGGTGAGAATCTGCGCGATTGGGCGAATGAGCTGGACGGGGCGGACGCGGTCATCAATCTTGCAGGACGAAGCGTGAATTGCCGGTACAACTCGGCGAACCGGCGCGAAATCTTAGAATCGCGCGTGAAGAGCACACGGTTGCTAGGCCTAGCCATCGCGAAGCTCAAGCAGCCGCCGCGAGTTTGGTTGAACGCAAGCACAGCGACGATTTACCGGAATGCGTTGGACCGGCCGATGGACGAGATCACCGGAGAGATTGGAGGCCATGAAGCGAATGCGCCTGCGACGTGGAAGTTCAGCATCGACGTGGCGACTCGATGGGAAGAAAGCTTTTTCGCTGCGTTCACGCCGCAGACGCGGAAAGTGGCGCTGCGAAGCGCGATGACCATGAGCCCGGATCGTGGCGGAATCTTCGACACGCTCCTGCGGCTTGTACGCTTCGGCCTCGGCGGGACGGCCGGGTCCGGGAAACAATTCGTGTCCTGGATCCATGAGGAAGATTTTGCACGCGCGATTGAGTTCTTGCTAGCGCATGAAGAACTCGAGGGCGCGGTGAACCTTGCGGCGCCCGAGCCGCTCCCGAATGGCGAATTTATGCGCGCGCTGCGGGAGGCGTGGGGCACGAGAATCGGCCTGCCCGCCAACGAGAGGATGCTGGAGGCCGGGGCGATTTTCTTGCGCACGGAAACGGAACTCATTTTGAAGAGCCGGAGAGTGGTTCCCAGCCGGTTGCTTGCCGCTAGGTTCCAGTTTCATTTTCCGAGTTGGCCCGCGGCCTCGGCGGATCTCGTGCGACGGTGGAAATGCGAGCAAGGCAAGTAGCCGGCGGAATTGGGCAGTTCGGAGTCAGGGAGATCCCTTGTAGCGTTCTTGTCGATGTTGAGGGCGGCACAGACTTCAGCTAGTGCCACGGGAGTTGCGCGATGGCCAGGCGATTTGCAGAGATGTGGAAATGGCAGGGAACGGTTGGCCGCAGGACTTACGCTGCGGTGGGAGTGAGCGCCCTGGCGTTGAAGTTTTTGCTGGATCGGGGTGTGGCAGGGGCCGTGTTTCATCGCGAGTGGCTGCCGTGGAATTATCTGTTTCCGCTGGGGCCGCAGATGCAATCGAGCACGGCGAGGGCGGCGGGCGATCCGGCGTTTGCCGCAACGATGTTGGCGATCGCGCTACCGTTCATCTGGCTGGGCGTCACGTTGACGGTGCAGAGGCTGCGCGATGCGGGGCAGCCACTGTGGCTGGTCGTGCTGTTTTTCGTACCAGTAGTCAACGTGCTGTTTTTTCTCCTGCTGTGCGCGCTCGGCACGCATCCGCGCGCAGAATTGAAAGAAGCGGCGCCCTGGCCGCAGACGAAACCGCTCGATGGGTTAATTCCGCGCAGCAAACTGGGAGCGGGGTTGACCGCGATTCTGGTCACCGCGGCGGTGGGGCTGCTGTTTACGCTCTTCAGCACACAGGCGATGAGGAGCTATGGAGCGGGGCTCTTCGTGGCGGCGCCATTTTGTCTCGGATTGTTTTCGGTGCTGGTGTACAGCTACCACGAGCCGAGAAGCTATCGCAGTTGCTTTGCCGTTTCGCTGATCCCCCTGGCGATTCTAGGCGCAGTGCTGATGGTCGTCGCCATTGAAGGGCTGATTTGCATTTTGATGGCGGCGCCGTTCGCCGTAATCCTGGCGGCGCTGGGGGGCACGCTGGGCTATTCGATCCAGGCAGGTTACTGGAAGGCGAAGGATGCGCCGGCAGTGCTTTCCATGGTGCTGCTGTTCGCGCCGTCGTTTATCGGCGTGGAGCGGGTCGCGAACCTGAAGCCGGAGACGTTCGTGGTGAAGTCGGCGATTGAGATCAACGCGCCTCCGGAAGCGGTGTGGAAAGAAGTCGTGGCGTTCCGGGAGATTCCGCCGCCTAAGGAAATGATATTTCGGGCGGGAATTGCGTATCCGCGCTGCGCGGAGATTAGCGGGCATGGAGTTGGCGCGGTCCGACACTGTGAGTTTTCTACAGGGTCGTTTGTCGAGCCGATTGAAGTGTGGGATGAGCCGCGGCTGTTGAAATTCAGCGTGACGGAGAACCCGGCGCCGATGCGGGAGATTACGCCGTATGCGAACATCCAGCCGCCTCACCTGCATGGGTATTTTTTGTCGCATCAGGGGCAATTCCTGCTGACGCCCTTGGCGGGAGGCCGAACGCGGCTTGAAGGCACAACCTGGTACAACCACACGATTCGTCCGGAGACGTATTGGCATTTGTGGTCGGACTACATCATTCACCGGATACATATGCGCGTGCTGGAGCACATTCGGACGGAAGTAGAGAGCCGACAGTAGCTGGTTGGGCGGATGTGAGGACGCTGGGGGCGAATGGTTTTGCCCCCACGAAACGTCGTTCGTGACTCGTGACTCGTGACTCGTGACTGGCGATTTTGACTTGCCGAGGTTCGTGAGGACCCTCCCCCGTGATTTTCGTAAGTGTTGATTATAAAAGATTTAGGCTTCGTGTAAGTTGTTTAGAATCAATAGTTACGCCGGAGTTCGTAAGTGTTGATTGTGAATGGCTTACGGGCAGATGAGAAGAGGGTAGTTTGAGTCGAAACGGACGGCGCGGAAATCGGGGCTGCGAGCACTGCGTTGCTGCCGTCGCCCGACGAAACTGAGAGAGCACATAGAAGTCTCCTTAGTTTGAGTTTTGGGATTACGGATGGAAAGTGCCGGGCTAAAGCCCGGCGCTACAAAAGGAAACGCCACCAAGGGGCGAGGCGCAATGCTAACCGAAGAGAGTATACCGGACCAGTAATAGAGGTGTCAAGCACTGGAAGGCCCAAAACCCGCAGCCTTAGAAGGCATGACTTAGGAATAGACAGCGTAAAACCGAAGGATGGGGGGCGCGCCCGGCAGGCTCCGTACAAGTTGCCGCGGGCGGCGCGGGAGACGTTCCTGTACTGTATTGAACTGCGCGAGAGGGCCACTTTGTAGGAAAATCCTGCCAATTCGTAATCGTGCTTGTAGTCTCCCGGAATTTTGTCGGCGAGCCTGTTAGCGGATGCCGCGGCAGGACTGCCAGCATTAGATGCACAAGATTCTCACCCCTAGAAGCATGACGGACATGGAGTCCGTCGCGCTTCCGTCCTATGCGGCCGCAGGCCACCCTGCGGTGGTTTCGGCGCATTAGTTTGAAGCGAAAATCGGAGATTCTACTTGAGAGCAGCTAGAGGTGCAATCTTGCAATTCGTCAGGAAGCTGGTCTCGCCGTTGCCCAAGTTTCAACCGCTTGTGATCCCCCTGGCTCTATTGGCTCTTTTTTGCGCCGCACCGCCAGGAATCGTCCTCAGCCAAAATCCTCCGGCCAAAGACAACCTGGAGGACGCGGTCCAGACGCAGATGCGCAACGTTACGTTTCGCTTTTCGGACAACGTGGCGGTGGAAATAAAATCACTAAACGGCGTGCTGGTGCCGCTCGGCAAGAATGAATTTCCCAACTTCGACGACAAAGATTCGTTCAAACTGCGCGTAAGCACGGGGGAAATCGCCATGGAATCGTCAGACCTGGCGAACGTTCTCAATTCTTATGTTTTTGCGCGCCCCCATTCGCCCTTAACGGAGCTATCCATCCGCGTGGAGAAGGGGCACTTGAGAGTGAAGGGAAAGCTGCATGACAAAGGAGACATGCCGTTCGAGACGGAGGGAAGCCTGATTCCCACCGCAGACGGAAAAATCCGGCTGCACAGCGAGAAGATAAAGGCCATGCATTTGCCGGTAAAGGGTTTAATGGATCTATTCGGAATCGATCTAGGCAGTTTGATCAAAGAGGGCAAGGTTCCCGGCGTGGAGGCTCAAGAAGACGATCTGGTTCTTGATCTCGAACAGATTCTGCCGCCTCCCCATATTGAAGGGAAGGTCGTCTCGATACGAATGGAGGGCGAAAAAATCGTTCAGACTTTCGGGGGTTCGGATGTGAAGCCGATGAAGAATATTCTCATCCGAAATTACATGGCTTTCAAGAACAATCGTATCCGCCTGGGCAAGCTGGTGATGAACGATACGGATTTGGTGCTCATCGACATGGATCCGAATGATCCACTCGATTTTTATCTGGATCACTACAAAGAACAGCTTGCGGCAGGGTATTCAAAACTTACGCTGGACTCCGGCTTACGCGTGCATATAAAAGACTATAACAAGCTGCATCCGGCAAAAGCGTCTCCGGTCGGCGATAAAACGAAATGATGTCCTTTGGGACTGCAGAATTCATCAAGCGCCGCGCAGGATTTTTCGCGCGCTGAACGTCCTTCCATGATAATTCTCGACAGACCGAAAACCAGCCAGCTTCCCGCCAATTTCTGATCGAGTCGCGCACGAAATCGCTAAAGCAACGCTCACGCCCTCCGATTCAGGGCTTCAGCGCCGTGGCGCTCGGCTGTTAGCGGCTGGCCGTTCACTAAGCGATGCCAAAAACTGCTACCATTCGAAAAGCGAAAGTATGCCGAACGACTGCGAGTTGAAAATGAACGACATGGCACGCCCCAGCCATACAGCCGCCCGGAGCAAGGCGTCTCGGCGGAGACCTGCAACCGCTCTGCAAGATGTTTGCCGACAGTTCCGTCGTTCCCAGCGCGCGGCGAGATGGGCTTGCCTGCTGGGAGTTCTATTCCTGGCTGCCGCGACGATTTCCGCCGGATTTAGAGATACTGCTACAGAGCGGATGCTCTTGCCGATCGAAGTATTGAGCGTGGATGGCACGACGGCGAGCAGGACCGTCGAACTGCGGGCGGGAGAGGCGGAATCGGCGCAATCGCTGTGGCTGCAGGTCCATGGGCTGAGGTATGCAGATCAAGCCAGCGTCCAGGTCAACGCCAGCGCCTGGATTCCTCTCAACAACAACACAGTGACAATCGCAGAGCCCGGCAAAAGTTTCGGCGGCATCGGCGGTGGGTTTTCTACGCTCATGATGACGTTCCCATTGCTGAAGGGGACGGTTGTGGCGGGCGCGAACACGATCCGCTTCCGGTTCAATCAGACCGACGGATTCACGAGCGCGTATCGGGTCCTTGCGTGGAATTTCTTAACTGGCGAGGGAAAGAAAATTCTGCCGCCGGAGGATTTTGCCGAGGACACACCTGAGAGCTGGAAACCGCCGCTGCCAGACGCGGCTTCCATCCAAGCTGGGCGGGAACTGTGGCATTCCGCTTCCCTGGTGGCGAGCAACAGACCGAATAGTCCAAGTATTCGGGCGCGCTGCGCGGACTGCCATGCGCAGGATGGGCGCGACCTGAAGTACTTCAACTTCTCAAATGAAAGCATCATTGACCGCTCGCGGTTCCATGCGCTTTCCAAATTGCAGGGCGAGGAGATTGCCAGCTACATCCGCAGCATGAATTTTCCTAGTCCTGGCCGGCCATGGAACCCACCTTATCAACCGGGACCTGGAGTGGACAAACGACCGGTCTCGGAATGGGCCGCGGGGGCTGGACTCGGTTGGGTGTTGGAGCGAGATACGGATGCGCTGCCGTTTTTGGTGAGCCAGCAGAGCGCCTCCGCGAGCAAGACGGCAGTAGAGCGGCCGCAAAATGCTGCGAGTCTGGCGGATCTTGCGGGGCACATTACTCCGGAAATGTTTCGTCCCGACGGCAACCTAAATCCGCGTGAGATTCCCATCGCTTTGCAATTGCCGGATTGGAGCCAATGGCTTCCGCGCGTACATCCCAAGGACGCATGGGGAGCAGCCTTCACGCAGAGCGAATTCGCGGCACTCTACGACGGGGAGACGACACCGGGAAGTAAAAGCAAAGCGGGAGCGAGCGCTTCGCTGCGCAGGTTGCTGGCGACTGCTCAGCCTGCGGAGCACGACATGCGCCCGATTGTTGCCGGCTTTGCGCAGTGGGCGCAGGCGCGGCGCGTATTTCTGAAGCGCACTGTCGAAGGAAAAACGGCGTGGTCTCCGAGCTTGACCGACAAGGTTTACTCGACACAGCTGTGGCAACTGGTGAAGACGTGGGAGATGATGCAGGAATTTGGGCTTGAAGGACGCGGGAGCGACTTTTTTGGGCCGACCGCGGATTCCCGCACGTGGTTCAACAGCACTCCGGCGGAGACCGCCCCTTCGACTACGCAGATCCCGGATGGAGTGGCTGGGGTGGGGGGCAGCGCGCTGACGAACGAATATTTCTCGGCATCGTGGTATGAGTTGCAGATCATCTTGAATAGCGGAAACCATCAACATCGGGATCGCGGTCCGGTGGATTGGGTGTATGTGGTTGGCAGGTACCGAGACCTTTACGAGCAGACGCACCAACCGGAACCGGCGCGGCTTCTTGTGGCTGTAATCAAAGCGTTGCAATCCACGGATCCCCGCGTGGGCCCCGAAGACGTCAGCAAGGGTTGGCGGCCGGACCAAAATGTCGATCCGCGGATTATGATCAGTTTCGATTGGGAGCCCATTTTTAGACCGTTGCCGATGGAAGTGCATCGGGTGCTGACCGCGTCGTTGCTTGCCGCATGGATGGACAAGAACCAGCAATATGCGATTGCGAAGTACTTGCCGATGGGCGCGACAAAGAGCGCTTACGCCGCACCGCGGACGTATGGCGAGATCACTGGCGGGAAGGTCTGGGAGTCTGCAAAAGAGTTTCGCGACGCCGGGGTGGCGCCCGAACTGGTGCAGCGATTGCAGCAATGGGGAATTTCGTACCACGAGCGAGCAGTGCGGATCCAATACTGAGTTCGTGCGCTACTTTCGCCCAAGAAGAAGCGGAATTCGCGGAGGCGAGCAGCAAACAGGAGATCGATCGTAAGGCTTGGACCGCGCGGAAAATTCCTGAAAAAGGATTAGGCGCGGGCGGCGGAGGATTGTTCGAGGACGCGGCGGTAGTAGGCTTCGTAGGCGGGGATGACGTCGTTGGCGCAGAATTTGCGTTTGGCGTCGATGCGGGCGCGCTGGCCCATTTCGCGGCCGCGGTCGGAGCGCGAGAGGATTTCAATGGCACGGGCGGCGGCGGATTTGACGTCGCCGGGCTCGACGAGGTAGCCGTCCACGCCGTCCTCGACGACTTCGGGGACGCCGCCAACGTTTGTGGCGATTACGGGGACTTCGCAGGCCATGGCTTCAAGAGCGGCGAGGCCGAAAGACTCAAGCTGCGAGGGCATCAGGAATAGATCGGCCGCGGCTAGCTTTTCGTAGACACCGTTTTGCTTCCCCAGGAAGATCACATCTTTTTGCAGGCGTTTTTTGCGGACGAGATATTCCGCGGCGCCGCGGTCTGGGCCATCGCCGATGAGGATGAGCTTGGCGGGCATTTTGGCGCGAACGATGGCGAAGATTTCGACGGTGTCGGTGAGGCGTTTGACGGGGCGGAAATTCGAGAGGTGCATGAGGATGGGCTCGCCGTTGGGCGCCCATTGTTCGCGGATGGCGGGCTGGGGTTTACGGGTGTATAGATCGCAATTCACGAAATTGGGGATGACTTCGATGGGGCGCTTGATGTCGAACTCTTTTAGAGTTTGCTGGAGAAGATATTGAGAGATGGCGGTGACGCCGTCGCTTTGCTCGATGGAAAATTTCGTGATGGGGAGATAGCTGCGATTGCTGCCGACGAGAGTGATGTCGGTGCCATGAAGCGTGGTGATGAAAGGCAGGCGGCGCGGGGCGGCCATGGAACGGGCGAGGAGCGCGCTAACGGAGTGAGGAATGGCGTAGTGGACGTGGAGGAGGTCGAGGGATTCGGCTTCAAAAACTTCAAGCATTTTGGTGGCTAGAGCTAGGGTGTAGGGCGGGTGATCGAAGAGCGGATAGCTGGCGACTTCGACCTCGTGAAAATGGATGTGGGGGTCGTTGAGATTCATACGGATGGGGGGAGCATAGCTGATGAAATGGATGTCGTGGCCGCGGGCGGCGAGTTCCTGGCCGAGCTCGGTGGCCACGACGCCGGAGCCGCCGTAGGTGGGGTAACAGGTGATGCCAATCTTCATGAACGAGGAACTCCGTGGTCCTCAGTTGTTTCCCGCGGACAGATAGGGCAGCATTCTACCGGCAAACGGCGCCCGTGCGAGGCTTAGAAATCTTTAACGTAAGCCGTCTAAACAGGATTTAGATCTAGCCGCAAGGGCACTCCATTAGACGCGGGAGGTGGCAAAACCGTGACACGACTTGCGGGTAAGGTAGCACTGATTACGGGCGGAGGAACAGGCATAGGGAGGGCGGTTGCTCTGGCATTCGCGCGGGAAGGGGCGAAAGTCGCGGTGGCTGGGCGTCGAAAAGAGAAGCTGGAAGAGACGCTGCGTGAGCTGGAAAAACATGGGGGAGAAGGGCTGGCGATTGTTTGCGATGTTGCGAAGGCAAAGGATGCCCAGCGGGCGGTGAGGGAGACGACAAAGAGGTTCGGCAAATTGAATGTGCTGGTAAATAATGCCGGGGTCCTGCACGCGTCGACGATAGAGGGCATCAGCGAAGACGAGTGGGACAAGCTCATGACGATAAATTTGAAAGGGCCGTTCCTGATGTGCCGAGCGGCGCTGCCGGAATTTCGCAAGGCCGGAGGCGGCGCGATTGTGAATGTGGGCTCGGTGCTGGGGCTGGTGGCGATGAAGGACCGGGCGGCATATTGCGCTTCGAAGGGCGGGGTAACGCTGCTAACGAAAGCGATGGCGCTGGACCACGCGCATGAGAATGTGCGGTCGAACTGCATCTGTCCATCGATAGTTGAAACAGATTTGGTGCAGGGACTTTTCGCGGCCTCGGAGGCGGGAAAAGCTCTGCGCAAGGCGAGGATTGGGCAGATTCCGCTGGGGCGGATGGGCCGTCCCGAAGACGTGGCGGAAATGGCAGTATTTCTTGCGTCGGAAGAATCGAGCTGGCTGACGGGCGCGGCGATTCCGCTGGATGGCGGACTTTCCGCATATTGAGAGGAGCACGGCGACTTCATGGCCTCGGAATTATTCAGTGACCTGAAAAAGTACGAAGCAGCGCTGCGCCGCAGAACCAACGAGACTGGGGCCACCTCGCTGCTGGGCCTCTCGCTGGAGAGTTTGGAGAAGGGGCATGTCGTTTTCAGCATGAGGGTGAAGCCGAGGCACAAACAGCTTCACGGCGTGGTGCACGGCGGAGTTCTCGCCACAGTGGCGGACACAGTAGCAGCAATAGCGGCCTTTACGACTGTTCCGAAAGGGACGCAAATCGCCACCGTAGAATTGAAAATAAACTTTCTAGAGCCAGTGCCGGGCGGGCGCATTAAGGCTGTAGGCCGGGTTTTGCGGACCGGGCGCAATTTCGTGGTGACGGAATGCGAAATCTATAAAGAGGACGGCACATTAGCGGCCAAAGCGCTGCTTACGTTTGGAGCGGCCCGCGGGCACTCCATCAGCCCGCAATAGAGCCGGCATGAGGTAAGAAACTACTCGTCGCCGCCGGCTGCGGCCTCTTCGCCGTCCTTGTGGACGTACTTGATAACGCGCTTGAAAATGAGCAAATTGGGGCTGCCCTGGCGGGTGAGCTTGATGCAATCGCGATCGTACCACTCGACCGTGCCGCGAAGGGATTCACCATTGTCGAGCACCACGACCATCGGGGTGTGGCTTTGCATCTGCTTGACCCAATAGAAGTTTTCGGCGTGGGTGGTCTCCGGAGGCGCAGGCTTCTTGCTTGGTACCGGCCCGTTGTGCGGGATACGCTGCGGCGGTTGTTCCTTCACGTCGACAAATCCGGGGCGAAACATCCTGCGGTTGACCATGACTTCTCCTTGCGGCTAACGGTGGGGTGAGTTCATTTTGTGAGATGCATGCGCGAGGCCCTGGGTTACAGCAGGAAGAAAATTTATTGAAGGCGCCGGAGGCGCCCAAATGCTCGCGCCGGGCTGAGAAACGTCAAAGTTCCGGCCGGAGCGAGGCAGCTAGCGCATCCAAGCCAAGCTGACGATTCAAATTGCGCCGAGCTCCTGTGTAAAGCTCGTCAAAACCAGCGATGGCACGCATGACCCAACGCGAATCAACCAGGTTCGCCAGCGTATTAAGCTCTTTGGACAACGGAACATTTCGCAGGGCTGGTTGCTCCACTCCCGATGTGAGCTCCAGGAGATCGCAAAGTAGCCCATAGAAGACGCTGATTTGATTCTCAAAGGTAGAATCACGGTCTTTGGCGAGGGCAGAGGTATCAGCGAAAAGCTGCGCGAAACCCTGGCCATGTGCGGCGCGCTCAAGGATGCGCAGCGCGTTCCGACGTCGTTTCTCAGTTTCTTCCACATTCATCTCGATGGCAAGACCCGGGCTTCCCTCAGCGAGTTGCGCAGCCAGCTTTAGTTCTGGTGTCTTTCGTTTTGTTTTTTCCTTGAGAATGTTTTCGACGTCCGGTTGCGAGAGCGGCGCGAAATGAAATTGCAGGCACCGGGAAACAATGGTGGGGAGCAGCGCGTAAGGAGAGGGCGCACTCAGAATAAGAGTCGCCGAGCCGGGCGGTTCTTCCAGGATTTTCAAGAATACGTTAGCGACATCCCAGCGCATGGTCTCCGCGCCATCCAGAATGAAAACACGGCGTCGGCCCATGGGATGGAAGTAGGCAGCGCGCTGAACCGCGCGGAGCTGGCCAATTCGCAACATGGGGCGCGCGACTGGACTTTTCAAACGGACCGGGTCAGGCACGAGGGCCCACACATCCGGATGCGTTTGGAGGACGAGAGGGATACGTTCGACGGTGGCGGCGTCGGCGCTTTCGCCGCGTTCGGCGAGTCCTTGTTCGATGAGCTTTTTAGGGTCGGCGAGTAATGCGATGCGCTTGCAAGTTTCGCATTCGCCACAAAAGTCGTCTTTCATCCGCTCGCAATTCGCGGCTTGCGCAAACATCCTCGCCAGAGTGTACTTGCCAAGTCCGCGGGGGCCGCTGAATAGCAGGGCGTGCGGAACGCGGTCGCTGCGCAAAGCGCCGCGCAGCGCAGCGACGATGCGATCGTTACCGAGAAATTCGGAGAAGCCCATGTCTCAGCGGCCCTCCTTTGCCGATGGTCGCGCGACCACTTGCAAAACGGCGGCGAGGATTTCCGTGGCGATGTCTTTTTGTGGGCGCATAGCCCTGCGTTTCTCATCGAAGCATGGAATGGTGGCCCAGTTGGGCCGGCGCGAGAGCTGATCGTACATCGCTGCAGCGTCTTCGAGATGGCTAAGGCTGGCCTCCTGCAGATCCTGCTTGACCCTCGTATAGCTACGAGCAGACTTGCGCTCCACCAACAGCTGAGCTTCCCGAGGCGGGACCCGGAGATAGAGGACAAGCGCTTCTCGCGGCAGATTGTAAATGTTGTATTCCAAATGCTCGATCCAGGAAACAAATGCAGGGCGGTCGACGGCAGGGGCGCGTGCGGTCTGATGTGCGAGGTTCGAGCCGATGTACCGGTCGGCGAGTACGATTTTGCCTTGGTTCAGTGCTGTTTCCAGGCGGAATCTGGCTTCAAAGCGATCGCCCGCATAGAGCAGGGCACTGAAGTGCGGGTCAACCGATTCGAGCGCGCCAAAATCGCCGTTCAGGAATTGCCCGACCATTTTGCCGAACCACGAATCGTATTGAGGGAATCCGGTCGAATAAACGGCATATCCGGCTGCGGCCAGTGCCTTTTCCAACAGCTCGACTTGCGTGCGCTTGCCGCTGCCGTCTATCCCCTCGATGGCAATGAGTCTTCCCGGTGGAGTCATGTGCGAAGGCCAGTCTAACCGCAGACTCTCAACACTGCAACGCCGTGCATGCTACGATTTAAATTTGAACATGGCGCCGACCTCGATACGGGAAAACCTTTTGCGAGTGCAGGAGCGGATTCTTGCTGCCGCGCAGCGAGCCGGCCGCCGCGCCGCTGATGTTACTTTGATCGGAGTTTCGAAGACGCATCCAGCGGAGGCCATTCGCGAGGCCTATGATGCGGGGCTGCGGCATTTCGGTGAAAACCGCGTGCAGGAGTGGGAACGGAAGCACCTCAGCATTCAGGGTTTAAGCGCCACGTGGCATCTCATCGGGCATTTGCAGAGCAATAAGGCCGCGAGGGCGGCAAAGCTCTTCCATGCGATCGATTCGGTGGATGACTTTGCGCTGGCACAACGGCTGGACCGTGCATGGTTCGAAGCTGGTGCGCCTGGGAAATTGCGCGTGCTGATCGAGGTGCACATCGCAAGAGAAGAGGCGAAGAGCGGCGCAGAGGTAGAAGAGCTTCCAGCGTTGGCTGAAAGAGTCGTTGCGCTAGCTGGGCTGGAACTCGCCGGGCTCATGTGCATTCCGCCCTTCGCTGAGAATGCGGAGCAGGCGAGACCGTACTTCACGCGATTGCGCAAACTGCGCGACGGCTTGACGAAGCAATTCGGCCGTGCGCTCCCAGTGCTATCGATGGGTATGTCCCACGATTTTGAAGTGGCGATCGAAGAAGGTGCGACTGAGGTGCGCGTGGGGACGGCGTTGTTCGGAACCCGCGGGGCGAAATAAGCAGGCGGGCGAGGCGATATGCTGGATATTCAAGACACGGTCGGCGGGCTAATTTTTATGGTGCGTGTGCAACCGCGCGCGAGCAAGGACGAAATCACGGGCGTAATTGGCGGCGCATTGAAAATTCGGCTGCAAGCGCCTGCCGTGGAGAACCGGGCCAATGAGGCGCTGGTCGAATTTCTTGCACTTCTTTTGAAAACACCCAAGTCGGCTGTTAGAATTCTTTCCGGTGATCGCAGCCGCACAAAGCGCATCGAAGTTCACGGCGTGACAAAGCAGCAAGTGCTGGGACTCCTGATGCACGACGCGTGATAAACCGTTTGCTGCAACTAAGGCAAATGGCAAGGACACCCTGTGAATATGAGCGCTGATATTAACGGGATACAGAGCGATTTGCGGGCCGCGAAGCTGGACGGCTGGCTGTTTTACGATTTTCGCGGACGCGACCCGATTGCCCAGGGGATTCTGCAACTTCCGCCGGGGATGCGCACGCGCCGATGGTATTACTTCGTGCCAGCGAAGGGGACGCCGCGAAAATTAGTGCACAAAATCGAAGCGGAATCGCTCGCGGCACTGCCCGGCGAGACGCTGTTCTTTGCCAGCCAGGATGAATTGAGGAAAAACCTCGGTAAACTCTTGGGACGTGCAAGAAATGTCGCGATGCAGTACTCGCCGAAGAACGCCATCCCTTATGTGGCGATGGTTGACGCGGGAACGGTGGAGCTTGTGCGAAGCGTTGGAGCGAAGGTAGTGAGTTCCGCGGACCTAGTGCAAAAATATGAAGCCTGCTGGAGCGACGCGCAGCTTGAATCTCACCTGGCAGCAGGCGCGGTGATCGACCGCGTCGTGCGCGAGGCTTTTCAACTTGCGGCAAAAACCATCCTGGAGAAGCGGACGATCACGGAATACGACTTGAAGCAGTGGATTTTGAAGGAATTTGAAAATGGCGGCATCGCGGCGGACCAGGGGCCGGACATTGCCGTAGGGCCCCACGCCAGCGATCCCCACTACGGCCCTACCCTGGAAACGGCGTCGCCGATTCGCGAGGGAGATTTGTTGCTGCTAGATGTTTGGGGAAAGACAAAAGCGGCGGGGAGCGTCTACTACGACATCACCTGGGTCGGGTATCTCGGCGCGAAGGTTCCGGAAAAGATGGCGAAGATCTTTGGAATTGTGCGCGAAGCGCGGGACAAGGCCGTTGAGTTGATTCGTTCAAGCGTGGCGGCAGGTGCGCCGCTGCAGGGATGGCAAGTGGATAAAGCGGCACGCAAAGTTATCGAAAAGGCGGGTTACGGCAAATACTTCTTCCATCGCACCGGCCACAACATTGGCCAAACGGTGCACGGCAACGGCGTCAACATGGACGGGTTGGAAACGTACGACGTGCGACACTTGATTCCCAGGACCTGCAATTCGATCGAGCCGGGAGTCTATCTTCCGGAGTTTGGCATCCGAAGCGAAGTGAACGTGTATGTTGGGGAAAGAGAAGCGCGCGTAACGGGAGCCGTGCAAAACGAAGTTCTAGCTTTGCTGGCCTAAGCAAAGCTGACCACTACGAAGGGAATCAAATATTGAGGAAAAATGTCTGACGAACTGAGCACGGACACGACGACGAGCGCGGCGACGATTCCGACAACGACCTCGGTAACGTCCGTGGCACCGTCTGAGCACCAGAAGAAATCTGAACTGGGGGCAATCGCCATCGGCGTTGCGGGCTGGCTGGTTCCAGGGCTGGGCCACGGGTTGCAAAAAATGTGGGGACGCGCGGCAGGATGCTTCCTGACAGTAGCCGCGCTGGTTTTTCTCGGCGTTGGGATGCGTGGCAATGTATTCAGTTCCGAAGGGGGCGACGCGTTCGGAATGCTGGGATATATCGCCGATCTCGGCACTGGGTCTTTCTATTTCGCCGCACGAGCGCTTGAAACAGGTGGCTCCGACGTCGCACATGCCGAAGGCGACTATGGCACGAGATTTCTCGCAGCCGCCGGAGTTCTGAATCTGTTGGCGGCACTGCACGCCTATGAAGCGGCGCGAGGGCGAAAAGCGTGATCGCCGCGATCGGGTTTCGGCTGACGCATTTTCAATCGATGACGCTCTTCGCGCTGATCATCTCGATCGCATTTGGGTTTTTGAGCCGCCGCCGCACGAACGATCGCGTAAAGTACATCCTCTGGTCCCTGTTTCTGTTCCTTCTGATCGGCGTGGGGATCGGCTGGGCGATGTATCCTTTCTCGCGGTAAGAGAATGCAATTACGGCGGTTCAATTGACACAAATTTTGCGCGAATGCTATTGTCAAAGGACGAGCCGAGGTAGCTCAGTGGTAGAGCAGCCGATTCGTAATCGGCAGGTCGCGAGTTCAACTCTCGCCCTCGGCTCCATTCTCTGCTTTCGAATCAGGAAACTATTAGCGTGGAAACCGCGGATTCCGCGAAAGCGTTGTCAGGTCGTTGTAAGTTTGCGATTTCCGGTTTGTCGCTGAGCCACTGATGGCCGGGTACAACACCGTAACCACATTTTTTGGTGAGAGTGAAAAATTCAAAGACCATCAGGTCATCTCGTTTGGCGGAGTGGCCGCCTTTAATGAGAATATTCAGAACTTTGTCGATGAGTGGGGCCACTTGCCACGGAGCAATGGCCCTCAAGCATTGAGCGCCAATCTGCCTTAAATCCGCGAAGACCTCTGAGTCAGAAGAATGCGCGAGTCGGAATCAAGGAACGAATCGATGATCTCGTTCCATTCATTGCCTGCATTCGAAAGCATCTCCAGGTTGTTGCAGACATGACCATCGATGCCCGAGCTTTCAAGAAACTACCCACGCATTTGTTTCAATCGAATGGCAACGACCCGATCTTTGTTGCCTTCGCCTGATCGTTGCTAAGAATAGTGGAGTTCACCCCTGACCGGGATAAAGTCAGCTTTATTTGCGACGACGTAGAATTTGGTTGGCTCAGTTATGTCCGGCGGCGTCGACCAGGTAGAGCACGGCATCGCCGCTGAAGGGTGTGGTAAACGACTGCGTGCTTCCGCCGGTGATGTTGGCTCCCGTTACCGTCGTTC
>Ga0247680_1000095_pt1 | contig 42933 bp, 36 predicted proteins | sample CNK21_metaG_FD_182803 | JGI IMG/M metagenome (GOLD analysis project Ga0247680, IMG submission 182803) | Soil microbial communities from Purdue University Martell Research Forest, Indiana, United States - CNK21 | ecosystem: Environmental > Terrestrial > Soil > Temperate forest > Bulk soil...
AGGTCGGTAATGTGGTCGTTCAAAGTCGAAGCAAGCGACGCGGCGTCCGTCCTCGTCGATGCCACCGACTTTTTTCTCAGCGATCAGCAAGGCGTCACGCGCACCTTGCGCCAGACGCAGCAGGGAAACTACACGCTCGACAGGAACCGCAGCGCCATCTACCTGCCGCGCACGAAAGCGTTTCCTCGCAACACCGAAGTGGAAGCGATCCTGACGTTCCAGACCAGCGAGCGGCCGGGCAACTTCGTCAGCGGCGTCACGCCGATCGCCGACAGCGTCACCGTCCGCGAGCATCACTCGCTGGTCGCTCTCCCGCCGCCAGGCTACATGCCGCGCCGCGCCGATCCGCGCGTCGGTGTCTTCAGCGTCGACTTCTTCGACTACGCCAGCCCGTTTACCGGACCGATCGAGAAGCAGTGGATCGCACGGCATCGGTTGATCAAGAAAGATCCGGCCGCCGCGGTCTCCGAGCCCGTGGAGCCGATCGTCTACTACGTCGACGCCGGCGCGCCGGAGCCGATCCGTGGCGCGCTGATCGAAGGAGCTTCGTGGTGGAGCCAGGCCTTCGAAGCCGCCGGTTTCCGCAACGCCTTCCAGGTCAAGGTGCTCCCGCCGGACGCCGATCCGATGGATCTCCGCTACAACATGATCAACTGGGTTCATCGCGCGCAGCGGGGGTGGTCGTACGGCGCCGCGGTCATCGACCCGCGCACCGGCGAGATTCTCAAGGGGAACGTTACGCTCGGATCGTTGCGCATCCGCCAGGACGTGATGATCGCGGAAGGACTGGTACCGCAGTTCGATGAGATGCACGACCGCGCGCTCTCCGCGCTCGATCCGGCAACCTCGCCGTCGATGATGGCGCTGGCGCGCATCCGCCAACTCGCCGCGCACGAGACCGGCCACACGCTCGGCCTCGATCACAACATGGCCGCGTCGAGTTACGGCCGCGCTTCGGTGATGGACTATCCGTCCCCTTACATCAAGATCACCGATGGGAAGCTCGACCTCTCGGAGGCGTACGCCACTGGCATCGGTTCGTACGACAAGTGGGTGATCCGCTACGCGTACGCGCAGTTCGCCCCGGGGACCGAAGAGCGCGAGCTCGACGGCATCGTCCGCGAGGCGCCGCTCTTCATCACCGATCCGGAGTCGCGTCCGGTCAGTGCCGCCCATCCGCGGGCATCGGTGTGGGATTCGCCCGGCGACAATGTGGCCATGCTGCGCCATGAGATCGAAGTGCGGCGCATCGCGCTGTCGCAATTCGGGCTGCGCAACATCCCGGTCGGAACGCCGCTGGCCGAGCTCGAAGAGATGCTCGTGCCGCTCTACCTTCATCACCGCTACCAGCTCGAAGCGGCGGCCAAGTCCATCGGCGGTCTCGATTACACCTACAGCGTGAAGGAGGAAGGGGGACTCGTTCCGACGCCGACGCGCCGCATCCTCCCCGCCGCCGTGCAGCGCGAGGCCCTCACCGCCGTTCTCTCGACGCTGGATCCTGAATTCCTCGAGATCCCGCCCCGCATCATCAGTCTGATCCCGCCGCGCGGCAACGTCGACGTCACCAGCAACACCGAGCTGTTCGAGCACCACACGACGCCGGCCTTCGATCCGGTCAGCGCGGCGATGTCGTCCGCCGACATCAGCCTGGCAGCGCTCCTCGATGCGCGCCGCGCCGCCCGGCTGGTGCAGTTCCACGCCGAGGATGCCGCCAACCCCGATTTCAACGAGGTCGTCGACGATGTCATCGCCGCGGTCACCCGCCGCGAAGCCGGATACCGCGGCGCGATCATGCGCGCGGCGGCGCGTCTGGCCGCGACGCGCCTCATGGATCTCGCCGCAAATCGCGACGCCGATTCGCAGGTGCGCGCCGAAGCGAGCGAAGGATTGCGGCGGTTCGCCGCGAAGCTGGGCGATGTGGGCATCCGCGATGACGCCGATCTCGCCTATCGTCACGCCTTGCGCGACGACATCACGCGATTCCTCGAACGTCCCGATCAGCCACGAACGCAGCCGAAGTTGCCGGAAGTTCCACCGGGACCGCCGATTGGTGGGGACTGATTTCAAAGGCGGAATGTTGAATGTTGAATGTTCAATGTCGAATGGTGAATGAGGGCGTGGTCGATACATCTCCGATGCCTCTCATTCAACATTGAACATTCAACATTGAACATTCAGCATTCCGACTCTCCAGGATGTAGACCGACTCTCAAACGTGACTTTTGTAATCTGCCTCCCATTCGCGTCTTCGTTCGCTACTCGTAGTATCTACGCGGCGTAGCGCAACGTGCAGGATTCCGCACCGGTTTGCGGCCTACCGCACCTCTTCTTCCAGATCGAACAGTTCGTTGGCCCGTACTGGCTCATGTGCCAGACGCCGGCAGGCCGCGACGATTGCGGCGATACAGCGGCGTGTCGGTTCCATCCGTCCCATTCGGATCCGCAAGAGGTGCTGGCGGCTGTACCCCGATTCGCGTGCGAGGTGTGCCGGTTTGATCCCGCGGCTTTTCAAGTACTGCTCGAGTCGTGTCGGCATGTGCAATATATGTATCGTATGCCGATGCAGGATATGTGTCAATGCGTACGGGCGGACTGGTTGAGCGAAAAACGGTCAATTCTGGCATTCAAAGCGCAAAATCCTGCCTTCGTGCCTTCGTTCCTGAGCAATCATCACCCCATGTTCCTTTTTCCTGTCAAACTTTTTTTGCTCCACCAGGGGTGGAAATCCTCGATTTCGTCACCCCTTATGCGAGTCTGTGTCGGCAGCGGCGGCTTCGCAACCGCCCGGGCCGGCGATGGAGGGAACTGAAAACCCTCTGAGGTCACGGGCGGGAGCAACCGTCGTTAGTTGCTTACATTGCCGGAAGCTAGTAACTTATACGTTACTATTTCGCCCATGCTCGGAGAAATCGTACGCTCGACCAGAATCAAACGAGGCCTCACCCAGGCCCGGCTGGCTCGCCTTGCGGATGTGAGCCGCCGTCACCTCGCCGCGCTCGAGAAAGGGGCCAATGTCTCGATCAATGTCCTGCAAAAGGTGGCCGCCGTCCTCGAGCTTGACGAGATCAACCTGGGCGAGCTGACGGTCAAGACGCCTCACTCCTCATCCAACGCCATCAACATTTCGCTTCTGGCCGACACCATCCGCGAGGCGCATGCCGATGCCTTCCGCGCCCAGTCCCTCCTCGCCCGCGCCGAGACCATTCTCGACGGTGGCGGTCAGTCGGGCTCCGGCGGTCTGGTGGCCCACTTTCCGAAGCTGCTTCCCGTGCGGATCGATCTTCGCCGCCGCCGCGGTGCGGCCGGTGCCGTCGCCGACAGTGGTGGCCCACCGGGAATCCTGATCGCCGGCGAGATCCGTCAGGGCGAAGCGGTGGTCGAGCTGTCAGGCGAGACCGCTCCGATTCCGCCTTCCCTCGTCGAAAAGGGCGAGGTGGTCTTCCGCGCCCGCGGCGACAAGTTGCGCGAACAGGGCATCGATGACGGCGACCTCATCGTCGTCGAGCTCCGCCAGACCGGCCGCGCTGCCTCCGGCGAGCTGGTGATCGGCAAAGTCGGCGATCTGCTCTACGTCGGCCGCTGGTGGCAGAAGCACGGCCAGAAAGCGATCATGACCGACGGCCCCTCCCAGCTCACCACCGGCGGGACGTCGAAGCGCGCGCTGAAGGTGCTCGCGGCGATCAACGCGGTTGTGCGGGGGAAGTGAGGCGGTTACGCGGTCGCGGGGTCTCGCGGTGGCGTTGCAAGTAAGGTTGCTGGGTTGCAAGGTTGCTGTGTTGCTCGGTGTATCACTCTCAGCAACCTAGCAACCCAGCAACCCAGCCCCACCACGAGACCCCGCAACCGCGAGACCGCGAAACCACGTAATATCTCGCCGCCACTTTAGGCTCCCTTTGGAGGAAACATGCGCCGTACGCTTGCCTTCGCGGTCATCGTCCTGACCGCACTCGTGATTGGATGTGGATCGTCTCAGACAGCGGCCCCGGTCGCGCCGCCTCCGACAGCCTTTTTCGCTCCGCACGGCTTCGACCTCTCCGCGATGGATACCAGCGTCAAGGCGTGCGACGACTTTTATCGTTTCGCCGTCGGAAAGTGGCGAGAGACGCATCCGCTGCCGGCGCAGTACTCGCGCTACGGACGTTTCGAAGAGCTGGCCGAGCGCAACCGCGACGTCCTGCACACGATCCTCGAAGAGGATGCGGCCATGACCAATGCCAGGCCCGGAAGCGCCGAGCAGAAGGTCGGCGATTTCTACGCCGCCTGCATGAACGAGTCGGCCGTCGAAGCGGCGGGCATCACCCCGATCCAGCCGGAGCTCGATCGCATCAACGGCATCAGCGACCGGGCCTCGCTCATCACCGAGCTCAATCGCCTGCACACGGAAGGCTTCGCGCCGCTCTTTCGGATCGGCGGGCAGAACGATCAGAAGAACAGCAAGATGATCATCGCCTCGCTTGGCATCGGCTCGGTCGGCCTGCCGGACCGCGACTACTACCTCCGCGATGATCCGCGTTTCAAGACCATTCGGGATCAGTACGTCGACCACGTCACCAAGATGCTGGCGCTTTCGGGCGAGAGCACCGATCAGGCCAGCGCGGATGCGCAGAAGATCCTTGCGCTGGAGACCAAACTTGCCAGCGCGCAACTGCCGCGGGTCGAGTCGCGCATTCCCGAGAACACATACCACCCGACGCCGGTGACCGAGCTGGCGTCGATGGCGCCGGCGGTCGATTGGCCGTCGTATCTCCACGACCTCGGCGTCAACGCCACCACGCTCAACGTCTCGCAGCCGAAGTACATCAAGACCGTGAGCCAGCTTCTCACCGAGGTGCCGATGGACGACTGGAAGGCGCTCCTGCGCTGGCAGGTCGTCGAAGGCGCCGCGCCGACGTTGTCAAAAGCGTTCGTCGATGAAGACTTCAACTTCGGTGGCCGCATCCTGTCGGGCACCAAAGAGCCGCAGGAGCGCTGGAAGCGCTGCGTCCGCGCCGCCGACTTCAGCATCGGCCAGCTTCTCGGACAGGAGTACGTCCGCCGCAACTTCACGCCGGAAGCGAAAGCAAAAATGAGCTCGCTGATCGACAATCTCGTGTCGGCGCTGCGGGAGGACATCCCGACGCTGACGTGGATGGGGCCGGAGACGAAGGCCGCGGCGCTCGGCAAGCTGGCCGCGTTCCGGCGCCGCATCGGCTATCCGGACAAGTGGCGCGACTACTCGGCGCTCACGATCAGCCGGGCCTCGTATGCCGCCAATGCCCAGGCAGCGCGGGCGTGGGCCTATCACCACAACATCGAGCGCATCGGCCATCCGGACGATCCGAACGAGTGGGGCGGCTTCACGCCGCCGACGGTCAACGCCAGCTACAACCCGCCGCAGAACAACATCACCTTTCCCGCCGGAATCCTGCAGCCGCCCTTCTTCGATCCGAACGCGGACGACGCCTACAACTACGGCGGGATCGGCACGGTCATCGGTCATGAGATGACGCACGGCTTCGACGATCAGGGAGCGAAGTACGACGCCGAAGGGAATCTCCGTAACTGGTTCACTCCCGAGGATCTGAAGAGTTTTCAGGCGCGGACGGATTGCGTGGCCAAGGAGTACGACGAGTTCAACGTCGCGCCCGGGATCAACATCCAGGGCAAGCTCGTGAACGGCGAATCGGTGGCCGACCTCGGCGGCGCCACGATCGCCCTTCGCGCCTACGAGAAATCGCTCGAAGGCAAACAACGCAAGACGATCGACGGCTTCTCCCCCGAGCAGCGCTTCTTCCTCGGTTTCGCGCAGGTATGGGGCGAGAACATGTCGCCGCAGGAGGCGACGCGCCGCGCGCTGACCGACCCGCACGCGCAGGGCCCCTTCCGCGTCAACGGCACCGTGCAGAACATGCCGGAGTTCTGGAAGGCCTACGGTTGCAAGGACGGTGACAAGATGGTGCGCGAGGCGTCGAAGAGGTGCTCTATCTGGTGATACGGCGCGGCTTCGCCGCCGGGCACAGACAAGAGTGTCTGTGCCACATTGGATCCGGCGAAGACGCCACACTTCAGCAATTACCGACGGGCAATGTGGCACAGACACTCTTGTCTGTGCCCAGCGGCGAAGCCGCGCATTTCGCCGGCTGAAGCCAAGAGCTCCGGTTCACACATGGGGCTCGCGGACGATTCCAAATGTCCAACGCGGCGACGCCGCAGATACAACGCGCGCCGTCAGGCGCGCAGTTCATTCACCGCCGCACGAATGTCCTCCATGCACATCTCCATCCGATCGCGATGCGTGCGGTGGGAGACGACGCAGATGCGGATCACGAAGCGTCCGTCCACGACCGCGCCGGTCAGCATCACGCGTTGCCGGGCGTTGATCCGGGCGATGAGATTGCGATTGAGGGCGTCGAGATCGGCACCCGGTTTCACCAGGCGAAAGGCGACGATCGAAAGCTGCGGCTCGGCATCCACTTCGATGCCCTCGATCGCATGAAGCTCCGCCGCTGCCCAGGCGGCCAGATCGAGCTTTTCGTCGAGCTGCTGGCGAAACGGCTCGAGGCCGAAGAGCTTGAGCGGAAGCCAGACGCGCAGGCCGCGGAAATCCCGCGAGAGCTCGGGGGAGAGCTCGCAGAAGTCGATCAGTTCGTCGCCTTGCTGAAAGCCGGGAAGGTAGTCGGCGTGCATGCTGTAGGTGCTCCGAAGTACGGCCGCATCCCGCACCACGAGGGCGCCGGTGCCGAACGGGAGGAACAGCGTCTTGTGGGGGTCGAGGATGATCGAGTCGGCCTCGCTGATGCCCTGCATGGCCGCGCGGCCACGCTCGGTCAGCATGAAAAACGCGCCGTAGGCGCCGTCGACGTGAAACCAAAGTGATTCCCGGCGCGCCAGCCTGCCGAGGGCGGCCAGATCATCGACGGCACCGGTGGGGGTCGTGCCGGCGCTGCCGCAGAGCATGAATGGTGTGTACCCGTTGGTTCGGTCCTGGACGATGGCGTCCGCCAGCAGATCGAGCCGGATGCGGAACAGGCCATCGCTGGGAATCTCGCGGATGTTTGCCGCCGGAAAACCAGCCAGGATTGCTGCTTTCTGAAAGGCGTGATGGGTCTGGTCGCCGCAGTAGAGGGTGGCGCGCGAAAAGTCGTCGCCGAGGACCGAGCTGCGCGCCGCGATGATCGCGGTGAGATTCGCCAGCGAGCCGCCGCTGGTCAGGACCCCGCCGCTCCCTTCGCCGTATCCGACGATCTCGCAGAACCAGCGAACGACATTCGTCTCGAGCTGGACCAGCGCCGGCGCCGCCGCGCAGACGCCGACATAGCGGTTGACCGCATCAGCGATCAGGTCGGCCACCGCCGCATGAAAAATCCCACCTCCCGGGATGAAGGCGAGGTAGCCGGGGCCGGCGGCATTGAACGAGCGCGGAATCGCCTCGTCAAAGAGAAAGTCGAGTAGCCGGTCGAAGGCAACCCCCTCTCGCGGGAGCGGCTCGATCAAGGTACGGGCGAAATCGGTGGCGCCTTCAACGTTTGAGGCCGGTTGGGAGGGAAGCGATTCGATGTGCGCGACGATTCGGCGCATCGCATCATCGACGAGGCGGTGCATGCCGGCGGCGTCAGGTTCGAGAGGATAGGCAGTCATGGCCGGATTCTACAGATAGCCACTTTTCCGAAGACGCAATTCGGAGTGCTGAACGGGAAAGTCACGGCTCAGAACGCTTTGCACGAAACGCCGAGTGCGAGAACACTTTCGTTACGACCTTGTCGCGGCCTTACTTTTGCAACATCGACCATGTAGAATCGAACCGATTCCGGAGGTTCCATGCGTTCACGTCTTCTTCTCATACTCCTCGCCTTTTCACTCTTTGCCACGATGGCCTCGGCGAAGGAGATCTGGCTGAGCATCGGCGGCACGACCGCCGGCGGTACGTTCCGCACCGATGCGCGCATCTTCAATCCCTCGACCACGAAAGACATCCAGATCCAGGCCTGGTACCTGCCGGTCGGCAACGTCGACAATTCAGCAGTGCAGGCGCTTGCGCCGATCACGGTTCTGAAGCGGCAGCAGCTCGTCTATAACGACGTGGTCACGTCGCTCTTCCATAGCAGCGGTCTCGGCGCAATCCGGCTCAAGTCCGATGATGACTTCGTGGCCACGCAGAAAATCTACGCGGTCACGAGCGGTGGAACCCTCGGTCAGTTCGTCGCCGGAGTCGATGCGACGAGCGCGAAGGCCAAAGGCGTGATGATCCAACTCCAGAACAGCGGCGGCAGCGGACAGACCGGCACGTTTCGGACGAACGTCGGCGCCGCGAACCCCAACCCGACCGCGGCGACGGTGACCTGGCGGCTGTACGACAAGAACAATGTCCAGGTCGGGAATGACCATGTGGTCGTGATGCCGCCCTTCGGGGTCATTGCCCCGGGTGGACTGAGCGGCTACGCCGATAACGTGCCGCCTACCGCCGATCTGAGCGACGCTTGGCTCAGCTACTCCTCCGACAAGCCGATCGTGGCCTACGGTTCCGTCATCGACAACGGGACGACCGATCCGACCTACATCCCGGCGGCCGAAGACACCGGCGTGCCGGTTTCGCAGACGCCGGCCGGCAAAGTGTTCGTGGTAACGGAGCGCGGCGGACCCACGACCAGCCCATCGAGCATCACCATTTCGCCGCAGATCATACAGGGGACTCTCAAGCCCGGCGATACGGTCACGTTCCAGGTCAGTGCGCTCGACAGCAACCACGGATTCCGTGTGCTCGATCCGGAAGGCATCACCATGGCCGACCTGATGCTCACTCCCGGAGCGGCTGCCGTTACCGTAACGTTCGTCGCCTATACCGAGGGGACGTACTCTTACTTTTGTACCAACACGACTTGCAGTTCCGGCCACAACAGCATGCAGGGCACGTTCCTGGTGGGCAGCGCGACGCCGTACGTGCCGCCGGGGTATTGATTTGCGGTCTCGCGGTCACGCGGTCACGCGGTTGCTGAGTTGCTAGGTTGCTGAGTTGTTCGTCGCGGACATGCGACTGTCCAGCAACCCAGTAACCCTGTAACCCAGCAACCCAGCAACCTAGCAACCTCACACCCCGCGACCTCGAAACCGCGCGACCCCGCAACCCATTTTCTGCTACTCTTCACAATTGCAGATAACGTGTAGGGTGTGAGATGGAACTTCTGCAATTTGCCAGGAGCAGACGGGGAGGGGAGCTGATCGGGATTGTCATCCTGGCGGCCGGTATCTGTCTTGCCCTCGCGCTTTTCACCTACCGCCCCGACGACTCCTCGGCGTTCTACACGTCAACCAACAGCGTCGTGGCCAACTGGATCGGCTACTACGGCGCCACCATTGCCTGGCTCTTCGTCGGTTTTTTCGGCTTCGCGTCGCTCCTTTTTCCCGGGGCGCTGCTCGTCGTCGGTTGGAACCGCATCGCGGCCAGGGAGATCGAGTATCTGCAGACGAAGGCCATCGGCTTCGTCATCCTCGTCATCGCCGCTCCGCCGCTCTGTGATCTGGCCCTCGGCAAGGTCTGGTTGCGCGGTGCATTGATCCCATCGGGCGGCTATCTCGGGCAGGAGCTCAATCACGCCGCCTCGGCGAACCTGAACGGCATCGGCGCTGCCATCGTCCTCGTTACGACGATGCTGATCGGACTGCTGCTGGCGACGCGCATCAGTCTCGCCGCGATCTTCGTCGCCCTTCATCACAAGCTGATCGACATCGGCCGCGCCTTCTCGCTGCAATGGGCCCGATTCACCGAGCGGCGGCGCAAAGAGAAGATGAAGACGGCCATCGTCCGCAAGCATCTCGACAAAGACGGCCCGGCCCTGCGGCTCGTGGCGAAGCAGGACGACGCACCGCTGCCGGCTGCCGGTCCGATCGTGAGGGAAGTCCGGGGAGCGGGCCGGTTTCAGATCCGCAAGGTGACGAAAGCCGACTTGCGCAAAGCAGCCGAGGAGCTGTCGAAGCAGGAGACGCCCGACCCGTTTGCCTTGTGGGCGGCGGCGAACGCCGACACGGTCGAAGCGGCGCAGTTCTCGCGGCCGGTGGCGGTCGAAGATGACGGCGAATTCGAGGATCCGCTCTATCTCGACGACCCGCCCGCCGTGCGTGCGCAGCGGCCGAAAGCACAGATGCCGCGGCCGGCACCGCGCAAGACGAGGGAAACGCCACCCAGGCGCGAGACACGTCTCACGCACGATCTCCTCCCGCCGGTCGGTCTGCTCACCGCCGGGCCGAAAGTGGATACCGTCAATGACGACGTCCACAAGAAGTTCCTCGATATCGGCCGTCTCATCGAAGAGCGCTGCCGCGAATTCTCCGTCGATGGCGAGGTGACCGCCTACCACCCCGGTCCGGTCGTCACGACCTTCGAGTTCAAGCCCTCCGCCGGCGTGAAGTACGCGAAAGTCGTCAACCTGGGCGACGATCTGGCCCTGGCGCTGAAGGCGGAGTCGATCCGCATCGAGCGCATCAGCGGCTCGTCGACGGTCGGCATCGAAGTGCCGAACAAGCGCCGCGAGCTGATCACGCTGCGCGACATCATCGATACCGACGCCTTCACCCAGCAGCAGTCGTTGCTGACCGTGGCGCTCGGAAAGGACATTCACGGCGACGCCATCGTCACCGACCTCGCGCGCATGCCGCATCTGCTCGTCGCCGGCGCCACCGGCGCGGGAAAGTCGGTCGGTCTCAATTCGATGATCGTTTCGCTGCTCTACAAAGCTCTGCCGAAGCAGCTCCGGATGCTGATGATCGATCCGAAGATGGTGGAGCTGAAGATGTACGAGGACATTCCGCACCTGCTCCATCCGATCGTCACCGATCCGAAGCTCGCCTCCAACGCGCTGATCTGGGCGGTGAACGAGATGGAGAACCGCTACCGCTGCCTGGCCGAGTGCGGCGTCCGCAACATCGATCAGTACAACGCCCTGCTCAAGGACGTCGACGGCTACCGCCGTGCCCTGAAGCTGCCGGAAGGGCAGCCGGTGAAGCTCCCCGAGCCGCTGGTGTTCATCGTCATCATCATCGACGAATTCGCCGATCTGATGATGGTGGCGTCGAAGGACGTGGAGGACTCGGTGACACGCCTGGCGCAGAAGGCGCGCGCGGTCGGCATCCATCTCATCATCGCCACGCAGCGGCCGTCGGTCGACGTGATCACCGGCGTGATCAAGGCCAACTTTCCATCGCGCATCAGTTACCAGGTGGCCTCGAAGATCGATTCGCGCACCATCCTCGACACGCAGGGTGCGGAGAAGCTGCTCGGCAACGGCGACATGCTCTTCCTGCCGCCGGGGACGGCGCGCATCCGCCGCATCCACGGCGCCTACGTGTCGGAAAAAGAGATCGTGCAGATCGTCGACTTCGTGAAGGCGAATCAGGGCGAGCCGAGGTTCCTCGAGGAGATCACCAAGGTCGGCGAAGAGAAGAATGGCGCCGACGGCATCGAGTATCTCGATGACCCGAAGTACGACGACGCCGTGCGCGTGGTGCTGTCGACGGGACAGGCAAGCGCCTCGTACCTCCAGCGCCGTCTGAAGCTCGGCTACTCCCGCGCCGCGCGCCTGGTCGAGATCATGGAAGCCAACGGGATCGTCGGCCCTTCGCAGGGGTCGAAACCGCGCGAGATCCTGGTCCGCGCGGATGATTACCCACCGGCGAGCGGGCAGACGATCTGAAGTTCAAAATCGAATGTTGAATGTTGAATGTTCAATGTCGAGTGTTGAATGAAGCCCGGTCTACCCTTTCATTCAACATTCAACATTGAACATTCAACATTGAACATTCAACGCAAACAGTCGGTCGTAACTCATGGCCGCTGAGTCCCCTCCCTCCCGTGGCCGCGGCCGTCCTCGTCGCGCTGAGGCTGATGCCGAGATTCTCGATGCCGGGCTGGCGATGCTGCGTGCGGGTGGTTATCGCGACCTGAGCCTCGATGAGGTGGCACGGCGGGCCGGGACGGCGAAATCGTCGATCTACCGGCGATGGCCTTCGAAGGCGGCGCTGGTGGCGGAGATCGTCCGGCGCGAATGGCCGCCGCAACACGATGCTTCCGATCGCCACGCCGCGGTGCGTGCATTCGAAATCCTGATGAACGGCGCGCTCGGCGGAGTGGTGGCTTCGCTGATCGGCGAGGCGCAGGAAAGCGTCGAGACGCGCGCCATCGTCATCGATCTGCTGGCGCCGTACCGCGTCGCCGACGATGCCGCGCTCGGCGCGATTCTCTTCCGCCGGCTCCTGGGAACGTAATTCGTCATTCCAGACCACCTGCGCAAAATATTTCCCATCCGTGGGGTAGCACGAACCGCACTTTCGTCACGCTAGAGGAGAGGGCGCCTTCCCGAAAAACATCGCCCGGCGCGTCGCCGGGCATTCGCCGGAGGGCTTATGCGTCGTGTCTCCAAAGCTGTAGCTGTTGCTTCGCTTCTTGTTGCGCTCACCACCTCGAACATCTACGCGGTGCCGTCAAGGGATGGTTCACAGCCATCGCTCGGATCAAAAATCGTCCGAATCGTCAAGATCGTGCGGCAGATCATCGGGTTGGATGAACTGTCGTGGCCCCATCCGTAACTAAGAGGCGTTCGTCGCGGCCAGATCTTTCACGATGGCGTGGACGGTGCGCACGGTTTCGGCCGTCGCACCGTCCACCTCGATCGCATCGCGAAGCCGAACCACAGCTTGTATGGCGCGCTCGTCGAAGCCTGCCTGGGTGAATTCATCGACGATGTTCTGGGTGAGGGCGCGAGCCTGCACTTCCTCTCCACGGTCGACCAGAACCTCGACGATGCGAAGTGCACAAAGGCCAGCTTCATCGATCATGCCCGCTGCAATGAAGGCGAGCCGAGCTTGGCGTAATCGGTCGAGACCGGCGGAGATCTGACCGCGGCCGATCAGGACGACGCCGGCACCGAATTCAGTTCTCGGCACTTCGGCAGTAAAGCCAAGGTCCGTAAATCTTGCGACTGCTTCCGCGAAGTGGATTTTCGCGCCGGCGAAATCGCCGAGGTTGGTCGCGCAATGGCCGAGGTTGTTGTGAATGCGTGCTTGCGATTCAAGATCTTGCGCGTCGACTGAATCGCGCAGCAAATCTTCGAGCAGCCGGGCAGCTTCGGCATGACGGGTGCTCTTGTAGAGCATGTTTGCCTCCGCCAGCCCCGCCTGCACATACCGTTTGATGTCGTCATGGCCGCGGAACACGCTCCTGCACTCAGAGAGAATCGCATGGGCCTCGTCGAATCGTTCCAGTTGCGCCAGAACCATGCCTTTCACGAGCCGCACGATGGCGCGATCGTGCTCGAGGCTGGCGAATGACGATAGCGCCTCCTCGCCGCGCTCCGCGGCTTCGATCGCCTCGTCATAACGCGCCAGATAGCGCAGTGTGCTTGCGCGGTCTTTCCAGGCATTCGCGCGGAGCTGGGCAAGGACGACGGGAGGATACTGACTCGGAGGCAGCGATTCCGCGATCGACGCCGACAGATTTGCAATTGCCAGTGCCTCGCGAGGTTTGCGGTGCAGCCGTTTCCGCACCTCTTCGCTCATCTGTTCCAATGCGGCGTTGTTGCGCAGCTCCGGCATCTCGGCGAGACGCGCCCATTCATCGGCGGGCGTATCGCGGAGATAACGCGCCGCGATATCCGTCGAAGCATCGCGCTCGCGCTCGAGTCTGGCCGCGGCCGCGGTGAATTCCTCCTCGCGGTTGCGCCGTGCGGCATCGAATGCCACGACATTGCCGGTGAACCGCTGGCGGCAGGAAGCGCATTCGGCAAGGTGGGTGAGATCGTCCGAGTGCTTCATTTCTGTTTCCTCGGTTCCGAGGCATTGAAAACCTCCTCGGCGCGGCGCAGGCATCTCGTTACGAGCTTCTGTGTGTACTTCGCCGTCACGCCGAGGTGCTCGGCGATCTCATTGATGCTGTAGCCCTCGAAATAGCGAAGGCGGAGGATGTGCTGATAGCGCGGCGAGAGGCCGGCCAGCGCTTCGCCCGCCGCAATCCGCGAGGCCATGATTTCCACGATGTTCTGCGATGCCGGATCCGGCCGTTCCGCGGCGAGCTCCGTGTCGAGCTGTTCAATATTGCGGCCGTGCTGGCGCCAGTAATAGCGGCTGGCATTGCAGATCGCGCCGAGCAGCCATTTGTGCAGGTCGCGGATGTCGTCCTTTCGCTTGAGGTACGACATGAATACCTCGTGGGCGAGGGCCTCGGCGTCGACAGCCGGTACCTGAAATTTCCGAATGGCGACGGCAATGAGCACGTCGACATTCTTTTCATAGAGCTGGGCGAACTGCTCCTCGTCGATGACACACGGCGGCGGTGCCGGTGGCAGCGGCTCGTGGGCCGCCTCATGAGCCATCGGCGATGCCTCGAACATCGCAGGCGCCTGGAGGTCGGAAGTTTTTGGATTGTGCGGAATGGCAGGACGATAACACGCACCAGGCTGGACGAAAAGGTGTCCGCGCCGAGCTCAACGCTGCGCCCCGAGGTGTGCAAAATATTTCTCAGCGGTGGGGTAGCAAAAACCGGACTTTCGTCACGCTAGAAGAAGAGGGCGCCCTCCCGAAAAACACCGCCCCGGCGCGTGGCCGGGCACACACCTGGAGGGATTATGCGTCGTGTATCCAAAGGTCTTGCTACTGCTTCGCTCATCGCCGTTCTCGCCGCTTCGAACGTCTACGCGGTCCCGTCGAGAGACGGCTCCCAGCCTTCGGTCGGTTCGAAAATCGTCAAGATCATCCGGCACGTCTTCGGGCTGGACGAGTGGTCGTGGCCGGTTCCGTGACGTAGCGGTCAGCTCGCCTGGGCCTGGTCGGTCGCCAGCCCCTGCACAAACTCGTGGACGGTGCGTACGGTTTCTGCCGTCGCACCGTCCGCATCGATGGATGATTGCAGGCCGGCGACGGCTTGCACGGCGCGCGTGTCGACCCCTGCCGCTTCGAATTCCTCGATCACGGCGCCGGTCAGCACGCGCGCCTGCTCCGTATCGCCGCGGTCGATCAGGACCTCGATGATTCGCAGTGCGCAGAGTCCGGCTTCTCCCATCATGCCCAGGTCGATGAATACGCGGCGGGCATCTTCGAGCCGCGCAAGGCCGGAATCGATCTGACCTTTGCCGATCAGGACGAGCGCCGCGCCGAGATTCGTGCGCGGAACTTCCGCGCGCAGCCCGAGGTCCGTGAAACGCGCGATCGATTCGGAGAAGTGAATGTTCGCGCGCGCGTAATCATCGAGGTAGATGGCGCAGTGACCGAGGTTGTTGTAGAGGCGCGCCTGCGTTTTGTCGTCGCCGGTGCTCCTGGCGACATCGAGCAGGTCGCCGAAGATGCGCTGGGCGTCCTCGTACCGCTTCTGGCGGCCGAGCAGGTTTCCGTAAACGAGGCCGGCCTGAAAAAACCGCGGCAGGTCGTTGACGTCGGCGAAGACGAGGCTCGCCGCGGTGATCATCTGTTCCGATTCGTCGAAGAGATCCATCTGTCCCTGGATCATGGCCTTGACCAGCCAGATGATGGCGCGGTCATGCGCCGCGCCGGGAAATTCGCCGAGCCGCGCCTCGGCCGTTTCGATCGAGTCGTACGCCTCGTCGAGACGTCCGAGGTAGCGGAGCGCATTGGCGCGATCGCGGAGCGCCGTCGAACGGATCTGGGCCGTCACCGCCGGCGGATAGGCGTTGGCGGGAAGCGATTCAGCGATCGATGTGGCCAGGTTGGCAATGGCAAGCGCTTCGACCGGCTTTCGCTCGATCCGCTTGCGCACCTCTTCGCTCATCTGTTCGAGCGCGGCGTTGTTGCGTAGCGCCGGCGATTCCGCGAGGCCGGGCCACTCCTCGATCGGGGTTGCTCGAAGCTGGCGCTCGACAATGTCCGATGCGCTCTCGCGCTCGCGCTCCAACTGAGCCGCGGCGGCGGCGAACGCGCGCGCCCCTTCCCGGCGGCGTGCCGCGTTGAAGGGCAGAACGTTCTCACTGAACCGTTGACGGCACGATGAGCAATCGGCGAGGTGCTGGAGATCGTCGGAATGATTCATGGCTTCTTCCTCGCGGGAGCAGCGTTATACATCTGTTCCGCCCGGCGCAGACATCTCATCACCAGCTTCTGCGTGTATTTTGCGGTGACGCCCAGGTAGTCGGCAATCTCCCGGATGCTGTAGCCCTCGTAGTAACGCAGGCGCAGGATCTGCTGATAGCGCGGTGGCAGCGCTTCGAGAATCTCGCGTGCGGCGAGCTGCGCCGGCAGCAGGTCGTTGATTCCCGCCGAGGCCGGATCGGGGCGGAGTACGGCCCACGAATGGTCGAGCTGCTCGGTACGCCGGCCATTCTGCCGCCAGAAATAACGAGAGGCGTGACAGATCGCGCCGATCAGCCACGGATGCAGATCGCGAATCTCATCCTTCCGTTTGAGGTACGAGTAGAAGACTTCATGCGCGAGCGCCTCGGCATCGACTTCCGGCACCTGAAACTTGCGCCTGGCGATGGCGACGAGAAGGTCGAAGTTGTCCTCGTACAGCCGCGCGAAATCGAGCTCGTCGATCTCCAGCTCTTCGCCAGGGACGACGGGCGCAAGGCCGGCGATCATCGGGTCGAATGTGTCCGCGGCGATCACGTTCACCGTCGCAACCCTCGGGACGGATGGAATGCCGCAACCGTAACCATGGACGAAGGATAGAGCGAAAGAAGGCGAAGTCAAAAGGAGAAACGTGATCGTGACGCGGATGCGTGACTGTTTGCGCCAATCCGACGCCGATGGGAGTCAATTCATCGTGTTTCGTATGATGCCGGCGTGAATGGCTCCGACTTCGTCATCGATCCGCGCGAGTCAGGATTCGTCCGCCTCGACCTGGCAACGCTGTTCGGCAATCACGACCGCGTCGTGCTGGAGATCGGTTCGGGGAAGGGACGTTTTCTCATCGCCGGCGCCACCGAACAGCCCGACGTGAACTTCATCGGCATCGAGAAGTCGCTGCACTACCACCGCCTGATCCGCGACCGCGTGACGAAGCGCGGCCTGGACAACATCCGCCTCATCAATCACGACGCCTTCCTCGTCCTGCGCGACATGCTGGCAGACGCGTCGATCGACGAGATCCACATCTACTTTCCCGATCCCTGGCCGCGGAAGCGCGAGCAGAAGCGGCGCATCATCCGCGCCGAGGTGCTGACGGAGATCAGGAGGGTGCTGGTCCCCGGCGGCAGCGGCATCTACGTCACCGATCATCGCGATTACTACGAAGCCGCGGCCCCGGTCATCGAACAGTTCTTCCGCAGCGAGCGCCGCATTCCAAGCGGGGATGATCCACCGCGGACGAACTACGAGGCGAAGTATCGGGAAGAAGGGCGGGAGATCTACGAGGTGAGGTTCTGGGGGTGAGAAGGGTTGGAAGGCGAATGTTGAGTGTCGAATAAAGGCGAATGTTGAATGTTCAATGTTCAATGTTGAATGTGGAATGAGTGGTGGCCGAGCGGAGCCCATTCAACATTGAACATTCAACACTGAACATTCAACATTCTCTTTTCTGTCTCCTCCCCGATCATCTCCTCCAGCTACAATCCCCTCGTGCGAATCCTTGGCATCGATCCCGGCTCGGTCACCACTGGTTTTGGCGTCATCGAGCAGGTTCGCGGGCGGCTGACGCTGATCGAGCAGGGGACGATCGGCACGGTGCGAGGCTCGGAGCTGGCGGATCGTCTCTGCAGGATCCACGATGAGCTGGTTCGCATCATCAGCCGGTGTGTCCCCGAGGCGGTTGCGGTCGAAGCGCCGTTCGGCGGGCAGAACATCAAGAGCCTGATCCAGCTTGCGCACGCGCGCGGCGTGATCCTGCTGGCGGCGCGGTCGGCGAAGCTCGACGTCTTCGAGTATTCGCCGAGAAGCGTCAAGAGCGCCGTCGTTGGATACGGCGCGGCGGAGAAAGAGCAGGTTGCCAAGATGGTGCGCATGCTTCTTCCCGGGTGCGCGAACCTGGTCATGTCGACGGATGCCTCCGACGCACTCGCCGTCGCCATCTGCCATGCCCATACCGCCGGAACCGCGGAGAGGTTGCGGATCGCTCGATGAGCTCGTCGCTCCCTCAGGAAGAGACGGTCGAGGCGAACGCGCAGATGGGCATCCCGCGCGGACGATTCCAGCGGACCTTCAGCGCGTTGCGGTACCGCGACTTCCGGCTTCTCTGGATCGGCGCGTTTGCCTCGACCACCGGCACCTTCATGCAGACGCTGGCGCAGGGCTGGCTCGTCTACACGATGACCGGCTCGGCCTTCCTCCTCGGCGTGGATGGCTTTCTCGCCACCGGTCCCATGCTGCTCTTCTCGCTCTTCGGCGGCGTCATCGCCGACCGGCTGGAGCGCCGCAAGATCATGCTGCTGTCGCAGGTCCTGCAGGGGAGCTTCGCCCTGATCCTGGCCGCGCTCATCTACTTCCATACGGTGAAGATCTGGCACATCTTCATCCTCTCCTTTCTGACCGGCAGCGCGCAGTCGATCAGCGGACCGGCCTACGCGTCGCTTCTGCCGCTGCTCGTCAAGCGCGACGACATGGCCAACGCGGTGGCCATGAACTCCATGCAGTTCAATCTGGCCCGTGTCATCGGTCCGGCCCTCGGCGGCGTCGTCTTCGGCCTGTGGGGAGCGACGGCCTGCTTTGGCATCAACGGCCTGTCGTTCATCTTCGTGATCATCGCCCTCTCCATCATCAGGATGCCGCCGCTGCATGCCGACGCCACGTCGACGTCGATGATGGCGCAGATGAAAGAGGGCTTCGCCTTCGTGGCCTCGAAGCGGTCGTTGCTCCTGTTGACCTTCCTCTCCTTCGCCGGCACGTTCCTGGGCATGCCTCTCTTCACGATGATGCCGGTGGTGGCCAAGAGCATTTTCAACCTCGGGCCGCAGGGCCTCTCTCTGCTGCAAGCCGATTACGGCATCGGCTCCGTCGTCGGCGCGCTCTTCGTCGCCGGCAGCAGCTACGCGGCCAAGAAGGGACGTCTTGCCCTGGCGCTGCAGCTCGTCTTCGCCGCGACGCTGGTGGCCTTCGGTTTCTCGCGGCACCTCGGTGCCAGCCTGGTCATCGCCTTCATCGCCGGCTCCGCGATCGTCGGCGTGATCTCTCTCTACAGCTCCCTCGTGCAGCTTTCGACCAGCGACGCCATGCGCGGCCGGGTCATGTCGATCTTCATGCTGGCCTTCCGAGGCGGCATGCCGCTCGGCAACCTCATGGCCGGTTTCGTGGCCCAGCGCTGGTCGATCACCACCGCGCTGGAGGTGAACGGCATCGCCCTGGCGGTTGTGGCGCTGGCGTTCATCGTGAGGGGGACGGATCTGGATGCGGGGTTGGGGTAGGTAGGGATTCATCGTTCTCGGCAGTACCTCCAATCGAGAGCCCTTCTCCCCCCACGGTTTCTTGTGGGGGGAGAAGGTGGCGAAGCCGGATGAGGGGGGCGTTTCACTCATAGTCATTCGCGCGCCTTCGAGCGCTCTCGGACCAGCGTCGGTAAATCGCGCATATCTCGTAAAGCGCCCCCCTCATCCGCCTTCGGCACCTTCTCCCCCCACAAGAAACCGTGGGGGGAGAAGGGCTCTCGACGAAGGGAGTGGCAAGCTGCCGGTGGAACAATTCAAGTGAGCGTGAGGACCTCTCCGTGGAAGGTTTGATTACAGGAAGACCGTCGGGCGAGAGTCAGGCGTCGCTCGCAAGATGGATCGAGGCGCGCGGTTAGAAGCGCGGGCGTTCATCGTGAAGGGGACGGATCTGGACGCGGGGTTGGGGTCAACGTAGAAGCAATGTTGAATGTTGAATGTTCAATGTTGAATGTCGAATGGAACATCACGCGGGGTGACATTCAACACTCAACATTGAACATTCAACATTCAACATTGCCTTTCGTTTTCTGTGACCGGAGCCACCCCCACCTCGATATAGAATCCCGGCCCGCGTCGTGCACCGTTTGACGCACTGAATTGATGGCAAAAGCGAAAGAACAAGCCTCCGCAACGATCGACCCCGTGGCTGCCTGCGCGCCGGAGTGGACCGACATCTTCCGGCAGATGGTCCTCATCCGGCGCTTCGAGGAAGCGACGGAGCGGGAGTTCCGCAAAGGTAAGATCGGCGGATATCTCCACGTCTACAGCGGGCAGGAGGCGGTGGCCAGCGGCATCATCACGGCGCTGCAGAAGGACGACATCGTCTTCACCGGCTATCGCGACCACGCCCATGCCCTGGCCCTCGGCGCCGAGCCGCGGCGGATCATGGCCGAGCTGTTCGGCAAGGTCACCGGCGTCTCCAAAGGCAAGGGCGGCTCGATGCATCTGTTCGACGTCGAGCATGGCTTCTACGGCGGCTACGGCATCGTCGGCGGACATCTCACGCTGGCCGCCGGCGCCGCGTACGCCCTTCGCTATCGCCAGACCGAGCGCATCGCCGTCTGCTACTTCGGCGACGGCGCCATGAACATCGGCTCGTTCCATGAGGCAATGAACATGGCCGGCCTGTGGGGCAAGGCGGGGATGTGCCCGATCCTTTTCATCATCGAGAACAACGGCTACGCCATGGGGACCTCGGTGGAGCGGCATTCCGCGCTGACCGATCTCTCGGCACGCGTGCGCGCCTACAACATTCCCACCGAGAAGGTGGATGGGCAGGATGTCTTCGCCGTCCGCGGCGTGGCCGACCGCGTCGTCCGCCAGATCCGGGAGACCGGCACGCCGTACTGCATCGAGGCGGTCACCTATCGCTTCTCCGGCCACGGAGCGGCCGACATCCTGCAGCCGTATCGGAGCAAGGATGAAGTCGAGGAGCACCGTCATCGCGATCCGATCGGTATCCTCCGCAACCGCCTCGGCGAGATCTGCAACCTTACCGACGACGATGTGAAGTCGATCGAAGAGTGGGCCTCCGGAGAAGTCGCCGCCGCCGTGCAGTTCGCGGAAGAGAGCGCCGTGCCGGATGCCGAGGAGTTGTGGCGCGACGTCGTCGCCGAGCACGGGCCGGTGAGGGAGAACGAAAGCTCTTAGGAAGAAGCTCTTAGCTGTTAGCTCTTAGCTCTTGGGAGATCGAGTTCCGACACCGCTCCCCCAAGAGCCAACAGCTAAGAGCTAACAGCTCAAAAAACCATGACCGAAAAAAGCTACCGCGACGCCATCCGCGACGCCATGATGGAAGAGATGGACCGGGACGGGAACGTCCTGATCATGGGCGAAGACATCGGCGTCTACGAAGGGACGTTCCGCATCACCGCCGGCATGCTGAAGAAGTACGGCCCGAAGCGCGTGATCGACACGCCCATCGCCGAGGCCGGGATGGTCGGCACCGCGGTGGGCATGGCCATGCTCGGTCTGCGGCCGATCGTGGAGATGATGACGATGAACTTCGCCATCGTCGCTGCCGACCAGATCCTCAATCACGCGGCGAAGGTGCGCTACTTCTCCGGCGGACAGGTCGACGTCCCGGTGGTCATCCGCGGTCCGCAGGGGGCGGGCGTCCAGCTTTCCGCGCAGCACTCGCAGACGTTCGAATCGTTCTATGCGCACTTCCCCGGCCTGAAAGTCGTCGCCCCGGCCACGCCGGCCGATGCCAAGGGATTGCTGAAGACGGCGATCCGCGGACGCGATCCGGTCATTTTCCTCGAGAGCGCCGCGCTGTACGGGATGAAGGGGGAAGTGCCGGATGACGCCGGCTTCACTGTCCCCTTCGGCGTCTCCCGCATCGCGCGTGAGGGGAGCGACGTCACCATCGTCTCGTACAGCCGCATGCTGCAGATGTCGCTCATCGCCGCGGAGAAGCTTTCGCAGGACGAAGGGATCGAATGCGAAGTGATCGATCTCCGCACCTTGCGCCCGCTCGATCTCGAGCCCGCCTACGCCTCGGTCACCAAAACCCATCGCTGCGTCGTCGTGCAGGAACAGTGGAAACCGTTCGGCGCGGCGGCGGAGATCGCGGCCAGCATCACCGAGACGGTCTTCGACGAGCTCGATGCGCCGGTCGCGCGCGTCACGGGCGAGGATGTGCCGATGCCGTATGCGCGCAATCTGGAAGTGCTGGCCACGCCGCACGAGCAACATGTGATCGCCGCGGTGAAGAAAGTGATGTACGCGAATGGCTGACATCATCATGCCCAAGATGGGCGACGCCATGACCGAGGGGAAGGTCGTCCGCTGGTACAAGAAGTCGGGCGACGCCGTGAAGAAAGGCGAGCCGCTGCTGGAGATCGAGACCGACAAGGTCAATCTCGATCTCGAAGCGGAGCAGGACGGCACGCTGGGCAATGTCGCGGCCGAGGCCGGGCAGATGGTCGAGGTGGGTGGGGTGCTGGCGACGATCCTCGGCGAGGGCGAGAAGGCCGCGCCTCGACAGGAGCCCAGCGCAGAAGCCGCACCCGCGCGCCGCGCCATCGACAAGAAAGACTCGATCAAGAAGTCGACCGGCGACTATGCCGAGGCCATCGACATGAAAGCGCCGCGGATCGATCGGACGGCGGCGGCTTCGAGTGAGCCTGTGCCGCAGGATGCCGGCGGCAGAAAACGCTCCTCGCCGTTGGCGCGGAAGATGGCGCGCGAGATGGGCGTCAGTCTGGAGCAGGTACAGGGGAGTGGGCCGAGCGGCCGCATCGTGGCGAACGATGTGAAGAACTTCAAGCCTGCCGGTGCCGCGCCGCAGAAGGCAAAGGCGCCGTCGCTGCCGCCGATCCAGACGCTCGAGACGAAAGAGATCCCGCTGACCGCGATGCGTCGCACCATCGCCAAACGTCTCGCGGAGTCGACGGGACCGATCCCGCATTTCTACCTGACCGCCGACTACGACGTTACCAATCTCCTGTCGCTGCGCGAGCAGCTCAACGAGATCGAAGGCATCAAGACCAGCGTGAACGACTTCATCGTCCGCGCCGCCGCGCTGGCGTTGCGCCATCACCCGAACGTGAACGCGTCGTGGGGTGATGAGGCCATCACCCAGCATGGCGAGATCCACATCGGCATCGCCGTCTCCACTCCCGAGGGGCTGATCACGCCGGTCGTGCGCAACGCCGACCAGAAATCGGTGACCGACATCTCCAACGAGGTCCGTTCGCTCGCCGACAAGGCGAAGAACCGCAAGCTGACCCCGAACGATTACCAGGGCTCGACCTTCACGATCTCGAACCTCGGCGCATGGGGCATCGAACAATTCACCGCCATCATCAATCCGCCGAACGTAGCCATCCTCGCCATCGGCGCCGCCAGCGCGCAGGCTGTCGTCGTCGATCGTCAGGTCGTCATCCGCGACCGGATGAAGGTCACCATGTCCTGCGATCACCGCGTCGTCGACGGCGCCTTGGGCGCGGAGTACCTGCGGACGTTGCGGAGCTACATCGAGCAACCGGTCAGGCTCGTCATTTAGCGGCAGGCGTCTGTAGCGCGATCTTTGGCATCGCACAAAACGGCAGGACGCCTTTTCTCTGGGACGCGCTGACAAAGGGCATGAGGAACGACATGACACCGGAAGAGAAGATGTCGTTGTGATTGCGGATGATCGCTTTGTCCGTCCGGATCACCATGAAGGGGTTGTAAACCTTGGAGTCATGCAGATTCTTCAGCTTCAACGGCAGACCGTACATTCTTGACGCCGCGAGATTGATGTGCGACGGCTCCTTCTCGTCCGGCAAGATCCCCTCCGGAAAGAGCTCCGGCTCCAGGTCTTCGAGCGGGATGTCGAGTAGCTCTTTTCCCTTACTTTTATTAACCGCGAGCCGGTGGCTGATGTCGGCTAGCGAGAAGCCGAGTGCAGTGGTGCTGTCGGCCCACTCGCGCCATCGCCCTGGCGTGAATAGGGTGACGAAAAACCTGGCCATTTTGAGAGCGACTCTGTTCGGCGTGTCGCCATCGGAAGAGAGCACTAGGAGGATTGGCCGCTGGTTGGCGCCGAAATCTTTCTTCGACGATTCGGCGCGGAACGTTCTGTAGCGGCGCGCCTCCACTGCCGGGTTGATGAGGATGACGGCGTCGCCAATGCGGTGGAGCGCATCTGGATCAATCGGTGCATCATCATCGATGGTCTTTTCGAAGACGATTTGCTGCATCGCAGAGAGCAACATGGCGCCGCCGAGAGAGTGGCCGGTGATGGTCAGCGAGGTGAACGGACGCCCGCTGGCGACGGCGGTGCGATTGGCCGTATCGCGGATCTTGTCAAGATCCTGCAGCACCTTCGCGAGTTGCGGTTGACGCTGCAGACGGAGTCGCACTTTGCGAGCTTCCCAGTTGGTGGACGGCCCTCCGATCGTCTGCGCAACTCGTTTCCGTGACCAGATCGTGGTCAGGTTTGCCACCGGAACCGGCACCGATTCACCGCGCCAACCGATGTAGATGCCGATGACGCGCGACGATTTGGCGTGAATGTCCGACGTACAGCGCATACCGCCCCTGCCCCTCGCGGCGAGGAAACGGAGCACGTGGCGAAACGAGACCAAGTTGGTATCATTCCATCTCGCAGAGTGGTGCCAGCCGTGGGCGTAGACGACGACTGTTGCGCCCCGCTCGTTTGCAATCGTGCTCACTTGATCGATGACGAGTTTGCGCTGCGCTTCGCTCCACAGGCCGCCCCATTCCGTGAACTCGATGATGCCTACATCGAAGGAGTCGTAGTGCTCCCAAGTGCTTGTGGCAATCGATCGGGCGGCGGCACTGGCGCGTTTCGGATTGAGGTTCTCGTCCGTAGCCGGCAGCTCGCTGATGGGAGCCTGAAGCTGCGGGACCCATTGATTGTTGACGAGCCTGACACGGCGAGGCGTGAGTGGACTGCACGCGGTGACAAGAAGAACGGTCAAGAACATGATGCGAACGTTCATCGTCCCCTCCACCCGGATGAGAGTGCTGCGGTTCGAATTTTCTCCGGATGGAATGAGCATAAACCAGAACGGACACCTGTTACACTACCCAACGCCCCGCCATGCCAGGCATCAACGAGCTCCTCGGGATCCTCATTGCGATCATCGTGATCTGGGTCGTTCTCAAGCTGGCCAAGGTAGCGATACGGCTGATCTTCCTCGTGATCGCCGTCCTCCTTATCGCCGGGGCGATTTACTACGTCTTCATGAGGTGAACCATTTGAGTGATCGCAAATACAGGCACCGCGGCTATCAGGATAGCGGCGGCGGCTATTCGTCCAATTCGTCTTCATCCAGCAGCTCGCGTCCGCCGCGCACTCCGTACGAACCGCAATATCAGAGAGTCGAAGGAGCGCCCCGCGGACGGACCGCCGGAGGCTTCGGCCCCGAGGTCTTCAAGTGCAACGCCTGCGGCACGCAGAGGCTCGGGCTCGACCAGCCGACCTCCGAGGAGACCTGCGTCAAGTGCGGCGCCGACCTGCACACCTGCGGCAACTGCCGCGCCTTCGACACCACCACGCTCTGGGAGTGCCGCGAGAGCATCCCGGCGCGTATCTCCGGCAAGCACGTCCGCAACGAGTGCGCCTTCTTCCAGCCAAAGGTCGTCCGCGATTTGACCGCGGACAAGGCCCGCCAGCCGCAGACGCCGGACGACGCGCGGAAGGCGTTCGACGCGCTGTTCAAGAAGTGATCCGCCTACGGCACAGACAAGAGTGTCTGCGCCACATTGGATCCGGCGAAGACTCGACACTTCAGCAAATACCGACGGGCAATGTGGCACAGACACTCTTGTCTGTGCCCGGCGGCGAAGCCGCGCATTTCGCTGGCGCGTCTCGAGCTGCCTGGAAAAATCTTCGTGTCGTACCCAGAACTGCTGATGAGTAGTAGAGATTGATCGTTTATCCTTCGCCCGCTTGCGCCTCGCCATCAACGTAGCCCTCGCAGCCCTCTCCGGCGTCCTCTTCGCCCTCGCCTTCCCGAACGCCGCCATCGGATGGCTGATGTTCGTCGCCCTCATGCCGCTCTTCATCGCCTTGACGCGTGTGCGAAGTGCGGGCGGCGCCTTCTTCCTCGGATGGCTCTCGCAGACGATCGCCTGGCTGATCATGGTGCCGTGGGTGGTCCGGGTGATGTCGCACTACGGCGGCTTGCCGTACGTCACCGGCGTAGCGCTCTTCGTGGCGATGTGCGCCTACCTCGGTATGTACGGCGGCCTCTTCGCCCTTCTCTTCTATCGCATCGCACCGTCGACGCGGTTCCGGCGCTGGCTGCTCGTGCCGCTGGCGTGGGCGGTGGTCGAGTACGCGCGGACGTATCTCTTCAGCGGCTTCCCGTGGAGCCTGATCGCCGCCTCGATCGTCGACTACGCGCCGCTGGTGCAGTTCGACCGCGTGGCCGGGCCGTATGCATTGGGAATCCTGATCCTGCTGCCGTCGACGCTCGCCGCCTGGCTGATCGTGGCGCGGCCGAAAGGGATGCGATCGCTCTTCGCCATCGCCGCCGTGGTCATCATCACCTTCGTCTGGTGGGCGACGGGACTCGTGGCCGCCAAGATGCTCGTGCGCCCGACCGGGACGCCGATGGCGCGCGCGGCTCTCTTGCAGCCGAACATCTCGCAGGAGATGCGGTGGGACAACGACAACCTGGTGCTGATCTTCCGCCGGATGATGGCCATGACGGACGAGGCTACCTCGCACAAGGTGCAGGTCGTGATCTGGCCGGAGTCGACGGTGCCGCTGTCGTACGCGACGACGGATTTCTATCGTGAGGCCATCGAGTCGGTCTCCCGCACCAGTAACGTCGACGTCATTCTCGGGTCGGTCGCCGAGGATCCCGAGCAGCCGAACAAGCTCTGGAACGCGGCATTTCTCGCCAGCGGCGGCCGCACCATCGGCCACTACGACAAGATCCGCCTGGTGCCGTTCGGCGAGTACGTGCCGCTCCGGCAGATGCTCTCGTTCGCGCATGCGCTCGTGCACGCCGTCGGACAGTTCGAGTTCGGGACGAAGGACACGCCGCTCGCCGGCCGGTTTCTCTACGGCCCGGCCATCTGCTACGAGGTGGTCTTCCCGCAGATCCCGCGCACGCAGGTGGTGCACGGCGCCAACGTCCTCGTCACGATCACCAACGACGCCTGGTATGACGGCACCTCGGCGCCGCGGCAGCATCTGAACCAGGCCCGGCTCCGCGCCGTCGAGACCGATCGCTATCTGCTGCGCGCGGGAACCACCGGCATCTCCGCCGTCATCGACCCGGCCGGCCAGCTCGTGCAGCAGTTGGAGATGGGCAAACAGGGGATCATCTACGCCGAGTTTCAGCCGCGGACGTCGACGACCCCGTACGTCCGTTTCGGCGACTGGTTCGCATGGGTAGCGATGGCATTCGTGATCGTCGGGTTGGTCCGGCGACAGCCGGCTTGAACCCTTGCATCTTCCGTTTCTCGGACCTCTAATCGCGATAGTCGGGGTCCAGCTCGAACAGGTCCGACGCCTTCACCCGTTCGCCCGACAAGCGGTGCAAGGCGGCCGTGATCGCGGCGATGCATTGTCTGGTGGGGTCGATCTTCCCCTCACGAACCATGAGAAGGTGGACCCGGCTGTAGCCCGACTCCCTGACGAGATGGATGGGCTTGATCCTGTGGCGTTGCAGGTATGCGTCTAATTTCGTACCCATGGGTGTATAGTATCATCACATGAGCCTAAAGTACATACCCACTGCTATACTTCCGCCGAGAGTTTGCACCTTCCTGCGGCCGGAAGAGGATGCCCCCGTACCGCGAAGTCGCTTCCCACCGGCCAGAGGAATGACGGTGGTGGACGAGACAAGATCAACTCCTCTGGAACCAAAATTCGATCCGACAGATCATTATCATGTTCTGACAGATCATCATCATGATCTAACAGATCATCATCGTGTTCTGCCGGAACCGAAATTCGATCTGACAGATCATCATAATGATCTGACAGATCATCATAATGTTCTGTCAGAACGATTTTTGATTCCGGCAGAGCTCTTCGAGGCTCCCTCAGAATCAAAAACTGATCTTGCACAACGAAATTTGATTCCGCGAGAGCGTCAGAACGTTCCATCGGAAGGAAAATCTGTTCCGCCGGAATGATTTTTCGCTCCTGCAGAACATTATAATGATCTGTTGTTTCCAAAATTGTTTATTCGTGACAAAACAGCACCGTATACTGAGCTGTTTCTGCAGTAACGCATGAGCTCCCTCATTGTATAATGCACATTGTAAGGCCGGGCCGTTTTCAAGGCACATGCGCATTGTGCCGATCGCCCGCGAGTGCTGACGATCGAGGGCTCGCGGGTAACTCGTGGCTGCAATTTCGCTCGTAGCGATCGCACGTCGCGTAACCGAAGATGGAGGGACTCATGTCCTCAACACGAGCTGCTGCTGTGTCTCCAGGGGCGGCAACCGCGGATCAACCTGCTGCCGATCCCGAGGCCAGTCAGATCGCAATCGAAGACATCGCCAAACAGATCACCGACGGCCTTGCGGCGCTGGCCAGGTTGATCCCGACGTTCGTGCCGAAGCATAACGAGAACGAGGCCTTCGTGAGAAGGTTTCGGGCCTTCTCGGTCGAGTCGATCCGAAGCATGATCGCCGCGATCGAGGCATACCCGGAGCTGAACAGCGCCAATAAGCTCGACGTGCCGCAAGCGCGCGCGGACCTGCAGTTCCTGGACGCGTTCCGTACCGTGATCGATGCGGTCGAGGAGTTCCGTACGAACGTGCGGTTCACGTATTCCGCCCGGAAAGCCCGGGCGGTGAACCCGGTGCTGCAGACGTACGCCATCGGCAAGGGAATCGGCCGCGACGCCGCCAGTGCCGGTGTGGCCGCACATCTGGAGAACATCAAACGCGACCTTCGCAGAGCGAGCACAAAAAAGGCGACCCCTGTGAAAAAGCCGCCGCAGGGACCACAGACCCCGCTGCAACCACAGACCCCGCCCCAACAGTGAAGCAACGGCGCGGCCGCGTATCAGGCGCGGCCGCGCCCCGGACAAGAGACCCCAAAGCCGTTCAAGAAACAATCGCCACGTACAGCAGTTCGACGCCGTTTCGATCCTGTCCGAGGGCGCCGTACAAGCGCCTGCCACGAGCACGGAACGCCTGGTTGCGGTGCGTTTGTATCGACGAACGAAGGCCCGCGTCGCGTTTGAAAGGCTCACCCTCCATCCCTCAGCGAGGCAGACTGGCTTGTTTCGCCGCCACAGGCTCTATTGCCTGCCTCACAACAGAGTCCGCCATTTCTCGTAACCCGAAGGAATGATACATTGATATCCAATGAAAGAGCCGGCGGCCGATCGCGAGCGTTGTCCAGCCTGTCAGGGTCCGTTGTCGGGCGGCTCGTGCCCTTCCTGCACGGCCGTGCCCGGGGTTCAGATCATCCGCCGGGAAATCGTGCTGCTGGTTTTCATCGCCGTTGCCGCGGTTCCCACGTACATGGTGACGCGGAGAGTGGCGGACCTGAATCGGCAGAGGAATGCTCACATTGCCGCCTACTGGTATCGACAAGGAGAGCGGCAATTGAGGGAAGGAAAGCCCGAGGAGGCCATCGCTTCGCTGCGAGAGGCGACGGCCAACGATCACGATAACCGAGGGTTCGCCTTCGCCCTGGCACAGGCGCTCGGTGCCACGAATCGAGACGACGAGGCGCGGCTGGCCTTGCTGCGGCTTCGCGAGTCGGCACCCGAGAGTCCACAGATCAACCTGCAGTTGGCCAGACTCTCGGCCCGCAATCACGATCTGCCCGAGGCCCTCCGCTACTACCACCACGCGCTCTATGGATTGTGGACTGGAGAGAGGGTCGATGAACAGCGGCGACAGGTCCGGCTCGAGCTCATCCATCTGCTCCTCGATCACAAGGAACGAAGCAGGGCACTGGCCGAGTTGATGGCGCTCAGTACCGACGCCCCTCGGACGGTGAACGTGCAGCTTGAACTTGGGCAGCTTTACGTGGAAGCCGGCGACACTTCGAACGCACTGCAGCATTTCGGTCAGGCAGCTCAGTTGGACACCGGAAACGTCGCCGCCCTTTCGGGAGCGGGCGAAACCGCATTCCAAATCGGCGACTACAAGACCGCGGAGGATTATCTCAGCCGGGCCACGGCGCTGGACAAGAGCGCAACACGTGCGGCACAACTGCTCGAGACCACACGCCTGATACAAGCGAGCGATCCTCTGGCGGTTCATCTCTCGCGAAGCGAACGGATCCAGCGCCTGCGGGCGGCGCTCGATCAATCCGCAAGACGCCTTCAATGCGGCGGCAACGTTTCGATAGGCCCAGTGAAGGGCCCGCTGCAGTTGGAGATCGATGCGTTACTGCCGAAGATCACGCCGCAGAACCTCCGCGAGGATCCCGAGTTACTCGCCGCCGGCGCGGAGCTCGTGTTCAAAATAGAAGAGACGACACGCCAAACCTGCGGAAAACCGGAGGGCCTTGACGAAGCGCTTCTACTCGCCGGCCGGCAACATGGAGCAACCGAGCGATGAAACCGGTCAAGTTTCTATCGGTCGAGACATTTCGTCTGCGCGAGAATCAGGTCTTTCTCGCGCTCACGGTTCTCATCGGGATTTTCGGCGGTCTGTCCGCGGTGCTCTTCACACTGGCCATCGAGGGAACCAAGCACATCCTGTTCGGCTCCGCTCCGTCGGCGCTCCGACTCGTGGCTGTGCCTACGCTCGTGAGTCTCGTGACCGGGTTTCTTCTGGCCAAGTTTTTCCCCGAAGCCAGAGGCAGCGGTCTGCCACAGGTGGAGGCTGCCTATCACCTTGAAAACGGGGTGATCCCCGGGCGGGTGATCTTCGGGAAATTCTTCACCGGCGCGTTGTGCGTTGGATCGGGCCACTCCATGGGGCGCGAAGGGCCGTCCGTGCAGATCGGGGCCGGCATCGCATCGCTCTTCGGGCGATGGCTGAAGCTGTCTCCGCAGCGCGTGCGAAGCCTCATCCCCATCGGCGCTGCCGCGGCACTCTCGGCGGCGTTCAACACCCCCGTAGCGGCGGTGCTGTTCGCTCTCGAAGAGGTGATGGGAGACATGAACGCCGCCCTGATCGGATCGACGGTGGTGGCCTCGGTCACGGCGGTCATCATCGAGCGATCGATTCTGGGCGAGGAGACGCTCTTCCGAGTTCCTGCCTATCACCTCGCGCATCCGGCCGAATTGATCGGGTACGCGGTTCTCGGGATCGTCGGCGGAATCGTGTCGTTGATGTTCACGCAGGGACTGCTGCGTACCCGAGGACTCTTTCGCCGTCTGCCGGCGTGGACGCGAATCATTCAACCGGCCATGGGAGGACTGGCAATCGGGATCATGCTGCTCTTCGTGCCTCAGGTAATGGGGGTTGGCTATCAGTATGTCGATCAGGCCCTCGATGGGGCGCTGGCGCTACGCATGCTGCTGCTTTTCTGCGGCGCGAAGCTCGTCGCCACGATCATTTCCTACTCATCCGGAAATGCCGGCGGCATTTTCGCGCCGAGTCTCTTTCTCGGTGCGATGGCCGGCGGCGCCGTCGGGATCGGAATGCACGCAATCGCGCCGTTCCCAACAGGTGACCCCGGAGCTTACGCGCTCGTCGGTATGGGAGCGCTCTTCGCCGGCATCATCCGCGCGCCGATGACGTCGGTTTTCATGATCTTCGAGCTCACGCAGGACTACCAGATTCTGGTGCCGCTGATGGTGGCGAACCTGCTCGCCTATGCGATCGCCACGCGCTTTCAGCCGAAGCCTATCTATCACGCGTTGCTCGAACAGGATGGTATCCACCTACCCGGACCTGCCAGTCGATTCGCTGCCGGCATGTCTCGCGCCAGCGACATCATGGAACCGGTTCCGCTATTCATCCCGGAAGACTCCTCGGTTGACCAGGCTCTGGCGCTCATCGCCAATGAGCCGTCGGATAGCTTTCTCGTCGGCAGTCAACGCAGGATCGCCGGCATCGTGAGGCGGCACGACCTCGAGGAGGCGGCCAGCGGCGGCACGACCGGTAATCCGCTCGCTCCTCTGCTGATTTCGAAGTGGGCGCACGTTCACGCTGATCACTCTCTTGAGCTCGCGCTCCAGCGTTTTCGCGAGAACCCAGGCCTTCTGCCCGTGGTCAGCCGCGGCGAGGCAACGCGCGTGGAAGGCGTGATCACGCTGGAAGCAATCCTCGAATTCGTCCGGCGAGCTCCGCAGGAGTGATCGGTGATCGATCTCCCCGTTGCAGAGCGATGCTCTACTACCTCCGGACAGCGCGGGCGCGAGCTTTCTTCGTTGCAGGCCGGCGATGACGAGTCTTCGTCTGCTCCGCTGCAGTCTCATCGAACAGCATCGGTGCCGGTGCATCCGTCTCGCCCATCATTTCCACGATGCCTTTCAGAATGCGCGATAGCGTCGCGGCATCGGCGGCGGACAGATGCCGGAGCGCGTCCGCGAGTTTCTGCTGTGCCACGGTCGTTGGGGTCTTTTGTTGGAGCCTCCTGCCGCGCGCGGTGAGCGAGAGCTCCACTCGGCGCGTATCCACGGCCGACCGCGCCCGTTCGACCAGACCGCGGTCGACGAGCCTTCCGGCGACCACCGACACGGTGCTCTGATCCGTCCGCGTCTGCTCTGCAAGCTCCTTGACCCCCATCGGCCCGCCGGCCGCACCGAGCGTTGCCAGGACGAAGAGCTGCGCACCCGTGAGATTGAGGTCTGATGCGGCGCGATGCGAGCTGCGCAGCGCATGGACGATCCTCCGGAATGCGTCCATCGATTCCGTAACGGTTTCTGCGTTTCTTCGTGCTCCCATCCGCTCTATCGTCGCACATCCCTGAATGTCCGATATCACCGGTCAAGTGAACGACCAGGAGGGGCGGGACATCGCTCGCCAATTGCTCCGCGCCGGGGCGGCCACGTTCGCCGCCTCGCCGGCGTACACGCTCTCGGATTACTCGGAATGCCTGCATCGCATTGCCGAGCACGAAGCGAAAGCCGAAGGCGTCGGGGTCTGGCGTCGGCGATAATCGACTACTCTACGCAGCCATGAAAGACGACACCCTCTCTCGAATCTCGGACCTCAAAGACCGCCTGCAACTGGTCCGGAGCTATCTTTGACCTCGATTCCGCACGCAAGACGCTCGACGAGATCGAGCGGGAAATGTCCGCTCCCGGTTTCTGGGACAAGCCGGAGACCGCGCAGGACGTCGGACGGAAGCGCGCCCGCGTAGAGAAGCGCATCGCCTCGGGCGAGGCGATCAATGCGAAAGCCGAAGAGCTGGAGGTGCTGCTGGAGCTCCAGCGCGAGGGGGAGCACGTCGATGCCGACATCGAACAACTCGTCGCGCAGCTCGAGGCCGAGGTCACATCGATCGAGATGACCATGAAGCTCTCCGGCGAGCACGATGAGCGCGACGTCATCCTGGCCATCCATCCCGGCGCCGGTGGCACCGAATCGCAGGACTGGGCCGAGATGCTGCTGCGCATGTACCTCCGCTACGCCGAGCGCAAGGGGTGGTCGGCCGAGATCGTCGACTATCAGGCCGGCGAAGAGGCGGGATTGAAGAGCGTCACCGTGATGGTGCGCGGCGACTACGCCTACGGCTACATGAAGTCGGAGCACGGCGTGCATCGCCTCGTGCGCATCTCGCCGTTCGATGCGGCCAAGCGGCGGCACACGTCGTTCGCCTCGGTCTACGTCTATCCCGACATCGACGAGGAGATCGAGATCGAGATCAACGACAAAGACCTGCGCGTCGATACCTACCGGTCCAGCGGCGCTGGCGGCCAGCACGTCAACGTCACCGACTCGGCGGTGCGCATCACCCATCTGCCCACCGGCATCGTCGTCACCTGCCAGAACGAGCGCAGCCAGCACAAGAACCGCGACGTGGCCATGAAGCTGCTGCGCTCGAAGCTCTACCAGCTCGAGGTGGAGAAGCGGCAGGAGGATCAGGAGAAGCTGGAAGGGGAGAAGAAAGACATCGCCTTCGGCTCCCAGATCCGTTCCTACGTGATGCAGCCGTACCAGATGATCAAGGACCTCCGCACCGGCTACGAAGTCGGCGACGTACAACGCGTCATGGACGGCGACCTCGATGGATTCGTGGAGGCGTATCTGGCCGCGGGCGCGAGAAAGACGGCGGATTGATGGGGATCGCGGGGGTCGCGTTGTTCTCGCCGCTGCCGCCGACCAGGACAGGCGTCGCGCACTACGCGTCGATGCTTCTCCCGGAGCTCCGCAAGCATCTCGATGTCGTTACGATCTCCGAGCCAACCGACAACCGAGAACCGATAACCGACAACGTCCTCTACTTCCTCGGCAACAACCCTCACCACGCCTGGATCTACGCGGAAGCGATGCGCACTCCCGGCGTCATAGTGCTTCACGACCTCGTGCTCCATCACCTCATCGTCGAGATGACGCTGGCGCGCGGCGATATCGATGGATACGTCGCCGCGCTCGAGGCGAATCATGGCCAGGCCGGCGCGGCGTGGGCGCGAGGACGGGCGGCGGGACTTCACAGCGAGATGGGGAACTTCCTGATGCCGGCCTCGGTCGACGTCGCCAATCGATCGCGCGCCGTGATCGTGCACAACCGCTACGCCGCCGATCGATTGCGGTCGTTCGGCGTGACTACGCCGATCCATGTTGTTCCGCATCCATTCGAGCCGCAGCCGTCGGCGCGCGGACGGCGGGATGAGATCCGGGCAAAGCACGGCTACGCGGCGGACGATCGCGTCATCGGACTCTTCGGCTTCCTCACCTCGGCCAAACGCGCCGAGGTTGTGCTCGCGGCGTTCGCGTCAGCGCGTGCGCGGGAGAAACGGCTGCGGCTGCTCGTCGTCGGCGAGCCGGCGCCGAACGTTGACGTCGATGCGTTGCGCGGCGACGGCATCACCTTTACCGGCTACGTCGCCGACGAAGAGTTTGCCGCCTACTTCGCCGCGGTCGATCGCCTTGTCAACCTGCGCTACCCGAGCGCGGGGGAGACGTCGGGAACCTTGATCCGCGCCTTCGAAGCCGGCAAACCGGTGGCGGTCAGCGACTACGCGCAGTTCGCGGAGTTTCCGGATGACTGCGTGGTCAAGATTCCGTTCGGCGACGGCGAAGTTGCTGCCTTGTCCGATTTCTTCGTGCGCGCGTTGCCCGATCCCTCCACGGCGCAGGCGGCGTGGCTGCGCGGGAACGCCTCGATGGAGCAGACCGTCCGCGGCTATCTCGCCGCGCTGGGCGACCGATCGAGAGTGCCGATCGCTCCCGTCACGCGAACGATCCCGCTTTTCCCGACGCTCGAGGCAACGCTGCGCGACGACGCCGTGGTGCTGCGCAACTCCGGCGACTTCACCATTCGCACGCGAAGCTACGGACAGCCGGGCTACCGGCTGATGATGCTGGTCGTGAGCGGTGAGACGGTGATCGACGACCGCTGGGTCGAGCTGCCGCGCGATCTGAGCCCGGGCGATGTTGCCGAGGTGGCGATACCGCGCGTCGAGGGAACGCTTCGGCTTTATCACGCCATCGACGGGATTCCGATCGTTGTGGCGGAGCCGTTTGCGGAGTTTGTGAGAGCGAAATGTTGAATGTTGAATGTTCAATGTTGAATCACATTGGCCCTGCCAAGCACCGGCACAGACAAGAGTGTCTGTGCCACATTGGTCCTGCCAAGCACCAGCAAGAGTGTCTATGCCACAGGATGTTGAATGCTGAATGGCCGGCCAAACCATCGGCCGTGTGCTCATTGAACATTCAACATTCAACATTCAACATTGAACATTCGCCTTCCGGACCGAGCTCGCGCCGCAGTGATGGTCTCGCCCATGCCTGATCACTCGGGTCCGCATTTCGGCGACGCTGCCCTCGCCCGTCTCCGCGCCATCCTCCGTACCCGTCCCGCGATCGAGATCGACGCGCCGAAGCTGAAGCGTGCGGCGGTCCTGATCGCACTGATCCCGACCGGCGGTGGCTGGAGTCTTCTCTTCTCGCGCCGGTCTGAGAACCTTGCCGCGCACAGCGGACAGATCGCCTTCCCCGGCGGGGGTGTGCATCCGGGAGAGGCGCTCGAAGCGGCGGCGGTGCGCGAGGCGCATGAAGAAGTCGGCATCGCCTCCGAGCGTGTGGAGCTGATCGGACGGCTCGACGATCTCGTCACCAACAGCGGCTTCCTCGTCGCGCCGTTCGCCGGCGTCGTCGATCAGCGCATCGACTACGTCCTGCAGGCGTCGGAGGTCGACGAGGTGTTCGAAGTACCGATCGAGGCGTTACTCAGGCCCGATCAGCCGGAGGTTCGCTACGTGCCATTCCGAGGCAAGCGCTACCCCGCCTACTTCTACCGCTACGAGCATCACGAGATCTGGGGATTGACAGGACGCATGCTGAAGCACTTCCTCGATTTTGTGTGGAGGAGTGTGTGAGGGCCCCCTGGGAGCGCGGGCGTCTCGACCGCGCTTTCGATTGGCAGGATGGCAGGCATTACACGCGCGCGGGACGCACGCGCTCCCAGGGTGTCACTTCTTCAACAGCTCGTTCACGTAATTCGACAGCCCTTTCCCCTCCGCACCTGCATCGACCACCGAGCCGTTGACGATGTAGGTCGGCGTGGCGCGGACGTCGTTGCTGAAGGCGGTGCCGACGCCGTTGACGATGCCGGCGACCAGCTCGGGGGACTTCACGTCCGCGTCGTATTTGGTCATGTCCAGATCGTGGTCCTGGGCGAAGCCGCGGGCGAACTCGTCGATCGTGAATGCGGAGAGCTTTTCCTGATTCTCGTAAACCTTCTCCTTGTACGTCCAGAAAAGGTCCGGCTTCTGGCGCCAGATGGCGCGGCCGGCCACGGCGGCCGCGAGGGCCCACGGATGGACGCCGAGGAGCGGCGTGTCGTAGCGGATGTAGCGGACCTTATCGCCATGCGCGGAGAGGATCGGTTTCAGGTATCCGGCCGCGCGCTGACAGGAGGGGCACTCGAAGTCGGAGAACTCGATCACCGTCACCTCCGGCTTCGCGGCGCCGGTGGTGGGAGACTGCGGGAGGAAGTTCTCGAAAGCCTTGAGGCGCGAGACGCGATAGTCGGCCGTCATCGGCACGAAATGGCCGAAGAAGAAGACGGTTCCCTCGGGATCGATCTCGCCTTCCAGCGGCAGCTTGCCGCCTTCCATCGACTGCAGGAGCGTGGCGCGGTAGAGGCCGGCGCGTGTTTTCGTCCGGTCGACGATCGGCTCGAAGACCTGCTTCATGTTCTGCATCGTGAAGGTCTTGATTCGCTGCTCGAGCGTGCCGGTCGTATCGTCGAGGAACCAGGGGGTGCCCATGAAGAACTGCCCTTCGTTCGAGACGATGGCCACCCACTGGCCTTCGCAAGCCTGTTGCTTGCTTTCGATCCGGACCACGGTACCGATCATGTTTCCGGGGAGCTGGTGCTGGAGGGGGACGCGCGTCTCGGTTACGGGTTGGGAACAGATGGGGAGGGCTTCCTTGATCAGCTTCTCGGCGCGTGCGCCGAGAGACGGTGCCGGCTTCTCTGCCGGTTTCGCGGGCTCTTCAGCAGCGAGAGCTGCCGAGGCGATGAAAAGGGCGAAGAGCGCAAAGGCAAGTCGTTTCATGCAGTCGGCAAACGGAGGAGGTGGGAGGGGGATTCCATGTGGGGTTACGAGGTCTCGGGGTTGCGCGGTCTCGGGGTGGAAGGTTGCAAGGTTGCAGAGTTGCAGGGTTGCTGGTCCTGGTGCCACCGAGCAACCCAGCAACCTTGCAACCACCCACCGCGAGACCGCGCAACCCCGAGACCGCGCAACCGCAATAACGGCATCTCCTTCGCAGTTTGACCGCGGAATGACAACCGTCCATGACACGCGCACCCTTTCGATCTCGCGGCGCGGGCTGGCGATGCCGGCGTCGCCGATCCGGAAGCTTGCGCCGCTGGCGGAGCTGGCCAGGCTGCGCGGCACGAAGGTTTATCACCTCAACATCGGCCAGCCCGACATCGAGACGCCGGCGTGCATGCTCGACCGTTTGAAGCAGATCGATGACAAGGTCCTCGAATATTCGCCCTCCACCGGTACGCTAGCCTTCCTCGAATCGCTTCGCCAGTACTACGCCGAGCGCGTCGGCGTATCGGTCGAAACGCGTCAGATCCTGGCCACCACCGGAGGCAGCGAGGCCATCCTCTTCGCCTTTCTCGCCTGTGCCAACGAAGGCGACGACGTTCTTCTCCTCGAGCCGTTCTACGCGAACTACCGCGCATTCACCACCATGGCCGGCCTCAACATCGTGCCGGTCACGAGCCGCGGCCGCGACGGATTCCATCTCCCTCCCCGGTCGGTTTTTGAACAAGCGCTGACGCCGCGGACGCGCGCAGTCGTCCTCTGCAATCCCAACAATCCCACCGGCACCGTCTACACGCGCGACGAGCTGGAGATGCTGGCGGGTTTTTGCCGCGATCACGGACTCTTTCTCATCGCGGACGAGGTCTACCGCGAGTTCGTCTACGACGGCCGGAGAGCGATCAGCGCGCTGGAGCTTCGTGACGGCGACGATTTTGTGGTCGTCGTCGACAGTCTCTCCAAGCGCTACAGCGCCTGCGGCATCCGCCTCGGCGCGCTGGTCACGCGCAACCCCGAGCTCTACGACGCCTGCTTGCGCATGGCCCAGGGACGTCTCTCGCCGCCGGGCCTCGCGCAGTTCATCGCCGTCGGAGCGAAGGATCTGGGCGACGACTACACGCGTGACGTCGTCGACGAGTATCAGCGCCGGCGTGATGTTCTCTATGAGGGCCTGCGCGCCATCCCGGGCGTCGAGCTGGCCAGACCGGAAGGGGCGTTCTACTGCGTACCGAAGCTTCCGGTGCGCGACGCCGAGGACTTCGCCGTCTGGCTCCTGACCGAATTCGAGCACGACGGCGCCACCGTGATGATCGCCCCAGCCCGAGGCTTCTACGCCACCGATCGTGGCAGAAGCGAGATCCGCATCGCCTACGTGCTCAACGAGGACGATCTGCGGGCTTCGGTCGAGCTCCTGCGCGTGGCGTTGGAGCGGTACACGAAAGGCGTTTAACCACAGAGGCACAGAGAACACAGAGAAAAAAGGATGAATGCGGAAGGAAGAAGGGAGCTGTTTGATTCATCCGTCATCCTTCCGCATTCATCCTTTTTTCTCTGTGACCTCTGTGCCTCTGTGGTTAAGGCCTTTGACGGCTACAATCCACGCGATGCAGCTCAGCGATCTCGTGCAGGCGGACGACATCATCCTCGGCGTTCGTGCGCATGACGTCGCAGGAGCTGCGGCGGAGATTCTCGGGGAAACGCTGCCGCGTCACGGCTTCGCGCCGGACGCCGTGCGGCGGCTGATCGACGCCGTCATCGCCCGCGAGCGCGAGATGCCGACCACGTGCGGTGCCAGCGCCATCCCGCATGCGCGCGATGCCGCCGTGAAATCGTTCGTCGCCGCCATCGGAACGAATGGCGGTGGCATCATCGAAGGGCAGCGCGAGCCGCGGGTGATCATCGCCTTTCTCTCGCCTCTCGAAAAGCACGGTGAGCATCTCCAGTTGCTGGCCGCGCTCTCGCGCCTCGCGCACGACACGCCGGCCATGAATGCCATCGCCGAGGCGAAGACGGCGGAAGACGTCATCGCCCTACTGAAGCGATAAGCGGTCGGTGTCGTCCTCGTAGGCGAAGAGATTTCCGAACCGCGCCCAGCGGACCATCGTCTCGAACATCTCCTGATAGTTCTCGCGCGGGAGGGCCAGGATGATCATCTCGCGGACGATGTCGGCCGCCACCTCCCCCTCTTCGCGTTGCAGGAGCGCGGAGACGTCCTGGAACAGCCGGAGCTTGAGGAGGCGCTCGCGCCAGATGGCCTTGCGCTCTTCCGTCTCCGCCTGCACGAAGCGGCGGCCTTCCGCGGTGAGCCGCAGGTTCTGTTTCGGCGTATCGACGAGGTCGAGGATCTCGGCGGCCTTGGTGATGGCGATCATGGCCCCGAACTCGTGGTCCGTTTCGGCGGCGAGATCGAAGATGTCGTCCATGCCGCCGCGGGCATCGAGGTATTCGAGGAGACCGACGATCTCCGACGTCGTGGCGCGCGGGAGCGCCTCGATGCGCGGCGCCCGAGGGGCGACGGAAGCCGGAACGTCAGGCATCTCCGATCCGGTGATGATCTCGTGGAGGTAGTCGACGAGCTCCTGTGACTCGCGCGAGCGCGGGTCGCGCGGCCGCGGGATCGGGTTCTCCACGATCGTCCGCACGCGGCCGGGATGGCTGCTGAGGACGATGATGCGGTCGGCCATGTAGGCCACCTCTTTGATGTCGTGGCTGACCATGAGGATCGACGAGGGGTTCTGGTCCTCCGGCGCCCAGAGGTCGATGACCTCCGCGCGCAGCCCCTCGGCCGTGAGGGCGTCGACATGGCTGAACGGTTCGTCCATGAAGAGAATCTCGGGATTGATCGATAGCGCGCGGGCGATGCCGAGGCGCTGCTTCATGCCGCCCGACAACTCGCGCGGATACGCTTCTTCGAAGCCGGCCAGGCCGACGGTACGGATCGATTGCTCGGCGCGCGCCTTGATCTCCTCGGGTGGCAGGCCGGCGGCGCGCAGCACGATCTCCACGTTCTCGCTCACCGTCATCCAGGGGTAGAGAGCGAAGCTCTGGAAGACGATGGCCACGCCGGGGGTCAGTCCTTCGACCCTGGTGCCGCGGTAGAAGACCTCGCCGTGCGTGGGGCGGATCAGGCCCGCCAGGATGCGCAGGATCGTCGACTTGCCGCAGCCGGAGGGACCGAGCAACGCCACCACCTCGAGCGGCTTGATGGCGACGTTGATGTCTTCGAGAACGCGCAGCGTGGCGCCGTTCGGCAGTGCGAAATCGTGCGATACGCCGCGGATCTCGCAGAGGGCTTCCGTGGTCTGCGTTTCTTCGGGTGCGATCATTGTGGCGGTCATCGGTTCCTCCTCATTTGCTCAGTGAGAAGCGCTCTTCGGCAATGGCGTACAGGCGTTTCCAGACCGTGCGGTTGAACAGCACCACCACGGTTGCCATCACCATCACGCTGGCGGCGAGGTGCGGGAAATCGGCGCGCTCGGCGGCCAGGCTGATCTGTGCGCCGAGGCCGTTCGTGGTCAGCACCTCGCCCTTGAAGGTCACGAACTCGGCCACGATGCTGGCGTTCCATGCGCCTCCTGCCGCCGTCACCCATCCCGTGACCAGATAGGGGAAAACGGCGGGGAGGTAGAGAGCGAGAAAGCGCAGGCGGCGGCGCAATCGATAGCTGTGTGCCGCTTCGCGCAGATCGCCGGGAATGGCCATCGAGCCGGCGATCACGTTGAAGAGGATGTACCACTGCGTACCGAGCAACATGAGAACGACGCTTCCCCATCCAAGAGACACGCCCGCCGCTCGCAGCATGGCGATGACCAGCGGAAAGAGCATCGGCGCGGGGAAAGACGCTGCCACCTGAGCGATCGGTTGAAAGATGCGCGAGGCCTTTGGTGACAGTCCGATGGCCAGACCCGCCGGAAGGGCCCAGAGAGTGCCGAGCGCGGTCGACAGCAGCACGCGGCCGAGCGTCCATCCGCCAGCCTTGAGAATCGGCAGCCACTCACCGAGCCGGATCTGGCGAAGCAAAGCCACCAGCCGCCACGCGCCGAACAACAGCGCGGCGATGAGGAGCGCGAAAAGCGCGAGCGACAACAGGCGCGACGGCTTCTCCTGCGCGTTCGTTTCCGCGCGCGGATGTTTCGGCCGCGGGCGGTGAAGTTTGGCCAGGATCGTTTCGATCCACTCCAGAACCGCCGACCGCCGTAACCAGTCATACAACCACGACGACGCCGTCTGCTCCTCGGCCCCCTCTTCGACGCGGAACTTCTGCGACCAGACCACCACCGGGCGCCAGAGCACCTGGTCGAGCGCGACGATCATCGTGATCATGGCGAAGATCGCCCACAGCATGGCCCGGACGTCCCCCTTGGCCACGGCCACGCTCATGTACGAGCCGATGCCCGGCAGGCGGAAGTCCTTGTCGCCGAGGACGAACGACTCAGTGATCATCAGAAAGAACCACCCGCCGGCCATGCTCATCATGCTGTTCCACACCAGGCCGATGGTGGCGAACGGCAGCTCCACCCACTTGAGCTGCTCCCACCAACTGAACCGGTAGGTCGTGGCCGCCTCGATCTGGTCTTTCGGCACCGATCGGAGCGAGTGATAGAAACTGAAGGTCATGTTCCAGGCCTGGCCGCTGAAGATCATCAGGATCGACGCCAGCTCCAGGCCGATGTTGCTGCGCGGGAAGACGGCCACCAGCGCCAGGACCACGCTGGGCATGAAGCCGAGCACCGGGATGCTCTGCAGGATGTCGAGCAGCGGAAGCAGCACGCGGTCGGCGATGGCGTCTTTGGCCGCCCAGTAGCCATAGACGAGCGTGAAGGTGAGGGAGAGTGCGTAGGCGATGAGGCCGCGTGACAGCGAGTAGAGGACGTAGACCGGCAGCGCGGAGGGGGAGAGGTCGATGTGGACCTGGGGACGCAGCGTGCGCCATTCACCGGCCAGCTCGACCAGGCCGAAGACGCCGCCGATCAGCGCGACGAGAAGGACCAGATCGAACCAGCCCGCACGCCGGAACCGTTCCAGAAAGGCGGTGGCCTCTCCCCAAACGCCCTGCGACTGCGCGCGTGCACGGTCAGGCATGCGCCTCTCCTGTGACCTGGTCCTGCATATTGCCTCCGTTCAGCCGAGATCGAACGGAGGCGGGGAGGCGAGGAAGAACTTACCCGCGAACCAGCCGTTCCGACACGATCGCCGAGGAGCTCATCCGCGTAGACGGAGGCTCCATCCGGCTGCTACTACTTCCTGTGTCGCTCATCGTTTTGTCCCCTGACGTTACGGGTTGGATAGTACTACACGGTTGCGGTTGAAGGGTCTCGCGGTCTCGCAGTTTGCGGGGTCTCGCGGTGGGGTTGTGGGGTTACAGGGTTGCTGGGTGGAGTTGTGCGAGGGTTCGTTCTAGGCAGTACCTCCAATCGAGAGTCCTTCTCCCCCAGCGGTTTCTTGCTGGGGGAGAAGGTGCCGAAGGCGGATGAGACTTCACCTGCCGCGGCTCTACGGCCCGCGGCAGACCACCGAGGACGAAGATACCCACCGCC
>Ga0247680_1000096_pt1 | contig 42333 bp, 40 predicted proteins | sample CNK21_metaG_FD_182803 | JGI IMG/M metagenome (GOLD analysis project Ga0247680, IMG submission 182803) | Soil microbial communities from Purdue University Martell Research Forest, Indiana, United States - CNK21 | ecosystem: Environmental > Terrestrial > Soil > Temperate forest > Bulk soil...
GCGGCGGTCACAAGAATGCCGGCTGACACGAGGATCAGCGCCGAGATGCCTGCGGAGTGTTGTCGTGACCTCATCGAAATCCTGACCTCGAAGTCTACATGCGATCACGTCGACGAACGTGCGGAGTGGAACGCGGCTTGACATGAAAGCTTCACGACTTTACGATGCCAAGTACTTACCGTACATGAAATCAGCGATGAACATCTCACCGGCGAAGCATCTGCGTCGGACCGCACGGATATTCAAAGGATGCGCGGTATTGACGATTGCCGGCGTCATCGGCATCGCGGCGTTATTGGGATCACTCTGGCTGGAGCGCCGGACCGAGGTCACGCTGCCTGCACCGACGGGACCATTCGCGGTCGGCCGCTCTCTGTACGATTGGACCGACGATACGACTCCTGACACGCTGGCGCCCGTGGCCGGAACCAGGCGCGAGCTCCTTGTCTGGATCTGGTATCCCTGCGTGACCGGGCAACAAACCGCGATGGATGAGTACCGTCCCGCTCCCATGCGAGCAGCCGCCGGAGCGCCCGGGAGCTCGTCGGTTTTCACACTGCTGACGCGAGATTCGTCGAAGGTCCATTCGCACAGTCATCGTGACTCCGCGGTGTCGCCGCTGCAGCGCTCCTATCCCGTGGTGATCATGAGAGCGGGGGCTTCCGCCGAGGTGATGAACTACTCCACGCTCGCCGAGGATCTCGCCAGTCATGGTTACGTCGTCGTCGGCCTCGATGCCCCCTATCGCACGGGGCGCGTCGTTTTTCCTGATGGTCGTGTGATGGGGAGGACGCCGGAGAATAACCCCGAGCTCGTTACGGGCCGGCAGTTCGAGCTTCGGGCGACGAAGCTGTTGGCCGCGTGGACCGGTGATATGGCCTTCGCCCTGGATCGTCTGGCGCAGTTGAACGCCTCGGATACCTCGGGCCGGTTCACGGGTCGTCTGGACATGTCGCGTGTGGGAGCCTTTGGCCACTCCTTTGGTGGCGCGCAGGCCGCCCAGTTCTGCCACGACGATTCCAGGTGCAAAGCAGGCATCGACATCGATGGTGCTCCACTCGGCAGCGTCATTCAGGCGGGGATCGCTCGGCCGTTCATGTTCCTTCTGAGCGATCACAGCCATGAGTCCGGTCCCGAAAGTTCCCAGGTCATGGCCAACATTCAATCAATTTACGATCGTCTGCCCGCGGATGGAAGGCTACTGATCGTGATCCGTGGGGCAAACCATTTCACTTTCAGTGATGACGGAGCCGTCTTGAAGAGCCGTGTCGTGCGGGGGGTGCTCCGTCTAATCGGCGCGCTCGGCATCGACGGACCTCGTCAGCTCGAAGTGACCGCCTACTGCGTGCACACCTTTTTCGACGCATATCTCAAAGGGGCCGGCGGTTCGCGGCTCAGGATTGCTTCTCCGCGTTACCCTGAGGTTCAGGTTCTGCAGTGATGAAGAGGTTCACGCGGAGGCGCGGAGACGCGGAGTGGGGTCAGTCTCAAAGCCGACGGTATTCGCGCATCCCGGCATAGATCGGAGTCAGTGTGTCGATCTCACACGACGTGCCGGCGAAGGCGTAGGTCGTCTCGAAGTCTTCGTAGCTGCGCGCGCGCCAGAGCCGGCCCTGCGGATCGATCACGAGCGAATGCCCGATACCCCCACGGAAGATCGAGGAGCCGTCGGTACCGACATAGCGCGTGCAGGTCCAGGGCCGCTCCGCCGGATGTTGCGCCATGTATTCTTCGATACCACGAACGAGCTGCGAAAAGAGGCGTGAACGGTCGGGCAGTGGAGCTTCAAGGACCTCCGCGATGGCTTGGCTGAGCATGCCGTCAGCCGGCGACGTAACCACACCGGATTGAAGAGGCTCCGGCGGGCAGAGCGTGCTCTCTGTTGCCTCGTGATCAGTCGACATGGCGTGGAGTCCCTTGCGCCTAACGGGCGTGGTCCGCAAGACAAAATGGTAACGCACTTGCTACACACGGCAACACGCGGATCCCACGTCCTCTGCGAGCGCTAGTTGGGCCGGCACGCGAGCCATCCGGTGCCCAGACCCTTCGGTCGTCGATATCAGGCGGAGCCGCGTCGACTCGAGATACACAAGATAACTCAGTCATAAACCTGCACGCTACGACAGTGATGGAGAAGTCGCTTCCAGTCAGATGTTTACGAAGGAGCGAAAAACGAAGGTGTGACCCTCCTCGTTTTCACCCGCATGCCGGCGATCACAACTTCGGCTCGTGAACTCCCTCGAATGGGTGTTTGCGGCTACAGGCGGTGGCGATTGACTTTCGATGGCAGCAGCTCGGCGTCCGGCACAGAGATCGAATCGAGATCACGATCGTTCGCGACGAACGCCAGATACCGGTCAACTGTGGCGAACTCTCTGCTGAATCAACGAGTTACCGAGCGGCCGGCGACCTTCCCTAGCGTATGAATTCCGGACACTTTGAACGACGTCGTTTGGTTTTCAAACGTCCGCGAGTGACCTTGCAGGTGGATCCCGATCGCTTCAATACGGCCGCGAGTCACCTTGAAGGTGGATCCCTTTGCGACATCCATGCGGTCGCGAGCCACCTTGAAGGTGGATCCCTTGCGCCTTCAATACGGTCGCGAGTGACCTTGAAGGTCAACCCGTTCGACATCCATGCGGCCGCGAGTGACCTTGCATATCGAACCCGTTCGAAATGAATGCGGTCGCGAGTGACCTTGAAGGTCGATCCCGTTCGACATCCATGCGGACGCGAGCCACCTTGCATATCGAACACGTTCGACATCCATGCGGCCGCGAGTGACCTTGAAGGTCGATCCCGTTCGACATCCATGCGGACGCGAGCCACCTTGCATATCGAACCCGTTCGACATCCATGCGGCCGCGAGTGACCTTGAAGTCGATCCCATTCAACATCAATGCGGACGCGAGCCACCTCGAAGGTCGATCCCTTTCGACATGAAGTCCCAGATGTCTTCGGGTGGGTGGGATGAGACAATGACCGCGATGAAAAGACGCCGCGACGACGACCTTCCCGACGGACACCTGGCGGGAGAAGCGATGCGCAGAGCGGTAAGGACCCAGATTCGGACCAAAGAGCCGCCCGAAACGGAACAGACCTACCGCCGGCTGAAGCACGAAGGGTTTTCCGACAAGGGGGCTGTGGAGCTGATCGCCGCGGTTGTCGCCGCCGAGATCTTTTTCATGCTCTCGCAGAAGAGCGATTACGATCCGGCGCGCTACGCGAGAATGCTGAAGAGGCTTCCGGAGTTACCCCCTGACTCGGATGCATGAGCGGCGTTTGGACGTACCCTTCGCTCGTGCCGCACGATTCGCTGGCCTCTCGCTTCCCCGCCGGATGTCCTCAGGATCGAAGGCGAGCGCGCGTGATGCGCACATTTCGCCTCGGTGGATCTTGCCGGCTTCTTGGATACTTGCCACGAGATCGCTGAACAGTTCTTTCTTCATTGGCGTAGCAACCATCAGCCGGCGCTTCGCTCGAAGGGATCGAAGTGCAGCGGAAACCGCTCAGGGCTCTCGATCGATTCGACCGAGAGATCGACGTCGAGATCAGGCCAGTTCAGGTGATCGGGAGCCGCCCAGCGAACGTTCAGGACCTTGCTGACCGGTGCCTCGGCAAACCAGGGGAACTCTCGAAAGTCGACGAAAAGCTCTCGCCCTCCCAGATACAGCCAGAAGCCGTGCCTGGAGATACTGGTGACCTCAACCTCTCCGATGCTGGCGCCAGCGCTCTTCAATTTCGACATGTCGTTGTTCCAGAATACAAAGGATCTTCCTGCGTGAGGACATAACGTTTCCGAGCGGGTTAGGCCTTCCGCCTTGGAACCGGATCGCCCCAGATACACAAGATAACTGAGCCACCGACGTGCCCGCTCTGTTGACGATCGAGAAGTCGCATCCAGTCAGATGTTTACGAAGATGCAAAAAACGAAGGTGTGACCCTCCTGACTTTCCCTGGCCGGCGTTGGAACCGAAATTCGTCACTCGCCATTCAGGATGCAAGCCGGACGGCTACGCCCTGGAGCCGGGTGACTCGCAGCGTGATCGGGGTCGATCACGACGACGTGCATCACCCTCCTCCCGGCTGCTCACCCCGTATTCGAGAAGGAGCTGGCTACAACAGGAGTTGCGGACTCGGCCTCGTGCGTCGAGTTAGACGTCCTGGTGCGCGATTCGACTGACGAAAAAGTCGATATCAGTTCTCTCGTGGAGGTTTACAAAGATGGTGGCAGCTTTGAACTCTCGGTTTCGGCAACCAGTCCGATACGCATACTCGTCAGCTAACGACGGCCACTTCGTCTTCTCGTATTTGCCGAGCGGCCACGTCCTGCTGCCCGCTGCAAGCGCGTAGCTCGTGTCGTGGAGTGAAACCTCGACGGTCGGAAATGCGTCTTCGATACTCCCCCAGCTTCCCATGATGTCCGTGTCGGTGGCGTCACTGAACTGGCCGAGGAAGTCGTGTCGATCGATACTGCTTCGGCCAGCGCTGTCCGTTCTCGGGAATTGGATTCGGCGCGGATTGCGCTGACCCGTGGAAACCGTCAATTCAACGATGATGTTAGTGAGATCCTCGTCAGGGTCGGAGAGAAGCTGGAGTGTTACGCGATCAGGAACCTTCATGGCTGTGTGGCGTCGGTCTAAAGGTTGGAGCGAGCGGCTTCGGCACGGGTGAGTCATGTTGCTTGACCACGACGTTAACACCGGGCCGAGGCCAGACCTTTCATCGTGACTTCCCTCTCATAGGGAACGACCCGCCCGCGCTGACGAAGTTTTGACACTTCGACGCCGTCGTTCCTCACGACGCCGGCTCAGAATTCGTTATCCGTCAGCCGAATCAGCGAAACAACTCGGCGATAACTCTCACTGGATAACGCTCTCGCACCGATTGAAAAAGGGGGGCGACGATGCAAACTCACTTGGTACAACAGAACAGTCACACGTCTCGATCACTGGATGAGTGGCTGGTCCAAGCAGGGGTTTTGATCTGGGTGATCCTCGGGATGATGACGGGCTGGCTCAAGGAGACCGGTCTCCGACTTCTATCCACGCTCACTGTCGTCGCCGACGAATCCATCGACTCTCCGGCGGAGGCGACGTCGGACTTCGGCCACTTTGGCGGCGCTCGGCAGCAAGAGCGGCGTATCTGACGAGTGAGGCCGGATTACCGGGTCTCGCACTGAACGAACGTTGACGCGACGTATTCGTACCGAGGGACGAATCCGCAGATGACGCAGATGTACGCAGATAAAAGCAGTCAACGGTTCTCCATCTGCGCTCATCTGCGTCCATCTGCGGATTCCAGTCAGATGTTTACGAAGAAGCGAAAAACGAAGACGTGACCCTCCTGACTCCTCCTTCAGATACGACCCCAGACTTCACGCTTCGCGTCACCTATCGCAGGGCAGGAATGCTGGCAACAAACAGGTTAGTAAGGACGCCGATAATTAGCGCAGAAACAATCACCGTCCAAAGGGATTTGCGCCTGGCTAACAAGGCCGTGTAATGCTGTTCGATATCGCCCCACACAAAAACCGCCCACGGATAGCACGCTGCGATCATGTACCACACCGTACACACTAGAATAATTATTGGCAGCGCAATAAAGAGGCTACGCCATGATAGCAGCGTGCGCGAATCTATGTTCGGCCACGAGGTTGCCGACAATAATTCAAGTTCCCGAGACCTTACCCTCACCAGCGCGCTCAGCTTTTCGGAATCGGAGTGGGCAGTCATCAGCACCTGCCGAAGCGAGACTGCCTCACTTCGGGGTAGCTTAGCACGCGATATGTCATTTCCCACAAATGCAACCGAGCCGATGACCATCGCAAGAAAAAACACGACCCATAGAATGTCTGTCTTTAGCTTAGATAGCCAACTGGAGGCCAGTGTCCGATCTAACTGTTCCTCCAATTCTGCGAATAGCTCGGTCGCCCATTTGGTGTTGGGACTGCCAACAATTAGGCTAATGTTTGACCTCTTATCACTGTCGAAATGCAGCAATACACGAGAGCCAGGCGCTTCGTCATACTGGTCAGCCCCAGCAGGTATGCGTACCGTCAACTCCTGAATTGGATTTTTTACCGAATTGTACCAGCCCAAGAAGATCTTGAGCGGAGTGAAGTAGAAGCTCTTTCTGGCTTTTGAGCCTGACCTCGTAACCAGGTGCGAATATGAGGTCAGCTTCCGGAGCTCGCTGCTCTATTATTGTGAGCATCCGTGAGAGCTTGCCACGATCGAGAACGTAGGGATCCGAGTACGTCTTGCGTAGTACGGTAGGTTCGGTCGGCATCTCTGTATGTAAACCATAACGCCAAGTGACCGGAAACGCAACCGCGGGCGCTTCCTTTCGCAAATAATTCCTTACTGAGCATCCCAGGTCATCCTTGATCAGGTGTGTAACGCGACGATTCGTCACCGAGTAACGTGAAGCGCGGACCTAATATCACGCTTTACCCCTCACGCAAACGCCGCCAATATCTCCCCCCTCCCCGGTGGCATCGCCACCCCCGCCGCCCGTTCGCGGATGTCGATCATCTCGTCGAGCAGCGAAGCGCGAGGGGAGGCGTAGAGGACGCCCACCGTCAGTCTGTCGGAAGGCTCATTGACGAACTGCATCGCGGCGGCGGCATCGGTGCGGTCGTGATCGGCGGCAACGGGGCGGACGAGAGGGCGGAGGAGTTTCATCTGATCGTCGCCGCGCCAGGTTACGCACGGCGAGATGATGTTGAGGAAGGCGAAGCCGTGGTGGGTGATCGCTTCCTTCATCAGCTCGGTCGTGCCCTTGACGTCGCCGGCGAAGGCGCGGGCGACCCAGGTGGCGCCGAGGGAGATGGCGAGGGCGCAGGGGTCGATGCTGATCTCGGGGTTGCCGTAGGTGGTCGACTTCGTCTTGTCGCCGTGGGGCGTGGTCGGGGCGGCCTGGCCTTTGGTCAGGCCGTAGATCTCGTTGTCCATGATGAAGTAGGCGATGTCGACGTTGCGTCTCGCGGCGTGCATGAAGTGATTGCCGCCGATGGCAAGGCCGTCGCCGTCGCCGCCGACGGCGATTACATGCAGGTTCGGGGCGGCCAGCTTGGCGCCGGTGGCGATCGGCAGGGCTCGGCCGTGCAGCGAATTGAAGCCGTAGGTCTCGACGTAGCCCGGCAGGCGCGACGAGCAGCCGATGCCGGAGACGATCACCGTGTCGTGCGGCTCGCACTTCAGGTCGGCCAGGGCCCGGTAGACGGAATTGAGAACGGCGAAGTCGCCGCAGCCGGGACACCACACCGGCTTCAGATCGGTCTTGTAGTCCTGCGCGGTATACGGGGCGTGTGCGGTAGTCATACGTTCACCTCTTCCAGAGTCTCATTGCGTACCAACAAGCGCCGCAACTCCATCTCGATCTCGGCGGCGGTCAGCGACTTCCCGCCCGAGCGTTTGTAGACGCTGGTCCGTTTGCGTGGGAAATCGACGAAGCCGCGCAGGTAGCGCTCGAACTGCGCGGAGTAGCTCAGCTCGACGATCAGCACCTCATCGCACGAGTCGATGAACTCCTGCAGCGGTTCCGCCGGGAGCGGCATGAGGAGCTGCGGGGCGAAAACGCCGATGCCGGCATCCTCGCCAATGCGATCGAGTGCCTCGCGCAGCGGGCCGACGGTCGAGCCCCAGCAGATCACGCCGAGGCGGGGGCGGGCGGAGCCGAAGCGGCGGAAGAGAGGGTAACGGGCGGCGATGCCGTCCAGCTTGCGGTAGCGCTTGGCGTTCATCTGCTCGTGCACCACGAACGTCGCGCTCGGCCGGCCCTGCGAATCGTGCTCCAGGCCGTTGGTCTGGTACATCCCGCCCGGCGTCGACGGCAGGGCCATCGGCGACACGCCGCTGGGCGTATCGAGGTAGCGGTGGTAATCGGTCAGCGCCGGCGGCGTGGCCGTGTCACGGTCGCGCACCTCGTGCTCGAGCGCGCCGGCGTCGATGGTCTCGCGGCGCTGGGCGATCGACTGATCGGTCAGCACGATCACCGGGATCTGGAACTCCTCGCTGATGTTGAAGGCATCGACGGTGGCGTGGAACGACTCCTCCACGTCGGAGCAGGCGATGACCACGCGCGGTGTGTCGCCGTGGCTGGCGAAGAGGGAGTGGAGCAGGTCGGACTGTTCGCTCTTGGTCGGGATGCCGGTCGACGGTCCGCCGCGCTGCACGTTGACGATCACCGCGGGGATCTCGGCGATCGAGGCCAGGCCGAGCATCTCCGCCATCAGCGAAAGGCCCGGCCCCGAGGTGGCCGTCATCGACTTCACGCCTGTGAACGACGCGCCGATCACGGCGCCGATCGCGGCCAGCTCATCTTCTGTCTGGAGCGTGGTACCGCGCATCTTCGGCAGCCAGACGGCCAGGAACTGCAGGATCTCGGTGGAAGGAGTGATGGGGTATCCGGCGAAGAATCGACAGCCGGCATGAATGGCGCCGAAGGCGGAGGCTTCGTTGCCCGACATGATGAGGTGCGGGGCGCTGCGCTCGTAGGTCAGCCGCTTCTCGACCACGATCTTCTCGGCCTCTGCAATCCCGAGATCGAAGGCGGCCAGGTTGGCGTCGATCACCGCTTGCTTCTTCTTTGCAAAACGCTGCTCGACGGCGGCGCGCGTCGCCTCCAGCGGCAGGCCGAAGAGCGAGGCCATCATGGCGATGGCGGTCACGTTCTTGGCCGCTCCCTTAAATGCAATCGGATAGATGTGGCGCCCTGCCAGCTCGGACGGCGCTTCATCGCCGGCCTCGCAGAAGATCACGGCATCGGGAGCGACGACGAGCTCGTTCTGGAAGCGGGCGAAATCGGACCAGCTAAATACAACCAGGACGTCGACGCAATCGGCCTGGGCATGGATCGGGGCGCTGCTGACGCGCACGACGGCGGACGATTCGCCGCCCCGTATCTGCGGTCCGTAGGCCTCGGTTTTGATGACGTGGAGCCCTTCGCGGGCACACGCTCCGGCGATGATGTCGCCCGCCGCTACCGCACCGTCGCCGCCTGCTCCGACGAAGGCAAATGTGAGCTCATTCATGGGGTTTCCTCCCGGGCGGCAAGCTTCGCCGACGGGGGACGGGCCGCGCCACGATTGGCGTCACCAAGGGGAGTGACGATCATCACCCGATTGCGTTCAGGAGAGGTCCACATTGGCTGAGACCATGTCTCAATCTGAAATCATCCTCATCGGAAACGCCAACGTCGGCAAGTCGCTGCTCTTCTCGCGGCTCACCAAGCGCCACGCCACCGTCTCGAACTACCCCGGCACCACGGTGGAGGTGATCAGCGCCTCGTCGGACATCGGGCTGATCATCGACACGCCCGGGGTGAACTCGCTGCTGCCGCAGTCGAGCGACGAGATCGTGGCCCGCGACCTCTTGCTGGAACGGAAGGAGAACGCGGTGGTGGTACAGGTCGGCGACATCGCCAACCTTCGCCGGACCATACTCCTCACGCTGCAACTGGCGGAGATGGATATGCCGCTGGTGGTCTGCCTGAACATGGCCGACGAGCTTCATAGCGGCGACGGCGACGGCACCGTGAACGCCAGCGCGCTGGCCGGCGAGCTCGGCTCGGCGGTGGTGGCCATCTCCGCGCTGCGGCGCTGGAACATCGGGCGGCTGCGCGATGCCATCCATTGCGCGGTCAAGCCAAAGGCAACGGTCACGTACCCCGCCGCGATCGAGCACGCGGTCGAAACGCTCCTGCCGATCCTGCCGCCGAACCTGCGCTGCCGCGGCGTGGCCCTGGCCATCCTGGCCGGCGACGCCTCGCTCCGTCCGCTGCTCCCGGCCGAGATTCTGGGCGCATGCGACGAGGCGCGCGAATCGGTGCCGCAGCCGGCCAGCATGACCATCGTGCACGCGCGGGTGGCCGCCGCGGAGGCGCTCATCGCCCGCGCCGGCGCCGCGTCGACCCGCCGCAGCGGCAATGTCCGCGAGCGCATCGGGGCGCTCTGCATGCACAGCGTCTGGGGGATGCCCATCCTGGCGCTCGTCCTCGCCTTCGCCTGGTATTTCGTCGGCAAGATCGGCGCGGGAGTGATGGTCGACTGGATGCAGGCCACCCTCTTCGGCAAGTGGATCAATCCGAATGCCATTCATCTCCTCAAGGCCATGCATCCGCCGCGGTTCGTCTTCGAATTGCTTGTGGGCCAGTACGGCATCCTGACGATGGCCCTCACCTACGCCATCGCCATCGTGCTGCCGGTGGTCATCACCTTCTTCGCCTTCTTCAGCATTCTCGAAGACACCGGCTATCTGCCGCGGCTGGCGGTGCTGCTCCACCGCGCCTTCCGCCGCATCGGTCTCAATGGCAAGGCGGTCCTGCCGATGGTGCTCGGGCTCGGCTGCGACACGATGGCCACGCTGACCACGCGCATCCTCGATTCGAAAAAGGAGTCGACCATCGTCACGCTCCTTCTGGCCCTCGGCGTTCCCTGTTCCGCGCAACTCGGGGTGATCATGGGGATGCTGGCGCCGCTCGGCGCGCCGGCGGCGCTGATCTGGGTCGGCATCACGCTCGGCACGATCGGTCTGGTGGGTTGGGCGGCGGCGCGCGTAGTCCCCGGCGATCCGGCCGACTTCGTGCTGGAGATTCCGCCGATGCGCATGCCCGGCATCACCAACATCCTGATCAAGGTTGCGGCGCGCGCGGAGTGGTATCTGAAGGAAGCGGTGCCGCTGTTCATCATCGGCACGGTCCTGCTCTTCCTCCTCGACTGGATTCATGCGCTCGGCCTGATCCAGCGCGCGCTCTCCCCGCTGATCGTGCACGGCCTCGGCCTGCCGGCCGAAGCGACGAATGCCTTCGTCATCGGATTCCTGCGGCGCGACTACGGCGCGGCCGGCCTCTTCTCCATGCAGCGGGCCGGGCATCTCACGCCGAACCAGGTGGTGGTTGCGCTGACCGTGATCACGCTCTTCATCCCCTGCATCGCCAACCTGCTGGTGATGCTGAAGGAGCGGGGCGCACGCGCCGGATGGACGATGGCGGCATTCATCCTGGTCTATTCATTCGGCATCGGCGCTCTGATGAACGCCATGTTCCATCTGTTCGGAGTGGTGCTGTGATCACGAAGCCCGCCGCGGCGGTCGAATGCCCGATGTGCAGCACCGACTTCGAGGCGGAGTCGTGTCACGGTTCCTGTCCGTTCTCTTCCGGCTGCGGCATGTCGCGCTGCCCGCGATGCGGCTACGAATTCGTCGCCGGCGGCCGCGTCGCCTCAATCCTGCAACGACTTTTCCAAGGGAGGTCTCATGATTCACGCCGCAACGGATGAAGTGCTCGAACATCTCTGGTACGCCGTCGAGGAAAATCGCCACGTGCAATCACTCGGCGACCTCGGCGCCGATATCGACGATGCATCGTTCCGCTCCGCGGTCTACGAGCTCGTTGCCGACAATGCCGTCGACTCCGATCTGCACCTCTCGGACACGGGAACGCAGCGCGCCAAACGCATCGTGCGCCGGCATCGCCTGGCCGAGGTGTTGTTCTTCGAAGCGATGGGAACGGGACTGGGTGACGCCGAGGCCTCCGCCTGCGAGATGGAGCACATGCTGTCGGACGCCGTCGTCGACCGCGTCTGCACATTCCTCGGGCATCCTCCTGTCTGCCCGCACGGCAAGCGCATTCCGAGCGGCGACTGCTGCCGCCTGTATTCGAAACAAATCGAGCCGCTGGTGATGCGGGTGATCGACCTCCCGGTCGGCGCCGTGGCGTCGATCGCCTTCATCGCCCCGAAGACGCTGGCACGCCTGGAGAAACTGGCCGCCTTCGGGATCGTGCCGGGAAGCGAGATCCGCCTCGTTGCGCGGAAGCCGAGCTGCGTCATCGCCGCCGGCGCGACGTCGATCGCGTTGGAGGACGAGATCGGGAGGGAGATCTACGTGAGGGTGCGGCACCTGGAGGGGTAAACGGTAAACGGTTCTCGGCACACTCTTAATCGAGAGCCCTTCTCCCCCAGCGCTTTTCAGCTGGGGGAGAAGGTGCCGAAGGCGGATGAGGGGGCGGCTTCACGCGTAGGTATAGCCAGCACATGAAAAGCGTAAGCGGATGACAACAAGCTGGTTAGCGCCGTCGCAAGTTTGAGGCGGCTGCGTGAAACGCCCCCCTCATCCGCCTTCGGCACCTTCTCCCCCCGCAAGAAACCGCGGGGGGAGAAGGGCTCTCGATGTAGGGTGAGACGAAGAATAGGTGGGCACCGAAGGGCACAGACGCTCTTGTTTGTGCCTTCCCATCACACGCACGAGTGCGCACCATCACGATCCCTTCCGAGGCCGGCGTTCTACTCTCACGTTCGTGAGCCGTCGCCTGTTCCCCCTGTTCGTGATCGCAGGCAATTTCGCCGGTCCGATGCATTCGCCCGCTCCTGCCGGCTGCCGTCCCGATTCTACGTGTCCCCCTGGCCACGCGGGTCGCGGATCGATGGCGCCTCGACGCGCGGCCGCCAACGCGATCAACTCGACGCTCACCGTCCCCGCGCTCCGGCCGTCACGCGAGCTCCTCCTCGCCTCTGCGGCCGAGCGCGGACACGATGGCTTCAAAATGACGCGGTGAAATTCGCCGCGCCTTTTCTGGACCAGGTTACTTCTTCAGACTCCGCACGTAGCCGATGACGGTTTTGATGTCGTCGGCGGAGAGCTTGCTGGCCGGCATTTTTCCCTTGCCGTCGGTGAGCGACTTGGTGATCTCCGCATCGGTGAGCTTCTGGACCTCGGGGGAACGGAGATCCTTCAGCTTGAGGCTCTTGCCGACCGGGGTCTGTCCGCTTCCATCGGGGCCGTGGCAGGCCTGGCATTTCGTTTTGTAGATGGCCGCGCCATCGGCAAATACGGCTACCGGGAGAGCAATCACCACGACCAGTACCAACAACAGTGTCTTCTTCATCAATGTCTCCTATCTCTCTTTCATCGTATCCGATTTACGGTTCGCGTCCTTCGTGGACCGGCAGTCCTGCACCTTGCCAGGAAGAAAATCCGCCGAGTAGTGCTGAGGCGTCTATTCCGGCGCCTCGGATGATGAGCGCCGCACGGGCGCTCGACTCTTCGGCCGGTCACGTGCAGTACGTGACGATCGGCTTTCCTCGCGGAAGGTATGGAAGCTCGCCCTGAATGAAGGAGAGCGGAATGTGCATGGCGCCGGGGATATGCGCGGCGGTGTAATCGGCGGCATCCCGCACGTCGATCACCACGATTTCGCCGCGCTCCATCCGCTTGCTGAAGTCAGCCTGCGAGATCCGGGGAACGGATTCCAGCGACTCCGCAGGCGGTGCGGCCGGTGCGCTCGTGGCCGCTGTTTCGGCCGGCGCCGAGGCAGGTGGTGTGGCCGTCTTCGCCACGCGCGTCGCGCTCCATGCGATGACCGCTCCGGCCAACAGGCCGGCAGCGACGTAGACGCCGAGATCGCGCGATTTCATTTCCCGTCTCCTGGCTTGTCCGTTCGAGGACGGACGACGATGTGGTCTTCGACACTGGTGATCCCAGGCGCGCAGGAAGCGATCTCGAGCAGCACGTCGTGCTCGACGCACGAGCCGACCGTGCCGCGGACGACGATGGTCCGGCCCGAGATCTCCGCGCCAAGGTCCGCGACCGTGAGGGCGGCGCAGCGGCGCACCGCCTCCTCGAACGCGCGCTTCGCCTCCGCATTCTTCGACCGCGGCACGACACGGATTCGATTGCTGACGCCGCGAATGCCGGCGATGTGGAGGAATGCGTCTTCGACGTTCTGTTTCTGCGCCGCCGACTCGACGATGCCCTCGAGTGTGAGCCATCCCTCGGACACCGTGACCCGTGGACGTTCCGGAAGCAGCGCCGGCAACGACTCGAGGATGTCCGTGGCCAGTCGGTGCAGGGTGGCGTCGGTGCGATAGTTTCCAATCGTCAGCCGCACTGCCAGTGCATTCTTCACCGCCGCCACGCCGCGGACACGGCGGGCAAGAGCTTCCGCACAGCGCTTCTCGCAGTAGCTGGGCACACTGCCCGAGAGCGTGACCTCCGCATCGTCCACCGAAACGGCGACCCTGCTGGCATCGAGGCGCGGATCCCACCGAAGCTCGTCAGCCACGTTGCGTTGCAACCCGGTTTCGGTGTGCTGGTTCATACGTGCGGGAGTGGCAGCACAGGATGACGCAGCCACAAACATATCCATAGCGTCACCATCACAGCGCGGCGTGAGAAAGTCAGCGAGTGACGATCGTCACCCGGGCAGGTGATGCTGAACGGGAGAGCGGTTGCCGGTTATCGGTTGTCGGTCGTGACACGCTATCGGCGATTCCCACGCTCACGGCAACGTATGACAAAAATCATGTGGCGTCCCAAGTGTTGGGAGTAGGCTTGCCGCGATGACTTTCGGACGCGTCGGCGAAGAACGGATCGTGGCGCTGTTGTGGGGCGTCCTGTTCACCGCCATCCTGGCCGTCCTCATCGTCTTCGGGTCGAGGACCCTGGCGCACTTCGATGCGGCGCTGGTCGGCTACACCTTCGCCACGATCTTCGCCACCTTCGCCATCACCTACCGCTACTCGATGTGGCTGCAGCGCCCGCCCACCCGCACGTACTGGGTCCGCGGGTGGCAGCTCTTCTTCAGCCGGAAGTACCTGGCCCGCAACATCCGCAACTGGTTCGCCTGGGTGATCAGCGACTTCGCCATGAACCGCTTCATCTTCCGGCGCGACCGCAAGCGCGGCCTGGCCCACGCCCTCATCATGTGGGGCTGCATCCTCGCCTTCGCCATCACCTTCCCGCTCGTCTTCGGCTGGATCCATTTCGAGACCGTCCCCGGCGACCTGACCACCTATCGCACGTACGTCTTCGGCTTCGGCACGAATTCGTTCCCGATCCATTCGACGGTCGCATTCCTGATCTTTCACGGCCTTGTCTGGTCAGACTTCCTGGTCATCGGCGGGGTGATGCTGGCCATGCGCCGGCGCATGCGCGATCACGGGGCGGCGGCGGTACAGCGCTTCGGAGAAGACATCCTGCCGCTGGTCCTGCTCTTCGCCATCAGCGTGACCGGTCTGCTGCTCACCGCCAGCAACACCTGGATGAAGGGATACGGATACGACTTCCTGGCCCTTCTGCACGCGGTGACGGTGATCTTCACGCTGCTCTGGCTCCCGTTCGGGAAGTTCTTTCACATCTTCCAGCGGCCGGCGCAGCTCGGCGTCAGCTTCTACAAGGACGTCGGCGCGCTGGAAGGGATGGCCCGGTGCCGGCGCTGCGACGCCGAGTACGCCCCGCTGATCCAGATCGATGACCTCATCGCCGTGGAGCGAAAACTCGGATACCGCTACGAGATGGACGCCCCCGAAATCGAGCATTACCAGCGCATCTGCCCGGCCTGCCGGCGGTCGATGCTCGCGCTCGCGCAGGGCGATCTCTGGCAGACAACGACAAGGACCTAGATCGAAATGGCCACACTCCCCAAGGAACAGGACGTCCTCATCGACGCGTACGGACCTCATCTCAACCGCATGGAGGGATTGCAGCTCGATACCGGCGTGCAACCGGACAAGGTGGTCAACACGCACTGCTGCTTCTGCGGGCAGCAGTGCGGCATCCAGCTCAAGGTCAAAGACAATGCCGTCATCGGTTTCGAGCCGTGGTACGCCTTCCCGTTCAACAAGGGGATGCTCTGCCCGAAAGGGGTCAAGCGCTATCTTCAGGGAAGCCATCCCGACCGGCTGATCACGGCGCTGGAGCGCGATCCATCGTCGGATACGGGATTCCGGCCGATCGCCTACGACGAGGCCATCAGGAAAGTGGCCGCCGCGATCGAGCGCATTCAGTCGACGTATGGTCCGAATGCCTTCGGCGTCCTCTCCGGCGCCAGCCTGACCACGGAGAAGGCCTACCTGATGGGCAAGTTCGCCCGCGTCTGCCTGAAGACGAAGTACATCGACTACAACGGCCGGCTCTGCATGGTCAGCGCAGGCGCGGCGAACAAGAAGGCGTTCGGCATCGACCGCGCCGCCAATCCGTGGTCCGACATCCTGAACGCGGAGGTGGTGGTCATCGCCGGCTCGAATACCGCCGAGTGCGCGCCGATCACGACCAACTACGTCTGGCAGGCGCGCGAGAACGGCGGGAAAGTCATCGTCGTCGATCCGCGCATCACCCCGATCGCGCGGACGGCGGACGTCTTTCTGCCGGTCAAGCCGGGCCGCGACGTCGCGCTCTTCAACGGCATCCTGCAACTGATGATCGAGAACGACTGGCTCGATCATGAGTTCATCGAAAACCACACCACAGGTTTCGAGGCGGTGGCCGAGCACGTGAAGCAATGGACGCCGAAACGGACGGCGGAGGTGACCGGCGTTGCCGAGAAGTCGATCCGCCAGGCAGCCGAGCTGTGGGGGCAGGCCAGGACGAGCTTCCTGATGCACGCTCGCGGCATCGAGCACCACTCGCACGGCGTGGAGAACTGCCTCAGCACGATCAATATCGTGCTGGCCTCGGGACGCATCGGGCGCGAGTTCTGCGCCTACGGAACCGTCGTCGGCCAGGGCAACGGGCAGGGCGGCCGCGAGCACGGACAGAAGTGCGATCAGCTCCCCGGCTGGCGGGACATCAGCAACCCGGCGCACCGCGAGTACATCGCAGGCGTCTGGGGCGTGAAGCCCGAGGAGATCCCGGAGGCGGGCGTCGACTGCTACGAGATGATGCGCAAGATCGACTCCGGCGAGATCAAGGGGCTTCTCAACATCTGCTTCAACCCCAAGGTCTCTCTGCCTGACAACGCCTTCGTCACCCGCGCGCTCGGCAAGCTCGAGTTCTTCACGGTGATCGACTTCTTCCTCAGCGAGACCGCGCAGCACGCCGACATCGTCCTCCCCGGATCGCTTCATGAGGAAGATGAAGGGGTGGTCGCGCAGGTGGAAGGGCGGGTCATCAAGATCAACAAGGCCGTCGATCCTCCCGGCGACGCCAAAGAGGACTGGCGCGTGATCCAGGACATCGCCGCCGCCCTCGGGCGCACGCACGGGATGACCTTCAACACTCCGCGCGAGATCTTCGACGAGCTTCGCGTGGCCTCGAAGGGCGGCGTCGCCGACTACTTCGGTATCACCTACGAAAAGATCGAGGCGAACAACGGCATCTGCTGGCCATGCCCGTCGGAGGATCATCCGGGCACACCAAGGCTGTTCGAGCCGGACTCCTGGAACCCGATTGCCAAAGGGGCCGGGCCGTTTTACTTCCCCGACGGCAAGGCGCGTTTCAACGTCGCCGCCTATCGGCCACCCGCCGAGGATGTCGACGAGGAGTATCCGGTCATCCTCACCACCGGGCGGGTGGTGAGCCAGTTCCTCTCCGGAACGCAGACGCGGCGCATCGGGCCGCTGGTCGATCAATATCCCGAGCCGCGGATCGAGATCCATCCGAAGCTGGCCGCGAAATACGGGATCGCCGACGGCGATCTTGTTACCGCGGAGTCGCGGCGCGGCGACGTTACGCTCAAGGCCCAGGTGGTGACGACGATCCGTCCCGACACGATCTTCATCCCGTATCACTGGCCGGGCCGCAAGTCGGCGAATCAGCTCACGATCGCGGCGCAGGATCCGGTGTCGAAGATTCCCGAATACAAGGTCTGCGCGGTGAGGATCCGGAAGGCATGAGCGTCCCCGCGCAATTCGAGTTTTTCGTCGATCCGAACCGCTGCATCGGATGCCAGTCGTGCGTGGCCGCGTGCAGCGAATGCGACACGCACAAAGGGCATTCGATGATTCACCTGCAGTACGTCCAGCGGCCGATCTCGGTTCAGACCGTGCCGGTGGTCTGCATGCACTGCGACTCGCCGACGTGTGCCGAGGTCTGTCCGGCGGACGCCATCAAACGAACGGATGACGGCGTCGTGCAGACGGCCCGCAAGCCGCGCTGCATCGCCTGCAACAACTGCGTGCTGGCCTGCCCCTTCGGCGTCCCGAAGATGGAGGTCGAGTACTCGCTGATGATGAAGTGCGACATGTGCTACGACCGCACCTCGGTCGGCTCGAAACCGATGTGTGCCTCGGTCTGTCCGAGCGGCGCGCTCTACTACGGCACGCGCCAGGAGATCGAGCGGGCTCGTCCCCGCTCCGAGCCGGTCAACAAGTTCCGCTTCGGCAACCAGCTCATCACCACCAAGGTCAACATGATGGTTCCCCGCGACTCCGCCCTGCAGCACATCGACGTCACCGCGGCCATGCACGAGGAAGCCGTGAACCCGGCCGGCATGCTGGAGAACGTCTTCGACGAGATTGGATGATGACCCGAACGAATCCCGATCAGCTCTCCGTTCCGCCGGATGGCAAGCCGTATCACGAGCAGCCACAGTGGAGAAACGACTTCCCGATCGACTGGCCGCAGGACGAGCTGGTGGCGCGCCGCGACTTCACCAAGTTCCTGGTGCTGACCAGCTTCGCCTTTGCCGTCGGACAGGTATGGATCGCTTTCGAGAACTTCGCGCGCAAGCGGCGCGGACGGCCGCCGATCCGGATGATCGCCAGGCTGGCCGCCGTTCCCGTCGGCGGCTCGGTCACCTTCGCCTATCCCGATACCCACGATGACTGCGTACTGGTTCGTACGGCCACCGATCGTTTCGTCGCCTACAGCCAGAAGTGCACGCACCTGAGCTGCGCGGTGACGCCGCAGCTCGAGAAGAATTGTCTCTACTGTCCGTGCCACCACGGCTTCTTCGATCTGGCCACCGGCGAGCCGACCGGAGGGCCTCCGCGGCGCCCGCTGCCGCGCATCAACCTGGAGATCCGCGACGGCGCCATCTACGCCACCGGCGTCGAGGTGCGGGCATGAGGCGCGCGTTCTCCCGCCAGCAGAAGATGACCATTGTCTTCGGCATCCTCTGCATCGTCCTCATCATCGTCGTGCTGCAGCTCTGGCTTCTCACCGCCACGATGAACGCCTTCCTCGGCGGAGAAGAGGCGGTGATCATGCCGGCCGCCGTGGCCAGCATGGTCTGCCTTTTCCTCAACGCCGGCCTGCTCTGGTACGTGTATCAGATGGAGCGCCCGTGAACGGTCCGCGGATGGAAGCCATCCGGACGCTCCATCCGGCGTACTTCGCTCTGGTCATGGCCACCGGCATCGTCTCCATCGCCGCGAAGCTGATGGAGATGAGCGTGATCGCGCAGGCGCTGCTCATCATCAACGTCATCGCCTTCGTGTCGCTGGTGCTGCTGACCATCATCCGCATCGCGCGCTTTCCGCGGGACGTGTTCGCCGACCTCATCGATCATCAGCGCGGCGTCGGTTTCTTCACCATGGTCGCGGCCACCAGCGTGCTCGGCTCGCAGATCGTCATCCTCATGCAGGACTACCGGATCGCGCTGGCGCTCTGGTTCGTGACGCTCGCGCTCTGGCTTTTCCTCATCTACGCCGTCTTCGCCGCGTTCACGGTGAAGGAGATCAAGCCGCCGCTCGATCAGGGGATCAGCGGCGGCTGGCTGGTCGCGGTCGTGGCCACGGAGTCAGTGTCGACGCTGGCATCGCTGATCGCGCCGGCGTTCCCGGCGCACGCGGAGGCGCTGCTCTTCATCAGCCTTTCGTTCTGGCTGTCGGGCGGGATGCTCTACATCTGGCTGATCTCGCTCATCTTCTACCGCTACACCTTCTTTCGATTCGCGCCGTCGGATCTGATGCCGCCGTACTGGATCAACATGGGGGCGATGGCGATCTCCACGCTGGCCGGCACGCTGCTCATCGCCAATCAGGCTGGCTCACCGCTGTTGCAGAAACTCGGCGCGTTCCTCTTCGGCTTCACGCTGTTCTTCTGGTCGACGGCCACCTGGTGGATCCCGATGCTGCTGATCCTCGGGTTCTGGCGTCACGTCTACAAACGCTTTCCGCTCTCGTACAGCCCTCTCTACTGGGGTGCCGTCTTTCCGCTCGGCATGTACACCGTCTGCACGTTCCGGCTGGCGAAGGTTGCCGGACTCGATTTCCTGATGATGATCCCGCGCGTCTTTGTCTTCCTTGCGCTGGCGGCATGGACGATCACGGCGATCGGTCTCGGCCGGGAGCTCGGCCGGAGCGTTCATCCGAGCTCATGACCATCCAACCACGCGTTCCGTTCGATCTGATCCCGCTCCTGGCGACGCTGAAACCTGACGACCGCGCCGCCATCGAACCGCTGTGCAGGATGCAGGGATACGAAAAGGGTGAGGTGATCTTTCGCGAAGGCGACCCCGCCGAACGCATTCACTTCATCTATGCGGGCCGCGTGAAGATCGTGAAGGCCGCCGGCACGCGCGACGTCATCATCGAGATCCTCGGTCCCGGCGAGCCGGCCGGCGCCGCGGCAGCCTTCGAACGGCGTCCCTTCCCTGCCACGGCCATCGCCCTCGAGCCGGCCGGCATCGTCTCGATTCCGGAACGGGACTTCTTCGCTCTCCTCGAACGCCGCCCGGCGATGATCCGCAGCGTGCTGTACGGGCTGACCATGCGCTTGATGATGGTGAACAAGCGTTTGGCGGACATGACCGGAACCGCCGAATCGAAAGCGGCGCGGCTTTTCCTCACACTCGCGGAGCGCCTCGGCGAGCGCAACGGAGAGAGCGCATTCATTCCACTCGCGCTCGCGCGCCAGGAAGTCGCCGATCTGCTCGGCATCACGCTCGAGACGGCCATCCGTCTCATGAGCCGCTGGCAGAAAGAGGATCTCGTGCGCACCGAGAAGGACGGCTTCACCATTCCCGACGTCGAGTCGTTGCGGACCATCAGCCGCGCCTGAAAACCCGCCTTTCGTATGACGGAAGTCATCCCCTTCGCCGATGCCGGTTCCTACACTGGTCTTCTGTAAAGGAGACCGAAATGCAAACACAACCGAATACGATCGCCGAGCTCGCCGTGGCCATGCCGCGCGCCATCGGAACACTGGACAAGCTCGGAATCGACTACTGCTGCAACGGCGCCCGGAGCATCGCCGAGGCGTGCAATCACGCCGGAATCACCGCCGAGGAGCTGCTGGCGATGATCCCGGCGGTCGAGACCTCCACGGAGGTCGACTGGACGGCCGAGCCGATGTCCGCCCTGATCAAATTCATCGTTCACACCCACCACGAATACACGCGCACGACGCTGGCAACGCTTCAGCACCTGGCGACGAAGGTGCGCGAGCGTCATGGGCCGAATCACAGCGAACTGTCTGAGGTGGAGAGGCTCGTCCATCAGCTCGCGGCGGACCTGCTGCCGCACCTGTTGAAAGAGGAACAAGTGCTGTTCCCCTACATCGCCCACGTGGAAGAGGCGGCGATGCTGGCCAAAGAGCCGCCGATGCCGTTCTTCGGAACGGCGCGCAATCCCATCCGGGCCATGATGATGGAGCACGAGGCTGCCGGCGAGATCCTCGTACAGATCCGCGCGCTGACGGCGAGCTACACGCTACCGCCCGAGGCCTGCACGAGCTTCCATGCCCTCTACGCGAACCTGCAGGAGATCGAGACCGACCTGCACCGCCACATCCATCTCGAAAACAACATCCTCTTCCCGCACGCGATCGAAACCGAGGAGGCGACGAGGACGTCCGCGGTCCCGGCCTTCGCCGACAACTGCTGCGGGCACAAGTAGTGGCTGAACCCATACCGCAGCGTGTGCTTCTGACTCGAGGGCTCAGGCGGAGGCGCGGAGTGCGCGGAGAAGAGATTCCTCGTCATCTCCTCCGCGCCTCCGCGTGCTAAAGTCCCCGGAACCGCAGAGAACTCTGTCACGGGATGTCTCTGTGTCACATGGTCTCGTGACTCTTGCCGCCTACGGCTTCGTCCTTGAGCAGCCGGTCAATCATCGCGCGCAGCGAGTCCGCGTCCTCCAATCCAGGGTTTCCGCCCGCACCGCCGCTGGCGGCACGAATCACACCTCGCCGATCGATCACGATCACTTGTGGAATGTTCAGGATCTCTTTCCCCGTACGACCCAGATAGCGATCCACCTCGGACCTGGTCGCATAACCGACCGGATACGAGAGCTTGAGATCGTTCACCAGGGCAGGGATCAGCCGCCCGCTGGTTCCGCCACCGTTGGGCGGATCGAAAACGATCCCTACCGGTTGGAAACCGAGCGCACCCAGCTCGCTGTTGAGCTTGTTCAGGGTGCTGGCGACGCGGAGGCAATGATTGGACTGAATGAAGAGAAACTCGATGACCACTACCTTCCCCCTGAGGCTGGAGAGAGGGATTGTTTTTCCCGAAGGCTCAGCGATATTGAGCTCGGGCGATTGGCGCGGAACACCGGGCGGCGGCGCCACCATGGCCAAACCGTCCACCGTGAGGGCCACGATGAGGCAGATGAGCATTCGCTTAGCGTGAATCCGTGAAGACATAAAGGTTAAACATCCTTCCATTTCTCAGCGATGCGCTGCACCTCGGCCGCTGCCTCGCGACTGGCGTCCTCAGGGCTCTTTTCACGTTTCACGACGCTCGAGAACATCCTCGGGATGACAAACTTGTTGAACGTCTCCATGAAAGCAGGCGTGGCGTATCCAGGTACGCCGAGATTGTGCGTCCAATGCAACGCATCTTTCAGTTCCCTGTTCTTGTCCGGGGGATCGCTCCTGGGGTCATGTTCCAGCCTGACGATGAAATCGGGGAGGGTCTTCTGGAAAATGGGCAGATTGCAGCCCTTGCTTTGCTCGTAACCGGTCTTCGCGCTGTCCACGAGATCGATCAGGAACTGCTTCGCGTCCTCCTGATTCCGCGCGAACTTCCAAACAGCCGAACAGTTGGTGATGTGAGGAGTGGCCACAATCCCGGCCCCGGCCGACCCTAACAGTGGCGGCTGGATCATGATCTTCCTGGCCACCTCGGGATCGTGTTGCTCCGCGGCGCGCAACAGACTGATGGCATTGACGCTGCAACTGGTCTTGCGCGCCAGCATGGCTTTGACATTGTCTGACGGGCCCCATCTGAGCTGATCAGGCGTTCCCGTTTCCTCGTAGAGTAGCTTGACGTACTTGAGGGCCTCGGTCGTACGAGCACCATCAAGCTTGACTCTGCCGTGAACATCCAAAACCGCTCCACCGAAAGCCACCAGAATGGTCTGCAACGTGATATTGCCTTCAAGAGTGGGCGTGAGCGCCAGACCGCATGCGACGCCGAGTTTTTCGCGGATCCTTTTCCCTCCGCTGCGCAAGCTACCGTAGTGCAGAGGGCCCAGGGGCATCCCGGCCTCAGCCCAGTAGTCGGCGAAATAATGGAAAGGGGCCGGAATCCAGGAATCGCAGAATGCAAAGTACTTGCGTTCCTTCACATAATAGGTTGAGCGGTGCGCAAGCTTGTCGATGACGCCGACTTTGAGCCGCAGCGCCTGATAAATCTCACCGTGATCGATGACGGACCGGCAGAACTCGGCAGGCGGCCATGGAAACATCATCACGTCGTGGCCCTTGCCTTGTTTGACCTCCTCTGCCGCGCGCCGGTGAATCTGCTCGGCCGGGATTCGATCCACGATCACGTGGATGTCATGCTGCCGGCCCCACTCTTTTGCCATACGTTCGAACCAGAGGTCGAACTCCGGGAGGAAATGCGCCCACTTGGCGATTCTGAGTGTTCTTTGACTGGCCAGCGCGCGAGGAGGGAAGGCAAAGAAAGGCCCCGCGGCTGCTGATACTGCCGCGAACTTGAGAAACTCCCTGCGAGAGAACCCGCTGCCCTTCACCCTGGACATTGTTTCGATGACGTTCCCAGATAACAGGACCGGCCCCGGGCAAGGAGAGCTCGCTTGCCAGGGGCGGTCAGGTGTTTTGACTTTCCTCCGGTCGGTCGGCGTTAGCCGTCGTCAGTTGTGAGCCGCGGCCGCGTTCACCTGGGCCTGCTGCGCCGGGGTCAACGTGAGCTCGCTGCAGAAACCCCCGAATAGCTGCAGACAGGCAAAGTTCTGATTGAACCGCGTATCGAGCGGGCCATTGGGCCCGCGAACCGTATCCAGGAACGCATCGGATGCGATCGCTCCAGCTCTGGGGTCAGGAATCGCGGGACAGATCAACCAGATCGAGCCGTTGTCCGCTCCGCCGGTGTCGAGCTGGCCTTCGTTCATGCACCCAGGGTTGGGCGGATTGGGGAATCCCGGACCGAGCGGCTGTGCGCCAACATCCGTGCCTTCCAGGAAGTTGAGCTCATCGGCAGTAAGAACGTTCGGGGTCCCATCCAGGCCGGTGCCATGCATGAGCGCCAACTGGTGCAACATGGCCGTGCACTGCGCGGTCGGCTGAATATTCCCCGCCGGATCACCCACCGAATTCTGGTTATACCAGAAGTAGGTGAGCACCCACATCCCTAACAGATCGTCACAGAAATAACCGAACGGACTATCGTTCGGCGTTCCCGAGACGATACCCAGCGGATCGTTCCCGTCGCTGCCGTCAATGGCGTTACGGTTCGTGGCGAAACGCCAGTCCTGCCTCAGGCTTGGGGTGGCCACGCTGGTCACCGGGAAGCACGGCGTTCCGTTGGGCAACGTGGTATCCCGCATCGTGCCACAAGGTGTAGGGGCGAGGTGTCCATCGTGACCCGTCTGTTTGAGCGCGGCGTAGCCTTCGAAGTTGCCGACGATGTCCTCCATGGCGATGCCTCGGGCGTTGCCCACGCCTCCGGACTGGTTCGCGGAATTGAAGAAATTCTGGTTCAGCACAAAGGCGATGATGGAAATGAACTCGTTCGCCGTACCGCTACCATCGTCCGGGTAACCGCCCGTAGTGGCCAGGATACGAATATTCTTGCGAGTGGGATCGCTATTGGAGTTGTCCACGACCCAGTTGGCCTGGCTGGAAGTTCGCGCCGGAGGGCCAAACTGCCGGAAAAGACCGAAGCGGCCCGCCGCGGCCTGGTCCAACTGCGTCACGTCAATGCCATTGGCCCCGTAGAACGCGTCGTTGAAATCGAAGGGCGGCGGATTGATGTTTTGCTGGGCCATCACCACGGGAGCAGCCAGGAGCGCCACCGCTGCCAGCGTCAAAAAAAGCGAAGCATGTGTTCGTAAGCTCTTCATCACCTTCCTCCGGTCAGGACGGCTGAATGCGATTCTGCTCCGGATGGATCATCCAGGAGACAGACTCGGCAATGAAGTCAGCGTGGGCCATCCCTGGACACGCTGCCCACAACATCAGTGGCTCGTTGCCATAGCGGACGTTTCCGATATGCTGGGTTTTGTCCTTGTCAACGACTGGATTGGGATAACTGAACCCGATGCCTTTGCGGACTTTTTCCAGATCCTGGGGCTTGCCGGTAAGAAACGTCCAGCCTGGTCGGGCATGGTGCATTTCCCGGAACTCACGGATGGCATCGACCGTGTCCTCTTCCGGCTTCAGCGTCAATGAGTACATGAAGAGCCGCTTGTTGAGGTCCGCGGCAACCCGCTCTTGCACTCTGGAAAGATTGGCCATCACCATCGGGCAGACTTCATCGCACCTTGCGAAGAAGAAGTTCATGGTGACGATCTTGTTTTTGACCAGGTCGTCATAGAACATCACCCGCTTGCCCTCGTGCGTGTACAGAGGAACATTGGGGAAATGCATGCGCTGAATGCGCCGGCGGGCCAGATCGGACGCCGTCGCCCCGCGGCCCATACTGGCCGCTTTTTCTGTGATGCCGGCGACAGTCGTTGCTGCCGCGGCAAGGGGGGCCATTGCCGTCCAGCCCAATATTTTTCTTCTCGAGATGTCCATGGCCTGGTCTCCTTTCTTCTTCTATGGCACCCGAACGTCGTCGCCCTGGGCCACGACATGCCAGAGCGCCATCATGGCGTGGTCCTCGTGCACCACGTTGTGGCAATGGATGGGATATTTGCCCAGCCAGTCGCGGAAGCGGAAGAAGAGCTGAACGCGCTCGTTGGGGTGCAGTTGCGTCACGTCTTTGCGTCCTTTGTCCGCCGGCAACGTTGGCGCCACCCGGTTGCGGCTCAGGATCTGGTGCTCTTCCAGATGGATGTGAATCGGATGAGTCCAGTCCCCGCTGAGATTCATCAGCAGCCACTGCTCCACCGAGTTCTGCTGCACGGCAAAACGGAATTGATTGCAATCCATGAACTGACCGTTGATGGACCATTGACCATTCAAACGATCGAACTTGAAGGTCCGTACGATCCGCGGATCCACGTTGGTGCTGGGCAATTGATAGAAGGTGGGATTCGTCGCCGGATCCACGCTGTTGTCGGCGACCGCGGTTCCGCTCACTCGGAACTGCAACAGCAGGTTGCCCATGCCCGCGGGAAGAATCTGAGGAACGGTCATGCCCAGATTGGCGCTGCACTCCTGCGAGGTGCCGCCGGGGCCGAAGTTGTCGACCGGGCCCTGCCCATTGAGCTGATTCAGCCGGTTCTCCAGATAGATGGTCTTGCCGGCGAAGGGCCTGAAGTCGATGATCACTTCCACTCGCTCCGCAGGGCCAATGCGCACACTCGTGACCTGGACGGGATTCGGAATGAGATTGCCGTCCGTGCCGATCAGCCAGTACGGATTGGTATTGCTCAGGTTGTTCAGGTCTGTCAGGAAGAACTCGTAGAAACGCGACGGCCCGGTATCGAGCAGGCGGAAGCGGTACCGGCGCGGCTGAACCTGGAAGAAGGGCTGGATCTTGCCGTTGACCAGGAATTTGTCGCCGAGGATGCCGTCCAGGTTGAACAGATCGAAGACCAGGTCGCCGCTTTCCGGGTCGTAGACCTTGTCGTTGAAAGCAAGCGGAATGTCAAACTGCGGGAAACTGGGAAGATGGAATCCGGTCCCTTCGTCGCCGGTATCGAACTGGTTGAACAGGCAATAGAAGCCGATCAGTCCTTTGTAGGTATTCTGCGAAGTGAAGTCCACGCGGTGGTCGTGATACCAGAGGGTACTCAGCGATTCGTTGATATCGCCCGTTGGAGCATGATCAGAATTGAATCCCGCCAGTACGTTGGGATAATACTGATCGCAAAAGTGTCCGGGACCGTAGAAGTCGCAAGGATTGCCGTCGCTCTCGGAAGGGGTGTGACCGTTGTGCAGGTGCGTCGTGACGGACGATAGTCCGAAACCGGTATTGTTCACCTGGGTCACCGTGGGCAGTGAATTGATGTTGCGCGTGAGCTGAGGGCTGCCATAGAAAGCGCGATACGTAGGTCCCGGGCTGCGCGGGCCGGTGCCGTCGTCATAGCCCCAAATCGTTTGTTGAGGCAGATCGGGCGACTGGCTGGTCGTGAACTGCCTCTGGTTGAACTGGTAGAGCGTCCCTGGAACCACCGGAAATCTCTTGGGATCGATGAGTGGGGCCTGGAACGGGGCCGCGCGCACCTCGCCTGCCCCGGTGTTCGGATTTTCGGTCGGCTTGGGAGTCAGGTGGCTCACAGTACTGGCGAGCGGCATGACCACGAGAGGCTCGACAAACGCCCTGGTTGGCGGGCTTGCGGTCTGATTGCTGGGGAGGCATAGCTGGTTCGTCCCCGGGCTGCTATTGGCTCCGGAGCTGGGAGGGTTCGTCTGGGCGCGGGCGCTCAGGCCTCCCTGCGTGATCAGCATCCCCCCCGCTGTCAGCAACCCCATCTTGAAAAGGGTACGCCGGCTCGTCAGGCCGGCCGCGATCAATTCGCGACGGTTCTTCGCTGCATTGAGCATCTCGCGGTAGCGCGCTCTGGAGACCTTTTCACCGAATACGTTGAAGTACATTTCCGCGCCTCCTCGTGCGTTGGGCGGAACAGCGCCCCCCAAAATGACTGATGTGGAACCAGGTCGTTCAGCGTTTCGTCGCTTCTGTCGCTCACCATCACGCGTGGGCATAAGAAGCATCACATCTTGGTGTGATATCGATTGCACGCAAACTTACGCCGAGGTTTATCGGGTGCCAAGGGTCAAGTGTTAGCCGAAACGGCTATTTGTTAGCATTTAAAGCTGCGGGCGGGCATTCATGGACTCGCGGAGTAATTTCGCATCCTCCGAGTTTGAAAACACTCGTGTGCGGACAGACCGGGCATCATGGCCATACCGGAGGCTGTCCTGCATGGAGGTCTCGAGAGTGTCGGGCTGCGAACTACGAAGGCGTGATCGAGGTTCTCGACGCCGCCCTCGATTCAGTCACCCTCATTCGTCCGCCGGTAGCTGCGAGGTCCACGTTCAAACCGGCGCTCAAAGGCGCGCGTGAAGCTCGACGTGTGCTCGTATCCGACGGCATTGGCGATTTCCTTGACGCTCATATCGCTGGTTGCAAGCAAGTACGCCGCCCTTTGCATTCTTTGCTCATGGAGCATATGACCAAGGGAAAGGCCCGTGGCCTGTTTGAACAGGTGACTAAGATAGGAATAGCTGAGATGAAAAGCCCTGGCCCAGTCATCGATGGTGCTTCTCGGGTCGTCTTCCATCATCTGCAAGAGCTTGCGGAGACGCCCATCCTGAATCGCGGTTGGAGAACGGAAGGCATACATTCGAGCCTCCGAAAGGGGTCAGGGGTCCGGGAAATCCGTGCGGTTTGCTCTTACCGCACGGGATGCGATTCCATGGTCGCCAGAACAACACGTCGACATTCACGCGTCGAGTTAGGCCAACCCCCTGACCGGACGAACCTGACGTAGAAGTGGACAAGTAGCTTAGGCGGAAGTACGGCTGGCGTCAAGTGAAATTGTCCAAAAGTTGACTTTCGGTCGATCGACCGGGCAGTTCGAAACAAGCAATTGAACGTGATCGACTTGTCCCCCAGTGCCTCCTGCCACGCTTGACGGCCCTTCGCGCCACCGCACCCTTCAGCTTGGGAGAGAAGAACTCTCGACGAGGCCTCTCCGACAGCCGCCCCCTTCTCGGAACCGCCGAGAACGCTGTCACCAAGATGCGACCGCCGCCACGCCGCCGATTTGCTATCCTCTCCCGTCTCCCTCCCCCGTCCTGGGGGGTCCAACCAACCGAGAGGAATCCAATCTATGCGATTGAAATGTTTTGGCTCCGCGATCTCCGTGATCGTTCTTTTTCTGTTTACCAACGTCGCACGCGCCGAAGACGCGAAGGCGACCACACCTGCTCCTTCCACTACGGCACAGCGCTACGGCACGTGGGGCGTCGACCTGGAAGGAATGGATCGTTCGGTCAAACCGGGCGACGATTTCTTCAAGTACGTCAACGGCAAGTGGGCCGCCACGACGCAGATCCCGGCCGACAAGACCGGCTACGGCGCCTTCGCCGTCCTCGGCGATCTCTCCGAGACGCGCGTTCATGCGCTGCTCGACCGCTGGGCCGCCGACAAGAGTCTGAAGGCCGGCTCCGACGAGGCAAAGGTGGCGATGGTCTACCGCACCTACCTCGATGAGGCCACCGTGGAGAAGCTCGACGCCAAGCCGATCCAGCCGTATCTCGACGCCGTGAAGAAGGCAAAGACGCACGAGGACATGGCTCGCTCGATGGGTGGCGCCGAACGCGGCTTCGGCAGCTCGTTCTTCGGGGCCAGCGTCGGCGACGACGCCAAGAATCCCGACAAGAACGTTCTCTATATCTCGCAGGGCGGCCTCGGGTTGGCCGACCGCGAGTTCTACCTGCGCGACAACTTCAAACCCCAGAAGGAGCGCTACCAGAAGTACGTCGCCGACATGCTCACGCTCATCGGCTGGAACGAGCCGGAGAAGAGCGCAGCCGACATCGTCGCTCTGGAGACGAGTCTCGCCGAGGCACACTGGACCCGCGCCGAGAGCCGCAATCGCGACAAGACCTACAATCTGACCACCCTCGCCGATCTGGAGAAAAACTCTCCGGGATTCCCCTGGCTGATCGCATTCAAGGAAGCAGGCCTCGACAAGGTCGACCACGCCGTGGTGCGCCAGAGCACGGCGCTTCCGAAGATCGCCAGGATCTTCGCCGACACGCCGGTGGCGACGCTCCAGGCCTGGCAGGCATTCCACATTGTCGATGACGCGGCGCCGCTCCTTTCGAAGCGCTTCGTCGATGCACACTGGGAGTTCCGCTCGAAGTTCCTCAACGGCACCACCGAGCAGCGTCCCCGCTGGAAACGCGCCGTCGGCGCCGCCGAGGGGACGATGGGCGAAGCGATCGGCCGGACCTACGTCGCCGAGTACTTCCCGCCGGAGTCGAAGGCCAAGATGGAACAGCTCGTGGCCGGCCTCCGCGCCGCGATGAAGGGCCGCATCGAGAATTTGCAGTGGATGGGGCCGGAGACCAAGGCCCGCGCTCTCGACAAGCTGGCCCACTTCACCGTGAAGATCGGCTATCCATCCGAGTGGCGTGACTATTCGAAGCTCGAGATCCGCGAGGGCGATCTGGTCGGCAACTCCGAGCGCGCCGCGAAGTTCGAATGGGCCCGTGACGTGGCCCTCCTCAACAAGCCGGTCGACAAGAAAGAGTGGGGGATGACCCCGCAGACGGTCAATGCCTACTATCAGGCCACCAAGAACGAGGTCGTCTTCCCCGCCGCCATCCTGCAGCCGCCTTTCTTCGATCCGAAGGCGGACATGGCCGTGAACTACGGCGGCATCGGCGCTGTCATCGGTCACGAGATCACGCACGGCTTCGACGATCAGGGCCGCAAGTCGGACGGCACCGGCATGCTGCGCGACTGGTGGTCTCCGGAAGATGCCGCGAAGTTCGAGGTGCAGGCCGCGAGGTACGGCGCGCAGTATGAAGCGATCAACTTCCCGCAGCTCCCCGGCATCCACATCATCGGCAAGCTGACCATGGGAGAGAACATCGGCGACCTCGGCGGCATCCTGATGGCCCTCGACGCCTACCATCTCTCGCTGCACGGCCAGCCTGCGCCGGTGATCGACGGCTTCACCGGCGATCAGCGCGTGTTCCTTGGCTGGGCCCAGGTATGGCGCACGCTGACGCGCGACGACGCCCTCCGTCAGCTCATCACCACCAACCCCCACTCCCCCGGCCAGGTCCGCGCCTTCGCCCCCCTCCGCAACGTCGACGCCTGGTACGAGGCGTTCGGCGTGAAAGAGGGCGACGCGGAGTACGTCAAACCGGAGGACCGCGTCCGGATCTGGTAAATAAGAGCAAGCGATTCAACACGAACGGCCACCCGCGAGGGTGGCCGTTCTCGTTCCTGTCAGCGCAGCGGCCGCAGGTCGATGATCACCCGCAGGATGTCGCCCAGTACTCGCGGGTGGCCGCTCACGCGGACGCCGTATCGGTAGCGGCTGTAATAGCCGTCCTCGTATCCGCGGCGGAATCCTTCGCGGAAGTAATACGCGTACTCGTCACGATCGACATAGAGACCGTTGTAGCCGTAGTCGGCATCCTGGTAGGCAAATGAATTCCGATAATCGAAGCGCCAGCGGTCTTCGCGGTCGGCCCGGCCGGCCTCGAAACCCTGCTCGTATCCGTAATTCACGGCATCCTGTAGAAGCTGGGCGGCGTAACGATTGACTTCGTAATAGCGCCCGCCACGCCCATAACGGAAGCTCGGAGCCGTGTAGAAATACGGGTCGCGGTTGTAATCGTACGCATTCTGAAGGGCGAGCTGCTGCTGACGCAGGTGCTGGAGATATTGCTGGTGAAAGCGGTACTGCGCCATACGCTTCTCGCGCTGGAGAAGCAGTGAGCGCTGCTGGCGAGCGGCCTGTTGCGCCTGAAGACGTTGGTTGTACTGCGACCTGCGCAGTCGCTCCTGTTCGATGAGGTCGCGCTGACGCTGCGGCGGGAGGCGCTGCGGTTGCTGAAACGACGGCTGCGGAGGAGGCTGATAGACGGCAGGCGGCTGCGGCCTGTTTTGCCACTGCGACGGAGGTTGCTGGTATACCGGCACAGGTTGGGGCTGCGGTACCGGCTGCGGTTGCGGAACGGGCTGCGGTTGCGGCACGTGACGAGGTTGCCTCACAGGTTGAGGCTGCGGCGCTGGCTGGGGCTGCAGCACGGGCTGAGGCTGCGGCACGGGCTGAGGCTGCGGCACAGGCCGAGGTTGCCGCACTGGTTGGGGCTGCGGCACTGGTTGAGGCTGCGGCGGCGCGGTTTGCGTCTGCACGGTCGGAGGCGGCACGGCCCTTGATCTCCCCCTCCCCTGGTGCTGCTGATCCTTCTCATCCTTCTTCTGATCTTTCTGGTCCTGCTTCTGATCCTTCTTCTTGTCTTTTTCGTCCTTTTTCTTCTGGTCCTCGGTTTGTGTCGCGTCCTGTGCGTACGCCTGTGCTACCGGGGCCAGCAGCAGCGCGGCGGACAGTCCAAGCGCGGAAACGATGGTTCTGGGTGTGCTCCTCATCGGGAACTCCTGTCAATCCTGATCCTGCGTGCGGCTGCGGAGGCGGAATCGGAAGCACCGGCGCAGGCGGCCATGTCGGGCGGGCTCGCTATACGCTACTCTGCATAAAACGCGCCGCGCTCATCCGTAATCGATGCCGCTCAGACGAACTGCATGGCCAGCGTTCTACTCAGGATGCCGGTCATCTGTTCGTTCACCGGCCGGTCCTTCACGGCAATCCGCACCGCATTGCACACGCCCATTGTGGAGGTGTCGCGTATGAAAAGCCCGTGTTCGCGGCATTTGGCGACGACATCCGCGGCGGACGGTCCGTCCGCCGGTAGATGACACAGAAGAAAATTCGCCGTCGATGGCATGACGTCGAGCCCGAGCGCCGCGAGGCTGTCACGCAACCGTGTGCGCAACTCGTGCGTCTGCCTGTATCGCTCCGCGTAATAGTCCGGATCGTCCAGCGCGGCAACCGACGCCACCTGCCCGGTCAGGCTGACCGCCCACGGCGGCGTAATCGACCGCAATTTCTCGAGCAGGTGCGGGGCCGCGCAAAGGTAGGCGCAACGGGCGCCGCTCAGCGCGTACACCTTCGACATCGACTTGCAGACGACGACGTTCTCGCGCGTGACGGCGAACTGCTCAAGCGACTGATCGGCGCCGGCGTAGTCGACGTAGGTCTCGTCGATCCAGACCAGCGTCGCCGCCGGCACACGCCGGAGGAACTCCTCGAGCTCCTGGCGCGGCACATGGGCGCCGGTCGGACTGTTCGGATTCACAAGAATGATGAGGTCATATCCCGGCCGCAGCAGCCGCCGCGGATCGAGCCGGTATCGATCATCGCGCGAGAGCGCGACGCGGTCGACGCGGCATCGGATGACCTTTTCGAGCACATGCGCGTACTCGCCGTAGGCCGGGTCGGGAAGCAGGACCCGCGATCGAGGCGTGAGCCACTCGCGAAGGGCGAGATAGATGAGATTCGACGATCCGGCGCCGGGGAGGATGCAATCGGAATCGACGCCGCGGGTGCGGGCAATCGTCCGGATCATCCCCTCGCATCCGAGCGGCGGCGACGTGCGCAGGAGCCACGGAAGGTGCTCGCGCAGCGCGCTGATCACGCGCGGCGAGGGCGGGAACCAGGCATCGAGCACGTCGGCGTTGATGACCGACGCGCTGCGGTCGAGATGCTCGAAGCCGTCGCCGATGGCCTCGAAGAAGGCTCCGCCGTGAAAGCACTCCGCCGGTTTGTGAAACGGGACGGCCAGATCCCACGCCGCCTCCTGCTCCAGGCGCGCCAGCAACCCGGGATCGATGCGCTCGCGAATCGCAGACGCCAGTCCGCTCATGAGCACGAAGTGGACCGCGCCGGAGCGAAACTCGGCGCCGAACGGCTGCAGGCCGGCCTTGGCGTAGATCTCTCGAACCTCGCGCCGTCCGATGGCGATGATGCGCGTGCCGCCGTGCGCCTCGACCCAGCGAAGGGCGCCGTACATCAGTAGAGCGGCGGCGATGCCTCCGCGATGTTCCGGCACCACCGTGAGAATGCGGATCTCGTATGTGCGCGCATCGAGGGCGAACGGGATCTCCTCGCGCCGCAGATATTTGTCGACGGAGTAACGGCCGTTCCGCGGCGGCGTGATGCTGACGAATCCGGCCATCCCGCCGTCGATCGTGACCACGATGTAGACGTTGTCCCGGTCCAGCGGATCGGAGAGCCTCCCTTCCGCGTTCTCCGGATGCTGCCCCAGCTCGCGGGCGTACACCTGATGGCGAAGGGCGTAGATGGCGGGCCTGTCGTCGTCCATCGCCAGCCGGCATCTCGTTTCACGCGCCATACCGATCGGTATGGACTATAATTCCGGCCGTGAGCGGGTGTCAATACCGGCCGGTATGGTGAACCGGACAGTTCAGGATTGGGAGGACGCCGCGCTCTCCGCGATCGCGAAGGAAGGGCTGGCCTCGCTCGCCATCCCCAAGCTGGCCCGCTCCCTGAACGTGACCAAGGGAAGCTTCTACTGGCATTTCGCCAGCCTCCAGGAGCTCATCGAAAAGTCTCTTCGCCGTTGGGAGGAGAGGGATCAGTCCTCTCTCGACGAGTTGCGCCAGATCGCCGACCCGCGGCGGCGCCTGGCGGCGCTCTTCGAGCAGGTCATGGAACAACGGGAGGCGCACGGTCTTTACATCGCCCTCGCCTCATCCGCCGTCCCGCAGGCGGCACGCATCATCAAGCGCATCTCCAGCCGCCGGCTGAGGTTCCTGATCGAGTCGTACGCCGAGGCCGGCCTGAAACCGGCCGATGCCCGCGCCCGGGCGCTGCTCGCCTACGCGGCCTACATCGGCGCACTGCATCTGCGCCTCTCGAAGAAACAGGAGATCGACGCCTACGTCGCGCACGCGCTGAAGACGCTGATCCCCGCGAGACCACGCGGAACGGCCGCTGTCTGAAACCACTTGCAACGCCCTTTCGTCGGAGTCCTTCTCCCCCGCGCTTTTCAGCGGGGGAGAAGGTGCCGAAGGCGGATGAGGGGGCGGTTCTCGCGCTGAAGTTGAGTGTTTTCATGAGTTTCCCACGCCCGTTCATGCGATACACTCCGAGCTCGATGAATTGGATCACTCTTGAGTACAGTAAGAGTCAGGTCGATGCTGCCGGCCGTACGCTGGCCGATCCTAACGCTACAGGCGAACAGGTGAATGCCGCGCTCAACACGCTCAACAATTGGCGCGCGGCTCACAGTTTCCCATTGAACACGATCCAGGTAGGCCTACGCCAAAGGGCACGTGCCGCATACGAGCATGCGTTGATCGCCCAGAGGCTCAAGCGTGTACCATCAATCATTGAGAAGTTACGCCGCTTCCCGACAATGCAATTGTCTCGTATGCAGGATATCGCGGGATGCCGGGCCATCGTCGAGACTGTTTCACACGTTCGAAGAATCCGCGTCGCGTATGCCAGGAGCCAGCAACAGCATCAATTCGTGAGCGACAAGGACTATATCGACCACCCAAAGGAGTCCGGGTATCGCGGCATCCACCTGATCTACCGCTATCAGAGCGAGCGCAAGCCCGATTACAACGGCCGCCTCGTCGAGATTCAGTTACGCACACGGCTGCAACATGCATGGGCGACGGCGGTCGAAACCATGAGCACGTTCCTGAGCCAATCGCTGAAATCAAGTGAGGGATCAGAGAAGTGGCTTCGTTTCTTTACGCTCACAAGTTCCGCGTTTGCACTCCTCGAGCACACAGCGCCCGTACCCGGCACGCCGCCAGACCTGCGCACTCTTCGGGAAACGATCGGCGCGTTAGAGAGTGAGCTGCAGGTGAGAGAAAAGCTGGGGACGTACGGTGAAGCTCTGAAGATTGCCGAAGATACCAAAATGGAGAACGCCTATTACTTTCTGCTGTCGCTCATGCCCCAGGGATATCTTGCGGTTTATGGATACGAACGGGAACAGTTGGAAGAGGCTACCGCACAATACCTGGTGGTCGAAAAAAACCTCGCAGCCATCCCTGGCGCACAGGCCGTTCTCGTGGCCGTTGATTCTCTCAGCGCGTTGAAGCGCTCGTATCCCAACTACTACCTGGACACCCAGATTTTCGTCGAATCGCTTTCACGGATTCTCGAGTAAGGACGCGGCCACGACGGAGCGCTGGCGTTTTTCGATGTAGCATTGCCAAGTTCATGAGCAACGAATCGCGGGCAACGAGCGTCGGCGGCACTGCAATCGTCTGCGCGATGATTACCGGCATCGCCGCGTTAGTCTTGGCGTCGACGAGCAGCACGGCCGGACACTACGAGGGGGCAGGCATCGCCCTCCTTGCCGCAGCGGTAGCGTTCGTCGGCGTAGCGAACACTATCTTTCGTCATTGAGCGGCGATAACCGATAACCGACCCCTACCACGTATCCGTCGACCCCGGCGGACCGACGTCCGCTCCCACGTTGGCCGAGACATCGGTCACACCTTTGACCTTGCGCAGCTTCTCGGCGACGTCGTCTTCCCCCTCACCGGTGATCATGCCGATCTCGTGGAGGACCTCGCCGACTTTGAAGCCGCTCTTTCTCAGCTCGTTCGCCACCTCTTCGAGCGGACGGTCGCCGGAAGTCGTCACTACCCAATCCTTTTTCTTCGTGGCCATGTGTATGCGCCCCGATTGTACCCGTGAGCAGTTACGGTGCCTGCACCAGTCCGGAGCCGACGCGGGATGCCGGGGACGACAACGGTTTCGCCGTCTGGCGCAGCTTGTTCCAGAGAGCCATGCCGCGCAGCGTCGCCGCCGTCTCCGCCCACAATGCCGCGCAGCCGGCCACATGCGGGGTGGCCATGCTCGTGCCGCTCTTGAATCCGTAGCGCGTGGGCCTGGGAACGGAAGAGTAGATGTTCACGCCGGGACCGGAGATCTCGACCTTCCCGAAGTTGGAAAACGTTGCCGGGATGAGATTGGTATCGACAGCGGCCACCGACATGATCGTGGGTGAGTTCGCGGGGGCGCCGGTCGCGGCCCCGGCGTTGCCCGACGCGGCGATCATCAGCAGCCCGTTGTTGAGCGCCGACTGGCCGGCCGCGGTGTAGTAAGGCTGCACCGGCGACTGCGAGCCGAGGGACATGGAGATGACGTCGCACTTGTTGGCGATGGCCCAGTTCATCCCGGCCAGAACGCTCCCTCCCACGCTGCTTCCGCTGTTGCTCAGAACCTTTCCGGCGTAGATTGCGGCGCGGTAGGCAATGCCGTAGCGTGGCGTCGAGCCGGCCGGTGACTTCGTACCGCACGACGTTCCGATGCAGTGGGTTCCGTGACTGTGAAGATCCTGCACCGGCTGACCGACGAAGGTGGCGCTGACGATCGTACGGCCCGCGAAGTCGGGATGGCCGAGGTCGAGGCCGGTGTCGAGAACGGCCACTTTGATGCCGGAGCCACTCAGGCTGCTCGGCGGGACCTTGCAGGCGATCAGTCCCCACGTGGCGCCGAGGGCGAGAGCCTGCTCTTCACTCTGCGATGCCGGCGCGGGTGCCAGGCCGCCGAGGTCGCGGGCGATCGTCTCCGCCGCGCGGAGGAAACCGCGAAGATACTCGCCGGGGTTCGGGCTGCCGGTACCGATGTCGAGCGTTCGGAAATACTGATCCGCCACACTGTTGGAGAAGACGAAGTATTCGGGATCGATCGAGGCGATGTTGCTGTCAGGGGCGACCTCCGCGGCCGCGGTCATGCCTCGGGAGCGCGCCGCATCGCCGCCGATGAGGGCCACGCCGATCGCGGGAAAGACGACGGCATCGGCGCCGGCAACATCCTCCATCGCCACCGCCTGGTTGTCGAAATCGCGTGCGTCGGCAACGCGCATCCCCTGGGCGGCGGCGAAGGGCTTCGCGCCGGCGTCCATCGCCCCCTCTTTGAACGTGGCCAGGTAACGGCCGGTCTGGAAGCTGTCATCCCCGCGCTCGAGCGCGGCCAGTAACATCTCGTCGACCGATGACGAGGTGCGGCTGCTGCTGTCATCCGCCGCGGCGGCAGTCTTTGTCATGCGAGTGCGCGTGGTTTTCCGGGTGGCCATGTTCTTTGTTCCTCCGATCGGAGAGAGAGACGAGCTTGCGCCTTTCCTCTCACAGTTGATAGTGACGGACGGCGGGCAGGAGTTTCAGTATCCTTCCGCAAACGGAGGAGTCATGAGCACGACCCGCCCGAAGAGCGCGAAACCAGCCAGCGCGGGATACGCGGAGAAGCTGGCCCTGTACGAAAAACTCGTAGCCACCAATCCCGAGGTGACACGGAAGGGCGACACCATGCCCTACACCTCGCTGAACGGCCACATGTTCAGCCTTTTCACGAAGGAGGCGACGCTGATTCTCCGGCTTTCGGAAGAAGATCGGGATGCCTTCATCACGAAATATGCGAGCAGGCATCCGGTGCAATACGGCGCGGTGATGCGTGAATACGTCGAAGTGCCCGATGCATTGCTGGCAAAGACGCGGGAACTGAAGAAGTACTTCGATCAGAGCTACGCCTACGTGGGCACTCTGAAGCCGAAGCCGACTACGAAAAAGAAAAAGGGCTGACGCGCGCAGCGCGTAGCGCCGGAGCGCTGGCGTCTCGCCGGCTGGCCCGGAGGCGTCTCGCCTCCGGTCAAACGAGCTCCAAAACGTTCATTGATAACCCAGCGGCGAGACGTCTGCGATCGGTGGTCAGCAGCAAGAGTTCGGTGCACCCACGGTCGGGGGCGAGACGCCAGCGCTCCGTTTAACGCCGCTTTCGCGGCGTTCGTCGCACAGACCTTTGTGCGCACCGTCACCGGGGCCTGTAGCAGCATCCCTCCGGTCTTCGAATCGAGCGCGCTACTGTCGTTTCGTGACTCCGATCGGAACATGGATCCTCCTGGCCATTACCGCGGTCGTGCTCTATCTCTGCTGGGCGATGGTGGCGCCGTTCGTTTCCGTACTGACCTGGTCGATCGCGCTGGCCATCATGACCAACCCTGTCTCACGCTGGCTGCGCCGCCGGTTTTCGAACACCGTCGCCGCCTTGCTCGTGGTTTCGCTGGTGGTGGTCGTCGTGGCGCTTCTGGCGACGGTCGTCTCGCGCGGTTTGATCAACGAGATCGTGCGAGGACAGCAGGCGTTGCGCGCCGCGTTGCAGCCGGCGGCGTGGCAGCACGCCATCGAGTCGCAACCATGGCTTGCGCGCATCTGGCACTGGAGCGCGCCGCGCATCGACCTGGAGCAACTTGCGCAGCAGGGATCGGCGGCTGTTGCCCCCTTCCTGGCGGCCGGTGTCGGCCGATCGGCGGTAATCGTCTCCGAGGCGGCGCTGTCGCTCTTCGTTCTTTTCTTCTTCGTGCGCGACGAAAGAGCGCTGGCCGACGCGCTTCGGGGAATGCTTCCGATGACGGCAGGGGAGATCGACGCGGTGTGGGAACGGGTCTCGTCGGCAATCCGCGCTTCCGTGTACGGGCGTCTGCTCATCGGCGCGATTCAGGGCCTCATCGGCGGCGCGATCTTCTGGGCGGTCGGCCTCCCCGCTCCGCTGTTCTGGGCGCTGATCATGGCGGTGTTGTCGATCCTGCCGGTGCTCGGCGCGTTCGTGGTCTGGGTGCCTGCCGCGGGAGTCCTTCTCGTGACCGGCCATTGGGTCCGGGCACTCATCGTCACCGCCTGCGGCATCGGCATCCTTCATACGGTCGACAACGTTCTCTACCCGGTACTGGTCGGCCCACGACTCGGTTTGCATCCGGTCGTTCTTCTCATCGCCTTCATCGGAGGCGTGATCGCCTTCGGAGCGGCCGGCCTGATCCTCGGGCCGGCGATCATCGCGCTGGCCATCGCGCTCGGTGATGTCTGGAGCCGCCGTGCCATCGCGTGACGGCGAGGCGCAGCGGCGCTGGCACTTCTCCAAGGAGACCTGGATCGCACTCGCGGCGATCCTCGGCATCGCGGTCTACCTCGTTGCGCGTTTCCTGTTTCACCTGCCGCCTCGGATCAGCGACTGGTCTCTCATCGCGGTGCTCGTGGCCGGCACTCCCCTGCTCTTCGATCTGCTGAAGAAGCTCATCGCCCTCGAGGTTGGATCCGACGCGCTCGCCGGGATCTCCATCATCACCTCCGCAATCCTCGGCGAATATCTGGCCGGCGCGATCATCGTATTGATGCTGGCAGGCGGCACGGCGCTCGAGCTCTATGCGACCCACCGGGCCTCCGCCGTCCTCTCCGCGCTCGCCAAACGCCTGCCGAGCGAGGCGCACCGGCTGACCGCTTCGGGAATCGTCGACGTGCGCACGGCAGACGTTCAGATCGCCGACCGCCTGGTGGTGCTGCCGCACGAAATCTGCCCCGCGGACGGAACGGTGGTCGAAGGTCACGGCGCGATGGATGAGTCATACCTGACCGGCGAGCCGTTTCAGATCGCCAAAGCGCCCGGCTCCGAGGTCTTGTCAGGCGCGATCAACGGTCCCGCGGCGATGACGATCGTGGTCACGAAGCTGCCGGTCGATTCACGCTACGCGAAGATTGTGCAGGTGATGGAACAGGCCGAGGCCCAGCGGCCGCAATTCCGCAGGATGGCCGACCGGCTGGGCGGCTGGTACACGCTGCTGGCGCTGGTGGTCGCCGCCGCGGGATGGATCATCGGCGGCGAGCCGCGGCGGTTTCTGGCGGTGCTCGTCATCGCCACGCCGTGTCCGCTGCTGCTGGCCATTCCGGTGGCCATCATCGGCGCCATCTCGCTGGCGGCGACGCGCGGCATCATCATCAAGAATCCGGCCATGCTGGAGCGCATCGATCGCTGCCGGACGATCATCTTCGATAAGACTGGAACACTGACGTACGGGAAACCGTCGTTGACGGACGTCCTTTGCGCGCCCGGGTTGACCCGCGAGATCGTGCTGCGGCTGGCCTCGAGCCTGGAGCAGTACTCGCGGCATCCTCTGGCCACGAGCATCCTCGACGCCGCGCGCGCCGAGGGGATCGCGCCGCTGGAGGTCACCGAGATCAGCGAGAAGCCCGGCGACGGGCTGCGGGGCCGGTTTGACGGCGACGTCGTCGAGATCACCGGACGCAAACGGATCGCCGCGAGCAGCATCGCCTCGGCATTGCCGCCGGTCGCTCCCGGCATGGAGTGCATCGTTCTCCGTAACGGCGAATACGCGGCCACACTGCGGTTTCAGGACGTTCCGCGCGAGGAGAGCCGTTCGTTCGTCGATCACCTCGTGCCGCGGCACCAGGTCAGCCGGGTGATGCTGGTGTCGGGCGATCGCGACGCCGAGGTGCAGCATCTGGCCGAGCTGGTCGGCATTCGCAACGTGCGCTCCGGAACCAGTCCCGAGGAGAAGCTGGCCATCGTTCGCGAGGAGACCGCCAAAGCCCCCACCATGTTCCTCGGCGACGGCATCAACGACGCTCCGGCGATGGAGGCCGCCAGCGTCAGTATCGCCTTCGGGCACGCCAACGACATCACCGCCGAGGCCGCCGACGCCGTAGTGCTCGAGCCGTCGCTGGCCGTGGTCGATGAGCTGATCCACATCGGCCGCCGCATGCGCTCGATCGCGTTGCAAAGCGCCGTCGGCGGGATGAGCCTGAGCCTGATCGGCATGATCGCCGCCGCCGCCGGCTGGCTGGCCCCCGTGCCCGGTGCGATCGCGCAGGAAGTGATCGACGTTCTTGCCGTGCTGAACGCGCTGCGCGTGGCCATGCCGAGGAGGGAGTTGAAGGATCTGGATGCGTGAGGAGCGGTCTCGCGGTCTCGCGGTTACGGGGTCTCGCGGTTGCAGGTTCTATCGCCCGTGTTTCCCCCGCGAGACCGCGCAACCTCGCGACCCCGCCGCAACCCATCTCAGTGATGCTTGAAGAATTGAACAGCCCGTTCATGCGCCTGCGCCGCCTCGCGCGACTTGAACGTGCCGAGGTTGCGCCGCTTGCCGGTGCTGGGATTCTTCTTTCGCGAATAGAGCCGGTATTCGCCTGATTTCAGTTTCCGGATCATGCCTGGAAGGTAGCGATAATCGGGCCAGAAAAACTCCCCTACCGCCACACCGACAAAATCATCGCCGCCACCACGAACGACACCCAGTTGTATGCCGAATTGATGAACCAGAGCGGCTTCGGGGTCATCGAGAAGATGGCGGTGGCGAAGCTCGTCGGAGCGGCGAAGCCGACCCACACCAGCGTCCCGACGAACACGCCTCGGGCGAGCGTCGGCGGCGCAAAATGGTTGACGATGATGGCCAGGATGTAGGAGATCAAAAGGCCGCAGAGGAACGACATAAAGAGAAGGATCGGCATCGCCCCGCCGGAGCCTTCCTTCATCTTCTCTTCCGGGATTCCCATCAGGCGAACCCACGGCTTCTTGAAGATGACCGAGTACCAGAGCCCGCCGAGGATGAAGATAGCCACGGCGCTGGTCAGGATGGCCAGGTAGTTCACATGCGGAAAGGACAGGGACATGTTGCTCCTCCTTCTGCGTTTTCTTTCGGGATGGGACAACGATACGCCGTCGGCGGCGCAGCGGCCAGCCCCTGGATACCCGCATTTCTCACCCTCCCACTGGAATCATCGCCACGCTGTACTCGTCGAGAGCCTTCTCCCCCAGCGCTTTTCAGCTGGGGGAGAAGGTGCCGAAGGCGGATGAGGGGGCGTTGGCTCTTGCCGAGCAGTGGACTATTTTCATGGACGGGCGGTGGAAACTCATGAAAACACGCATCTTCAGCGCGAGAACCGCCCCCT
>Ga0247680_1000097_pt1 | contig 40971 bp, 31 predicted proteins | sample CNK21_metaG_FD_182803 | JGI IMG/M metagenome (GOLD analysis project Ga0247680, IMG submission 182803) | Soil microbial communities from Purdue University Martell Research Forest, Indiana, United States - CNK21 | ecosystem: Environmental > Terrestrial > Soil > Temperate forest > Bulk soil...
TGCCGATCTCGTTCATCGTCATGGCGTCGAAGATGCGGCCGTTGGCGATGGTGTAGAGGATCGACTCGGAGTTGCGGATGTTGTCGAGCGGGTTCGCATCCAGCACGAGCAGATCGGCGATCTTCCCGGGCTCGAGAGAGCCGATGTCTTTGTCCATGCCGATGTAGTGCGCGCCGCTGAGCGTGGCGGCGCGGATGGCCTGCAGCGGGGTCATGCCGCCCTGAACGAACATCCAGAGCTCCCAATGCGCGCCGAGGCCTTCGCGCTGGCCGTGCGCGCCGAGCTGGACCGAGACGCCGGCATCATTGAGCTTCTTCGCCAGTGCGGCATTGCTGAAGTGGTTCCATTCATCGTCCGGCGCCATCGTCCGGCGCCGCGAGCGCGAATCGATCACGCGGCGCGGTACGAAGTTCAGCAGGCGCTTGTCTTCCCAGACGTTCGTCTTCGCGTACCAGTAGTTCTCGCCCCACAGGCCGCCGTAGCCGACGATCAGCGTCGGGGTGTAGCCGCTGTGCGATTTCGACCAGAGCTGCACCACGTCGTCGTACGCCCTGGCCACCGGGATGGAGTGCTCCACGCCGGTATGCCCGTCGACGACCATGGTCATGTTGTGCTCGAAGAGCGATCCCCCCTCCGGGACGACCATCATGCCGGTCTGGCGGGCTGCTTCGATGACCTGCTGCCGCTGATCGCGGCGCGGCTGGTTGTAGCTCTTCACGCTGATCGCGCCGATCGCTTTCATACGCCGGAGGTGGAAGAGCGCGTCGTCGAGGTTGGCGATGTCGGCTTTGAACGGCGCCTTGGCGCCGTAGAGGATCGTGCCGGTGGAGAAGATGTGCGGCCCGACGATCTCGCCGGCGCGCTGCATCTCCGCGGCAGTGAAGATCTCCGAGGAGTTGTTCGAGGGATCGTGAAGCGTGGTCACGCCGAAGGCGAGGGCCGCATAGTTGTACCAGCTCTGCTGCGGGATGATCTCGTCCGCCCCCATCGAGCCGTGCCAGTGGACGTCGACGATCCCCGGCATGATGGTCTTGCCGGTGACGTCGATGACCTTGGCGTCGGCCGGAACGGTAGTGCTGGCGCGGGGGCCGACCGCGGTGATGCGGTTGCGGTCGATGACCACCGTGCCGTCGGCGATGACCTCATCGCCGTGCATGGTGATGATCCGCGCGCCGGTCAGCGCCAGCCGACCGCTGGGAACGTCCGCAGGCTGCGAGAATCCGATGTTCGTGCCGGTCGCCGGCGCATCGGGCAGTTTCTCCGGCGCGCCGGCGATGAAGGCGAAGGAGTCCTTCAGATCGCGCGAGAAGAGCTCCGGACCGAGCGACCAGTAGAGCCGCGAGCCGTCGCCGGCCCAGTGCAGATACTCGCCCGCTTCTTTCGTCACCTTCGCCACCGGAATCGACTTCGTGTCCGGACCGATGTCGATGGTCTTGCCGGTGCGGATGAACGGGGCGATGTAGGCGTTGAACTTTTCGCGGAAGGCCACCCACTTCTCGTCGGGTGAGAGCGCGTACTCGGTGGCGAAGGCTGAAAGGAGATGCTCCCGCTCGTCGGTGCGATCGATGCCGATCGAGTGCAGGCCGCGCTTCCCTTCATCCTCGAAGGTCATGAAGAAGACGCGGTCGTTCGACGCACCGAACTGCGGCGAAGCCCCCTTCTTCGAGATCCGGGTCGATTTCCCGCCGGCGGCGGGGACGACGTAGATGCCGGCCTCGCGCGACCAGAGCGCCGACCGCAGCTCGCCGTCGCTGGTCGTGCGGAAGACCACCTTCGTGCCGTCGGGAGAAAACGCCGGCTCGAGGTAGTGGCCCGGCTTGTCGGTGATGACGCGCCCCTCGCCTCCGATGGCCGGCGCGATCCGGATCGTGCCGAGGGTCTGATCGTTCCAGGTGGTGTAGACGATCGACTTCCCGTCCCGCGACCAGGCCGGATACCACTCGAAGTGATCGCTCTGTTTCGTCAGCCGGTGCGGCGTTCCGGTGGGAAGATCGCGGATGTAAAGGTAGCCGAGCGCGCCGTAGACGACCTGTTTGCCGTTCGGTGAGACCGACGCCCAGCGCAGCATCTTCACCGGATAGGTCGCGGGCACGACCTCGACGGGAAAACGAAGTGCCTCTTCGATGCGGCGCGAGGAATGAACGTGGAAGGGGATCGGCGTTACTGCCTTGGATGCGACGTCGATGCGGCTGATGTGGCCGCCAGCCCAGAAGACGATCGACTTGTTGTCGGGCGTCCAGCCAAACGTCGGATAGAGGCCGTGAATCGACCACGTCTCCTGCATGTCGCGATCGAGGATGTCGGTGATCGGCGTCTCTTTGCCGGACTCGAGGTCGAGGATGAAGAGCGTCGTCTTGTAGCGGACGCGCCGGACGAAGGCCAGCGACTTGCCGTCTGGAGACGGCGTCGGGCGGACCGATCCGCCGGGACCGGTGACGAACGGCTCGATCTCGCCGCTCTGGCGGTCGAGACGCTGGATGATGAAGATCTGCCCGTTCGGGTCTTTGTTGTAGGCGAAGATCGCCCCGGGCGTGGTGTCGTCGCTGTAATAGACGTAGCGCCCATCGGGGGAGAGCGCCGGCTCGCCGGTGTCTTTCTGGTCGGTCCGTTTCTTGGTGAGCTGCAATCCTTCGCCGCCGCTGCGGTGGTAGAGCCAGATCTCCCCGGCGCCGAGGGAACGCTCGGCGGTGAAGTGCTTGCGGGCCACGAGATATTCGGAGTCCGGGGTCCAGCAAGGCTCGTTGAGAAGGCGGAAGGTTTCCTTCGTCACCTGCTGCGGCTTCGAACCGTCGCGGTTCATGATCCAGATGTTGTCGCCGCCGGCGCGGTCGCTGGTGAAGGCGATCCACTTGCCGTTCGGCGAGTAGCGAGGCTGCATGTCCCAGGCGACGCCGCTGGTGAGCGATTTCGCTTCGCCGCCGGTCATCGGGATCGTGTAGATGTCGCCGAGGAGGTCGAAGGCGATCTCGTTACCATCCGGGCTGACATCGAGCGACAGCCACGTCCCCTCGGTCACATCGATCGGAACGTCGTAGTGCGGGCCGGGCGGGTTGTCGACGTCCCACTTCTTCTCTTCTTTTTTCTCGTCCTTCTTCTCGGCCTTATCAGGTTCCTTTGTCTCAGCCTTCTTGTCGGCGGGAGGAGGTGGTGTCTGCGCCGGGACGGCGGAGACAACGATCAGTGAGGCAAGCAGAGCGATGAGGATGCGTTTCATCGGATCCTTTCATTGAGGAACATGCAGTCGCCGTAGCTGTAGAAAAAGTACCGGCTTGAGATTGCCTCGGCGTACGCGCGCCGGATCGTCTCGATTCCCGCGAACGCGGAGACTAGCATCAGCAGTGTCGACTCCGGCAGGTGGAAGTTGGTCAACATCCTGTCAACTGCGCGAAAGTCGAAGCCGGGGGTGATGAAGATCGACGTCTCGGCGCGGCCGGCCACGAAGCGCCCTTCACCCGCCCGGATCGCGCTCTCGAGTGTGCGCACCGAGGTCGTACCGACGGCGATGATGGGGCGATGCTCATCGAGCGCGCGATTGAGTCGCGACGCGGATTGGGCGCTGATCTCGTATTGCTCCGAATCCATGACGTGATCGGCGATGTCGTCGACCTTGACCGGCTTGAAGGTGCCGATGCCGACGTGCAGCGTGATGCGGACGATCTCGATGCCGCGGTTTCCAATCCTCTCCAGGATTTCCGGCGTGAAGTGCAGTCCCGCCGTCGGCGCGGCGATCGCGCCGCGCTCGGCGGCGTAGACCGTCTGGTAGGCCTCGCGGTCGGAATCGCGCGGCGTCTCGCGGGCGATATACGGGGGAAGAGGGGGGATACCGATGCGCCCGATCTCTTCCGTGTCCCCTTCGAATGCCAGAACGACGGTGCCTCCTTCTTTCCCGATGACGTTCGCGCGAAGGGTGTCGCTGAAGATCAGCTCGTCGCCGACCTTCACGCGTTTGGCGGGCTTGCACCAGGCCTCCCAAACCTCCGGCACAGACACTCTTGTCTGTGCCCGGCGATTGAGCAGGATCTCGATCGGCCGCGACATCCCGCTCTTCGGCCGCGCGAAAAGCCGCGCTGGAATGACCCGCGTGTCGTTGATGACCAGCACATCCCCCAGCACCAGCCGTTCCGGGAAGTTGGCGAACGAGTCGTGCTCGATGGCGTGCTGGCTGACCACCATCATCCGCGAACGCCCGCGCTGGCGCGGCTCCTGGGCGATGAGGTCGGGCGGAAGGTGGTAGGAGAAGTCGGTACGGCGCATGGAAGTCGATCACAGTTGAAAACGTTAGAATGCCATCATGTCTGCAACCAAGAGCGAGACAATCTACTTTGATCCCGCGCTCCACGATGCACTGTTGGCAAGGGCTACCGAGGAAAACACCTCGATTTCAGAGGTCGTCAATGAGGTCCTTCGGGAATCTCTCGCCGACTATGAAGAGGAAGCTGAGGATCTCGCTGACCTCGAACGCCGGCGTGCCGAGCCGAATATCCCGGTCGAAGACTTCCTGGCCGACATGAAGCGCCGTGGCCGGTTATAAGGTCCTGCTCAAGCCGTCGGCGGTAAAGGACGTCGAAGACATCGATCGGCGCGTTGATCGCGAACGCATCTCGAGACGCATTCAGGCACTGGCCGAAAATGCTCGACCGTACGGATCTGAGAAGCTCGAGGGTTTCGAAGCCACGTACCGCCTTCGCCAGGGAGACTACCGCATCGTTTACGACATCGATGATGCGGAGGGCATTGTCTTTGTGCTCAAGGTTCGTCACCGCAAAGACGTCTACCGTCGCGGGCGCGCATAGAATCGCGCAATGCCGACAGCCCGCGTCATCACCTGCTCCGATGCCTCCTCCCGCGGGGAGCGCGTCGATCGCTCCGGACCGGCGGTGCGGGAGATCCTGGAGGCCAACGGTTATGGCGTCGATGCCGTATTGATCGTGCCAGATGACATCGACGACATCGCCAACGCCATCGAAACGGCGGCCGGCGACGGGGTACGGCTCATCGTGACCACCGGAGGAACCGGGATCGCGGCCCGCGATGTCACGCCGGAGGCGACGTTGCGTGTGTGCGAGAAAGTCATTCCGGGATTCGGGGAGATCATGCGCGCCGCGTCACTGCAGAAAACGGCCATGGCGCCACTCTCGCGCGCGCAGGCAGCGACGCGCGGGACGGCACTCATCGTGAATCTGCCGGGGAGTGAGAGCGGCGCGCGGGAGAATCTGCAGGCGGTTCTGCACCTCATCCCGCATGCGCTGCAGCTCCTCGAAGGGAAAACAGAACACTCATGACCGTCCAACCGGGACTCGAAGTACTCCTCGACGATCCTCGTCCCATCGCCGGAAAGAAGATCGGCCTCGTCACCAACCAGAGCGGGGTGACCAGCGACCTGCGCCACTCCGTCGATCTGCTGCACCACGGGCACGGATGGACGCTGACCACCCTCTTCGGGCCGGAGCACGGCATCTGGGGCGAGGCGCAGGACATGGCCCACGTCGATCACTCTGTCGATCCGATGACCGGCCTGACCGTTTACTCGCTCTACGGCGCCAGCGAGAACGATCTCGCTCCTCGGCAGGAGCTCCTGCGCAATCTCGACGCCCTGGTCATCGACCTGCAGGACATCGGCGCGCGCTACTACACCTTCATCTACACGATGGCGCTCTGCATGCGCGAGGCGGCCAAGGCAGGCGTTCAGGTGATCGTGCTCGACCGCCCCAATCCGATCGACGGCATTCATCTCGAAGGCAACATCCGGGAGGATCGGTTCTCGAGCTTCGTCGGCATGTATCCGCTGCCGACGCGGCACGGGATGACCGCGGGCGAGCTGGCCCGCTACTTCAACAAGACCTTTCACCTCGACTGCGATCTCCTGGTCGTGCCGATGCGCGGCTGGCAGCGCTCGATGTGGTGGGAGGACACCGGGCTGCCCTGGGTGCTTCCGTCGCCGAACATGCCCACGGTCTCCACGGCCGCTGTCTATCCCGGCATGTGCCTGGTCGAGGGAACGAACCTGAGCGAGGGGCGCGGCACGACGCATCCGTTCGAGCTGTTCGGCGCCCCCTGGCTCGATCCGTTCCGCCTGGCCGAGCGATTGAACGGACTGGGACTGCCCGGGATCCGCTTCCGCCCTCACTACTTCCTGCCGACCTTCCAGAAGCACGCCGGCAAGGTCTGCGGCGGCGCCGAGCTCCACGTGACGAACCGCGGCGCGTTCGAGCCGTACAGGACGGGACTCTGGATCGTGAAAGTCGCTCGCGACATGAATCCCGAGAAGTTCGACTGGCGCCGCGAGACCTACGAGTTCGTCTCCGACCGGCTGGCCATCGACCTCCTGGCCGGCAGCGCGCGGTATCGCGAGCTGGTCGAGAGCGGCGGCGACATCGACGAATGGGCTCGCCAGTGGGAGGAGCCGCTGCACGAATTCACCAACATGCGCGAAGAGTTTCTGCTGTACGGCACGAATGCACTCCCGTGATCGATGAGAAACCACAGGACGCGGCAGCACAATTCTGGGACCAGGAGTCGGTCGCACCGACGCACGTCAGTTGGATGGGCGATCAGACCGTCCGCGACTACATCAATGAGTCGATCAGCGGGTCACAGCACATCTGGCCGATCAGTTGGTTTCTCGAGTTTCTCGGCGAGCGCCGTTTCGGCCGCGCTCTGAGCATCGGCTGCGGCACAGGCCCGCTCGAGCGCGATCTCATCCGGCGCGGGATCTGCCGGCAGGTCGATGCCTTCGACGGTTCGCCGGGATCGATCGACGTCGCCCGGAAGCTGGCGGAGGGGGAAGGCTTCGGCGGCCGCATTCACTACTACATCGACGACTTCAACGAACCGAAGCTGCCTCGCAACGCCTACGACGCCGTCTTCTTTCATCAGTCGCTGCATCACGTGGCCAAGCTGGAGAAGTTGATGGCGGCAATCCTGCGCACGCTGCGCAAGGATGGCTTGCTGTACATCGATGAATACATTGGGCCGTCGCGTTTCGATTGGAATGACGCCCTGATTGCGCCACATCGAGCGGTGTTTGGCCGGATCCCGGCGGAATTGCGGCTTTACGATCCTCTTCCGCTGCCGATCCAGCCGGACGATCCATCGGAAGCGATCCGGTCGAGCGAGATCATGCCGCAGCTCGCGCGCGGCTTCCGGCTGCTGGCAAGGCGCGATTACGGCGGCACGATTCTCTCGGTGCTCTATCCGATGATCGACTGGAGCCGTGCTCCGGAGTCGCTCCCGGCGGATCTGGTCGCGGCGGAGAAGCAGGCGTTGGCCAGCGGTCTGCCGCCCTATCACGCCATCGCCGTTGCCACGCCGAAGCGGGCTCCGATGCGCTGGCTGGCACTCCTCGGCTACTTCATCACGCCGAAGCTTCGACGCATTCGCTGGGAGATCCGCAAGCGCATGCATCCGGACGAGGAAGTGAAGTTCTGAGTGGATACACCGCTCGACATCCTCTACGAAGATTCCGCCCTCCTCTTCGTCAACAAACCGGCAGGGATCGTCGTGCAGCGGGGCTACGACGCCGAGGAGCCGGTGCTCCTCGAAGTGGCCATGCAGCACACACAACCGCTCTTCCTCATGCAGCGGCTCGACCGCGGCACGAGCGGGGTGATGTTCTTCTCGAAGCTCGCCTCCATCAACGCCAACCTGACGCGGCAGTTCGAAGGGAAGCGGATTCGCAAACGCTACGTGGCCATCTGTGAAGGAGAGCTCGGCGAGAAGCAGACGATCGATGCACCGCTCATCCGCATCGGACCGATTTCCTTCGGTGTCGGCGACGGCGGCAAACGCGCGCTAACCATCGTCACGCCGCGGCGCGCCACGCCGGCAGGATCGCTCGTCGCCGTCGACCTGCTGACCGGGCGCACCCACCAGATCCGCGTCCACCTTGCGGCGATCGGCCATCCGCTGGCCGGCGACTGGCTGTACGGGCAGCGAAACGAAGTGCGGCCGATGCTGCACGCACGCGAGCTCTCGATGACGCATCCGCTGGCGAATGAGCCACTTCGCGTCGCCGCACCCGTTCCTGACGACTTCCGGGAGACGGCGGCCGCGCGCGGGATCGTGTCCCGGACTGAGGACATCATGACCCTTTGCGAGTGCAGCTAACTCATTGAATCTGCTAGAATAATGACCCTTCGAAACCCGTTACGGCTGTCATTGGAGATCACCATGAGACTCTCGACCAAGATGGCTTTTCTGCTCCTTCTCGTTCCGCTGGCCGCCTCCGCGCAGTTCAAGAATCTCGATGTGGCGGTGTCGAACCTGAAGCGCGGTTTCAGCAGCGGCGATCCGCAGGCGATCGTTGCCGGGATGGCCACGGGAGACCAGGTGATGCTGCAGTTCCCGGGCCTCGTCGAACAGAGCGGATTCTTCGGCCGCGATCAGGCCTCCTACCTGCTCGACGGCCTCTTCAGCAAAGTGAAGCCGACCGGCTTCGAAGAGCTGAACGCGAAGAAGAAGAGTGCCGAGGCGCAGTACCACATCACCGGAACGTGGACGATTCAGAACGCCGGCAAGCCCGAGACGCGCGAGCTCTACATCACCCTCGGCCAGAAGGCCGACGGACAGTGGTCGGTGGTGTCGATCCGGTCGGCTGGGAAGTAGGGGCAGTGGATTAGTGGATTAGTGGTTAGTGGATAGTAGATTCGTGGATTAGTAAATTAGTAGATTCGTGGGTATGTAGCTTCGAGACTTCTTGCCATGCCCTTCGTCGAGAGTCCTTCTCCCCCCGCGGTTTCTTTGCGGGGGGAGAAGAGCCTGCCCTGAGCGAGCGAAGCGAGTCGAAGGGTGCCGAAGCCGGATGAGGGGGGCGCTCTACGAGATATGCACGATTTACCGACGCTGGTTCGAGAGCGCTCGAAGGCGTGCGAATGACGTCCTCGTGAATCGCCCCCTCATCCGCCTTCGGCACCTTCTCCCCCGCAAAGAAACCGCGGGGGAGAAGGGCTCTCGATGTAGGGTGTCCGAGAAGACTCTCGATGTAGGGTGTCGGAGAAGGGCTCTCGATGTAGGGTGTCCGAGAAGACTCTCGATGTAGGGTGTCGGAGAAGGACTCTCGATGTAGGGTGTCGGCGATTTGCAGGCTGATCCACTAACCACCAATCCACTGGTTCACCACACACCATGCGGCTTCACCTCACACGGGTAGCCAGGACGACCGCCGCGCGCGCCGCGGCGGTCTTTCTTTTGCTCGCCGGCATCGCCTGGCTGACGATGCAGGTGATGGTGTTTCGGATCGGGCGCGATTTCGATCGACGCTCCTCCCTCCACCTCGGCCATGAAGTGCAGCGCATCCGGCGCGATGTGGCCCACACCGAATCGAAGCTCGACGCCGCCGTCGATCGCGTCAGTGCCAGGCTCAACGCCAATCCATCCGCCAGCCGTGAGGCGATGTTCGCCATGCTTCGCGGCGAAGCCTACAGCGCGCGCCAGGGCATCCGCATCATCGCCCCGAATGGCGACGCCATCGCCTGGTGGGGCGAAGACCTCCGCACACCCGGCACGACCAGCTACGAGTTCGACGCCACGAATCTCTACATCGTCCGTTCGCGGCCGCTGCCGAATCCGGCCGTTTCGGTGCAGGCCTTCGAGCGCGTCCCGAATCAGCCGAAGGGGCCGGGACTCTTCGATCTCGACGACGACGACTGGGTGAACGGAACGATGTTTCACGCCGGCGTGCTGCGGCAGGAGCACGGCTCCCTCCGCTTCATCGTGGAGCGCCGTCCCTCCGCGACGCTCTGGATCGACGTCACGCCCCGCGCCAAAGCCGACATCATCGACGCCGCGCGCGCCATCGGCAACGACATCGCCTCGATCCTCCTGGCACTGGCGGCGCTGGTGGTGTTGTGGGGAGTCTGGAGCGGGAAGTGGGAAGTAGAAGCACAACCGACAACCGACAACCGACAACCGACAACCCAACACCCACTCATCACCATCCTCCTCGTCCTCGCCGCCCGCGTTGCCCTGCTGCCGATGCGCGTCGATGAGGATCCGTGGCAGATCTTCAAGTTCGATCTTTTTGCCTCGCGCATGCTCGGGCCGTTCAGCCGGTCACCGTTCGATCTGCTCGTCAGCGCCGCGGCCATCCTGGCCATCGTCCTGGCGCTGACCCGGAAACGAGGCCCCTCGATGCCGATGCAGATCGCCCGCACGGTCATTGCGGCCATCGCCGCCGCCGGGTACATGGCGCTGATCCGGAACCTGGTCGACAACTCCCGCATCTCCACGGTGCCCGATCACATCCTCCCCGTCTCTCCGGCACAGGGCGTCCTCCTCGGCGCGCTGTTGCTCTTCGGCTTTGCGCTGCTGCAGCTCACCCGTCACGAATCGTCGCGGGTGGCCACGCTGATCGGCATCGCCATCATCGCCATCCCGGTCGCCGTCACGGCCATCAATTTCGGGTACATGCCGAAACGGGCCTTCCTCTGGATCGCCGCGGGAGTGGTGATCTCGCTGCTCCTGCACGCGCTGACGGCGAACTTCACCCTGCGCGCACTCGGAAGCGCGCTGCTGCTGGTGCTGGTCGTCTACATGCCGCTGCAGCTCTTCGAGCGGTCGAGCGCGCGCCACTTCATCGCCGACACCTACGCGCCGCTGGTCGTCGGGGAAGCCGGCCAGCTCCGGACGATGATCGAAGACACGCTGCGCAACGAGTTCGCGGAGATGGAGCTGACCTCCATTCTTCCCGACGACTACCGAAAGATGAACCTGGAGGACCTCGCCTACGCGCTCTGGCTGCGCAGCGACCTCTCGAAGTGGCGCGTGCCGGCGGTCATCTCGGTGCACGACATCTTCGACCACCCGCTCAGCCGCTTCGGCGTCGGCCTTCCGCAGTTCAGCGAACGGCGGCGGGAGACCGGAGGCGAAGTCCTGAAGATGGGGAACGTGACGCGGGTGTTGCTGCACCACGACTTCGACCTCACCATCGGCGGGATTCCGGTGGCCGAGGGGAGCGTGCATGTGGTGAACCCCGCGGACCCGGGGGCGACGACCTTTGCCGACGTCTACCGCGACTTCTTCGAACCGTCGTTCGACGATACCGTCACCGGACTTCGGCCACAGCGCGAGATCGTCGTCTACGACAGCGACGGCAATCCGCACGGCACGACCACGGTGCGCCTGCCGCGCAGCCCGACCTCCTACTTCGCCACGCTCAAGCCGGGACACGGCATCTGGATCGAAGAGAACGAAGGGGCGGGATCGGCGGTCTACGTGCGCCGCACCGAAGACGCGCTCTACGCCTTCCCCCTGCAGGTGGCCACGGGAGGCCAGCAGGTCCGGCGCGCCGGCGGCGTGGCCATCTGGGCCATCGCCTTCGTCCTGGCGGTGATCCTGGCCCGTTCGCTGCCGGTCATCGTGCCGGTCATCCGCCGCTCCCCGCGCAACCTCGACTTTCGCACCCGCACCTCCCTCTATCTGACCGCCGTCGTCATCCTTCCGTTGATCGTCTTCGTCCTCTTCGTGCGCGCCTATCTGGCAAACCGGCTGGAGGCGGAGTACCTCGACCGAGGGCAGACCGCGCTCACCGCCGCGGAGCGGGTGATCGAGGACTACCTGGCCTCGACGACCTCGACGTCGCATCCGGAGCAGGTGCTCGACGACGACGTGCTGAGCTGGCTGGCGCGCGTCATCGGCCACGACCTCCATCTCTATCGCGATGACAGGCTGATCGCCTCGAGCCGCCGCGATCTCTTCGCCGCCCGCGTCGAATCAGAGCGATTGCCGGGCGACGTCTACGAGAACATCGTCGTCGGCGGCAAACAACTGGCGATCCGCAGGTCCGGCGGCGCACAGTTCATCGAGATCTATTCGCCGATCAACCTCGTGCGCGGCCAGAGCTACACGATGGGGCTCCCGCTCATCGTTCAGGGGCGCCAGATCGAGGCGCAGGTGAACGACCTGGCTACGACGATCTACATGCTGCTGATCTTCATCGTCCTGGCGGCGATCTTCGTCGCCTATGTCGCCGCGCGCAGCGTGACGCGACCCGTGCAGGCGCTGGTCGGCAGCGCCCGGGCGGTGGCGCGCGGCGATTTCGACACCCCGCTGGCCGTCCCTTCCGATCCGGACCTCGGCCTGCTGGTGACGACCTTCCGCGACATGGCCCAGTCGATCCACCGTCAGCAGAACGACCTCCGCCACGAGCGCGACCGCCTGCAGACCCTGCTCGAGAACATCAACGCCGCCGTCGTCGTCCTCGATGGAACGATGCAGGTGTCGGAGACCAATGCCGCGGCACGCAAGCTGTTCGGCGAGAACATCGACTTTCACGACGAGGTGCGTGACTTCCTGGCCTCGCATCGCGCCCGCCGCGCCGAGGCCAAGGAGATCGAGCTGTTCGTAAATGACAACGAACAGGACGGGAACGCCCGCACCTTCCGCGTATCGATCGTTCCCCTTCCGGGCAGTGACGAAGAGATGCTCATCGCCGAGGATGTGACCGAGATCCTCCGCTCGAACCGGCTCGAAGCGTGGGGAGAGATGGCCCGCCAGGTCGCGCACGAGATCAAGAACCCGCTCACGCCGATACAGCTCACGGCCGAGCATCTGCGGGCCGTGGCCGAGAACGACGATCCCAACCTGGCCAGGATCGTGACGGCAGGGGTCGAGAACATCCTCCGGCAGGTGGTCACGCTGCGCGAGACGTCAAAGGAGTTCGGCGACTACGCCTCGCTGCGTAAAGTGCAGCGCAAGCCGCTGCCGATGCGGAAACTGCTCGAGGAGATCGCATCGAGCTACGCCGAGAGCAGCGGACGCGGCATCGACTTCAAGGCCGACATCAAGCCGTCGACGCCGGAGACCTTCTCCGGCGACGCCCGCCTCCTCCGCGGCGCCATCGCCAACCTGATCGAGAACGCCTTCCAGGCCGCCCCCGGCGGCCATGTGCTCCTGGCCAGTTACGGCGTCGACTCGAAAGTGGTCGTCTCCGTCGACGACGACGGCCCCGGCGTCGCCCCCGAAGTCCTCTCGAAGATCTTCGATCCCTACTTCTCCACCAAGACCTCCGGCACCGGCCTCGGCCTTGCCATCACCCGCAAAGCCATCGAAGAGCACGGCGGCTCCGTGCACGCCGAGAATCTGAATCCGGGGTTTCGGATTTCGATTGAGCTGCCGGTGAGGTAGGGCGGGGTTGCGCGGTCTCGCGGTTGCGCGGTCTCGCGGTGGGATGGGTTGCAGAGTTGCTGGGTTGCTAACCGCGTGCTAATCGGCCAATTCTCACACGCGCGGCTGTCGTCTACCTGTCGAGTGCATTGCGACTCCCTTCGTCGAGAGCCCTTCTCCCCCCGCGGTTTCTTGCGGGGGGAGAAGGTGGCGAAGCCGGATGAGGGGGGCGCTTTACGAGATATGCGCGATTTACCGACGCTGGTCCGAAAACGCTCGAAGGCGCGCGAATGACGTCCTCGTGAAACGCCCCCTCATCCGCCTTCGGCACCTTCTCCCCCAGCAAGAAAGCGCTGGGGGAGAAGGACTCTCGATGGAAGGGCGCTGCCGAGTATGAGAGCTGGAAGACCTTTGAGCGCAACTCAGCGTGTGTTCTTAACCCAGCAACCTTGCAACCTCGTAACCCCGTAACCCCGCAACCCCGACACCCCGCGACCCCGTCCCGAATAAACTACCCCGCGCGAAAGTTACACACTCGCTCCCGATGAAGAACCTTCTACTCGTGGCCATGACAGTTGCCTTCACCTTCGGCGCGACGCTCGCGCAGGGCGAAGGGGCGGCGGATGAGACGCGGATGACGCTGCGGGCGGAGCTGGTGCGCCTCATCAACCATGACCGCGCCAGGTTCGGCCTCAGTCCGGTGCAGCTCGACGCGCAGGCGTCGGCGATCGCCGATGCCTACTGCCGCGCCCAGATCCGCAACGGCACGACCGGGCACTTCACCACCGACGGCGAGGCGCCGTACATGCGCTACTCCTTCGGCGGCGGCAACGACGGGGTCAGCGAAAACGCCGCGGCCTGGTCAGCGAACTACGGCTTCAGCGACCGCGCGCTCTACGACATGATGCGGCGCTCCGAGGCGGCCATGATGGCTGAATTGCCCCCGCACGACGGCCACCGGCGCACCATCCTCGATCCGGCCGCCACGCATGTCGGCATCGGCCTGGCGTGGGAGCACGGCGAGCTGCGGATGACGCAGGAGTTCATCCGCCGCTACATCGACTGGGCCCGCTCCCTGCCGCGCCGGCTGTCGTCGCCGCAGCCGATCCTCTGCAGCGGCAGCGCCGTCAAAGGCTACGACGTCGAGGCCATCACCGTTCATCACGAATCGCTGCCGCAGCCGATGGCCGTGGTGACGGCGAACGCCATCCAGAGCTACAGCCTGCCGGAGTCACGGCGCGAATACCTTCCGCGCCTCAAGGGAAAATTCACGCGCCGCGTCGACGGTGGATTCGAGGAAGTGACCGAGCAATACAGCGACGGCCGCCGCGGCGATTTCCAGGTCGCCCCCGACGGCCACTTCGCCTTCGCCATCCCCCTCCCCGACGGCCCCGGCATCTACACCGTCGTCGTCTGGGTCCGCCGCCACGGCTCCGCGGGCGAAGCCTTCCCCGCCAGCAACGTCTCCATCCGCGTGGACGGCGCCCGCCCCCTCGCGATCAGCGGCACGCGGTAAAGCGCGCAGCGCGTCATAAGCGCGCAGCGCCTAGCGCGAAGCGCCGGAGCGCTGGCGTCTCGCCGGCTGGCGCGGGGGCGTCTCGCCCCCGCTCGCGGCTACGACTAACTGTCTCGAGTCTTGCCACGCTTAGCGGCGAGACGCCGCTGGGCCAGCCGGCGAGACGCCAGCGCTCCTCAGGACCTACGTATACTCCCGCCCCAATGTGTGGCATCAACGCCGTCTTCGCCTATCGCGACACCGCCCCCCCGGTCGACCGCGATGAGGTGATCCTCACGCGGGAGTGCATGCACTCCCGCGGTCCCGATGCCGGCGAGGCCTGGTTCTCGGACGATGGCCGCGTCGGGCTCGGACACCGGCGGCTCTCCATCATCGATCTCTCCCCCGGCGGCGCGCAGCCGAAGCACTTCGGACCGCTCACCCTCACCTTCAACGGCGAGATCTACAACTACCGCGAGCTGCGCGCGCAGCTCGAAGCACGCGGACGCCGCTTCACATCGCAGTCCGACACCGAGGTGCTGCTGCAGCTCTACGACGAAAAGCAGGAGAGGATGCTCGGCGAGCTGCGCGGCATGTTCGCCTTTGCGCTCTGGGACGCCGCCCGGCGGCGGATGCTGCTGGCCCGCGACCCCTACGGCATCAAGCCGCTCTACTACGCCGACGACGGCGCGACCCTGCGCATGGCCTCGCAGGTGCGCGCGCTGGCGGCAGGCGGCAAAGTATCGAAACAGTTCGACCCCGCCGGCGCCGCCGGCTTCTTTCTGCGCGGCACGGTTCCGGAGCCGTTCACGATGTATCGCGCCATCCGGTCGCTCCCGGCGGGCTCCTACGCCTACGTCGACGCCAACGGCATCGCCGAGCCGGTCCAATATTTTTCGATCGCGTTGACGCTGCGCGATGCCGTCGAAGGTGCTGGATCCTTCACCGAGGAGCAGAGGCGGGACATCGTCCACGACGCCGTCCTCGAATCAGTCCGCTATCACATGGTGGCCGACGTCCCTGTCGGCGCCTTTCTCTCCGCCGGTATCGACTCCACCGCCGTCGTCGCCCTCGCGCGCGAGAGCGGCGCGGCCGATCTGCAGACGATGACGCTCCGCTTCGAGGAGTACCGCGGGCGCGTCAATGACGAAGCTCCGCTGGCGGCGCTCGTTGCGCGGCAATACGGCGTCCGCCATGAAATCCAGGAGCTGTCGTTGTCCGCCTTCCGCGCCGAGCTGCCCCGGATCTTCGCGGCCATGGATCAGCCGAGCGTCGACGGCCTCAACAGCTATTTCATCAGCAAGGCCGCGCACGACCTCGGCCTGAAAGTGGCCATGTCCGGCACCGGCGGCGATGAACTGTTCGGCGGCTATACGTCCTTCCGGGACATCCCCCGCTGGATGCCGGTGACCTCGGTGCTGGCGCGCGTCCCCGGCCTCGGCGGCGCCGTGCACCGCGTCAACGACGCCCTGGCCAGGCGCAGCCGCCACATCAGCCCGAAGATGGGCGAGATCGTCCGCTACGGCGGCAGCTATGCCGGCGCCTATCTGGTCAAGCGCGGCCGCTTCCTCTCCTCCGAGCTCCCCACACTCCTCGGCGACGAGATCGCCGCCGAGGGGCTGGCCCGGCTGGACATGCTGACGATCATCGAGCGCACCGTCACCCCCGATCCCGGCAACCCCTTCGCCCGCGTCGCCGCGCTGGAGTCGTCGCTCTACCTTCGCAATCAACTCCTGCGCGACATGGATTGGGCCTCCATGGCCCATTCCCTCGAAGTCCGCGTCCCTCTCGTCGACGCCCACTTCCTCCGCAAGATCGCCCCGGTCCTGGTCACCCGCCGTCAGCGCGGCAAACAACTCCTCGCCGCCGCGCCGCGCCCCCCGCTCCCCCCCGAGGTCCGCCAACGCCGCAAAACCGGCTTCACCCTCCCCATCAAGGAGTGGCTCTCCCAGGAATCCTCCGGCCGCGTCGAATTCGGCAAACGGAGCTGGGCGCGTAAGGTGTACGAGGTGATGTTCGGAGAGGAGCGGGGGTATTGGTAGAGCTCCCTCCGTGTCTCCGCGCCTCCGCGTGAAACCTTCTGCGCCTGCATCACGCTCTTGCAGTCGATCGTCCCCTGCAGATGAACACCCGTCGCGGTGGTGGCGTCGAAGTTCGATCGCCGTTGTGCCTTGTCGTGGATGGTGACCGATGGGGTCAAGGTCAGCATCGACCCTACTCAAGGTCACAACCCGATGGGGTCAAGGTCAGGAGTGCCACCTGTAGATGACAACCGATGGGGTCAAGGTCAGGATCGACCCACCTCAAGGTCACAACCCGATGGGGTCAAGGCCAGGATCGACCCACCTCAAGGCCACAACCCGATGGGGTCAAGGCCAGGATCGACCCACCTCAAGGCCACAACCCGATGGGGTCAAGGTCAGGATCGACCCACCTCAAGGTCACAACCCGATGGGGTCAAGGTCAGGATCGACTCACCTCAAGGTCACAACCTATGGGGTCAAGGTCAGCACTGCCACCTGTAGATAACACCCGATGGGGTCAAGGTCAGGAGTGTCACCTAAGACTCACACAGCGGCTGGAGCAGTGAGCTGTCCGCCGGCAGAGCCGGCGTAAGAACCGTAGCCCCCGTCTTCAGACGGGGGGAATTGCGATTCCCTCCCATTTCGCGAGCCCGCTTGAGCGGGCGAAAGAGAGCCGTCCCGCGCGAGTTCTATCGCCCGCTGAGGCGGGCTCCCAAAGTTGGGGGACGCTGTTTATCCGCGTCTGAAGGCGGGGTTACGATCTCACGCCGGCTTCGCCAGCCGAGGACCATGCCGGACCGAACGTTTCGTCAGTTTGCGGAACCTGCCCTGCGCGAGTATGAACGAGTCGAATGGGCTACTTTCGGTGACGCCAGTATCCGGGTCGCCTGCTTTGATGCGCGACCGCCGTGATGAAAACATGGTCATCCTTTACGCGATACAGAACCGTGTACGGGAAGCGATCCAGGACGAAGCGGCGTTCGCCTCGCATGCCCCGCGGCCATCGCAATGGCGCTTCCCTGATACTACGGACGGCGTGGATCGATCTCGAGCGCGAAGGCCTATGCGGCTACCTCGCTCCGTTCGTTGTACCAAGCCGTGGCTTCCGTGAGCTCTTGATCGGCGTCCGGGCGAAACCTGATCCGCATCATCCCCGACGGAACAGTCGCGCGCGAACCTCTTCCCAGGGGATGGTCTGAACGGCACCCGACTCAATCTCCTGCCAGCGTCGCTCGGCCTCGACGGCCCAAAGCTCTTCGACCTCAGGATCCGGCGGCGGCTCCAGGCTTTCGATCAGCAGGCCGGCAAGCGTCGCCCGATCGCCCTCTGAGAGCTCCAACGCGTCACGAAACATCGTTTGTAGGTCGCGTGTCATGGACAACATTCTACCGCGCACTACTCGTTTTCTCCGCGCCTCCGCGTCTCCGCGTGAACCGTCCCCGTGACATACTCCGGCCCGCTGTATAGCCTGCCCGGAGCGAGCATCAACGAGTCGAAGGGTCGCCTCCACCATCCACCGAACCGGCGGTTGTCGATTGCCGCGTTCGCCGCGTCCAATTTTTGTGGGTAGGAGCGGACAAGCTCGCGGCGCGTCAGCGACAGCGGCGCGGCCGGAACGCGCATCATCAGCTCGACGCCGAGTCGCACCTTCACCTCTGCCGGGAGTGCGACTAACCGAAATTGGCAACAACAGAACCGCATAATGTTCTGTCACAGCGGAAAATCATTCCGACGGAGCGGATTTTCGTTCCGATGGAGCGTGCGGACGCTCTCGCGGAAACGAATTTCGTTCTGCAGGATCGATTTTCGTTTCCGTCGGAGCCGCTGCGCGGTCCGCGAGAACCAAAATTCGATCTGTCAGAACACTATCCGGTTCTGTTAGAACAGTATCCGGTTCTGTCAGAACAGTATCCTGATCTGCCGGAACGGTACGCCGATCTGCCAGAACAGTATGCCGATCTGCCGGAACACATTTTGCTTCTGACAGAAGGCGGGACTCCACTCTCACACCGGCTTCGCCGTCCGGGCACAAGCGGCGGCTCCAGGCTCTCGATCAGCAGACCGGCAAGCGTCGCTCGATCGCCCTCGGCGAGCTCCAACGCCTCGCGAAACATCGCCGGTAGGTCGCGTGGCATGGACGACATTCCAGTCGCCGCCTGCCCTCCCGAGCCTCGCGGCACTCATCTGCGAACATCTGCGTCATCCGCGGATAAAACATCCATCCGCAGATAAACCTGCTCCGGCCCGCTGTACAGCCCTGGGCGAGCGAACCGAGTCGAAGGGAAGCCGGGGGGGGCGGAGAATTCGAGGCGCGGTATCTCCTTACCTGAGCTAGTTACTTACTGCTTTTCTGCGTGACTCTTGAAAATCGAATCCACCAAGCGAGTACAAGTCGACGTCAGCCGCGCCAGCACTTTGATTTGTTCACGGCACGTCATTTGAACTGAGGGTGATGGATAATTAATCTGATGGTCGACCTCACCCCACAGCTCTTCTGCCAGAGTACGAACCTGAATCTCACCTGTGAACTTTGTTTTCCTGTTCGCCTCAATAACGTAGTGCACACTGGTATACATACGGGGGCTTTCCATGGTCTCAACGCCCATCGCGGTGAACAAGTCCTGATACTCGCGATCCCAGGTTCGAGCCGTGGGACCCTCCACGACGACATATCGATTTTCATCGAGCAACCGCAATATTATTTCGTTTATTTTTACGAACTCCGTAGTGTGCAAATGAAGGATGCGGAATCCAGCCAAGTCTGTGACCTGCTCGAAGAGATTCTCGCGCGTAATCGTAAACGTCTTGCCGGCTGCAGCAGCCGCCGCGAGTTTTCGGCGAAGCTTTGTTCTCAGGTGCTCTGGATCCTTCGTTCGCCATCTCATTGAGTGAATATACGGGCGCAACTCAGACGACTCTCCGAACAGTATTCGCAGATTCTCGACAAATTGTGTGAATACGTCAGCATGATCTCGATAGTGTCCCACGAGGTCATCAAGAAGGTTCTCGTCCAGAATATCGGCGGTCACGATTACCTCAAGTCCGCTCGACGATCTTCTCTGCAATTTCTTGAAATGCCTCAGCGGCGACTGCGCGCTGCTCCGAAGTTCCGCTATGAACCTCCGCGATTGCGGTACCTTGCTTCTGGGCAGCAACGGCTAGGCTTCCAAATTCCTGGACTTCGCCGATCCTCAGATCACTAAGTCCGAAGGGGACTAGGCGAGAGTCGACTCGCTGGAGCAGTGCCGCGACATCGGCGCCAACGGCGCGCTCAATCTGAGGAAGCATTTGCGAGAATTCCGCGGTGTATGTACCGGCATAGACCTTAAACCGTTGAGTGATATATCCGATGAGAGCAGGCATGCCCGGCAGAAGATAAACGTCAGGGGCCAGTTCTGCAATCGTCTTCCAATCGCGGATCCAGCTAGCCATTGTATGACCCAGCGTTTTTAGCGCACGCACAGAGAACAGATCGCAAGCGGCCGGAATCACAAAATAGTCTGAGTCGAGCAGAATAATTCGATTCAGAGGACCGATGTTCGGCCCTGCGTCATAGAATACATAGTCAATATCCAAGGTTTCGCAGGAAACATTTACCATCGAACTCAGGGCTGTAATTCCACGAAACCCTTTCAGTTTCCTTTGGAAGCACTCGGCCCACATTGTCGCCAAATCCTGTTCGAACTCTGCCAGCCGGATATCGCCAGGAATTAGGTACAGACCTTCGCCTACTGGGAGCGGCGTCACCAGCTTTACATCACCGAGGGCTTCTACCAGGGGCTTGACCGCCGACCAAACTGTGCGCCCCGATGCATCATCGGACGTATCTAAGAGGTTATTGACAACGCTTTCTTCGATCAGATACGACGTTAGGTTGCACTGCGGGTCAGAGTCGACAAGCAGAACACGCTTGCCCATATTTGTGAGAGCCCATGCAACGTTGATAGTGAGCGTGGTCTTTCCCACTCCTCCCTTATGATTAAACAACGCTAAGCGCTTCGCGCCATGGCGCTGATGAATCAACGTCATTTTGACTTGCCCTCTGCCCGTCCGTTTCGTCGCGCACGCCGCCTCCTAGCAAGCTGCGACATCGCTTCGCGGGCGGCAGCGTGGTCGGGCAGATGCTGAACAAATTGCTCGCACATCGACGTGATCTGTTTGTTTCCCTGAACCGACGTTGTTAAGAAACCTCGCTTTGTCGCCAATTCGACTGCCGTCGCCGCGTTGGCGAACTTGACTTGCGCAGCTTCTGTGTTCAGCTTGCTAAGCTCAAGTGTCTTAAACAAGGGAGTCGCGCGGTAGTGCGTCAGGTAATACGCGAGGCACGCAACGCGCTCGATATCGGTCTGTGGTTGCTTCGCTGACAAGAATTCCTTTGGCGAGATGGATCGATCTTCTGAGAAGCTGCGATCTGCAATCAGAGTGAGCTGGCTCTCAGATGAACGAACAGGAAGCGCAGTCACCGAGGCTATCGGTTGATCGGAGTGTCCGAAAAAGGTTAAAACCGTCGCCAGGACTCGGCGGCGTTGATCAACGGGCAGAGCTCCAAGTTCTCGGATCATGATGTCCAAGATCCGATACATATCTTGACTGGTGACTTCGCTCATGCTCATACCCACCTCGAAGTGAGTAATACTAGTACGAAAAGGAAGCGGCTCCGACCCGGTCCCTTTCGCTCTCCGTTTGGAAGGTGCGACCGTAGATGATTCCGCGAGAGCCTACGAACACCCACTCGTACTCCCGCAATTCAGACACTTGTAGCACGCCCCATTCCTCACCATGATCGACCCGCAGTCGCTGCACGACGGCGCATCCTGCTGATACCGGAAAGTGGCGGTGTTCCTCGAATTCGGCCCATCCGCATCCTTCGGCGCGGCGATGATCGGGGACGTGCCGAGGGAGGTGACGAACGACGCGTCATCCTTCGAGAGGGGGGCGACGTTTGGGGCGGGCTTGGGAGCGGCGGGCGCCGCCTCCTCGCGGAGAATGACACCGGCGTTGCTCTGGCTTTCGCGGTCGAGGAACTTGGTGGCCAGCCATTTGAAGATGTAGTCCATGATCGATTTGGTCATGGGGATTTCGGGGTTCTTGGTGAAGCCCGAGGGCTCGAAGCGGGTGTGGGTGAATTTGTCGACCAGGAAGTTGAGGGGGACGCCGTGCTGCAACGCCAGCGACGTCATGGTGGCGAAGCTGTCCATGAGGCCGGAGATGGTGCTGCCTTCCTTGGCCATGGTGATGAAGATCTCGCCGGGGGTGCCATCCTCGTACTTGCCGACGGTGATGTAGCCCTCGTGGCCGCTGATGGAGAACTTGTGCGTGATCGACTCGCGCTCGTCGGGGAGCTTGCGGCGGACGGCGGTGGGGGTCACGCCGAGGTCGGTGAGCTTCTCTTTGTCCTTGCCGGTGGAGAGGGGCTGGGAGCGTTTGCAGCCGTCGCGGTAGACGGCGACGGCCTTGAGGCCGAGCTTCCACGCTTCGACGTAGGCCATCTCGATCTCGTCGATCGTGGCGGCCGAGGGCATGTTGATGGTCTTGGAGATGGCGCCGCTGATGAAGGGCTGGACGGCGCCCATCATCTTGAGGTGCCCCATGTAATGGATGGAGCGGGTGCCGTTCTGGGCCTTGAAGGCACAGTCGAAGACGGTCAGGTGGGCGTCGAGGATGTGCGGGGCGCCCTCGATGGTGTCGTTCTCGTCGATGTACTGGATGATGTCGTTGATCTGCTTGCCGTCGTAGCCGAGGCGCTTTAAGGCCGTGGGGACGGTCTGATTGACGATCTTCAGCATGCCGCCGCCGACGAGCTTCTTGTACTTGACCAGGGCGATATCGGGCTCGATGCCGGTGGTGTCGCAATCCATCATGAAAGCGATGGTGCCGGTGGGTGCCAGGACGGAGATCTGGGCGTTGCGGTAGCCGTGCTCCTGGCCGAGGGCATAGGCCTCGTCCCACACCTTGGCGGCGGCGTCGGCCAGATCGGCCGGCAGCGGGCGGGTGTTGATGCGGTAGGCGGCGCGGCGGTGCTTGTCGATCACGCGGAGGAAGGGCTCGCGGTTGACTGCGTATCCCTCGAACGGACCGAGCTTCGAGGCGATGCGGGCCGACTGCGCGTACGATTCGCCGGAGAGGATGGAGGTGATGGCGGCGGCGTAGTCGCGGCCGTCTTCGCTGTCGTAGGCGATGCCGCGGGCCATGAGCAGCGCGCCGAGGTTGGCGTAGCCGATACCCAGCGGGCGGAAGGCGTGGGAGTTTTTCTCGATGGCCTTGGTCGGGTACGAGGCGTAGTCGACGGTGATCTCCTGGGCGGTGATGACGATGCGCAGCGCGGCGCGGTAGGCCTCGACGTCGAAGCCGGTGCTCTCGCTGTAAAAGCGCATCAGGTTCAACGAGGCCAGGTTGCAGGCCGAGTCGTCGAGGAACATGTACTCGGAGCAGGGGTTCGAGGCGTTGATGCGGGCGGTGTTCGGGCAGGGGTGCCAGTCGTTGACGGTGGTGTCGAACTGCATGCCGGGATCGCCGCAGAGATGGGCCGACTCGGCCATCTTGTGCATCAGCTCGCGGGCCTTGTAGGTGCCCATGACCTGCTTCGGCTCGGTGACCGACCAGGTCTGCCAGTCGAGATCCTTCTCGTAGGCGTGCATGAAGTCATCGGTGACGCGAACGGAGTGGTTGGCATTTTGAAATTGAACGGAGTCGTACGCGCCGCCGACGGCATTGAAGGCGCCGTCGTAGCCGGCATCGATCAGAGCCCAGGCCTTCTTCTCTTCCTTTTCCTTCGACTCGATGAAGTCGACGATGTCGGGATGGTCGGCGTTGAGGATGACCATCTTGGCGGCGCGGCGGGTCTTGCCGCCGCTCTTGATGACGCCGGCGAAGCTGTCGTAGCCCTTCATGAAGGAGACCGGCCCGGAGGCGGTGCCGCCGCCGGCCAGGAGCTCTCTGGAGGAACGGATGCTGGAGAGATTCGATCCCGTGCCGCTGCCGTACTTGAAGAGCATCCCCTCGGTCTTGGCCAGGCCGAGGATGGAGTCCATGGTGTCGTTCACGGAGTTGATGAAGCACGCCGAGCACTGCGGGTGCGGCTCGATGCCGACGTTGAACCACACCGGCGAGTTGAAAGCGGCCATCTGGTAGAGAAGGATGTGCGTGAGCTCGTCGCGGAACGTATCGCCATCCTCCTCGGAGGCGAAATAGCCGCCCTCACGGCCCCAGCCGGTGATGGTACGGACCACGCGGCCGATAAGCTGGCGCACCGAGGTCTCGCGGTCGGGTGTGCCGACATGGCCGCGGAAGTACTTCGACACAACGACGTTCGTCGCCATCTGCGACCAGAACTTCGGCATCTCGACGTCTTTCTGCTCGAAAACGATGCCGCCGCTCTCGCTGGTGATGGCCGCGGAGCGCATTTCCCATTCGGTGGTGTCGTAAACATCGACGCCGGGCTTGGTGAAAAAGCGGCCGATCTCGATGCCGCCAGGCTTGGTTTCTTTTCGTCGGGACGGCTTGCTGCTCGAGCGGGGGCGGATGCTGTTGGGGATCTCGATGGACGTCATGGCCTGTTCTCCTTGATTCGACGCAAAAGCGCCCCTACGCGGGGCGCTCCGGGTTAGTTGTGTAGTTTGTTAGCGAGTCAGCCAGCGCGCGCCGGAGGGGCGAGCCTGAGGGACCGGTGTCTTGACTTTGACGGTGACCTGATACTCGCGAATCTGCAGGGAAACTGACCGCAAGGGGCTCCGGGTGGCAAGACGGGAAACGTGCTTCAAATCCTTCATCAATCCTCCCACGCGCTCTCCAGTCGTATGTTGTGTCGAACAACCTACGCCCCGTGGAAACGGATGTCAAGTCTAAGGCCACAAGATGTTGTGGTCGAGATTGATGAGAACACAACAGGAAGCGTAAGTATTCGCGGAATCAGAGAGTTAGTCCACAGGATGTAGACGGGCTTTCGAATGGTTCTCCGCCGCTATTCCACCAGTTCTACGCAGGTTATCCGCAGGGTTTTCGACAGTCGTTTGACGCGTAATCCGCAGAAAATCAACGCTTTTTCCACATGTTTTGCACATGATTTTCGTGCAGATTTCGCGAGTTCTTTTTCCGCAGGATTTACGATGCGATTCCGAAGGAAATAGCAGACGCGGCCGGAAAAAATTTTGGCCTGCGGGCTGAGGAGGCGTGAAGCTGCGGAAAAGGGTGGAGCTCGGGGGGATTGGCGCTCTCAGAGCACCCTCGGAATGACCCTGCACACGCGTTGTGACACGTGGAACATCCATCCGCAGATGACGCAGATGGAACGCAGATTTGAAGAGCTTCTTATCTGCGTCCCATCTGCGTCATCTGCGGATCAGAATCCCGCGCCCGCACCACCGCCGCCGTAGGACTTGTCGGTCGGGCCGGAGGAGTCGGCGAGGTCGGGGCCGGTGTGCGGGTGTGAGGCTGGAGCGCTGCCGTGCGGGGCGACGCTGATGATGCCGCCGATCTGCATCGCTTCTTCGTAGCCGCTGCTCTTCACGGGAGTAACGACGAAACCGTGCGTGGCGTTGCGCAGAGCGCGCCCGAGGGCGGCGGCGATGGCGGCGAGGATGATGCCGGCGGCGATGAGCCTGGATTCGGTTGATAAATTGACGAGGTTGCGCAGCTCGATGGCCGCGCAGGCGATCGACAGGACGGCGGAAACGAGGAGAACGCGGTTGCGCCAGAGGACGCCGCAGGCCAGAAGCACGATCGCCGTCGCACCGAGGATGACGGCCAGAGGGATGTTCATCGGCGGCTCCGAGCGGAAGATCGACTGGCCGATGCTGGCCAGATAACCGACGACCGGCATCGCCAGCACAAGACCGGCGAAGAGGCGCTCGGTCGATGGGCGCTGCCAGACGCGCTGGAGCGCGATCGTGGCACCGATGGCAACGACGGCGGCGACGGCCATGGCCGGCAGCGGATCGTGATCCCATTTGCAGGCGAAGTAGGCGACGACCAGGATCGCCGCGAAGACGCCGAAGAACGTGTTGCGCATCCGCCAGCCCGAGAGAGCCGCGGCGGCGGCGAAGACCAGGAGTGCTTCGACCTTCCCCGAGCTGGGCAGCCCGAAGATGAAGGCGAAGGTGCCCCAGATCCAGAGCCCCGATTCGATGCCGGTGCGGAAGAAACGATGCTGGCGGATCAACCACTCGGCGGTGCCGATCGCGGCCGCGGCGGTGAGCAAGCCCTTCGGCATCATCAACAGGCTGAAAAAACCGAAGAACGCGGAGACTGCGATCATCGCCAGGATCGAAAAGACGATGCGCAGCAGTAGTCCATTGTGCCGCCACGGGCTCTCCGGCGTCGTGCCCGGCAGCAGCTTGTGCAAGGCCTCGGCGCGCTCGTCGGCCACGGATGGTCCCGGAAACCAGTCGTTCATGCAGCCCTCCGCATCCGCGCGTGTGAAATGAAAAGGCCGACGATGGCCGCGACCGTGGAGACGAGGAGATAGAGGGCGATGAACACTTCCTCACTGATGGCGTCGCAGACGACGATGTCGACGGCGATCGTTCCGTAGACCCAGGCGTAGATGACAAATGTGGCTTCGCGCATGCGCCTGCCGTAGAGCATCGAGGCGACGGCCAGGGCGATGGTGATCGCGCAGCCCATCAACCGTGTCTCCTTGTGCGCCGCCAGAGTCAGCGCGCCCCAGAAGGCCAGGTTGGCGGCGAAGTGATCGAAGAGAGAACTGAACGTCGTGGCGTGGCGCACGGCCCGATCGGCGACGCGCCAGGCGATGACGACGGCGGCGCAGACGAAGGCCCGGCCCGCGGTCGCGACCGGGGCATCGAAGATGGCGTCGAAGGTTCGCCGCTCGATCCCGAGCCATGCGGCGAGCGACGCCACCGAGAGCGACAACACGAGGCGCGACTGGAAGAGGTACGCCGTCCCGGCGTGAAGGAGGGCGAGAAAGAGAAAGTGGCGGGACCAGCTCGCGCCGAGGAGATGGTAGTGATACTCGATGTAACCGACGTCGGCGCTGGCGAGGAGGGCGGCCAGAAGGAGGACGTAGTCGTCGACGAGCGCCGCCTGGCGGGCCTTCTTGTAAAACGACCAGGCGTAGCAGGCGATCGCTGCGATGCCGATGGCCGCGGCGATGGCCAGCGGGCCGATGTCGTCGAGATGTTTTGAGATGTAGAGCCCGACGCCCCAGGAGATCAGCATCACGCCGGCCCATGTCAGAAGGCGGAGCTCGGGATAGATGCTGACGACGTCGCGGCGCTCCATGGCGATGAGACGGGCGGCGGCGGGGTCGCCGCTCGCGGTGAGCTCGGGTTCGAGTGAAAGCATGCGTGATTGTAACTGCGCTATGCGCGTTGTCTGCGCTGGCGCGCGTTGTCTGCGGCTTCGCCGCGTTGTCTGCGCACGGCGCGTGGCCTTGTGGCCGAGGGCGGCGCGGCCTTTCGCAACCGTGACGTAAAGTGACCACGCGCGCCGCAGCGCGCAGACAACCGACAACGCGGCGCAGCCGCAGACAACGCGCGGAGCGCAGAACCAGCTACACTCCCGGCGTGATCCGTTTGCTTCGCCCGGCGCAGTGGCTGAAGAACGGGTTCGTGCTCGCGCCGCTGATCTTCTCGCGGTCGTTCACGTCGGCGAACGCGGTTCTCCACTCTCTGGCCGCCTTCGCCATCTTCTGTGGCGCGGCATCGGCCGCGTACATCATCAACGACCTCTTCGACCGCGAGAGCGACCGCGCGCACCCGGTCAAGCGTCTGCGGCCGATCGCATCCGGTGAGATCTCGCCGCGCGCTGCGGTAACGATCGTTACGATTGCCATCCCTCTTCTGCTCGTGGCCGCGTTCTTCGTGGCGCCGAAGTTTCTGCTGGCGGTAGCGCTCTACCTCGGACTGACGACGTTTTACTCGATCCGCCTGAAGACGATGCCGATCGTCGACCTCTTCGCCATCGCCTGCGGCTTCGTGCTGCGGGTATGGGGCGGGGCGGTGGCGATCGACGTGGTGCTTTCGGTCTGGATGTTCATCACCACCCTGTCGCTGGCGCTCTACCTCGCGGCGACCAAGAGGCGACAGGAGCTGCTGACGACGACGGCCGCGGGCGGATTCCGGGCCGTGCTGCAGCACTACACGGTGGCGCTGATGGACTACTACTCCGGAATGGCCGTGGTGGCCACGTTCGTCTTCTACGGCCTGTACATCGTGACCGTGCGTCCCCAGCTCGCCGCGACCGTGCCGGTGGTGCTGTTCGGCGTCTTCCGCTACCGGTACCTCCTGGAAATCAATCACGACGAGTCGCCGACCGACCGGCTCGTGCGCGACCCGCAGATGATCGTCTGCGCGCTTCTGTGGGCGGCGATCGCGGTGCTCGTGCTCTACTTCGAGCCGTCGTGATCACCCGTCCCCGCGCCGCGAACATCGTCTTCGCCGTGATCTTCGCGGCGTTCGCCTTCCTGCACCTCTACCGCATGGCCTCGATCTCGCCGACGTGGGATGAGGGGACGGATATCGAGATCATCCACTGCCTGGCTTCGACGCACGATCCGTTCGCCTGCCTCGGCGACATCTCGCAGACGCGCCTCCCCTTCTACATTCACGCCGCCGTCCTGGCGATCACGCCACGAATCGAGGCGCAGTACGCCATCAGTTTCGTCGCCAGCGCTCTGACGCTGCTCCTGTTGTACGCCTTCGCGCGGCGGGAGTTCGGCGCAGCCGTGGCGACGATGACGGCGGCGCTGTATGTCCTCTCGCCCCAGCTCCTGGCCTCGGGACGGATGCTGCTGACGCACGCGAACATGCTGTTTACGCTGTTCACGACTGTGTCGTTCGTTGCCTTTTACTACGCGGTTGCGCGGTCTCGGGGTTACGAGGTCTCGGGGGCTGAGAAACCGCGCGACCCCGCCACAACCCCTCTTCTCATCAGCGCAGTCGCCTTCGGACTGGCGACGTCGTGCTCGATCCTCGGCGTCTTCAACGGTCTCTTCATCGCGGTTTTCTATGCGATGACGATCGGCCGCGAGCGGCGGATGTTGTGGCGCGATCTCCTCTTCCTGCCGGTGGCCGTGGCCACGTTCTTCGCCACCTCGGTCATCTACCTTCGGCCGAAGCTGCTGGTGGCGCTGATCCGCGCCTGTACGCTGCCAAGTCCCTATCCCTTCTGGAACTACCTCGGGCTGGGATCGCCGCATGCGCCTTGGTACTTCTCGCTGGTCATCTTCGTGATCAAGATCGGTCCGTGGTGGCTGGCGTTGGCGGCGATCTGCTGGGGCATCTCACGGCGTCCCGCGCCTCGTACGACGCAGCGCGCCTTCCTGGCCGCAATCGCCATCAGCCTGGCCATCAACTTTGCGCTGAAGGGATTGGTCTTCCGCTACGACGCGCCGCATCACCAGGTGCAGTTCTATCCGCTGGTCTACCTCGCGATCGCCGCCGTTCTCCTCGGCTACGAGTTCCGGCGACGCGTCTCGGTGCCGCTGGTGGCCGTCATCGCCGTCTGTTTCGCCATCCAGCTCTACGACGTGGTCCGCTTCTTTCCGAACTACCTCTTCTACGGCTCGCAATACGGCGACCGGTTCATCGGCGAGTTCTACGGACCGGCGGTCATGCACGCGCAGGACCGTGGTCCTGTGAATGCCTACATCGACCGCCTGCTGGCGCACGACCCGAATGTGAAGATCCTCGTCGCCGACAACAACGCGCTCGAACGGCCGGAACCGAATTTCGTGCTCTTCACGAAGCGGGACCCTCATCAGCGGTACGAGTACGCGTTCGTCGACCGGCTGTTCGCGGTGCACTTTCGCTTTCCGGAGAGGGATGCGTATAACGCGTATCTGGCGGCGAACTATGTGGAGGATTACGAGTACGACTTTCCGGCGAGGGTGTGGATGTACAAAGTGATGAGGATAAGGTGAGACCTGGGAGCGCGGGCGTCTCGACCGCGCTTGCAACCGGCAGGATGCGGCATCAAAGCGCGGGCGAGACGCCAGGCGAGACGCCCGCGCTATTGCCGCGCTAGCGGCAACGAGACGGTAGCCAGGGGTGCGAGCGTTTTTTGCGAGCACCCCTGGTAAAGAGATGCCGCGATTGGGTGCCGCGTCAGCGGCACTGGAGTAACCGGGGACTCCATCCAGTGCCGCTGACGCGGCACGATTTCAGATCAAATCGGATTCCAGGGGTGCTCGCAAAAAACGCTCGCACCCCTGGCTACCTTCTTGAGCCGCTATCGCGGCGTCGTAACGTCCAATCTCCAGAAGCGCGGGCGAGACGCCCGCGCTCCCAGGGGGGTCACACCACATACGCCACCGCAAACCCCACCTGCGCAGCCATCATCATCAGATACATATGCCGCCATGAAGGATGGTTCTCCGTCGCGGTCAGCTCGTCGGGATTGCGGACGATGAGCCAGACGGTGTAGGCGCCCCAGAGCGAGAGGGCGAGGCCGAGGATCGTGAGGAACCGGGGGTTGCCGGTGAGGATGTGCGTGGCGGCGCCGAGGGGCATGAGCAGCCAGGGGAAGATGAAGAACGGCGCGATCATCCAGGCGGCGCGCTTCACGCCGAAGGTGATCGGCAGCGTGCGGCAGCCGCCGGCGCGGTCGCCTTCGATGTCGCTGAAGTCCTTCGTCGAGGCCGCGCCGAGGAGGAAGAGCATGAAGACCGAGCCGATGAACCACGGCTCGGCGGTGGTCGCCTGCGCCACCATCGTCCAGCCGGCCACCTTCAGGAGGCAGCCGCGCGGGATGGCGATGGTCAGGTTCGCACCGATCGGATGCGCCTTCGTCCGTCCGAGCGCGGGGACGGAGTAGACGAAGGTGGCGATGAAGGCGATGAGATAGATGGCGATGCATTCGTGCAGCGGCAGCGGCGCGAAGAACTTGGCGCGCCACGTCGTGTAGGGATAGACGACCACCAGCCACGTCGGTACCAGGCCGAGGGCGTACATGATCCAGGTGAAGGTCCAGGCGCCGCGGATCGACACCTCGCCGGTGACGATGGGCCGCTTGGGCTTGTTGATCCGGTCGATCTCGAGGTCGTAGATCTGGTTGAGCGAGTTGTTGGCCGCGTTGAGAAACGAGGCGCAGAGCGAGCCGAGGACGATCGTCCAGATCACCGACGACGTCAGCGCCCGGGCCGGATCAGGATTGTGGGCCGATCCCCACGCGCAGACCGCCCCTGAAACGATGCCGAGGAGCGGTGGGAGGAGGGTGAACGGACGGGCGAGGGCGATGTAGTGCTTCAAGGGTGGGAAGTGTATATGGGGTTGCGGGGTGGGCTTCATCCTGACGTGGAGCGAAGCGACACCGTCAGGATCTCCGGTGCGACTGCGCAGACTTTGCCGATGGGCAACTACCGAGCGGTCTGACCGGAGATCCTGACAGCGTCGCTTCGCTCCACGTCAGGATGGGAGTCCCCCGCAACCTCGTGTTAGGCTGCTGGATTAACCGCACATGAGCCGTAAGCCAAACTTCGACAACGATGCGGCCGAGGACGACGCGAATGTCGGACCGCCGCCATCGAGAAGCAGCATGAACGAAAGCAAAATCGCCCTTTTCATCGACTTCGAGAACATCGCCATCGGCGTGACCGACGCGAAGTACAAGAAATTCGAAGTGAACCTCCTCCTCGAGCGCCTGCTGGAGAAGGGGAAGATCGTCGTCAAACGCGCCTACTCCGACTGGGACAAGTTCCCCGACTACAAGCGGGAGCTCCACGAGGCCGCCATCGAGCTGATCGAGATCCCGGGCCGCGTCTACTCGGGGAAGAACTCGGCCGATATCCGCATGGTGGTCGACGCCATGGACATGGCCTGGTCGAAGGATCACATCAACATCTTCGTCGTGGCCTCGGGGGACTCCGATTTCTCGCCGCTGGTCTCGAAGCTGAAAGAGAACGACAAGCACGTCATCGGCGTGGGGGTGAAGAATTCGTCGAGCGATCTGCTGATCGACAACTGCGACGAGTTCATCTTCTACGAGGACCTGGTGCGCGGCACGAAAGCGCCGTCGAACGTAACTTTCAAGGACAAGAAGCAGGGCGAGGTCTTCAAGCTCCTGATCGACTCCATCAAGGCGCTGATGCGCGAGAACAAAGAGATCCTCTGGGGCTCGATGGTCAAGCAGACCATGCAGCGCAAGAAGCCGACCTTCAACGAGGAGTACTACGGCTACAACACGTTCAGCGACCTGCTCGAGGACGCGCAGAAGAACGACATCATCAAGATCAAGAAAGACGTGAAGAGCGGGTCGTACGTGATCACCGGCTTCGCGCAGCCGACGCCGTAGGGTGGATTAGTTAGTAGATCAGTGGAGTGGTAGATCAGGTACGGCGTTCCTGATCCACTACCGCATTTCTCACACGCTGAGTGGAATTGCCCTGTTGGTGGCGAAACCTGGGACGATGTGGAGTTGTGCGAGCGGTTCGTTCTCGGCAGTACCTCCAATCGAGAGTCCTTCTCCCCCAGCGCTTTCAGCTGGGGGAGAAGGTGGCGAAGCCGGATGAGGGGGCGCTTCACGAGGACGAATCGCACGCCTTCGAGTGCTCTCGGACCAGCGTCGGTAAATCGCGCATATCTCGTAAAGCGCCCCCCTCATCCGCCTTCGGCACCTTCTCCCCCCGCAAGAAACCGCGGGGGGAGAAGGGCTCTCGACGAAGGGAGTGGCAAGGCTCTCGAGGGAACAATTCCAGTGAGTGTGTAAGAAAATGCAGGCTAACCACTAATCCACTGATCACTTGTCGCTTCTCTCGCGCTTCCTCGTGGCGAAAATCCACACCACGAAGACCAGCAGCAGAAGGCCGAAGAAGAGCGAGTGGGTGGCGGTGCTGACCAGTCTCATGGCCGCGCGCAGAGCAAGGCCTCCGAACAGCAGCGCCAGCACGGCGACGATGGCGAGCTTGATGACGGTTGCGGATTTCAATCGACCGCGAGGATAGTCGATTCCACGTCGCGCTTCGCATCGCGGCGATGATGCGGCTTGTCGTCCGGCGCGATCTTCGGCAAGGCCGGGGCCGTTCTGCGGACGCCCTTGAGCCGGATGGCGGCGGCCCGAAGGTATTTTCGCAACCACGGCGCGCGCGCGACGGCGGCCTCGATGACATGCGAGACCGGCTCGAAAAGGCGGACGCGCATGGTGACGTCGTGGTCGACGCAATGAACGATCGTCCGCGCGCCGAGGATCAGGCGCGACAGCGCGGCAACCTTGCGCCGGTGCACGCGGTCGCAGAAGACGACGAAGCGCGCCACGACGCCGGCGTGATGCTCGGCCAGCCCGCGCGCAAAGATGAGGTTCTCCAGCGTGGTCATGGCGTGCTCTTCGAGAAGGAGCATCGGCGCCGGCACGATGTCGCGCAGGTGCCCCGCCATGACCCAGGCCTCGGAATGCTTCGATCGCGGCGAGGTGCGGCCGCCCGACAGAATCACGAAGTCGAGATTCTCACGGGCGATGAGCGGCGCGACCGATCGCACGTACCCTTGCAGGTCGTCGTTGAGATCGTAGCCACAGACAATACCGACAGAACGCATCTCGCTAGCCCCCCGCTGCGCGATTTACGCCAGATGGTGGGGTACGAATGAGGTGGGGGGTTCGTTGAAGGATGGGTTGCTGAGTTGCAGGGTTGCAGGGTTGCAGGGCTGTTCGGGGTTGGAAGAAACCCAGCAACTCAGCAACTCAGAAAACCAGCAACCGCGTTACGACTGCACAGGACCGACGAGCACCGTCGGCACCATCGACCCTGCCTCGATCGATGTGACACCCGATTCGACGATCACCAGGCCGTTGGCCTGCACCATCGACGTCGACACACCGGAGCCCTGCGAGACCATCGGCTGCGAGACCAGCTCGCCGTCCCTGGCCATGACACGGACGCGCATGTAGTTGCGGCGGTCGCCGCGCGATTTGAGCGACGCCAGGACGCGCGTCTGCACGATCGGCGGCAGGAGATTCGTCGTCTGTCCCATCGCTTTCCGGATCGCCGGTGCGATGAAAAGGAGGAAGGAGACCAGACACGAAACGGGGTTGCCGGGCAGGCCGAAGTAGAGCCGGCCGCGGATCCGCGAGAGGACCACCGGCTTGCCGGGCTTCATCGCTACCTGCCAGAACTTCGTCTCCGCGCCCAACGTATCGAGCGCCTCTTTGACGAAGTCGTAGGCACCGACCGAGACACCGCCGGAGGAGATGACGTAGTCGGACTCGAGCCCTGATTCGATGGCGGCGATGGTGGCCTCGGGAGTATCGGGCACGATGCCGACCATCCGCGGAATGGCCCCCGCTTCACGAATGAGCGCCGCGAGCGAGTAGGAGTTGGAGTTGACGACCTTGCCGTAGGCCATCTCGTCGCCGACGTCGATGATCTCGTCGCCGGTGGAGAGGATGGCCACGCTCGGCCGCCGTCCGACGCGGACGACCGGCTTCTGCACCCCGGCCAGCACGCCAACCTCGGCGGCATGAATCGGAGTCCCATCCGCAAGAACGACGTCGCCGGCGTGCATGTCTTCGCCGCGCCGACGGATGTTGGTTCCCCGGCTCAGGGACTCGTTGACCCTCACGATCTCCGACCCGGCGTCGGTGATCTCGACATGCGCGACGGTGTCCGCGCCGTCCGGCATCAGGGCGCCGGTCATGATGCGGATCGCCGTCCCCGCCTCGACCCGCTTCGTGGCCACCGTCCCCGCGGGGAGGTTCTCGACGACGCGCAGCGAGACCGGAGCATTGGCGATGTCGTCCGCGCGCACGGCATACCCATCCATGGCCGTGTTGTCGCCGCGAGGCACGTCGAAACGCGCACGCACGTCCTCGCGCAGCACGCGCCCGAGTGCGTCGGTGAAGACGACCTGCTCGGTACCGAGCAGTTGCACCTCAGCCAGCACGCGCTCCTGCGCCTCTTCGACAGGGATCATCCGCTCGCCGGGACGGGAGGGCTGGAAGGTAGGCATGAGGGAAGTTTAGCTGGAGTGGGGAAAGGAACGAACTCACGCGGAGGCGCGGAGTCCGCGGAGAAAAGAAGTCTTCGCGTCCTCTCCTCCGCGTCTCCGCGTCTCCGCGTGAGTCAGCCCCCCGCGATGGCCACGACGATCTCGACGTCGTCGCCATTCTTCAGCATGACGTTTTTTTCGCCATGCAAAACCAGCTCACCGTTGACGGCGAAGTTGAACAACTCGTCGCGGTCCTCCGCAAGGTCGAGTCGGGCGATGATTTCGCCGAGGGATGTGGCGTCCATCGTCATGATGGCATCTCGGCCTTCGCGCAGAGGCTCGGGGAGGTGGACGGTGATCATGAGGTCAGCACCGTCTCCAACTCCTCACGCCACTCCGGCTTCGGCATCCCTTCTTCGGTGAGGTTCGAGACCTCGTAGAAGCGGGAGAGCATCTTGTCGAACTCGCCGCGGTCGATTTTTTCGCCTTTGTAGGGGCCGACACCGATGGCTTCCTCGAACCAGCGTTTGGGAAGCGTGTCGTCGGCGCGGGTGACGCCGAGCTTGGCGTTGATGAGACGCTCGACGCCCATCACGTTCAGGCCGATGCCGTCGATTGCTTCTTTCGCCAGCTCGATGCCGGTGACGTTGGCTACCTGATCGGCGAACTCCTCGTAACCCGGCAGCGAAGGGGAGTTGAAGAGCTTCGTGGTGAAGCGGCACATACCCACCGAGTCACCGACGGCGTAAATGTTCTCGCAGCGGCGGACGGCGATCTCTTTCCCCTCGTAGCTGTTCGGCTCCGCGGAGACCTTTCCGCAGTACAGCTCGGCCTTGAAATCGGGGGAGTCATTGATCTTGGCGTTGATCTCCAGCGTCACGCGGTTGCGAAGGTGGTCCATACCGCGCGTGGCCACGGCCAGGCCGAGGGCGAAGGCTTTGAGGATGCGAGCATCGTGCGGATCGCTTTGGGTGAGACCCTTCACGGCCATCAGGTAGTCGAGCGACTCGACCGGATACTTGCCGTTTGCCACGGCCTGCGAGGAGTCGGCGATCACGTCGCCGAAGCCTTCACGCTTCGCGGTCATGAAGAGGAGTTGCTCGATGGCGTCGTAGTTGCCCCAGGTCAGATCGAGCTGCGTCTGCTCGCTAGTGATGATGCCGCGCTGGTAGAGCTCCATGGCCCAGGAGATCGCCGAGCCGGAAGAGGCGGTGTCGAGTCCGAGGTCGTTGCAGATGTTGTTCAGACGCAGCACCTGCGTCACCTCGGTGATGCCGACGTTCGGACCGAACTTGCCGAGCGTCACGTATTCGGGACCGTCGCCTTTGATGTATTTGTCGGGACGAACGCTCGGATCGTTCGTCATGTCGTTCAACGGCCGGCAGTTGACCGGGCAGGCGAAACAGCCCTCCATGCCCGGGCGGTAGGGATCGATGTTCTCGGCGTCGAGCTTGTCGGTCCAGGTCGTTTCCTGATTGTTCTTCGTCCCCATGGCGCCGAGCATGCGCGAAGGCTTGTAGAGGAAGGGGGTGCCGCGCTTTTTCAGAGCGTTCTTCACCACCGAGGTGTTGAGCAGCTTCAACGCCACATCGCGGTTACGGAGCTTGTGGGGGCGGGCGGTGGTGAGGTCGGCGTGACGCCCCTGAATCAGCACCGCCTTGAGATTGAGCGCCCCCATCTTCGCGCCGGGGCCGCCGCGGGCGTAGATCGCTTTCGGACCGGCCATGATCCCGGAACAGAGGACGAGGTTCTCGCCGGCCGTAGTGATGGCTGCAAGCCCATAGTCCTTTCCTTCGACGCCGTGAAAGTCTTCGGCGATCTTCGCGCGCAGATCGAGGTTGTCCAGCCCGACCCACGGCGCGGCATCGACGAATCGGGGCTCGTTCCCCTCGAAATGAAGCAGCGTCCAGGCCGGCGCTTTCCCGTAGAGAACGAGGTGATCGATGCCGTTGAGCTTCATGAACGAGGGGAAGTAGTCGCCGGCGTTCGAATCCATCAACACCCGCGACTCCGGCGACCAGGAGGTGACGTTGCCGCGTGAGGCCGAAGGGACCATCGACGTCAGGATGCCGGTGCCGAAGATGAGCGGGACGTGTGGATGAATGGGCTCGAGTGTTTCATCGAGCAGGTTGTGCAGGAGGAACATGTTCACGCCGCGCCCGCCGAGAAGAGCGTTGACGACGCGAAGGGGAATCCAGGCCCGGCGCACCTCCCGGCGCTCGAGATCGACGAAGATCGTCTCTCCCTGCGTCGGGAATTGCTGCTCGGAGGCGAGCCGGGTCAGGAGCGCGTCGACGCGCTGATCGATCGTCATCGGCTGGGTCATCGATGGGGTCATGGACGGGGTCATGGGCGGGCCGATTTTAGAACAGCACCGCTGACATCGGCTGTTCCTCGACACAACGGATTGGTGGCACACTCCGTATCACAGGCATGTTCACGTTTATTCTCGCCGCGGCACTCGCGGCTCACCAGCCGGTACTTGGTCCGGAGATTCTGTCCGCGCCGCAGCAGCCGGCATACCGCGTCCTCCAACCAAGCGTTGGTATTGCAGCGGATCGCGGGAGCGCGGTGGTGGCGTGGGCGGGAGGTGATCACGTCTTTGTGTCGGTCCTGGGCATCGACGGCCGTCTCGGTGAGGCAACCGACATACCGGCCAGTGCGCCGGTGGCGCCCTCCATCGTGTCATTCCGCGGCGGATATCTCCTCGCCTGGGTCGAGAAGACGGTCCCCCAACGGGCGATCCTGGTCAGGCTGACGGCAGGGCTGCAGCCGATGCAGCAGCAGGCGATCATGATCATCGCCGAAACGGCAGAGCTCCGCAGCGACGGCACGTCCGCATTTCTGCTGACGGGTGGTACCGCGTACGCGCTGACCGAGGACGCAGAACTGAATCTCAGCAGAGTCATCGACGCACGCGACGACATCGCGGTGATGGGCAGTAGCACGTCGGCGCATCTCTGGCATGAAGTCATGCCATGCGGCCACTTTAATTGGGGCTGCGGGGGAACCGACCTCTATGTCGAGGTGGACGGGCCGGATCGCAAGGAACGGATTACCGCCATTCAGACCACCACCGGAATGCAAACCATCACCAGTCCCGCCGCAATCGCTTTCGATGGCCAGCGTCTCCTCGTCGCTTGTTACAACGTCGAAGTCGATCATCTCTCCTGGTTTCGCGGGTTGGTACAGGTCCGGCCATACGACGCGGGCTGGTTGGCACCTCCGGTCACCATCGGGATAATCTGGGATCGGTCGATGCCCGTCCGTCCGAGCATCGCCTCCGATGGCGGGCGCTTCGTCGTTGTGTGGCCTTCATGGAACGGTGAGCATTACCAGGTGAACGGCGCAATCATCGACAACAGCACGCTCGTTGTGACGCCGCTCGACATCGCCCGCGGCCCAAACGATGCGTTCGAGGCGGGCATCGCAGCGATCGCGCCCGGCCGTTTCCTCATCACCTGGACGTCGCTCACAGCCACCGAGCGGCGTCTCGGGGCGCGCTTTCTCGACTTCGGAGAGACACCGACTCGTCTAAGGCCATCGCGCTGACGCCTAAATGTCGCGCAGGACGTGGCCGTGCTCGAAGCGATGCTGCCCCTGGCGCGGGATCGCTTCGTCATCGCGACAGATCAGGACGTTACGCAATGCAACCGGTGCGGTGATCTCGACTCCATGCGCGACGACGCATGATTCGAGCACGACCCCTTTGGCGATGTGGCAATCGTCCCAGACGACGGTGCCGGTCAGCTTTCCTTCGATGACGGAACGCTCACCGACGATGCTGCGCGAGATCGAGCCGACGACTCTGCCGGTGTCGTGAATGAGCGAGTGACCGGTGACATGCGTGTCGCGCGCGGCAGCGAGCTGCCCGCGCACGGTCAGATCGAGCATCGTGCGCGACGCGCTCATATAGCGCCGGGGCGTTCCGATGTCGAACCAGAGCCCGTCGTCGACCACGCCGGCAATCGTTTCGCGACCGCTGTCGATCAGCGGCTGATAAACCTCGTCGACGATGCCGGAGAAATCCTTATCGGGAAGGTAGTCGAAGATGCGATTCGAGATCAGGTGCGTGCCGGAGAACATCAGCGCCTGGCCGGTTCCTTTGCCGAAGCCGGTGACGCGGCCATCATCAAAGAAGACCGGCGTGAAGTGATCGCCCTGCGGTGGATGGCGAAGCATCAACGCTGCGAGCGCATCGTTCCGCGCCGCGCGCAACGCGTCGTAGGGCGGGAACTGGACCGTGTCGCCGTTGACGAGAAAAAACCCGGCGTCACTCTCCAGAAGCTTCCGCACCTTTCGTACCCCGCCGCCCGTTCCGAGAATCTCCGGCTCGTAGGAAAACGCGAACCGCGACTCCCGATATCTCTCGCGCAGAAAGCGCTCGATCGGTTCAGGAAGATGATGAAGGTTGACGACGAAGTCCCGAATGCCGTAGGCGAGCAGCGACTCGACGGCCCAGGCGATGAGCGGCTGCCCGCACAACGGCACGACCGGCTTCGGCAACGTGTACGTCACCGGCCGGAGGCGCGTGCCGTAGCCGGCGGCGAGGATCATGGCCTTCATGAGAAAGCAGAAGGCAGAAAGCAGAAGGCAGAAGGCAGAAGGAAACACAACATCCTTCTGCCTTCTGCCTTCTGCCTTCTGCCTTTCAAAGCGCCTCCGGCGGAAAAATCATGTTCTCCCCAAGATCCGGCCGTGTCCTTCTGGCCAATCGATACAGGTCCGCGTACGTCTGCCGGATGGCTTGATCCATCGTCATCCCCAGCTCGGCGGCGATGGTGCGGATGACGTCGATGGGGCCTTCGATCTCGAAGTAGTCGCCGATGGGGGTGCGGTCGAGGACGACTTCGACTTCTTTGATGCGCCAGACCTCGCGGAACTTCTGGTAGCGGAAGACCGGCTTGTACCCGAGGGCGTCGAAGAGCTGGATGGCCAGCTCGAAACTCTCGACGCCGGTCTGCACTTCCTCGCGCGACTTCACCCCACCCTCGATCGACATCGGCCCTTTGTAGGTGGCGATCGAGTACTTGCCGAACTTGCGCACGCGCAGCAGCGAGCCCTTGGTCCGCAGCTCGCCGCGCCGGTCGAGGACGATGTTGTCCTCGAAAGTCTCGGGATAGAGCCGCTGCCCGCCGATGTCATGCAGCTTCCGCACGAGATCGACGCGGTCTTTGAGGGCGAATTTGACTTCGATTTCCTGGGGCATGGTTAAAGGCTGAAGGCAAAAGGCAGAAGGCAGAAGGGCGCGAGATTCATCCTTCTGCCCTCTGCCTTCTGCCTTCTGACCTCAGCACCTCCACTCCCGGCAGCGCTTCCCCCGAGATGAACTCCAGCGATGCGCCGCCACCGGTGGAGATATGGCTGATGCGGCTGGCGTACCCAGAGGCTTTCACGGCTTCGACCGATTCGCCGCCGCCGACGACCGTCGTCCCTTCGGCCTCGGCCACCGAGCGCGCCATGGCCATCGTTCCCTTCGCGAACGCTTCCTTCTCGAACACGCCCATCGGCCCATTCCAGAAAATCGTGCGCGCGCCTTTCAGGACCGCGTCGTAGGCGGCGATCGTTTTCGGTCCGATGTCGAAGGCTTTCTGTCCGGCGGTCAGACCGCTCGCTACATCGACGGTCTCGATGGTCTTCGGCTGCTCCAGATCGTCGGCGACGACGAGGTCGACCGGCAGCGTCACGTTGGTGATCCGCTTCGCCACTTCGATCGAATCGTTGTCGACGAGCGAACCGCCCATGGCCACGCCGCGAGCGGCAAGAAACGTGTTTGCCATCCCGCCGCCGACGAGAACCGTGTCCGCGAGTTTGACCAGCGCTTCGAGCGGCTCGATCTTGCCGGCGATCTTGGCCCCGCCGAGGAGGGCCACGAAGGGGCGGTCGGAAACGTTGGTGATCTTCTGCAGGAACTCGATTTCCTTCGCCAGCAGGAGGCCGCCGGCGGTGTGCGCCTTGTCGAACAGGCGCGGAAGCGCATCGATCGAGGCGTGGGCTCTGTGGCAGGCGCCGAAGGCATCGTTGACGTAATAGTCCGCGAGCTTGCGCAACTGCGCGGCAAAGGCGCGGTCATTCGCTTCCTCACCGGCGTGGAAACGAAGGTTTTCCAGCAGCAGAACGTGACCCGGCGCGAGAGCGGATGCCTTCGCTTCGGCATCGCTGCCGATGCAGTCGTCCGACCATTGCACGCCGGCTTCGAGCAGCTCGGCCAGTTTTGCGCGGATCGGTTCCAGCGAGTATTTCGTCTTCCGCTCCCCCTTCGGCCTGCCGAGGTGGCTGGCGATCACGACGGCGGTTCCGGCGTCGCGGAGGCGGCGGAGAGTCGGCAGCGTCTCCTCGATGCGGGTGGCGTCGGTGATCCTCGTACCATCGAGCGGCACGTTGTAATCGACTCGATAAAAGACGCGCGCGCCGGCCGGGAGCGAGAGGTCGTCGAGGGTGCGGATGGTGATCATGCGTGTTGCAGCGACTCCTT